>Ga0315545_1000001_pt1 | contig 316330 bp, 224 predicted proteins | sample SalMarSW160210MG_FD_203096 | JGI IMG/M metagenome (GOLD analysis project Ga0315545, IMG submission 203096) | Salt marsh sediment microbial communities from the Plum Island Ecosystem LTER, Massachusetts, United States - Salt Marsh Sediment SW1602-10 ... | reverse complement strand
ACCCGGCGAGGCGAGGGTGATGGCCTCAACGGACGGTGGGAAGACATAACCACCGGAGGGCTTCGTCGGGAGTCGGAGGGGTTCATAGTAGCAAGGAAGCGGCTAATCACCGCGGAGCGAAGGGACCCTACTGGAAACACGTTTACGTAAGAAGGGGGAAGAACCGATTGCGAAAGCGTACTACGGACAAGGCGGCGAGACCGAATAGGCACTTGCCACCGAGACTCTTTCCCTTGAGACGGAAACTGGGCCAAAAGGCCAAGCAGGAACCCAACTTTCGCTTCTATACGCTGTACGGACACATCAGCCGTAACGACACGTTAGAAGCGGCATGGGCGAGGGTGCGAGCCAACAATGGCACACCCGGGCTGATGATGATGAGGGCCTGTGCATGCCTGCGGCGAGAGTTTCCAGGAAAGCCGGATGCGGGAAATCCGCATGTCCGGTTTGATGAGGGGGAGGGCCACGGCCCTCCCTACTCTACCGTCTTTGCGTTAAGCTCTCTCCCCTTTTCTTGCCACGCAAATATCGCCACAGACGACCGCTGTGTGGCTGAGCGTATTTGGAAACCACTGTGCTCAGGAAGGTGCGGAATTGCCCCCTGCAAGATGGCTGCATTCGCCTCCTACCCGCTGCCGGGGGCGTAGTCGGCGGGCACTTCTGCCCAGTGAATAATCTGGATGGGCTTTTTGACCCGGGGAAGAACCAAGTTAAGCTCCTCTCCCCCGCCCGTGTACCGCTCGTCGTGAATCCACTCGGCAGTTCCATCATTTCTGAAGATAATCGCCTCGATTCGGGAAAGCAGCCCGCCGAAGAGATGAACCAGCGAGGAGTATCTCCCCCAATTCGCTGCGATGGCGTGATTGGTGTAAATCAGGGCGTCAATATGGTCAAGGGCATCCCCACCCTTCGCGTTGAAGAAGTCCGAGTAGCTTGTCGGGCCGCCGCTCCCCGAACCGGGAGGCCCAGGGGGGCCGCCGCCTTTTCCGCCGCCGCCTTTTCCGCCGCCGCCTTTTCCGCCGCCGCCTTTTCCGCCGCCGCCTTTTCCGCCGCCGCCTTTTCCGCCGCCACCTTTTCCGCCGCCACCTTTTCCGCCGCCACCGCTTTTTCCCGGACCGTCCTCGCCTGAATCGCCATCCAAAGGAGTCCACCCGCCCCAGGAAGTTCCGTCGAAGGGAGCGGGAAGGTCAAAATCTGATAGTGCAATCCTCTGGTCTTCCCTGGCATCGCCATCTATGTCCTCTCCGGACCCCGGGACAGCTTCACCGACGCTTTTCCCGGGAGGTATCAATCCGCGGTTGAGGTCTGCTTGCGTGTAGCGGTCCACTGTCCAGATTCCATCGTTCTCCCCGGCGTCGTCGGTGTCCGGGATGTGGTCGGAGCCGTTGGCGGCTTCGGCGCTCTCATTAGCCGGATGGTTGAGCCATGTGTCCACGTCCGACCTCCACGAGCTTTCCTGAAAATCTCCTATCACCACGTTCTCCGCGGCGAACAACCCAAGCGCGTCCTTGTCAGCGTTTTCCCCTCGCCATTGAGAAAGCGCCTGCGTCCACCCCTGATAACGCTCTTCCGGGGTCGAATAATCGAAATAGCTCCAGTTCGGCCTACCGACCGGCGGATTGACTTGCACCACGTTGTCCGGAATGTAGATGTTGTGATTTACGTAGAGCGAACCTTTCCCTTTCACGTATCCCTTGATGATGAGCGCCCCTTGCACAACAACCGGCCCGTCAATGATGATGGGGTTCTGCTGCGTTCCCCATAGCATCAGATTCCCTTTTTCTCCCGCCTCGTCCCCATAGATGGCGTTCGAGACCACCAGGTCCGTTCCCCCTTGCCCCGCGGCCTCGATTTTGATGCTGCTGCCTGCGCCCCCATTCCAGCTCCTGGCGTATTCCTCGTAGAGGCCCATTTCAGTCAGGTTCGGCATCGCAACCTGTTCCGGGAGCGTGAGCTTTTGGTTACGATTGTGGTCTTCCCCCGGGTCGAGAACCCTGTTATCGTTGAGGTCTTCGTTCATGTGCTGGTTGAGCGGCAGCGAGCCCATTCCCTCCACCGATAAGGCATCAACAATCGTGAACCCCGAGTAGATGCCGCCGCTGTCTTTGTACTCGCTTTGCCCTCTCTCCCATCTGGATTCGGGGTTTCCCCTCGCATAGAGGCTGCTATTAAAAAAGGAGAACAATCCGTTGGCGCGGAGGTTGCCCTGGATTGTGAACGTCGGTGGCATTCCTTCCAGCCAGCCGCTGTGATTGACAAAGTAACCGTAATCGAAAACCCGCGACGGCTTCAGCTCAAGGCAGAACGTCGCTACGGCAGTCCGATTCTGTTCGCAGTGCGTCCCCATTGATCTCACGGTTACGTCCCTGGCATCTGTGTAGGGCGTGGAAACGTTGATGATTTCGACCTGAAACCGCCCTTCCTGGGGTGTTCCTTCCTCGAGCACCATCTCGGCGGGCAGAGAGGTCATGCTATCAATGAACTGAAAGGGATTAGTGAACGAGGCAAGCTGCCACCCACGCAGAAGCTGCGCCTGGGCATAATTCAAGCCCCCTTCCGCGTAGTAGAACGCTCGAATGGAAGCGATGTTTTCTCTGACCTGAACCACTTCTGTGCAAGTGCGCGATAGATAAGCTGCCGCTCCTATCACAAGCATCACGACAACGATCAAGGAGGGCACCAGCGCCCCTCCGCGCGCATCGCGCGGACAACTCCTGTTTCGCATGTAAGCCCCCTGCTATCTCCGATTCGGCATCACCAAATCGGATTCCCCCGGATTCTCTGTTCCCGCGTCAGAGCCCCCTCTGACGTCAGAAACACTGTGTTGACGAAAACTTCAAGTGCTGAGGACCCCCTGCTTTCTGAACCCGGCGCACAATAAGACTCTGTGCACCATTTCTGACATGACGATCTGGCTTGACTTTGAAAATTTCCCCCGGCTGGACGACCCCCTCGGTGCGCCCTGCACTAACCAGTGCGACATTGTCATCAATATAGACTATCTCCCCCGTAATGTCAAGTTTTTTCTCGGTGGACAATCATTCCCTAAGACAGTAACTCCCGCCTTTGCCGCAGAGACCTGTGGGGCCATCTATGAGTGAAAAACCCCTCGGCTGCGGCTTGCTACGCATTTTTGCCTCAAGCGCCTCGGTACGTCCCCACAGGCGATTGCCCGCGAAAAAGCCCGCCCGTTGCGGCGCGAAACATTGAGAACCAGCCATAGAGCATTTCTCTTGCCAAAGCTCGCAGCCAACCGCCTCAATCTGACAATCGCGCCCGCCGAGTAACCCCTCACTTACAGGCGGCTATGGGTGAAACCGCAGAGGGCGCAGAGACATGTAGCATGGGCATCTTGCCCATGAGTGTTCATCCCGCGTTCCGCGGGACCTCCGCCGAGGGCCAGACGCCCTCGGGGCTCCCGTCGAGACGGCGGCCAGCAGGCGCGAATGCCATCCCCCACGTGGCGCGGGCGTCCCGCCCGTGTAGGATCATGGGCAAGATGCCCATGGTACGGCAGGCGAGGACAGCCTCATTCTCATCTTCCTCTCCGCGCCTCTGCGCCTTTGCGTTAGGTTCCTCTTCCTTTTTTCCCTTCCACAACTGTGTATGCGCCCCAGACGGAGGCGTTACGTAGAGGGGAACCCTGACCTCCCGTGGGAATCATCGGCAAGATGACCATGCCACGACAGCCCCGCCATGGCGGGGTGTCCTTCTCACTTTATTATTCTCTGCGCCTTTGCGTTAATCTGCTGTTGCCTTCTTGCCTCCTCCGCCTCGGCGGGCTATCCGCCCGAAACTGAGGCGCTACAAGGGCAGGGCCTTTTTGTTTGACGCGGCTTTTCGCCATCGTCTTGCCGGCATAATCCGCCACCGTTGGAACGGGAGAATCTCCATCGTACGGTGGCAGCTTGCCGAGCCGATTTTCCCAGAGCGTATTGCGCTTAGCCGGTTACGCAGAAAAAAGGCGAAAAAAAGTCTTGACATTTTGCAGGTGTTTATGGCAATTTTCCTCTGTTAAATTGAACCCGAAGGAGAGTTCGCTTCCGAAAGACAGGGGTTTGCAGGAAACAGAGCGATTTTTTTGGAGAATTCTAAAGTAAAGTGTGGCGGTGCGCACCGCGTCTTTTTACCTTCTTACCCGCGGGGGGTGAATGTACCGTTCTGAAAGGTCACCATCATATTTTCGCATGTCTCGAAGTCTCGCCTCATTTCGTCTCACAGCGATATTGCGCCCTCAACAGAGGGCGATTACAACGTTGGATTTTTACCTTTCGAGTTATCATTGCAAGGAAAGGAGCAAATCATGTGCGTGAGCAGAAGCAAGTTCCTGGCAGTTTTCCTCATTTGTTTGGTCCCTGTCCTCGGGTGGGTGCTTGCCCCGCAAGTTGGCGCCAGCATCATTGTCCCCGGGAGCATCACCGAGGTTAATCCCTCCGGCTACGACACTTACGTCGAGTGGGATGCCTCCCGAGACATCGGTGACAAGTACTGGAACGACCGAGATGAGACGATCAGTCAACAGGGCAACATCACCGATGCCATGACCGGCAAGACCATGCTCGGTCTCGAGGGCCTCCTCCTCAACAACAACGCCAAAAGCACCAATGGGAACGGCCCCGGCGACGACTACGAGCTGACCTTCCAGATTGACCCCAGCCTCGGCGCAAAAGCAAGGGTTTACGTCATGATCGGAATCCGCGACGTTTTCGCTGCGGACCCTGACGATTGGCTTGAGGGCTATCTGAATGATGACAGCTATTCCCCGCAGATGAACGTTGACCGAAACCATGGCGACCGCACCTGGATAGGGCTGGACGCCTACGGCGTCCCGATCGCCAGCGCGACGGAATTCACACGCGTACTCCGTCGTCCCGCGCCCGACGGGCGCCCCATGGCCTTGCCGTACCGGGATGGCGTCGGCGAGGAGTATTTCGCCTTTTACCACGACTACGACCCCGGTGAGACCGTTCACGTTTATGGCTGCTATTCCAGCGGCTCAGACTACTGCATCTTTGCCGAGATGGCCCCGCCTCCGCCTTCCAACATCTGGACGGCTGCCGACATCGGTGACACTAAGACAGGAGACACTGTTTACAATGCGGATGCCGCCACCTGGGATATCTACGCCGCTGGCGCCGACATCTGGGGCAGCGCCGATGCTTTCCGGTACGTCTATACGGACAACAGCGGCGATTTCCTGATTCAGGGTCGGATCAACGCTGTTCTGAACACGAACGACTGGGCGAAGCTCGGGTTCATGGTTCGTCAGTCCGCCGACCCCGGCTCTCCGCAGATATCCATTGCCGCGAGGGGACTCAACGACTGGTTCGGGATTCAGTACCGTGCGGGCCAGGGCGCCGGTTCCGGTGGCTTCGCCGACAATTGGGTCGCTACCCCGCTGCCGCGTTGGTTCAGGCTCCAGCGAGCTGGCAATACCTTCACGTCCTCCTGGTCTGACGACGCGGTCACATGGAATGGAATTGGTTCCGGAGACCTGCCCATGACCGACCCCGTGCTTGTGGGAATGTCTGTCACAAGTCACGATGGCAACAGAATCACCGCCGCACAGTACAGCTACGTTTACGTTACTAATAAGGGCCAGGTCTTCGCTCACGCAGGGTTCGATCAGAGCGTGGACCAGGGCGCGCCCGATGCCAACTTCATTCTCGACGGCAGCAACTCCCTTGATGCGGGCGAGTATCTCTGGGAGCAGATTTCCCCCGCCACTCCCACATTCAGCACTGTTTCTTCCGAGTGGCTGGTGGACCTTCAGACGCGGGTCGCCGATGCGCAGGCTGCCCTCGCTGACGCCCAGGCTGAGCTCGCGGCCGCGGAGGCAGCCCTGCCTGACGTCGAGGCCGACCTTGTCTTCGCCACCCTGTTGCACGACTATGGAGCGATTGATGATGAGACTCTTGCCGCGTTCCAAGCCGCGTATGATGATGCCGTCGCTCGGCGAGACGCAGCCTTAGACAGCATTGCGGCGTGTCAGGCCGCATTGGCTCAGGCTCAGGCCGACCTCGCTGCATATACCCCAAATATTGATTGGACCGCGCCCGTCATCAAACTCGACGCCAAGGACGTGGACATTTTCGGGGATACGACCTTTACCTTCCGTCTGACTGTTAAGAACACGGCCAGCGGCACCACCCAGACCAACTCCATTCACGTCTTTGTAAAAGATAAGGAGCAGGCCAGCGCCGGCGCCGATATGGACCTCTGGGACTGGGAAGGTGACCGAGTTGACCTCAACGGGACAGCCACCACCGGCACCATTACCAAGTGGGCGTGGGAGCAGGTCGGAGGACCCGATGTGGGGCCGTTCATGGGTATAGACACAGCTGCGCCATACTTCTGGACCGACGACTACGTCGGTGACCAGGTCCTCCAATTCAAAGTGACCATCAATGACGGCGAAGGTGTTGATTACGTCAACGTGACAATCCACGATGCCGAGCAGGTCATCGCCAATGCGGGTGCGGACCGGGATGAGTACGAGATGAGGACCTTGCATCTCGACGCTCGCGGTTCCACGACTCGTGACGGCGCCAGCCCGGATGATTTGACATACGAATGGACACAAACCGGCGGCCCTGCAGTTTTCGGCGACTACGTGGCGCCCGGAACGGGGGCGCTCATCCCCGGCCAGTACTGGTTTGTCGCCCGGGAGATTCCTTCTGCGATGCAGGATCGTCGTAATTGGCCTCCCACGCGAAATCTGACCTTCAAGGTGAAGACCACGGGACCGAACGGAAGCGTTGCGGAGGATTCTGTAACCATAACCATTCACGATGCGGAGTTCGAGAACGTCTTCTACCGCGAGCACGAGGACTTCGACTTCCACAATTCCCTCGTCAACGACAAGTGGTATCCCGAAGAGGCGGAATTCGGAGTCCATTATTGCTGGGGCGCCGTCGGAAACGAAGTCTTGGGCGTCGCCGGCAGGGTACAAACCGACGCCGATTACTGGTGGAACGGCTCGGGCGGCTGGCTGGATTACAGGCCTGGGTCCTCCCTCGGCGACAGCGGACAGGTCAGAGACACCTCCGGTACGGACTGGAAGTGCGGTTGGATCAACCCCGGCGTGGGGGACTACTGGAAGTACACGTTCGAGCTGCCCACTGGAAGCGACAAAGCCTACATCGTCAACTGGCTCGCCACCGACAATAGCTGGCACGGAAACTCAAGTGCCTACTACGACTATGAGCAGGGCAACACCTCCCCTGTGGGCTACTTCCGTATATGCCGTAGAGGATGGGATAATTACGCCCCGGTGATAGGCCCGACGTTCGCAGTCCAGCCCGGGCTGCATAAGATAATGTTAGACGCCTACGGCGGCGGCGAGCCGAACTACGCCAGGTTCGAGCTGCACGTTCCCATGAGCGGCGCCGACATCGCCGATGCCGGGCCCGACAAGGGCGCCGCCTCCGGCGACGTCGTGACCCTCGACGGAAGAGGTTCTCAGGTCACCGGCACAACGTACTTCTGGGAACAGCTCTCCCCTGATACTCCGGCTGTCACCCTTGCCGATGCCGGAGCGGGCGTCGCCACCTTCACGGCGCCGGCAGTTACCGACCCGACCGATTTCATCTTCCGGTTGGCAGTGATGGGCGCCCACAACGACAGCGTGGACTTCGTCCATGTGATGGTCGTTCCGGCCGGCGAGATCTTTAGCGTCTTCGCCGACCAGCGTATCAAGAGAGACACCAGCATTACCGATTGGGGAAATAGAGATGTTGGCGGCGCCGAGTGGGGCTCGGACTATCAAGCCGGAAATTGGGGCGCCATTGCTCCCGGACCTACGCTCTCTTCCGACGTGGTCGTTCACCATCAGTTGGACGGCGACGGGGAAATAAACAATGACTCCTACTCCGAGTACACCTTCGACCTTCCGGCGGGGTCGGCCGGAGACTACTACTTGTATCTCAGAGCGGCTTACCAGAATGGCGATTCCGCGTATATTCTCTTCAACCCGGCGGTTCCGGGCTTCTGGCCGACGGATACACCCGAGAACGACCATCACAGCATCGCCAACAATGACGGTGAACGAGGCCAGATGGATTGGTGCTGGGCGAAGGTGGACGCGGACACCGTTACTCTTAATGACGGCTACAACGAGGTTCGCATCTACGGCCGGGAGTCCCACTGCAACGAGGGTCGCCCCTTCATGTGGGATGCCATGGTCTTCTCGAAGGCGGCTCTCGACAGAGGCAACTTCGAGATGATGGACCGCATCGCCCTCGCGGGCCGGGTAGCGGTGATGCTGCAGGCCAACGCCGGCGACGACTTCACCGTTTATTCCGGTAACACGGGCGTTCTCGACGGGACAGGCTCCCTCGGCGCAGACTCCTATCTGTGGAGCCAGACGGCGGGACCTGCTGTCACCATCACGAACGCAGCCCAGGCTATCGCCACGTTTGAGGCTCCCGCCATTGCGGCGCCGATAACTCTCACCTTCGAGCTGCAGGTTGTTTCCGGCGCAGACTCCGCCGTGGACACGGTGGATGTGACTGTGGTTACCCCGGGCGCCGTTCCTGCGATGCCCACCAACCTTGTCGCCGAACCTGTGGAAATGGGCGTGAAGCTCACATGGGACCCCGTCCCCGGAGCGGAGACCTATAAGATATTGAGACGCGAGTCGTGGATGTGGTGGCCGTTCGATTTCATCGTCGCCGAAAACCTCTCCGCGACCAGTTTCATAGACACCACCACGTCGCTATACATGGAGCTCTATGATTACACGGTCGTGGCGGTCAACAGCTTTGGCGACAGTATCCCGGCGTATCCTGTTTACAAGACCTATGCGCTCTCCGCGAACCTGGCGCTCAGAGCCGACGCGGGTCCCTTTGCCAAGAAACCGCATCCGGGTTGGGACCTCGGCCTCGTCATGAACAACCGCGTCAGGGCGGAGACGTTCGATAGCTGGTACAACAGCGAGGCCTCCGCGGACGATTGGTGGGGCTACACGTGGTCGCAGCCCCTCTACTTCCAGGAAATCCACTACTATCCCGGCAACGTCTTTGGCGATGGTGGTTGGTGGACATCTCTGGGCGTGCAGGTCACCAAGGACGGTCAGTTCTGGTACGACATACCGAACGTCACCATCACGCCCGCCTACGACTTCACCGATTCGCCCGACGGACGCAGCCCGGGCACCTCTCAGCTCCCATACATCCGGCGGCACGTCATGAAGTTCCCGAGAGTGGAGGGAATTGGCGTGAGAATCTACGGCGCCCCCGGCGGCTCAGTTGACTTCACCTCCATGGGTGAGCTGGAAGTTTATGGCGCGCCGGGCGACGAGGAAGGCCTCTACGCCTTCGCCGGAGCAGACTTTGCCGCCGACGAGGGAACTACCGCAACGCTCGACGGGACAAATTCCTCGACGCCTCTTGCCGTGAAGTATCATTGGGAGCAGATAACCGGCGTAGGTGGGCAGCTCACTCACGTGGATATGACCTCCGCCTACAACGCCGACATAATCTACGCGGAAGGCGAAGTCCTCGCCGACCACGACGCCTTTGAACCCGGTGGAGACAACTGGCTGTATTCGTCGAACGCGAGTATAGCCCCGGTGGACACGAACCCACTGCCTGCGGACGGCAAAGCCGGGGCTTACCAGCTCGGTCCTTACACCGACAAGAATTGCCTCCTCCTCAGCGACCAGCAGAGGTCCGGCGTCGTGCCGGTCACCCCGGGCAACTACGGCTATCTCGGCGTAGCCTTCTCGGGGGCAAGCGGTAATCACTGGGTCGGCCTGATCCTCAACTACGCCGACGGAGGCTCTCCGGTCATGCCATTTGAGTTCAGTGATTGGTTCTTCCGCGGCGACGTGGAAAGGGCCTGGCAGAATACCTTTAGGGTAAGCAGAAACGATGAGCACACGGGCTACGGTTCCGGCGATCCGGGCGGGCCGAACATCTATCAGCGAGTCCTGCCCGTGGATAGCTCGAGGACGCTCCTTTCCGTGACCTTCACTGGCTTCCCCGGCTCCGGGAACCAGACCGGCGGTGTCTTCGCCATGAACCTCGGTCCCCCGGTGCCCGTGCTTAGCTTGGTCAATCCGGATACTGCCGTCTGCACCTTCGACGTCCCCGAGATCACCAAGGATGTAGTCGTCACCTTCCGGCTGACCGTCTGGGATGCCGACAACAATTCCGCGACCGACGATGTGGACGTCACCCTCGCGGATACTGAGGAGGGAAGGTCCGACGCGGGTCCCGACGGCATTGACGTTTTGCCGTTCAGGACCGTCGTCCTCGATGGCAGCGGCACGGGAGGCGACATCATCTGGTACAGGTGGGAGCAAATCGGTGGTCCCCCCGCGGTCACCCTCTGGAATGCCAATCAGGCACAGGCTGCTATCATCGCGCCCGCGAGCGGCGCCATGACGTTCAGGCTCACCGTCGGCGCCTCCAACGGAACCGTTTCCGCCGACACGATGGTTGTTACCGTGGCGGGCAAGCTCAATCCGGTCCCGGCCTCCGGCTTCCTCACGGATGTTCTGCACCTCGGCGCGAACTACACCTCGAGGTTCAACGAGACGGACTGGAATCACGACTATCTCGACCAGGTTGGCGGCGAGGCGAACCAGAACCCGAGCGCCGGTGACACTGTTAGCACAACCTATAACCAGACCGAGGACCCGTTGGTCTGGACGCGTATGCACCAGGACGACGGATACTGGTTCCACGACATGGCTGACAACTATATGGGCTACCTCCACGTGTACATCCTCTCGCCGGCGGAGCGCGAGGCCAGATGCTGGTTCTGGCACGATGATGAGGTGCGGTGCTTTAATAACGGAGCGCAGGCCTTCGAGCGAGGTGGATGGGACGGCGGCGCAGAGCAGAACCAGGACTTCACGTTGTACGAGGGCGTCAACTCCATGACCTTCAAGCTTCATGAAGGCGGCGGAGGAGACCGCCTGACTATTCGGTTCACCGACCGTAGCAACAATCAGTATGCGGACCTCCAGTACGTCCTCAGCTACAGCGACCTCTTCCCGCCGGCTGTGATCAAGCCGGATCCGCCCAACGGCCTCATCATCGGAGAGGGCGAGCTGTTGTACCTCGATGGTCGCGGCTCCGCATCCGGTACGTACAGTTGGGAGCAGGTCTGGCCTCTGGAACCTGAGTTCGCGTGGTGGTACGATGACACCAACCTTCCAATTCTCGGAGCACCGCAGGTGGACGAGGATACCGTTTTCTACCTGAGGCTCTGGGTGGATACCGGTGCGGAGGTTGACGCAGACGTGGTCAAGGTAACCGTCGCCACCAAGGAAATCCCCGGACCTGTAGTCGGCGTAACCGGGGAATGGGCTGGTGACACGGGAGCTGTCCTGAGATGGTCTCCGGCGGCGCACGCCTCCTTCTATTACATCAGGCGTGCCGATGACCTTGCCGGTCCCTACAGGTACGTCGGCACCGCCGACACCAACATGTTCGTTGACCCCGGTCCCCTCGATCCGGATGGAACCTACTACTACCAGATCGAGCCTGCCAACATCCTCAACGTTGGCACCGGCGTCGGCGAGGCGGTCATCAGCCGCGACCCGAGCCTCGGCAACGTCTCCCTTTCGGAGCTTGCCGTGCCGATAGTCGGGCAGCCCGCCCCGCTGGGTGGAGGCTCCAGAGACATCGGCCTCGTCAAGGATGGTATCGTTGCCGGTCAGAACTACGACACCTACGATGGCAACACGCCCAACCCCGGCACCTTGCCAGGGGAGGAGACGTTCGAGTTCTTCGGTTACCTGTTTGACCGGCCCGTCGAGATTCACTCGCTTGTTTATTATGTGGGCGGCGTCTTCGGCGACGGCGGCTGGTGGACTACTCTCGGCGTGCAGACCACGAACGACGGTGTTACCTGGCAGGATGCCTCCAGCGTCGTCTGCGGCCCCGTTTACGACACCTCGGATACATCGGCAGGCAAGAGCTGGTACGAGAAGTTCATTCTCAGCATCATCCCGGATACCGTGGTTGGCGTCAGGGTCGCAGGGACTGCCGGCGGCTCCGCGCATTTCGTCAGCATCGCTGAACTGGGAGCTTACGGCGACATCGGCGGCTTGAACGTCAACGCCGGGGCAGACATGACTTCCGCCGAGGGTCTCCCTGTTACCCTCGACGGCGGAGCCACGACCGGCGCGACCCAGTTCCTGTGGGAGCAGGTGTCCGGCCCGACGGCTGTCATAGTCGGCCCCGACCAGCAGCTTGCTTCCTTCACGGCGCCGGGAGCGGCCTGGACGGATACAGCGACGTTCCGTCTGACGGCTTCCAATGCCGAGTGGTCTGCCTGGGATGAGGTCACGTTCACCATAACGGACGTCAACAGCTACCATTTCTATAGGTACGCGGCGGACTTTGACGGACGTTCCACGAGCGGCGCCCTCGTATTCCCCGACGGTGGGTGGGCTACCGGCATGATTGCGCACGACATGGCCGAGTACATGCGAGACAAGCCCGCCAACGAAGCGTCAGCAGAGGGCTCTGTCGCTGGCAACGACTTCTTCTTCCAGGACGCGACCCAAAGCCAGACCTATAGAGACCCGTTGCTTCACCACGTCATCGGGGCGATAGACCTCGGCGCCGGCGACGAGTCGTACATCGGACATGTCGAAGGCTACACCACACCGGGCGACTGGTGGAATTACACCTTTGGCTCCACCAAGCAGTTCGACGCCAGGTTCCCGGTGGACGGCGCCATGTGCATCTCGGTTCTCGCTTCCACGGACGCAGGCGATACAGTGGTTGAGGTCCTCGTTGATGAGGTGGTGGAAACCACTATCAACTTCAGCGGCAGCGACCCGTATGATCTCCAGTGGCGACCGGGAGCCGACACCTTCATGGTATCGAAAGGTCGGCGCACCATTCGCCTGCACGTGATTCAGGGCAGTTGGTACTTCGTCAAGTTCCGCCTTGACCTGTCAGAGCCTGCAATCGAGAGCATCTCCACCTCCGACGGCATGGTGTCCCTCATCTGGAGCGATGTGAGTGCGACCTACACGCTTCAGGGAGCCGCCACCCCCGGAGGCCCGTGGGCGGATGTTTATGGCCCGACAAGCGAGACTTCCTTGACTGCCCCGCTTCCGGCTGGTAAGGCCGGGTTCTATCGCATCAAGGTGCAGTAGGCGCTTTCGGGACTCGGTAGTTAGGGGCTCTCATCGCCGAGCGGTGAGAGCCCCTTTTGTGCGCCAACGGAAAGCCGGCAAGGTCTTTATCCGTTCAGCCTAATAGCAGCACGATGGCTTTCCGTGCTTGGTCCCGCGGCGGGCGCCGGAAGCCCGATATCGAAGAATTTGCGGTAGAAAACAGAGGAGGAGCCTGCCCCCCGCGCTCAGGCTCGCAAAGATATACAGCCACGCGAGGCACGGTCCTTGTTTGGAGGCACAATGGCGTGTCTTTATCAATCACGCGCGACGGCAACGGGAATGGGGTAATGAAGAGGGGAACAAGTCGCGGGCAACTTCACTTCTTCAGGCTATTCACCGCGCTGAGAAACTGGCTGACATCTTTGAACTGGCGATAGACCGAGGCGAACCTAACGTACGCTATATCGTCGAGCTTCTGGAGCTTCCGCATGACCAGCTCGCCGATTTCCTTGCTGCTGACCTCCTGTTTGGAGAGCTCCTCGAGCTCCTCCTCCACGCTGTCAACAAGCGCCTCGATTTGCGAGACCCCAATCGCCCTCTTCTCGCACGCGGTCGTGATCCCCTTCATGATCTTAGCCCGGTCGTAGTCCTCGCGGCGACCGTCTTTCTTGATGACCTTCCAGGGCATTCTCTGCACGCGCTCATACGTCGTGAACCGCGCGCGGCACTTCTCGCATTCGCGGCGCCTCCGGATCACCGCCCCACCCATCAGCGTTCGCGAGTCAACAACCTTGCTGTCCGGCGTTTTGCAAATAGGGCAGTTCATGTCACTTATTCACTTGCCTTTCCGTGCCACAGAGCGAGCAGAGCGATTTCCGCGAACGTTAGAAAGCCGCCCCGGTTACGCCTGCTTGTAGAGAGGAAACCGCCGACAGAGCTCTCTCACCGCCGCTTGCGTTGTCTTGACAACCTTTTCGTCATCCATGTTGTGGAGGACGTCCGAGATAAGCTCCCCTATCTGTGACATCTCTTCCTCGCCCATCCCTCGCGTGGTGACGGCAGGGGTTCCGAATCTCAGCCCGCTTGTCACAAAGGCGCTCTTCGTATCGAAAGGAATCATGTTCTTGTTCGCGACAATGCCGGCTTCCTCCAGTCTTCTCGCGGCATCCTTTCCCGTCAGGCCCAGAGGAGTCACGTCAATCAACAAAAGATGCGTATCTGTGCCGCCTGAGACCACCCTGCTCCCCTTATCCTGAAGCGCCTGCGCGAGCCGTCTCGCGTTCCTGACAATCTGCATCTGGTAAGCTCGGAAGCCGTCCGACAGCGCTTCCTTGAAGCAGACAGCCTTTGCCGCGATGATGTGCATCAGCGGCCCGCCTTGTATCCCGGGGAAAACCTGGGAGTCAATGGCGTTGGCGAACTCTTCCTTGCAGAGAATCGTCCCCCCCCTTGGCCCCCTGAGCGTTTTGTGCGTCGTGGTCGTTACGAAATGGCAGTGCGGCACCGGGTCCGGATGAAGTCCCGCCGCCACCAGTCCCGCGAAGTGCGCCATATCTGCCATCGCAAGCGCCCCGACCTTATCGGCAATCGCCCGCAGACGCTCGAAATCAATTGTTCTCGGGTAAGCGCTTCCTCCCGCGAGAATGAGTTTCGGCTTGTGCTCCAACGCCAGTTCTTCCATCTCATTGTAATCAATGCATTCCGTATCGCGGCTCACGCCGTAAGGGATGATCTTGAAAAACCGTCCGGAAAAGTTGACCGGATGACCGTGCGTGAGGTGCCCCCCGTGGGCAAGGTTCATCGCAAGGATCGAATCGCCCGGTTTCAGCATGGCAAAATACACCCCCATATTCGCCTGTGACCCCGAATGCGGTTGAACGTTGGCGTGCTCCGCCTTGAAAAGCTCCTTCGCCCGCTCGATCGCCAGAGCTTCAGCCCTGTCCATGTTGCGGCAGCCCTGATACCACCTCTTTCCCGGATACCCCTCCGCGTACTTATTCGTCAAAACGGAGCCTGCCGCTTCCATGACGGCTTTACTTGCGAAGTTCTCGGAGGCTATCAGCTCAAGGGTTTCCTCCTGTCGGTTCATCTCCTCGCGGATGACCTCGGCGATCTCCGGGTCAACCTCCGACAATCCTCTCAGTCGGTTACTCAACGACGTCATCTTCTGTCCTTTCATTCCCTGGTAGGTAGTTTGCCGGAACAGCATTACGACGCGACGGAGCGCACATGTTGCCACATCAAGCCGTGCGAATATAATACGACGAGTGTCTTGAATAATACAGAAAAATATCGGCGCGGGTAATGCCTCACTAACCGCCGGCTGAGGGTGGAACCGCACAGCCCGCGGACCACCCGGAGCCGGCCTTGTACCGCCGGCATCCTGCCGGCTGTCTCGGGGGCATCCTGCCCCCGCCGAGGGCGAGACGCCCTCAGGACTGCCGCCGAGACGGCGGCGTTACAGGGCCGGCAACACGGAACTCCCCTGGGCATCCTGCCCATGATTCCCACAACCGGCGGGGAGCTACCTTTTTCTCCTCAGCCCCCACAGGGGCAATGCGACAACCAAGAGCAGAAGCGGCGCAGGTTCGGGGATGACTACAGCCAGATCGTCAAAATAGTAGTTCTCCGGGTTCATAGTTTGCGTAACAGTCTTGCCGGGGAAGTTCTCATCGGCGTCGGTGACCGTGACGTTCAGTAGCCCGAGGGGTGTCGTCGCCACATCTCCTCTCGGCACATTGTATGCTTTAACATAGATGACGTCACCGACATCAATATCCACGTTGCGGCCAGCCATCCACCACTCGCCATTTGCCGGTCCGCTGCCGAACAATGCGTACCCAATGTGCCCTTCGTCCAGCACAATGTCGTCCACGAGGTCTGTGCCCCATGCGTCCCATACCTGGTCAACATCACCGACCAGCTTTATGAGCTGGACGTAGGCGCCTGAGCTGAAGTCAAGAGTGCGGGTCCTATCACCGGGGAAATAGCTCACGTAGCTCTGACTGCTATAAGAGCGCACCCCCACTCCATGCCCGCGATGGCATCCCCAGCCGATGGTCACGGCGCCGCCGTCGGAGAACAAGAGAGATATCACACTCGCTACCACGATGATCGTTAACCATTCTCGTCTCATATTGCCCTCCTTTCTGAGCCTGGCGGCAGACGCGGCTGCTCGCTTTTTTCACGCCCGAGGGTCGGCGTTTATTTCCACCAGGTTACACAACCTGTGTTTACGGACCCAGACGGTCGTTGCTGGAGGTTACCGCTATGGAAAGCCCGAACCTCTACCCGGTGGAAAATTACCAGTATATATCTTCCGCACGCGCTTGGCGCCTCTCTCTCGCGGTCGTTGCCATAGAAGCTCAGCGAGATGATTTCGGTCACGTTGACAGGAACGAGTAGTGGTTCCGCGCGAGCGGGGGTCTCAATTGTTCGCAGGGAGCTTTTCCCTTAGAGCGATGCTTAGATAACCCCGTTGCTGCTTATGTGTGCGCAAGGACAAAGGGATAACCCGTGAAGGTTATCCCTTCTGCAGAGGCCGATTTAGCTTTCTAACGAGCTTGGCCCGGAACTACTTTTTTCTCTTCAGAGCCCAAAGCGCCAGACCGGGAACCAAGAAGAGCAGCGTTGCCGGCTCAGGAATCGTCACCTCAGTTTGCAAGCTGTTGAAATAATAACTCTGCGGGTTCATAACGTCCACAACGGTGTTGCCGAGGAAGGCGTGGAGATTGTCATTGACTCCTATTTCCAGGACACCAAGAGGTGTAGAAGCCACATCGGCTTTCGGCACGCTATAGGCCCTTACGTAGAGGACATCGTTGACGGCAATGTCCACGTTTCGGCCCGCATTCCAAAACCTGCCGTCTGCCGGGCCGCTGCCGAAGGCCGCGTACCCAATATGCCCTTCGTCCAGGACAATGTCATCCACGAGGTCTGGCCCCGTGAGATATGGGTCAAGGTCGCCAACTTGTTTCATGAGCTGGACATAGGCGCCCGCGCTGAAGTCGGCGGTCGTGGTCTTGTCGCCGGAGAGGTAGGCGCCGGTCGAATCGGTAGCTCCAAGCGCTGCGTCGCATCCCCACCCGATGGTCACCGCGTGGGCCGAGCCCACCAAGGCCAGCGCCGCCAGTAACATCGGAACTACTAAAAATGCTCGTCTCATGGTTCCCCCTTTCTTATTGAATCTATAGGTCACTTGTTATCTTCTCGTTTTGCCGAACGTTCAGTGCGTATTAAATTAGTCTAAAGGATAGGGCCTATCGCAGCTCCAGTCTACCGCGGGCTCAGCGGGCAGTCTATCATACCAGAAAGCTGCCCCCGGCTCCAAGGTGATCGTTGACAGCTCGAAGTTTGGCGTCACCCACTTGCCATCCCACGCTGGATCGCCTGTTCCGCCGACAAGCCACGCCTGGTCGTACGTCCCGGTCGCCGGATCCCACTTGTAAACCGAATCCGCCCCGCCAGCGTAGTCTGCTCCCGCACCGACGGCTCCGAGCGTGCTGTCGTTCAACGCCAGCTCCGTCGGATAAGGCCAGGCGAACATCGTCAGACCGGGGTATAGCGTAACTGTGCTGGTTTGCTCCGTGGGAACCCAACCCAAGAACGTGATTGTCGCCGTTTCGGTGCCAGGGCCGTAACGCCTGTCAACCCAAAACGTGTCACCGACAGCAAGCACGAGGTTCGATTCGTTGAAGCTTGTATCAAACCATTTGTTGTCGTAGAGTGGGTCACCGGTCCCCTGAACCAGGAAGACCTGTGAATAGCTCGTCGTGGTGGGGTCCCAGATATACAAGGAATCGGCGCCGCCCGCATAATCCGCGCCCTCGAGCTGCTCGCTGAGCATTTCCCCGACGCAGCCTTGCGTTCCGTTAAGATTCATATCGGCGGCAAGTAGCGGGACGGAAACCATCGTCAGCGCCCCAGGAATGGCATCGGCTCTTATGAAGCCGACCGGGTTGGTGTAAACCTGCGCCATAGCCGTTGGCCCCAGCAGACTAGCAGCCATGATGCTTACTGCGAGGAAAATACCGGTTTTTCTCTTGCGAATCCTCATAACTGTCAGCTCCTTTCCTATTGCGTTCAATTTAAGATACCGTTTTTGCTTTGAAAAAGGAGACAACCTCCTTTGACCTCTGCGCCAGCCCTCACTTGACAGCGCTTTCGCCTCTCCCGCTTCTTAGACAAGTCTAAACATAGGATTGCGAAAACTCTTTGTCAAGGAAAAAATGCTCTTTTTTCGTCAGAAAATTACCTCCCCACGGATGTCCTTAGTTCTCAGGAGAAAACTACTACATAACCATACGCCAGTCAAGAAAAAAAAGCCGTTTGTTTGTAATTCCTCAGTCTCGGGCGAGTACCCCGCCAAGGCGGGCGAGGGAAAAAGGGAAGAAAAGAATAACGCAAAGGCGCAGAGTCGCAGAGAGGAGGATGAGAAGGACACCCCGCCATGGCGGGGCTGCCCTGGCATGGTCATCTTGCCCATGATTCCCACGGGTCCCCCGCCAGAGGCGGGGGATGCCACGTCGGAGACGCCCGTTCTTTTCGCCCTGAAAAGTACTGGCCGACCCGGCGTCCCGACGGATGTCAATGCCTTCGCACCGCTCCTGCAACCAAGTCTCCCTGTCCCACCCGTAACTGACGCGATACGTCTGTCCTGCGGATGTATCCTCCCGCGCGCCTGCCCTGCGAGTGCCTCGCCCACGTTTCTCATTGTTGGCATAATTAACTCGGCAGCAATAAGCTGCCCTTCTGATGTCAGTTCCCGCCTTCGCCTTTTCTTGTCGGATTTTCCTTCGCCTTGACCGCTTCCCATTCAGCGTCCAACTCCTCGAGCGAAGAATCGCTCAGCCTTTTGCCCGCGGCCGCTGCTCGCCGCTCCATTGCCCTGAACCTTCTTACGAACTTGGCGATGGTTCCTCGCAGGGCACTCTCTGCCTCCACTTCCAGAAAGCGGCAGACATTCACCACTGAGAATAGAAGGTCTCCCATCTCCTCCGAAACGTCGTCCTGCCGTCGCCCGGAAATGGCGGCTCGCAGCTCCTGAATTTCCTCCGAAACCTTCTCCAACACCTCCTCCGGTTCTTCCCAATCGAACCCCACCTGAGCCGCCCGTCGTTGAACTTTTTGAGCTTTCTGGAGAGCCGGAAGCTTGCGCGGGATGCTATCCATAAGCGAGGGGATGCCCTTATCCGCCCTCTCCTGTCGCTTGATGGCGTACCATTGCCTGAGGACCTCTTCCCCAGTCTTTGGCAAAATGGGAGTGGTGCTTTCGTCCTCACCCCTCTTCGAGACACCGCCTTGCGTTTCGGCGGCATCACGAGAGCGGCTGTCCTGCTTGGGAACCTCTCCGCTTTGCCGTCTCGGCCTTGTGAGGTGCGGAGCTTCGGACAGCGGCTGTCCTTCTTGCGGACCGAACACGTGCGGATGCCGCCGCGTCATTTTCTCATGCTCGAATTGTATGACATCCTCTATATCGAAGGTTCCCGTGTCGGCGGAAACTTTGCTCAGGAACAGGATATGAAATAGGAGGTCGCCCAGCTCCTCCTTGAGCTTCGCGGGGTCGCCCTGCTCGATCGCCTCGATGACCTCGTACGCTTCCTCGATAAGGAAAGGCTTGAGTGAATCGAGCGTTTGCTTCTTATCCCAGGGGCAGCCCTTCTCCCCTCGCAGGGCATCCATGAGGTTCACAAGGTCCTGAAAGCTCACACAATCTCCTTACAAAGCGCCAGAATGTTCGGGGAATGCCCTTGCTATCTTCCCGCAAGAACCTACGTGCTCCGATTCATAAATTCGGTGACGTAATCTTCCCCTGACGGGATACCAGCATGGATTGCATTTCGGATTCCGCAATCCGCAATCTGCACTCCGCAATGGACGAGTTGTATCTCCTGAGGCGCCACAACAACCCCGTTGACACACTTCCGCTCGACGATGACCGTATCTCTTTCGACCCAGCCATGACTGACCAGGAAGGTCTGGAGCAACGTGGCACGGGTGTCTCGCCCGTGGAAGGTCATGGGCAGGATGCCCATGCCACGTCTTCTGCGCCAATTCCCTCGTTGCGTCTTTGCGTCCTTGCGAGAGGCCCTCCCTTTTTCTATTTTCTCTCGCCAAGACGCCAAGGGCGCCAAGGTGTTCGGCCCGGGTGTCATGGGGGCTCGTGATTTACCGGATGCTCGACGTCTCTGGAAAAATCGCGTTTATCCTGTTATCTTATCCCGTCGAAATAGCTCCTTTCACGACACCACCGTATTTGCGAACTCATGTACTAAGAACGTCCCGGCCAAGAGTCATCCCGCTCATCAACACGGTGGCCGTTATCGCGGCCAGGACCACCTTTTTTCTCGTCGAGAGAAGGTTGCCATCACCATCGCCATCACCCTGCTCATCCGATTTCCTTCGCCATGACAACGGCATCCTCTTTTTCGCGTGCGTAGTAGCCTTTTCTGATGGCGACCGGGTGGAATCCAAATTGCCGGTACATACCCCGGGCTATTGTATTGGAGGGCCTGACCTCCAACGTCACGCGGCTTGCCCCGTGCCTGGCTGCCAGGTCGAGCAGAAGCGAAAGCAGACGCGAGCCGATCTTTCTCCGCCTGTAAGCCCGGTGCACCGCGATATTGACAATGTGGGCGGCACACCCCAGCCTCATTCCCGCATAGCCGACAAGCCTGCCGTCATCGAACGCCGTGAGGAACCGCGTTCTCCTCGATTTCAGGGCGCCGAGAAACGCGCGACGCGGCCAGGGCGAAGGAAATGAATCTTCCTCTATGGCGTGAACCTCACTCACATCTTCCGCCGTCATCGGCAGAACCGTAACTGGACGCTCCAGATGTTTAACTGGCATTCTTGAGTCCCTGTCAGTCGCAGCGTCGGGGTGGCTGCTCTTCGTTCTTTCTCCGCGGACAAGCTTTGACGCGATGTCTGCAACGGCCTGCGGGCGGCTGGCGAAACGGCGGACGTTTTTCCCGTTCGCGGAGCTCCGGCGTCGCGGCAGCTCACAGCGAAAGCAGGGGCGGCTTTTCCTCCTGTCCGGGTCAGCGGGCAAGTCCGTCAAGGAACTTGCGGAAAGTCCTTCTCGTCTCGGCGCTCCTCGAGGTGTCCACAATTATCTATCTTCCACTTCTTTTGTTGAAAGCCCTATAACGCAGATGCCGCTCTCGTCCGCCAACTGCTTGACTTGTTTATCGTCCATAACAAGCGTTTTATGGGCTTCGACCGCCAGCAACGCCGCCTTCGCTTCTCGCATTGTGCGAATAGTCTCAATCCCTATAACCGGAACATCGAACCGCATGTCCTGGGACGGTTTCGACATCTTCACCACAACGGTTCCCTCGCCGGCGAGCTTTCTCCCACGGCGAATGGTCTCGTCGGTTCCTTCCAGCGCTTCCACGGCGACAATCGCCTTGTCCTTTACAACGACCGTCTGCCCCACATCCAGCCGCCCTATCTCCCTGGCGATACGGGCGCCGAACCGGGCGTCCTCCAGCTCCCTCTCCGAAGGTTGGCGATCCGTGAGAACCCCTTCTTTGGCCAGAAAATCCCTCAGAAAACATGTCGAATCCAGAAGGGTTATCCCGTCCTTTCTCATCTCTTCGGCAACGGAGGAGAATATGCTATCCGCCTTGCGGTTGTCGAGCTGCGAGAGCACCTTCAACCCCCGCAGGTCGAACTTGAGTTTCTCAAACATTCGCGTGGGGCGGATCTGCCCCGCCATAACCGCCCTCGAGACTCCGGCGTTCTTAAAGAACTTGATGACCTTTCCCAACTGCCCGACCCCAACCCATATAAGATTGTCAACAAGGTCGGCAAGTTCCGGCGAAGTGTCGCCTCGAAAACCGACAGCTTCGACCCTGGCGCCCGCCCTCTTTTTGTAACACGACGCCAGAAGAAGTGGAAACTTCCCGTTTCCGGCTATCAAACCGAGCGGTTCATCCACCGGCATGCTCCCTGACGCTCAGCTCTGTTTCCCTGATGCTCCCAACGGACAACCGTTTTCAAACGAAAGCCGCCATAACGTTCCTTTGCTATCTCGGCGTGCTGAGCCCTTTGTCGCCTGACAATTAGTTTTACGCCGCGACACCCGGCGCGCGACCGGCGTCACCGTCCGCGCCCGAGAATAATATAGTACGAACCCGGAGAGCATTTTCATGGTCCCCGGGTGAGCAAACTCCATGATGGAATGCGGCGCCATTCCTTTTACCTGCCGATCCCCCTTTCGGATTTTGCGATGAACTCCAGGAGGTGGCCGAGCTCCGGTATCTGCGGCAGGTCCGATTTGACAATCTCCACCGCGTGAGAAGTGGCAAGGCCCGACTTGAAAAGAATTTTGAAGGCACGCCGTATAATTCTGCGGGTTTCCGGGGAAAAGCCGTTCCTGCGAAGCCCCACTGCATTGATGTCACTCACCGAGCAGGGAATCCCGTCACACAGAGCGTAAGGCGGCACGTCCTGATTGACCTTTGACACCCCCCCTATCATGGATAACGTTCCCACGTGCACGAACTGATGTATGCCGACCAGCCCACCGATGACGGCTTTGTCCTCGATGAGGATGTGCCCCGCGAGCGAAGCGACGTTGGCCATTATCACCTTGTTCCCCAGGCGGCAGTTGTGCCCGACGTGAGAATACGCCATCAGGTAACATTCTTCCCCGATAATCGTCGCGGCCCCCTCGCCCGTCGAGGAATTGACCGTAGCACACTCTCGGATAACCGTTCGGGCGCCGACTTGCACATAAGTTTTTTCGCCACCGTACTTCAGGTCCTGGCACCGTAATCCCACCGCGGCCCCGGGGAAAACCTCACAGCTCTCTCCTATCGTCGTGAAGCCATCTATGACGGCATGGGGGTGAATAATTGAACTATCGCCGATGGTGACATGTTCCCCGATGATTGCATACGGCCCTACCCGGACATTCTCTCCAAGCTCCGCTTTCGGGCTGACAATGGCAGCCGGATGTATCTCCGTCAATTGCTCTCCTTCAACTGGTCGGCCGGCCTGGGAGCGACCGCGCAGAATCCTCATCAACGAGGGAGCACATCAGCTCCGCCTCGCACGCCAGGTCCTCTCCCACGAATGCGCCGGCCTTCAGAAGACACGTCGTAGAGCGAAGTCGCATAACATCAGCTTCGAGCCGAAGAGTATCCCCCGGAAATACCGGCCTGCGGAACTTCACCTTGTTGATGGACATGAAATACGGGACCTTTCCCGTGTTCTCGCCCTTGGTTAGCATGATCATTCCCGCCACCTGAGCCATTGCCTCGATGATAAGCACACCCGGCATAATCGGGTGAGCCGGAAAATGACCTGCGAAGAAAGGCTCATTTATGGTGACGTTCTTGATGCCCACAACTCTTTTATCCGGAACGAACTCCACGATCTTGTCCACCAGAAGAAACGGATACCTATGAGGGAGGATACTCATAAGCTGCAGGACGTCCATGGGTTCCATCTTCACACCTTCCGACGCGCGCTGAGCTTTTTTTCTTGCCGGCTGCTTCGCTTTTTGCCTCAATAGGCGAGTCAACCTTATATTGCTGTCGTGGCCGGACTTGATCGCTACAACGTGCGCCTTCAGGGGTTGGCCCAGTAAGAAAAGGTCACCCATCAGGTCGAGAATTTTATGGCGAACAAATTCTTTCTCGAAGCGAAGCCCGTTTTTACTAAGGACCGCTTCGCCCTTTACCACTACCGCGTTGTCGAGGCTTCCACCCTTTATCAGGCCGCTGACGACCAGGTCCTCCACCTCGTCGTGAAGACAGAACGTCCGTGAGGGAGCTATTTCCTTGATGAACGTCTTGTCGTTAATCGGGAGAGAGAGGAACTGCGTGGCGATTCCCGGCTCGTTGTAGGAGATTGTGAACGAGATCGAAAGTTCATCCGCTGGCAGAACAATCAGATGCACGCCGTTCTCAGAGAAATACACCGGCTCCCTCGGCTTGAAAACGTTCTTGGCAGCGTCCTGTAGCTCGAGCCCGACCGATTGAATCATTTCCACAAACGGCAATGCGCTCCCGTCGCCGACGGGCGGCTCGTTCCCTTCCACTTCCACAAGCATGTTGTCAATCCCGAGCCCCATCAGCGCCGCCAGCACGTGTTCGACAGTGTGGATTTTGACGTTGTTTCGGCCCAGGGTTGTTCCACGGAGAATATCGGTCACATTTTCGATTACCGCCTCGATAGGCGCCTCGTTGGGAAATCTCTTCGCCACAAACCTCACCCCGTGCCCGGGCGGCGCAGGCTTGAAGGTTATACTCGTCCTGTTGCCGGTGTGCACGCCTATCCCTGAACGGCTGACCTCTTTTTTTATCGTCCTCTGACGCTCCATTCCCTTTTCCATAACTACCACTTTTTCCTCTCCCCACGAGCCCTTCGGCTTTTTCACTTTCGCAACTTGGCGAGGTTCCCGTCGTTACGTCTTGTCTGCCCCGCCGGAATCACCCGGAGCCGCTGCTTGCCTCTCCTGCTCCGCCGGCCTTTTCGAGAGAGTTGCTCCCAGGGTCGCTTCCAGGGTTTTCACTTTTTCCCGTAGCTTCTTGACCTCTCGCAGCAGCTCGGGAATCCGATACGTCGCCGCCATAGCCTTCCTTTCCTGGTCGAAAGGCCGGGCTGGCGTACCGGTGACGGTGACGCCCGCAGGCACGTTTTTGGTAACACCTGCCTGCGCACCAACTCGGACATTGTTTCCGATGTTTATGTGCCCTACCAGACCCGCCTGCCCGGCAAGAATGACATTCCTCCCTATCTCCGTGCTTCCCGATATGCCCGCCTGCGCTATGATGATCGAATCTTCGCCAATTTTCACGTTGTGCGCCACCATGACCAGGTTGTCAATCTTCGTCCCCCTCCCTATCACAGTCTTGTCAAAGCGCGCCCTGTCTATGGTAACGTTCGCACCGATCTCAACGTCGTCCTCGATATAGACCGTGCCCGTCTGCGGAATCTTAACGTGTCTGCCATCAACCGCCACGTACCCAAAGCCATCGGCTCCGATGACCGTCCCGCTGTGGATGATGACCCTGTCGCCAATGACCGTGCCCTCCTGGATTGTCACGTTGGGATAGACGAGGCAGTCGCATCCGATCCGGGCGTTTCTCCCCACGTACACAAATGGGCTGACGCGGGTGTTATCGCCAAGCGTGACCTCGTCGGCGATCACCGCATATTCGTCAACGCTCACGTCCTTCCCCAGACGCACATTCTTCCCGATGGAAGCCTTGTCACAGATGCCCTTGGCGGACCGCGGGGCTTCAGGGAAGAACAGGGAGGTGGCTTTGACAAACGCCAAGGAAGCGTTCTCGTGAACGATAGCGTTGGTCCCCTTCGGGACCTCAAGCTCCGGCGAAAGAATGACCGCGGAAGCTCTTGCTGAGGCGAGTAGTCGAACGTACTTGGGGTTGGCGATGAAAGTTATCTGCCCTTGCTGGGCTTCGTGTATTCCCGCCACTGAGTGGATGACGCAATCCGGGTCACCTACAAGCCTCCCTCCCACTACGTCGCATATCTGCCTTAACGTCCTCTGAATAGCCAACTCGTCCTCCCATCGAAACGCTCCCGCGTACCCACATCTGGCCGCGCAATCTCCGGCACTATCCCATTATCGGGTTTTCTGCCCGTATTACTTCCTTTTGCATTATCGTCATGCCGCCGAAAGCTGTCCACAGCCCCTTTCCCGTCGCCCTATTGCAGACACGAATTCACCGGCGGGCATTTTCCTCAATGCAGATTCTATTGACACCGGCGGCACCCCTCTCGCCCCGAAGAAACTTCATTTTTCCGGTTTCGTCTCGGGCTGCCCTGAGCCGGTGGGGGCCTCCGCGGGCGGGGACTGGCCGGTGTACTTCTTGTTCATCTTCACCAGAGTTTGGAATGTCAAATCGGCCGACTCGTCCTTGTAAACAAGAACCTCATCAAACAGCACCCACGTATATCCCTCATCTTCGGCGACCTCCTTGACGGCCTCGCCGATGTCCTGCAAAATCTCCTTCTCGAACAGCAGTTGCTTTTTTTGAAGCTCTCTGCTGTGTTCTTTGTTCAGGTTATTCAACTCCAATATTTTCTGCGCTATTTTCTGCTCTTCTTTTTTCGCCTGCTCCGGCCCGCTTAGCGCCCTTGCAGTCTGCAGGTCGGCGATCTCCTTTCTAACGGCGTCCAGCGCCTTTGTCTTCTCCTCCAAAAGCTTTCTCATTTCCTCCTTGAAAGCTTTTGACTTCAGGCTTTCCTCCGAGACCTTCTTCAGGCTAATGAAGCCTATTTTGACGGCCTTCCCGCCCGTTGCCGCGACGCACGCAGGCAGGAAGCTCGCCGTTGCAAGAAGTATGAGCAAGACCTTGCGAAGCATACAAAAAGTCTCCTTTCGCTCTCCTTTTGCGTGCCCCCATCTCTTCTCTATCCTCGTTTCCTCCCCTCCTTTTTCAGGGGACGTGGCGATAGGAGAGATGTGGAGGCCCAGTTTCAGAAGTTAAATCCCATCGAAAAGTGGAAACGCCCGCCGCTGCTGGTCCATTTGTCTTTGTCAATCGGCCAGCCGTAATCGAGGTTAATGGGGACGACCTGCCCCATAAAGGGTATCTGAATTCTCGCTCCGATGCCCGTGCCAGCCCTCAGGTCCGAGGGGTCTATGTCATAGGAGTCGTACCAGACGTTTCCCGTATCGTAGAAAACCGCCCCCCTTAGCGGCCCGTAAATCGGGTAGTCGTATTCCGCCGAAAGAAGGAGCGATGACTTTCCGCCTATCGGCATCCCGAAATCGTCCTTGGGGCCCACCATTCGATACTCAAAACCTCTGACCGTCCGAATCCCACCCAGAAACAGCCTCTCGAAGATGGGGACATCCTCCGAATCTCCAAATTCCTCGGCAAAACTGACCTTCCCCATGAGCCGCAGGATGTGCTTGCTCCCGTAAAGGCGGATATATTGCGCCACACTGTAGTCCTGCTTTACGAAATCCGCGTCGGAACCGAGGAAGCTCCCCGCGACCTCCCACGCCCCGGACGCCCTCATCCCCCGGGTGGGCATCAGCCAACTGTCCGTAGTGTCCCTGATGGCCTCGAACTTCAGCGAACTGATCGTTTGCTTGCCCGCCTCTTTCATTATCGTCTCCGAGGCTTCTTCCCCAGGGTCTATATCCACCCTCTGCAGCTTGTAGGTTACACCCGCCCTTGTCGCAGGCGTGAGCCTCTTGAAAAGCTTCAGGTCAAACCCAGTATCGTTCTCGTCAAAGTAGCGGTCCCTGTCGCCACCGCTGAAAAAGCGATTGTCCGTCTTAAAGGCGTCTATGCCGAATGAAAGCGGCTTGTCAAAAAGCCACGGCTCCGTGAAACTGAATATGAAGTGGCTCCGCCTCGTCCCGACAAGGGCCCTTAATCTTGCCTTTTGACCCGCCCCTCGCAGCCATGGACGGCGCCACATTTTCTTCCAATCGAAATTCGACTGGCTTACCTCAAAACTCCCAAAAACACCCCCGTCCGAGCTGAACCCGCCGCCGAACCACAGCCTTCCGGTCGGCCTCTCCTTGACCTCAATCACGAGGCCTCTTACTCCTTCGACATCCGTCGGGCGGTCGTATGCCGTCACCCCTTCCGCTGCCGGGTTCGCAGGGTCGCCGAAGTAGTTGAGGCCTTTCAATCGCCGCAGCGATGTGCGAACTTTCCGGATGTTGAAAACTTCCCCCGGATTGACCGCTATCTCCCTGCGAATCACCTTATCTTTCGTGACCACGTTGCCCGTGACCTCGACCTTCCCGACGCGGACCTGCTCATTTTCCGTGATGTTGTAAACTACGTCGAGAACTTGAGGCTTATCCGTCGGCTTTTTCTCGCCGGTCACGACCGCGTCTATGTAACCGCGCTCCCCGTACTTGTCATAGATTGCCGCCTTATCTTTTTCCAGGGCAAAGAAGTCGAACGCCGCCCCTTCCTTTAGGGAGCACACTCCAAGAAGTTCCTCCGAGGAGAAAAGAGCATTCCCCTCAACCGCAAACTTCCCGGCGGAATACTGCGGCCCCTCATGGAGCCTTATCGTCAGCTCGATTTTCCTTTTTTTCGGAGGAACTTTCCATTCCCGTCCGAGCTTTTCGAGGAGGCTCTCCGTCGGGTCGGAAATGCTGATTGTTTTGCCTTCCGGCATAATCGTCAGCCCCACGCCCAGTTTCTCGAAGGAACTCTTCCCCGCGCCACATCCCGGGCATACCCAGCCCTTCGGGAGCTTCTCAAACGGCGTGCCGGGGAAAACGTTATGTTCCGGGTCTCCTTGTAAAGGCCGATAGATTGCTCCGCACTGCTTGCATCTCGCCCCTCGCACCGCGATGTCCAGGAATCCCTTCTGGTCGTAAAGCGCAGTGATGCGGTCCAAGTCCTCGTCGAGAACATAGCGTTGCAGCCTTCCCCTCCCGAAAATGAATGGAAGGAATTTCTTTCTTCTCTTCGTTTTTATCCCCTTGAGAATTGTCTTTGCGGAAATCGCTTTGTTTCCCTCAACATTCACCCTGCTGATGAAGCCCCGCGGACCCTCTGCTATGGCGATGTCAACTGCCACCTCATTGGTCTGCCTGTCCACTTCCGGAATGTGCCGAACCGACGCGGCGAAATATCCCTTCTTCTCGTAATAGTCCTTGACATCGCTGATGCCCCTTTCGAGCTCGGCGGGATCATAGATGCTCCCGACCAGGGGCGGCGCCCCCGGAATGCTGATTCTTTGCAGGAGACCGCCTTTCTTTTTCTTCTCCTTCGGCTCCATCTTTTTGACCAGTTTCTTATTGGAAATGGTCTCATTTCCCGTGAAAGACACCTCCCTGATGAGGGGGTTCTCCTCGAACACATAGACCACCTCCACGCCTTCGGGAGTTTCGTTGACAGCCACGGTCACATTTCGGAAGTCACCGGTGGCCATGAGGTTGCGGATGTCTTCGTCAACCACATCCCGCGAGAACTCGTCCTCCCCCTTCGTTCTTATCTTCAGGCGGACGAAGTCTTTGTTCGCTCTCTGAAGCCCTTCCAGTCGGACCTCTTTGACCACAGCCTTCTCTTCCGCGGAAATAGCCGGCGCAAAAAGAAGAAGAGCGCTCAATACAACCACGCCGAGGCGTGGACGCGTGCCAGCAAGCATCGGCTCCTCCTTTCGGTAGGGTCAGTTTTCAGTAAGACACTTCCTCCTCTAACTCAAACGCCTCCTCAGCCTCTTCCCCCGCCCTTTGGTGTTCAGAGGCGAGGTCCTCGAACCGTGTGTACTCCTTCGTGAAATGCAGCTCGAGTCTGCCGACGGGGCCATTCCTCTGCTTCGCAACGATGAGTTCCGCTACTCCCGGTCTGTCGTCGGGATCGTAATAGTCCGGGCGAACCAGCAGCAAGACGACGTCCGCGTCCTGCTCGATCGCTCCCGATTCCCGCAGGTCCGAGAGCTGAGGCCGTTTGTTTGGGCGATTCTCCACCTCTCTGTTCAACTGAGACAGCACCAACACGGGCACATCCAGCTCTCTGGCAAGAGCTTTCAGCGACCGCGACATCTCCGATATCTCCTGCTGGCGGTTGTCGTAGCGCTTCGAGGTCCCCCTCAAAAGCTGAAGGTAGTCCACAATCACCAGCTTGACGTCGTAGGTGGACTTCAATCTCCGCGAGATGGCCCGCAGCTCCAGCACGCTCAAAGCCGGCGAATCGTTGATGTATATCGGCGCCTCAGTTAATTCCCCCGCCGCCCGGATGAGCTCCGGCCACTCGCTTTTCTTGAGGCAGCCTCTCCGAACCCTCTGCCCGTCAACACCCGCTCTCGAACAGAGCATACGTTGCACCAACTGGCTTGCCGAGGTCTCCAGGCTGAAGATCGCCACCCGCATTTTATTGTTGTCAGCCGCCACGTACTCGGCGATGTTCAATGCCATGGCCGTTTTTCCCATGGAGGGCCGCGATGCCAGGACCACAAGCTCAGAGTTTTGAAACCCTGAGGTTATCCTGTCCAGATCGCGAAAGCCCGTGGGAACGCCCGTAACGTAACGTTTCAGCTCCGAGAGCTTTTCTATCTTGTCAACGACCCCCGCCGTGACGCTGCTCATCGGAGTGAAGCTCGTGGTAACCCTTTTTTCGGCTATCTTAAAGATGCTTTTCTCCGCGCTGTCCAGCAGCTCGTCAACCCAATCCTGCGCCTCATAACATCGTTTGACGATTTCGGTCGCCGTAATGATAAGACTCCGCACCACGGCTTTGCCCGACACTATCCTGAAGTACGACTCCGCGTGCGCAGTCGTCGGCACAGAGTCGCCCAGTTTCGTCAGATAAACCGAGCCCCCCACCGCGTCCAGCTTCCCGAGCCGCCCCAACTTATCGCCCACGGTCACCAGGTCAACCACTTCTCCACCTTTGTACAACTCAATGATGGCGGAGAATATCGTCCGGTGAGATAGCTCGTAGAAGGATTCGGGGTTGAGTTTTTCTGCCGCGAGGTCCAATGCTTCTCGGCTCAGTAGCATACACCCCAGCGCGCTCATTTCCGCCTCGACGTTACGAGGAGGAACCCTGTCGGCCACTTCATCCTGCCGAGCCATCGCTTTTCCTCCCACTCACGATTGCAGATTGCGGATTCTGGACCGTGGAAACCGCAAATGGGACACCCGAAATCGCAACTCCGAACTCCGAAAGGACAACTCCGAACCCCCCGGTCGTCATTATTCCTTGACGACCCACAACTTTATCGTGGCCTCGACATCCGGATGGAGCTTGATGTTCACCGAATAAATCCCGAGGTTCTTAATTGGTGAATCCAGCATGATTTTCTTCTTGTCTATCTCCACACCCTCTTTTCGCAAAGCCTCCGCGATGTCTGCCGTTGTCACCGACCCGAAAAGCTTTTCTTCCTCCCCAACTTTCGCCGAAATCGTGCACGAAATGTTGCTGATCTTCTCGGCGGCCTCTTCGCATTCCGCGAGTTCCGCCTCGGCCCGCACAAGCCTTCTTCGATGAATGCCTTTTTGAACGTCGGGGGCGCTCTTTGCCGCTTTCATCGCCATCTTCCTGCGAATCAAATAGTTGCGCGCGTAGCCGTCCGCAACTGTCACAATGTCTCCTTCTCTTCCGAGCTTCTCAACCTCCTTCAACAACAGGATTTCCATTCCGTCAAGTCCTCCTCCGCGTCATTGCGCCCTTCCCTCCGGCACTTTTCTTCTCGTCAACCCACAGGCCGCGGGCCCTCCGGCCCCTTTACTCCACAACGTAAGGAAGAAGGGCCATATATCTGGCCCTCTTTATCGCCCGGGCGAGTTGCCTTTGATGCTTCGCGCAGGTCGAGGAGGTTCTCCTCGGGAAAACCTTCCCCCGATCGGTCAAAAACCTACGCAGCGCCGAAACGTCTTTGTAGTCAATCCTCTCCACCTTGTCAACGCAGAAGCGACACGGTTTTTTCTTCCGACCGAGAAGCTTGGATTTTTTCTTTCTCCTTCTTGCGGCTAATCTACGTAAAGCCATCTACAATCTCCTGTATCTATTCATCCGTGCGGGCGCCGGCTACTCAAAAGGGAAAATCGCCCCCACCTTTCTCCGGTTCAGACTGAGTGTCCGGTGGGGCCTCCGGGCGCTGCTCTTGCGAAGAAGGCGGCTTCGGTTGCCTTTCCCTCCGGTCGAGAAACTGTATTCTTTCGGCTACCACACGATACTTTGACCGTTTTTCCCCCTGCGGTGTCTCCCAGGTGTCGAGCTGCAGCCTTCCCTCGACGTACACCAGCGAGCCCTTCGTCAGAAACTTGTCGCATATTTCCGCCAGCTTTTGCCATGCGACAACCTCCACAAAGCACGTTTCTGTTCGCTTCTCTCCCTCCTTGTCGGTCCAGTCCCTATTGACGGCCATTCCCAAGTCTGCCACAGCCGTTCCACTCGGCGTGTATCGCAACTCCGGCTCTCTGGTCAAGTTCCCGATGAGCATGACCTTATTCAATGATGCCATTGTTACTCCCTCTCTGCCGCGCCTTCGGCGGCGCTGGTTTCCTCACCCGCCAATTCAACTTTTGGCTCTTCTTTCTTGACGATGAGGAAACGTAGGATGGAATCCTTCAAGCGATATCCGGTTCTCAATTCCGACACCTGACCCGCACCAAGACGGAAGTACAGCAGGAAATAGAAACCGTCCTTCTTTTTCCTTATCGGGTAGGCAAGCCGCTTCTTCCCCAGATGTTGCAGGTCAACGACTTCTCCCCCTTTCTCCACAATCTCTGATTTAAGGCGCTCCGTGAGCGCTTCGACCTCCTGCTCGCTCAGCGAGGGGTCTGCGATATACATGGCTTCGTACAGCTTCAGCATAGTTCTCCATTTATCTTGGTTATCATGTTTTTTCCTCAAGGCCTTTCTTGAGCGGCCCGGCCCCGGGGGCACATTCCTCACTTCTCCTATTATATCGGCTCATCGCCGAGCGAATCCCTTCCACTATGATGTCCTCTACAGCCTCCGCCGCCCTCTTAACTGCATCCTCGATGACACAAGCCTCCGTCCTCCTGAAATCCCCCAGAACGAAATCGGTCAATGACCGCGACTCCTTCTTGCCGATGCCTATCCGCAGCCTCGGGAAATCCGTTGTCCCCAGCCATGTGATAACCGACCTCATCCCGTTATGCCCGCCGTCGCTGCCGTTGCTTCTTATCCTCAATCGCCCCAGGGGCAAGTTCACATCGTCCACAATTACCAACAGGTCTCTCGGATTCACCCCATAGAACCCGACGACAGACGCCACGGCTTCTCCGCTCCGGTTCATAAATGTCGTCGGCATGACCGCCACAACCTTCTTTCCAGCCACTTCACCCACACCAATCTGAGACCGGAGCCTCCTTTTTTTCCGAAGGCCTATGCAATGACGTTCGCAGAATCTTGTTGCGACCGCGTACCCGAGGTTATGGCGCGTTCGCATATAACGTTTCCCGGGATTGCCCAGCCCAATTATCATGGAGATGTTGTCCGATGCCTGCACGTCTTCCGCGAAACCCCCTTCCGAGTCTCAAGGGAGACCGCTGAGGCGGCTGCCTCACCCCTTCCCAAAGCCTCCGCCGGGTACGCCGTTCGACATTGAGGTAATCGTTATTCCTCTTTTCCCGTTTTCGGGGTTTCTTTTTCCTCTCCCTTTTCTTCGCCGATGACTTCGGGCTCCGCGGCTTCCTCTTCCTCTGTTACCACCTCCTCAACCGCAACCCGCGGAACCGTTACAGACACAACGCTGAGAGCTGGGTCGCTCAATATCTCCACTTTCGGCCCGAGGTCTATGTCCCTGACGTGAATGGACTCGCCGAGTCCCAACTTGCTGATGTCAACTCTCACTTCCTCCGGCAGGTCCACCGCTTTGCACGCCACATCGAGTTCTCTCGAAGCGTGCTCCAGAATGCCTCCCTCGCTGACTCCCGGACAATCCCCCACCGTAAACACAGGTATGCGGACATGTATCCTCTCCGCCAGAGAGATCTGATGGAAATCAATGTGCAGTATATCACCTTTAATCTGGTTGTGCTGTATTTCCTTGATGAGTGTCGGGCGAGGATTGCTTTCGCCGCCGTCTTGTATTTCCAACGAAACCACCACGCTCTCCAGCGATGCCGCGTGGGCGCCGTGGATGAGAGAGTGAACTTCTGCCGCATCAAGCTCGATTGGGACCGACTCCATCCCTTTTGCATAGAGTATCCCCGGCACCTTGCCGGCGGTCCTGAGCTTTTTGGCTGCTTCCTTCCCTCGCGCTTTTCTTACTTGTGACCTAATTTTAACTTCTGCCATTTTTTACCTTCCTCAACGGTATCTCCGACTACCTGCCGCATCAGTCACGACCTCTTTTTCCCGTGCCCGATCACCAGAAAAGCGAGCTGACCGACTCGTTCTTATGTATGCGCATAATCGCTTTTCCCAGAAGGTCTGCGACGCTTAATACGGTCGGCTCGAAATCCGGGTCCTCAATCTCCGTTCGGACGCTGTCCGTAATTACCAACCTCTCGATCTGCGACTTCTTTATCCGCTCCACCGCGGGACCGACCAGAATCCCGTGAACTACGAAAGCCCAGATCTTCTCGGCCCCCTGCTCCCTGAGTATCCTCGCCGCTGCCGTCAGGGAACCCGCTGTGCTGACGATGTCGTCAACCAGAATCACTTTTTTGCCCTTCACATCTCCGATAACGGTTGTAGCCTCGACCTCGTAGTCGCCCACCCGCCGTTTATCCACCGTCGCCAGCGGCAGGTCCAGTTTTGTGCAGAAAAGGCTTGCCAGCTTCATCGCCCCCACGTCCGGCGAAACAATCGTCGGCGAGTCCAACCGAACCCCCTCTATGTACTGCTTGAAGACCGGAAATGCGTTAAGGTTGTCAACCGGAATATCGAAAAAGCCTTGAATTTGACCCGCGTGCAGGTCAATTGTTAGCAGCCTGTCCGTACCTGCCGCCGTCAGCAAGTTCGCCACCAGCTTCGCCGAGATCGGAACTCGCGGCAGGTCTTTCCTATCCTGCCTCGCGTACCCGTAGCACGGAACAACCGCCGTCACCCTCTGCGCCGAGGCGCGCTTCAGGGCGTCAATAAGCAGCAGAAGCTCCATAAGACTTTCGTTCGGATCCGGAACCGTCGGTTGGATGACGAATACATCCCCTCCGCGCACGTTCTCGAGAATCCGCACCTGGATTTCGCCATCCGGAAACGTCGAAACCATCCGGTCGCCTAACGGTACACCTATGCTCTCGCTAATCCTCCGGCAGAGCTCCGGATTCGCGTTCCCGGCGAAAATCTTTAGCTCGCCGTGCATACACCCTCCTTCCCATTAGCGCGCCCCACAATACTGTATTTCGATATGGCTGGGGCGGTAGGATTCGAACCTACGTATGCGAGGACCAAAACCTCGTGTCTTACCACTTGACTACGCCCCAGGCAGATTGCCAAAACATCGCTTTACAACACCCCACCGACATGGGGGACTTTCGGCGGCATTCGCTAACATATATATAGACGTACACCCCGAATGCAGTCAACAAAAAAAACCGATGGGAGGTAATACCTCAGTTACCATCGGCTGAGAGTGGAATCGCAGAGTGCGCAGAGTGCGCAGAGTGCGCAGAGAGGCACACGTATCGCCGGCGTCCTGTCCCGCCCCGCGTTCCGCGGGGGATATCGAGGGGCTCCCTCGCCCTCGACGGACTCGGGCTGTACCCTTCACGGCAAAAAAGGCATCCCCCACGCGGCATCCCGCTGGAGGCGAGACCCGTCGGGAACATGGGCAAGATGCCCCTGCCACGGCAGGCGACAACGCAGTCCTTGCCATCTTCCTCTCTGCCACTCTGCGCCTTTGCGTTACCCTATCTCTCCGCTTTTTCCCTCCCCCGCCTTGGCGAGGTATCCGCCCGAGACTGAGGCCATACATATTTTGAGTGCTTTTGCTGTCATCTTTGCCCTATTTTCACCATACTTTCGTTTTGATTTCGCCCTTTTCATGGTGGAGTCCCCGATGTACTGGCGATGGGTGCGTTTTTCTTACATCTCGTCGGTTGTGTCTATTGTAGTAGTCATGTACATCCGAAAAAACATCAAAGGAGAGAAAGGGAAGAAATACATCAGCCGCGTGCTGGCATATCATCTGCTGGCGGCGATTGAGAATACCCTCCTCGATAAAGGAATCCATACCTCGTGGGCTACTGTCATGCAGACGCTGCAAACACATGAGGTCGCAACCGTGGTACTGCCCACCGATGGGGACATCATCATCAAAATCCGCAAAACCTCCACCCCTGAACCCAAACACACGGAGCTTTACCGACTGCTGGAAGTCGCCAAACAAATCATCCGACCAAAGAAAATCGTCATCACGAATGCCCAAATGTAGTGACTGAAAAATCGGGGTTCTCCTCTATTCCTTATTAGAAAGTGCGGAAGTTGGGCTAGAAGCGGGGCGTGGCGGGCGGTGGGGCGAAAGCGAACGGAAGAAAAAATTGCAAAATTGCTATTGACATTTGAAAGAGATTATCGCAATATTGCGATAGAAAGGGCCGATGGATGCCGAAAACAGAAGTTGTGATTTTTGCTGAGGAGGATGGATCGGCGCTGTTGCTGAGCTGGCTGGACGGATTACAAAAGGAGAAGGCGCGGTACAAGTGTATCGTTCGAATAGAGCGACTGGGCGTAATGGGGCACGAGCTTCGGCGTCCAGAGGCCGACTTTCTTCGCGACGGGATACATGAACTGCGGGCTTCGTGGGAGGGCGTCCAGTACAGAATACTCTACTTCTTCAGTGGGCAGAGGGCCGTTATCTCGCATGGATTCGTAAAGGAAAAGGATGTGGTGCCGCCGAAGGAAATCCAGTCGGCGATCCAGCGTAAAGCTCGGTTTGAGAAGGATCCGGAAAAGCATACGTATAGGGAGGGGAGCCGTGAAGAAGGGTAAGGAAACCGCAGACGCGGTGGAGATTCTGCTGCGACGTTATGTGGGGGAGGATGCTGAACGGAAAACCTCAATTCAGGAGGAACGCGTCAATGCCGAGGTTGCCAATACGATTTATGATCTTCGAAAGGAGGCAGGGCTGAGCCAGAAGGAGCTGGCTGAGTTGGTCGGCACGACGCAATCGGTAATCAGTCGTCTTGAGGACTCGGATTACCGTGGACACTCGCTCAAGATGCTGAATGGGATCGCAAGGGCTTTGAATCGCCGCCTTAAGGTTATGGTCGGGCCAGATGATGAAGATGCCAGCACTTTTCGTTATGTGTTTCGGGAGGTCGTCCGGGGGCTTCGGAGGAGCCGCGGGCTGACGAGAGAGGAGCTTGCGGTCAAGCTTGACCTCGACGAGGACGAGGTTGTTGCGATGGAGCGCAACAGCGGTTATCGGCCGCCTCCCTTGACGTTGCACAAGCTGAGCGAGTTCTATGATATTCCGCAGGAGAACCTTGCGATGCTTGCGGGGGCGGTGAAAGAGGTGCCCCCAAGTGTCCGGGAGGAAGCGTCGAGTTACGCCGCGAAATCGGATACGTTCTCGAAGCTTACACCAGAGGAAAAGCGGGCGCTTGATGAGTTTGTGAAGTTCTTGAAGAAGGAGCAAATGCGAGGTGATTGATGAGAGGGGATATTGGAACGCCGCTTGTTTTTTCAGCGCCTGTTCCATTAAGCTGTCAGCCCCTATTTTTGTCAGCATTATGCCACACATCCTGCCATTTGTCAAGCAGGTTGGGCTGCGCTCCGGCGCAGAGGGGACATAGGGAGCCGACGGGTGGAAGGAGAGGTGCAATTGAGGGGATGGGCGCGCGCCGCGGTGCGCGCGCTTTTTGCAGTTGACCTCGGCATGCTAATAAGCGTAGGATTTCTGCGGATTCGTGGTTTTGACCGGGCCGGTGGGTCGGGTACGCCGCTTACCGGCGGGCGACGCGCTGGGGGGCCATGGCCACGGGAATGAAAATCGTGGGAGGGGAAGTCAGATGTCACAGGTGATATCGTTCATAAACATGAAGGGCGGGGTGGGAAAGACGACGCTCGCGGTGAACGTTGGCTACGGCCTTGCGCATCAGCACGGCAAGCGCGTTCTATTGGTAGACGCCGACCCGCAGTTTAACGCTTCGACGTACCTCATGACGGAACAGGATTACCTGGACCATATCAACGACAAAAAGAAGCATACGATCCTGCATATATTTCTGCCCCGGCGCCCAGGGCATGTCAGCACTGTACAGGGTCGGGCGAGTCTGGCCAGAAAGGGCACCCCGAGCTTGTCTTCGTGCACCTTTCGGGCGTTTGATGGCCCTGGGTGTCTCGACTTGATCCCCTCAACGCTGGCCCTGATGGAACTCGAGATGTCGCCACGAACAACCGAAAACAGGCTGCATAATTTTCTGAAGGAAAAAGCTGGCGGCTACGACTATGTGCTGATAGACTGCCCGCCTACCATTTCGATATTTAACCAGGCGGCCGCTCTCGCCAGCGACGGCTACTTGGTTCCGCTGAAGCCCGACCCCCTTTCCACCATTGGGCTTCCACTGCTCGAGCGGTGGCTGGAAGAATTCATGGAAAACGCAGGCATTCAGTTAGTGCATGTAGGAATGGTCTTCTGCATGGTGCGAAGCCCCTTACCGAACAGGATGAAGAAGGTCATGAAGGACCTTCGGGACAAACGGAGCGACGAGGTCTTCGCAAACCACATGACCCAGACAACGAAAGTGGCAGAGTCGGTCGAAGCCCATAAGCCCGTGTTCCTGCATGCCAAAGGTTCAAAGTGGGCTAAAGAAGTTCTGCTCATAACGGAAGAGTTCGTGGCTAGGACTGAGGGAGAATAGGTATGGCGGACAAGGAACGGCATCAGGCATTCATGCGGTTCGTCTCGAAGGTGACCAACCTTATGTCGGAGTATACCGCGGAGGACCTCGGGTCATTTCTCCATTCATCGAAACAGGGATTTCCCTCTCTGGCGCCGGTGATTGAGGCCTGCATCGGCATGCTGACCCCCTCACGAGGGCGTGCCGACCAGAGATTAGCCTCCAGGTCAGAGGCAATCGCAGGCCTTATCTCCAAACGCCGGAGGGAGACCGCCGCGGAAAGGGAGGCCGGGCCTCTGTTTAACCTGCTCCTTTCCAAGGAGCTTTTTCCGACGAATGCGCAGCTGGGGGAGTTCGCAGTTCGGGTCTTGCCAGGTATGCCGAGGAGGCGTTACGACAAGATGTCCCGTGCGGACATCGCAGGGAGGGTCATAGAGTATTTGGAGACCCTGGATTTGGCTAGGCGTAGGCGCCTCGAAGCAGCCATGAGGAAAGCGATCGCCTCAATATCGGGGGACGCGAAGGCTCAACCCGAAAGCTTCTTTTCGCAGTGGGAGAAGATTATCAAGGGGATTGAACTATGAGCAGCAGGGCGAGGGGCCTGGGCCCCGCCCCAAGGTCGGAAAAGGACTTCAAAGAGGTGGTTGCTTTCCTGAGATCGAAAGGAATCATGCCCCAAGCCGGCTCCAGAGATCGCTTGGCTTCAGCCCGCAAGATGCATGCGGCGACTTATAGCCTCATACTCTGGCGGTTCCGGATTATGGGGTTGCCTGAGAGAGCGCGCGTCTTCCTTCACGAGATCGCTTCGGACGCGCTGCAAGTTTTGCCCCAGGCGCTGATGGGTTACCGGAAGACAACCACCCTGCTAATACGCTCTATCGCCGAGAACGTCTTGCGGCACATCTACTTCGCGGACCATCCTGTGGAGTTTGAACGTGCTAATCGCGAGAAGAGGTGGTATCTCGGGGCGTTGGGGCTGTTCGAGTATTTGCGGCACCATCCGAAGTTCGTCGAAGCAGAGCGCAACTTCGATGGGATAAGCAGGCTCAAGACCTTGTATGACGAGCTCTCCGCCGGTGTCCATGGACGCAAGGTCACACATTTGGAGATGCGCCGGTCGTTGCGGGGGATTGTTTTTGAGCAGGAGCAATTTGATGGTCAGGTGAAATTGATTTGGCGGTGCGCAGAGGCCTCGAACTTTCTGTTGTTGGTTTTCCACAATCATCGCGTGACCAGGTTTCCTAAGCAGTCCCAGCAGATCATCCTGCGCACCATTCCCCCCAAGGCGCGCCGGGTGTGGAGAGGGTTGACTTGACGCGTGGAGGACGTATAAATTTCCGGGGTTCAGGTCGAGCGCGGGAACGCGGGTGGCCCGGCGGGCTCCGTGTGGTGCAGGCTGGCGAATCGCGGGAGATTCTCGATTTCCCCTTTCAACTCCTCGACGCACAGTTCGAGCACCTCTTTCAGGTTGCGGTGGAGCTCGTGGAGGTTGGCGGCCTGGGTATGCGCTCCCGGGATGCCGGGGACGATGCCGACGTAGAGGTTGGTCTCACGGTCATACTCGACGTAAGCGGTAAATGTTCTCATCGTTCACCTGGATTTTGCTCTGTCGGAGGATACAGCCCATGCCGCAAATGCGCTCCTATTGCACACAAATCCGTCAGTATGAGGAAAAAATCAGGTCGCCTATGGTTGTAGAGACGGCTCTCGCTTGCCGGCTGCGTTGCGCGCAAGTCGCTGGGAAGTCGGCGAGCGGGACGCTCCCCGGACTGCCGCCGGGACGGCAGCGGTAGTTTTCAGAAGCCTCATCGGCTTCCAGTTCCCCCGTGGGTGCGGGTCTTGCTCGGGATGACTATCTGCTGGGTGGTCATAGCTCTGGTGAAGTGGGCGCGCATTCGACGACACACTATTCCCGCTCGTAAAGGCGGAGGAGGAGGAAGAAGGAGTAGGGGTCGAGGAGGGAGAGGTCGGGGCGGGCGGAGGTGAGCTCGGCGAAGAGGGAATTGTACCACGACGGGGTCTTGAGGATGCAGCGGAAGAAGAGGAACTGCGGGGCATCGCTTTTGACGAAGGAGAGGATTCGGTCGGCGGCGTGTTTTGGGCTGCCGTGGATGTCGTAGTCCATTCGCTTGAAGGGCATGTCGCGGTAGATGCCGGATTCAGGGATTTTCTGGGCGACGATGCCGTCGGGGGAAAACGCGGAGTAGGCTTCGAGGTTCTCGACGGAGAGGGCGGGGGCGTAGCCGTCAATGATGAAGGCGGTGATGGTGAGGTCCCAGCGGAGGTAGTAGGGGAGGCAATGTTCCCGCCAGAGGTGAATGGCCTGGGGCAGTCCGGAGAATTCGCGTGGTTCTTGAAGCATGCCGGGGTTGATGTAGCCGGCGCCGGAATCGCCCGCGACGAAGTAGTCGTTGGCGGTTTTTGTTTTTCGGGTATAGACGAGGGCGACGGGTAGGCGCTCGGCGAGGACGGGACTGAAGGCCCAGCCGAGGGGGACGCTTCCTCTCGCGGGATCATCCCACACGGAAGGCATGGTCTGGTAGAGCCAGGCCGCGGAATCGTAATCGCCGACGTAGAAGGAGATGTAATGTTTGGGAGCGATTTTGCCGGTCTTGTCAATTAGCCCTTTTTTCTTGAGGTCCTCGACGGTTGGCTTACTTTGCGGATACCTGTCGTCGAGTTTCATGTGCTGATAGACGGAGGCGTTGACGAGGGCGCTCATGCCGAGTGCGTCGGCGCCGAGGTAGGCGTTGTACGCGGAGGCGATTTGAGCGAATCGCCATTCGGTGGGGACGCCGGGGTGTTTGCCGGCGGCGCGTGTTGTGTATTTCCAGGCCCAGGGGACGAATCCGCCGATGTGAATCATTTTTTTGGCTTCGGCGCCCTTCCACGCGGAGAGGAGAATCGCCTGGAGGGTTTTTTGCTCGGCGTCGAGGGGCTGGTCGGGGCTGTCAACGGGCGTTTCGTCGTCCCAGGGGGAGAGGTCGAAGAAGAAGGCTTTGTTGGCGATGAAGTAGTCGTGGTTGCTGAGGGTGTTGTTGGTGATGGAGCCGCCGGGACGGGGCTTTTGAAGCCAATAGGAGTCTATGTAGTAGGCGAGCTTGGCGGGGTTGCATTTGCCGGTGTCGAGGTATTTTTCTTTCGCCCAGATGTAGGCGTCGCATTTGGAGCTGCCGGTGGAGGGGGTTTGTGTGCCGGGGATGGCGCCGCGGCCGGTGAAGAGGCTGGTGCCATCGGGGTGATAGAGGCGGACGATGACGGGGAGTTTCGGGCCGCGGTTGACGAGACGGTCGTAAAGGGAGGCGGGGCTCGGGTCGAACCGCAGGCAGGGAAGGCTCTCGACGCCGGCGATGGTGGAGGCGACGTTGGAGGTGGCGGGGACATTCGGGTCGTAACAGACGACGCCCCGGAAGGATATGCGGAAGGTTTCGATAAGCTCCTCGAGGCTGGCGATGCGTTTGAGGCGATAGTCGGCAAACATTTCGCCGGGCTGGCGGAGTTTTTCGAGCCAGTAATCGTCGAGGTTGATGGTTTTGCCACGGACGCCGCGATTGATGTATCGAACGAAGAGGCGTGGGCGGTCTCGGTTGACGATGCCCTGGAGGGAGAAGAGGAAATGGCATTCGTCCCACGCTTTTTTCACCTGGGCAGGGTCGCGGAGTTCGGTCTTGAGATATGGAGTGGCGTCGTAGATGTAAAGGATGGGCTGCGATTCCGAGAATGCGCCGGTTGTCAGCAGGGTGACGACGGAGAATAACATCGAGCGTGCCGCAATTTTCAATTTGGGGAATCCTTTCCAAGCGAGTGCAGAGGTGTGTGGGTCTGGGGGCGTTTATCCTTTCATTCCGGTGAGGGCGATGCCTCGTACGAAGTATTTCTGGGCGAAGAAAAATATGACGACGACGGGAATGACCATGAGGGTGGAGATGGCCATGAGCCCCTGCCAGTCGGTTCCGTAAAAGGTTCGGAAAGCATTGAGACCGAGGGCGACGGTTTTCGATTTCTCGCTGTTGAGGTAGATGAGGGGGCCGAGGAAGTCGTTCCATCCGTACATGAGGCCGAAGATGCCGACGGCGGTGAGGGCGGGTTTCGATAAGGGCAGTATCACTCTGGCGAATATGCCAAGCTCGGACGAGCCGTCAATACGTGCGGCGTCAATTAGCTCTTGCGGTATGCCGAGGAAGTACTGGCGCAGGAGGAATATGAAGAAGGGATTGCCGAAGTAGGCGGGGACGATGAGGGGATAGAAGGTGTCCACCCAGCCGAGTGTGCGGAAAATCACGAAGAGCGGGACCATGGTCACCTGCGGCGGAAGCATCATTGTGGCCAGAAGGATATAGAACAGGACGTTGCGACCGGGAAAACGCAGTCTGGCGAAGCCGTAGGCGACGAGTGCGCTGGAGAGAAGCCAACCGAGTGTGCTGAAGACGGTAATCGTGAGGGTGTTGAGAAGATAGCGGAAAAAGGGGAAGTAGCCGAGGGCGTCGGTGTAGTTCTGTGGGCGGAGCTGCGACGGAAACCATTTCGGCGGGATGCAGAAGATGTCCCCCTTGACTTTGAAGGAGGTGCTGACCATCCAGTAGAAGGGGAGAAGGAAAGTGATGCCGACGACTATCATAATGACGATGCCGACGGCGTTCTTGGCGCGTTTTCCGCGGATTGGGCGTGCCCGGCTCGGTTTTTGTGCCCGGATTGTGTGGTTCATTTCACCTCCGCCTCGTAGTGAACCCATCGAGGGGCGAGCTTGACCTGAATCATGGTGAGGATGAAGACGATGATGAAGAGTATCCACGCCATGGCTGAAGCGTAGCCCATTTTGAAATACTCGAAGGCATTGCGGAAAAGGTACAGGACGTAGAAGAGCGTGGCGTCAACGGGGCCGCCGCCGGTCATGATGTACGCCTGAGTGAAGACTTGGAAGGAACCGATGATGCCCATGACCATGGTGAAAAAGATTGTCGGCGAAAGCATGGGAAGGGTCACATGGCGGAATTGCCGGAAAGGGGATGCGCCGTCTATCTGGGCTGCCTCATAGAGGTGCTGCGGGATGCCCTGGAGACCGGCGAGGTAAATGACCATTCCGGGGCCGACGGTCCACAGGCTCATGAGTATCAAGGCGGGCTTGGCGAGGGGTTCGCTGGTGAGCCAAAGAAGCGTTTTTTGCCGCACGAGGGCGGTGAGGAGGGGATAGATGCCGATCTTTTTCAGGAGGGCGTTGAGAATGCCGAAGTTCGGGTTGAATATCCACATCCACAGCACCGCGGACGCCACGACGGGCACGACGCTCGGCAAGTAAAAGATGCTGCGGAAGAAGGCGATTCGCTTAATCGGGCGGTTGAGGAGCAGAGCGAGTCCGAGAGCCGTGGCCATCCCCAGTGGGACGCTGAACACAGTGTAGAAGATGGTGTTGTAGAGGCATTTTCCGAAATGGATGTCGTCGGTAAAGAGGCTGCGGTAATTGTCGAGGCCGCACCAGCGAGCCGGAAGAACGACCTCGTAATGGCAAAAGCTATAAATGATGGAAAGGAGGATGGGGCCGATGACGAAGATGGCGAAGCCGACGAGCCACGGCGCGATGAAAAGGTAGCCGGTTTTTGCCTCTGCTCGAAGGAGGTGGGCGCCTCGCAGCCGCCTTCTGAGGCCGAGCGTCCAGACGGTGAGCACGAGGGCCGCCAACACGAGGAAAAGCGACCGGACGATGCCCCAATTGAGCTTCGGGTAGGTCTGTCTTTTGAGGAATTGATTTAGCTCCTTCTGCACGACGCTCTTCGCGCGGTCAAGAGCAGCCTGAGGCGTCATTCTGCCCTCCACGGCAAGTTCGGTGGCTCGTTCCAACTCGTCCCACAACTGGCTTCCAACGGGGGTCACCGGCCGGTAGCGCGAATATTTCATCTCGGAGAGAAACACCCGCCAATTCTTGTCCTCGGTGAAATATGGGTCTTCGGTCGCTTTCACGTTAGCGGGCATCTGCTCGGCGGTTTTCGCGTAGAGAGCTTGCGGTCCGGGGCTGGTGATCCATTTGATGAATGCCCACGCCTCTTCGGGGTGTCGGGCGCCGGCGGGGATGACAAGGGCAAATCCGCCAGACCAGGTGCCCCGGACACCGTCTTCGGGATAGGGCAGCGGCGAGACGGAATAATCGAGGTCGGGATTGTAACGGCGGATCAGGCTCATGAGATAGCCCTCGTCGCCGGTCATCGCCATCTGACCCGTGAGGAAGGGAGTCAGCTCTCTGAGTCCGAAGCCGGAGGCGAAAGCCTTCAGGTCGTTCAAGCCGTAGCGCCTGGTGAAATCCATAACCCATTGCAAAGCCTCGACGACTTTTGGGTCGTTGGGAGTGACCTCGCGGCCATCCGGCGTGACATACTTCCCCCCCTTTTGCCATCCGTAAAGGTACAGCCATGTGTTGCCCCAATTCCCCAGCGTGCTTCCCGCTGTGGTGGAGATGGGAACGAAGCCGACTTGGGTGATTCGCCCCGTGGCATCTCTTTTCGTCAGCTTGTCGGAGCACTCGATAAGCTCCTTCCACGTCCTCGGCGGCCTGTCGGGGTCGAGGCCGGCTTCCCTGAAGAGCTTGTTGTTGTAGAAAAGGACGCGAACGTCCGTGTTGAAAGGGATGGCGTACATCCGGTTGTTGTACTTCGATTCCTGCCAGCACGGGGCGAAGAAATCGGCTTCTCTGACCTCGTCGCGTTCGATGTACTTGTCGAGAGGCTCGAAGGCGCCGCGACCTGCGAAGCTGGCCACGCGGAACCTGTCGAAAATCGCCGTGTCCGGCGGAACGCCTCCCGCGACTGCGGTCAGGAACTTCCTCTCCATGAGGGGAACGTCGAGCCTGTTGACGTGGATGCGAGGATGCGTGGCGTTGAACTGGTCCACCAGCTCTTTGACTGCCCGCCCGGGTGGCGTGCCGATGCCGAAGAAGTTCCAGAAGCTCAACTGGACCGGTTTGCCGCCCTGTGCAGCCCGAGCGGGGCCGGATGCGAAGATGAAGAAGATAGCTGAGGCGATGATAGCCGAGACCAGCGGACGACGGAGAACGCAGCCGAAAAAGCGCTTCGGTGTCCCGCTTCCCTGCACGCGTGCCGAGACTTGATAAGAAGCTTTTTCGAGCGAGCAGGTCATGAGAGTCCCTTGTTGACGCGGTCAGGCGGAATCATTTTCCTTACACCTCGTGCTATTTACCATCGTAGCCGCACATTCCCGTCCGAGGCGAGTTGACTACTGGCAGGAGCATCTCTGCGCCGCACTTATGCTTCGGGGCACAGTCGTCGCAAAACCATGCCTCGTCCTGCCAGATACAGGAAGAGCACACTCTCGTGGCGGGTTTGCCGCACACGTCGCACGATATCTCCGGAGCCACGTTCATGGCGAGAATCTCGATGGATTCCAGTGTAGTCAGGCGTTCCGTTGCCGAAACGACTCTCAGGACCAGGTCCGTCGGCGTGCCGAAGTCATACTTGTGGTAAAACCTCATTCGGGGTCGGAGAACCTCGTCGAGGGCAATGTCCATCCCTTTTTCCTCCCACTCAACTAATGGACTTATCGAGTATGGCGTCTTCGCGATGGTAAATGCGCTCATGTGCCCGCAGCATTCCAGCCAGGTTCGCCTCAGTAAATAGTCGAGGTTTTGAAGTTCGGCACTGGCAGGTGCTTCCAGGTGCATCCAGTACTGCGGCCGATAGCGCCCCTCGACGACGAGATGAAAGACTTTTTGCTCGCGAGGCTTCGCCCTTCCTCTCGCTTTCGGAGGATGCTGCTTCCGGCACGACTTCAGATGGTTCGTCATCGCCCGCTTGCTAACAATTCCGTCACAGAGATTGCACTTTCCTTCAAGTATTCGCATGACATTCTGTTGCTCTTCCATTTTGGAACCTCCTGGAGTGTTTTCATGAACGCGGGTTGTTTCTGTCCCGTGAATAAACTCCTCCTTCTCGCGGCATCCCGCCTCCAGCGGGACCCGTGGACTGTCAAGACCAAGATGGCCATGCCACGGGACTGGAGGAGGGACAGATTTAACGCAGAGGCGCAAAGGCGAGGAGAAATGAGAGAAAGATACTGCGCGGAACGTCTTTGCTCTCTGCGTTAGTTTTCCCTTCGGCTCGGTTGCCAGTTGCTCGTTGGCGTTCAGCAGCTCAGTCCCGCAGACAGTTCCGTCGGCCGCCATGTCAATGTTTAACTCATCGCTGATTTGAATAGTCTGCACCCTGTCAGTCTTTTCCTTCAGGCAAATATACGCCACGTTATACCACGGATCGCATGTCAGTTTCAGCACCGGACCTCCATTAGTTTTGTACCGCTGGCATCTTGCCGGCTGTCCTGTGGGCATCCTGCCCACAGCGGGAGCGAGACGCTCCCGAGACTGCCCCGCCTTGGCGGGGCGGCGTTACTCAGGGGGTTCAAAAGAGCCCGCGCAGCGTTAATCCGTGCGATTCTATTTCCGCCTCGCGAGGGGGCACGTACCCTTGTCGTGGCACGGGCGTCCCGCCCGTGAGGGACCATGGGCAAGATGCCCATGCCACGTACAGTGTGGGCGTCTTCACTTCGCGGTTTCCTCCCCGACGATTGTGATTTCCTCCTCCGTCAGGTGGTAGAGTTCGTAAGCGAGTTGGTCAATCTGGCGGTCGCTTTTGTCAATCTGGCGATGGAGGACGGTCTTTTCGTGGGCGGTCTTCGCCGACGCCAGCTTGTTGTGCAGCTCAAGCATCCGCTCGACCAGCTTGACCATGCGGTCGTGGCGGGCTTTGTCCTCGCTATCGGACAGGTCTATGGCAGGCATGGGGAGCTCCCGCAGCGACCGGACTTTGACCTGAGGGAAGGCTTTTTGATGCGACTCGTGCACGCTCTGCTCATAGACATAGCGGGTCAAGCGCGAGTTCAGCAGGCCGACCAGGTAACGGACATCTGTGCCGTCGCTTGGCGAATACAAGGCGAGTAAGGAGTTTCTGAAGTATGTGGCGTGCTGGCGGGGACCTACGATGGGGTGTGCCGCTGTCTGTCTGATTAGGAACTCCGCGCCTGCGTACCTTTCCCGTGGGCGGATGGTGAAGTATTCCCCGCTCTTGGGGCTATAATCCATTCTGAGGACCTTCGCCGGGGGCTGGCAGAGGTAGCGCGAAATCTGCTTTCCTTCCAGGACCGGCAAGGAGTGCGGCCCCGCGTCGCCTTCAGGCAAAATGAGTTTGCTGGAGCAGTTGCCTGTGTGCACGCCGGGGTCCGCTACGAGGTCGCCCAATGAGCGACTTCTCCATCGCAACTTTGCCATAAGCGGGTGACGCCGCTCGACAACCCACGGCTGGCCTTCGCTCAGAGATATTGTCGTTGTCCGCCCATCAGAACGGCACACTCGTGTTGGTTCCTTGTGCTCTCGGTCAGCGATGAAGGTCAGGGCCGGCGTGGTAACGTGTTGAAATACGTGCTCGCCCCAGTAGCGTACTTCCGAAAGGCGGGTGACGATGCGGAGGGTTTCTCGAACAGGGGCGTAACCCGCGAGGTGACCGACCTGATCTGGGACGATAAGCGCTACGAAGCGACAGGATAGGTGTTCCACGGCTCGCTGGATGAACATACCATGCGAAGTCAACCACCCAGCGCTGCTGTATCTCGCGCGGAAGTACTCACGTTGCGCCTTGGAGCTCTCTGCTGCCTGTCGTCCGGAATATGAGTGATACGGAGGGTTGCCGATGACGGCGTCGAAGCCGCCGGATCTCATGATTTCGGGGAACTCGGCGTTCCAGTCGAAGGCGTTGATGCGGTATCGCTCATCGTCGTCGAGGAGGGTCATCTGCCGGTTGTCGTAGAAGTCGGGGCCGATGAGGGAGTTGCCGCACTTGATGTTGCTGGCCAGGTCCGGCAATGCTCGCTCGCGAAAGAGTTTGAGCTGCTTCTCCAGTGTCTGCTCGTTCTCGCCTTCGAGGACTTTCAATAGCAGCGAGAGCTTGGTTACCTCGACGGCTTGCGGGTCAATGTCCACGCCGTAGATGTTGTTGAGGAGGATGCGCTTTCGCTCGGCGGTAGTCAGGCGCCAATTGGGGTTTGGGGTTTGGGGTTTAGGGTTTAGGATCTGGTAGATGGGGGGATTCCTTTTTCGGTCCCATTTTTCGGGATTGTGGGTCGTGTACCAGTTGAGATGCCAGTCAAGGAGGTACTGATAGGCGCCGAGGAGGAAGGAGCCGGACCCGCAGGCGGGGTCCAGGATTCGCAGGTTCGCTGCTTCATTAGGGTTTAGGGGTTGGGGGTTAGGGTTTAGGGATCGGGGGTCGGGGATCAGGGATCGGGGGTCGGAGGTCATTCTTTTTGACTGGGCTTGGGGCTTGCTGTTCTGCGGTGTCTGAGCGCGGCTCCACGCTCCTTGGTGCGGAGTGAGCGGATAAGACCGTTCAGCAGACGGCCCACCTCCTGGGACAGCTTCCAAGCGTCGTGGGCTTGATCCCGGTTGAGATAGCCCAGCCTGACGGCGATTTGCAAATGGGTTTCTGCCTCCGTCAGTGAGCCTCTCGCGATGGAAAGATACCGAAGGTAATCCGCGCGATGGAGCCGCCCATGCCCCTCCGCGATATTCGCCGGAATTGAGACTGCGGCTCGGCGGATCTGACTCGTCAGGCCGAATTGTTCCTCCGGTGGAAAGAGCCTTGCCAACCGATAGACTTCCACCACGAGGTCCATGCTCTTCTGCCATACCTCCAGGTCCCGATACGTTTGAATCGCCATCTCGTTCCTCTCCTTTTCCTGATCCCTGATCCCCGACCCCCGACCCCTCCAATAGTGTCCCCACGGTATTCTTGACGATGTAGTCCACGATGTAGGTGGGGGTGTAGTAGATGCCGCCGGCCTTCTTGACCTCGGGCTTGTCCTCGACGACGGCGCGGTGAGCGGGTGTCAGGCGTATGACCTTTCCGAGGAATTGCTCATAGACCTGGCCAAGAATGTCCGCGGGAAGGACGGAGAATTCGTAGGGGCTTTCGGGGTAGTAGAGCCTTTTGACGATGTCCTTGAGAGGCTTGTCGTCAACGGCGAGGCGGGGCGTCAGCTCGTCCGGGGCATCGGGGCGGCCTTTCTCTTTGCGGAAATGAAACAGGCCGGAGTTGTATCGCTCGTCCGCTCTGTAGAAGAGCTTGCAGAGGCGGGCGTAAACGTTCGTGCCGTTCCGGAGGTCCATGAGCTGGCCGTAATGCTCAATTGCGCGAGCCTCACAGATGCGTAGGAAGATAATGCGATCAATGGTTCGCTGGACGGCGAAGTTGAGCTCACGGCGGGTGAGCTGCGGATTGCGGAGGGCGATGTTGCGGGCGAGCATTTCGCGCCAGGACTCGATCTCTTTGAGGAAGGCGGCGTCCACCTCCGCGGTTCCCCTCTTGCGCTTGGTGGACTCGACGTACTTGTCGAAGGAACCTTTGAGAACGGCATCGCGGGAGAAGACCGACGCGATCTCGTCCCAGCGATGAGCGTACTGCGTGTATGTAAGATACAGCACACGAGCGGCGGAGGCTTTGTCAATCTTGCTGGGCTTGATGCGGCAATCGTATGCGGCGAATTCCTCGAAGTCGGTGAGAATGCTGAGGGGAAGCTTCGCGGACCAGGCGTAACGGCAGAGCTGATAAGCCGGGTGAACGTCATCCTTAATGTCAACGGAGGGCTTTTTTGCTTCGAGAAAAAACTTTCGCGCGCCGCCGATACGGAAGCAGTAGTCCGGGGCTTTAATGGCGCCGCGAATCTTGATGGCATCCTCGTGGATGACGTCCTTGTGAGTTTCGGTGTATCCCTGCTTGTTGTAGATGTCCCAGCCAAGGCACTCAAAAAGCGGGTCTATAAACTCCGCTCGGAGCTGGGCCTCCTTGTAGCGCCCGGAGCGGTACTCTTCGCGGCCTCGCCCGAATCGCTCGACAAGTTGAGGGACTTCCGGAGGAATCGCCATTGTCGTATTCTCCTGTCATGATGAGAATGATAAACAGACGGCGGGCAAGTTGCAACGGGCAAAATGGGAACGCTGTGGCCGGTAAGGAGGGCGTGGGCAGGAGCCTACGCGACAGCCGGCAAGATGCCGGCGGTACACGGAAAAGAAGGGGTGTCGCCGGAAAGGAGGTGCGACGAGAGGTCAAAGGGATGTACTGCGAGAACCTTCTTGCCTCGCCAAGACGCCAAGCATTTTCCATATCTGATTTCGCGTCATCTCCGCGTCTTCGCGTCTTTGCGAGACGTTTCGTCTGTCACCCTTCTCTAAGTACATGGATTCGCAAATACGGTGACGTATAATGGCGCTGCGAAACGGTCTATTTCGACGGGACAACAGGATAGACGAGATAGTTCCAAGCACGTGAGCAATCCAGTGAATCACAAGCCGAGGGCAGTTGGGTGAAAGGTCACGAAGCGCAAGCAATTGACGGAGAAGTTGTTCGAGACCTTGCAGCCCGGTCATGGCGGGCTGGAAAGAGTTACGGTCATCGTCCAGCCCCGCGTGCCGCGGGGTCGAGCGGGTTGTTGTGGCGGCTCAGGAGATACAACTCGTTAACAACATCGTCGCGACCGGCAAGCCAGTATGAGAACGGAAAGTTGAAGTAAAGCGAAAGCTCAAGAACCTTTCGCAAGGATAAACAGGATTCCAAAAATCCCGTTCATCCTGTTTATCTTGTCAAAAGAGATACGTCACCCAATTTATGAATTGCAGCACTAAGTCGGCGCAAGCTCGAACTCTTTCGCCATCTTGTACATAGCCACGATTTTCTGTGGAGCGACGTCGGCGAGGATGTTATGAATCTGGGTGAAGACGTACCCGGAGTCTCGGGTGAAGATTTTGAGACGCTCCTGCACGTCCCTTTTGACATCCTCGACGGTGCCGAAGGGGAGGACCTCCTGCGTGTCGCATCCCCCACCCCAGAAGGTGATGTCCTTCCCAAAGTTTTCCTTGAGCACGACGGGGTCCATTCCCCTCGCGGAGGTCTGGACGGGGTTGAGGATGTCCACACCGATCTCGATAAGGTCCGGTATAACCTTGACGATGCTTCCGCAAGAATGGAGGAAGACCTTCAGGTCGCTGTGGTCGTGAACGTACTGATAAATCTTGCGATGCCTCGGCTTGATGATCTGGCGATACATGTCGGGATGCATCTGGAGCCCGTGCTGTGTGCCGAGGTCATCGCCCATCTGGATGATGTCAATGTCGTCGCCGACGGCTTCGATGTAAAGCCTGAGATTCTCGAGGTGAAACTCGACGAGGCGGTCGAGATAGTGCTCGATAAGCTTCGTATCAATGTACATTCTCGCGAGGAACTCGGCCCATCCGAAGTGGAACTGGCCGCTTTCGAGCATGTTTCCTCCGAACTCGCCGAGGATAGCTTTGTCGGTCTCCGCTCGATATTGTCGGGCTTTATCCCTGAGGAGAGAGAGCTCTTCCTCGGAGATGACCGGCAAGTCCAGTTTATCAACATCGGAGGTGGTCTGGGCATCCGTCAAAGGGAAATACGTCATCTCGTAGTAAAGCCCGCTCGCTGGCATTCGGGCGATCTCCCGCTTGTTCTCCATGATGACCCTGTCCCCGTCCGGGAGCAGCACCGGACGGAAGGACTCGGGCACGAGGCACTCCGAGCCGTCGGGGAGGATGTCGTCTCGCCACTCGGTGACCTTTGCTCCGAGGGCGGGCGCCAACCGGTGAACCTGGACGACATCGCCGCCGAGGTAATCTATGACCTCCATGTCCGGCTCAGCGAGCTGTTGCATCACGTCGTAAACTTTCGTCTTGGGAAGATGCTCGAAACCGAGATGCTTCTTCAGTTTGTTATAAGCGATGGCCATGATGCCGGTTGAACGCATCGCTCCGAAATCAATCGCGACGCGATCCGTGGTCTCATGGTTGATCGCCGCCATCACCCTTTCGCGAGAGTTCATCTTCTTCTTCTCCTTACGCCAGTGCCGAGCTTATGCACAAACTCGCCGCCAAAAAGCCTCCACAGGCGCCCCATAGGATAACGGGGCCACAAACGTTTGTCAAGCAGAACGAACGCCGGAGTGTATGGCCTCAGTCTCGGGCGGATACCCCGCCTTGGCGGTGGAGAGAAAAAGGGAAGAGGAGGGTAACGCAAAGGCGCAGAGTCGCGGAGAGGAAGATGAGAAGGACCCCGCCCTCGCCTGCCGTAGCATGTGGGGGACGGCGCTTCTCTTTTGCTTTTTGGAGGAAATGCTCGCTGCTGTCGGGGTGACGATTTACCTCGCGTCAGTGTCTCTGACGGCCCGTGGGTCTCAACTCTCGCTTGCCGGTGAGCGCCCCGTACAAGTCCCACAGGCACATGTTGCTGTAATACTCCGTTCCCCACCTGAGGCGTCCGGTCTGGGGGTCCATGTTCCACGTGGTGTTCCAGGGAGACCGCAGCCGCAAGGCGATGTTCTCGTACAAGCGTTTTGCCATATCCATGCCCCGCCCACGGCGGGGGCCGCCCGCGTAGAGGCACGTCGCCGCGTAGCAGAAGGTTTCGCCTATGGTGATACTTGAGGAATGGTATTTTCCGGTTGTGTCGGGGGCGCCATCGGGTCGGACGCCGTTGACCAAGCCGAACGGACTCAAGGCGGCGTTCAATTCCGCGACCGCTTTGAGCGATGAGAGGATTTTCTGTTTCGGAAGAATCTCTCCGAGGCCGGCGGAATAGGCGAACCACTGCCCGACAAGCTGATTGCCGAGGCACGTCTCGGAAAGCTCGCCCGTTGCCGGATCGTTGTAGAGCCGATAGTACCGCCCGTTCCAGAGCTTGTCGTCGAGAGAGTGCGAGGCTTTGGCAAAAAGCGCGCTGCATTCCCCGGCAAAGGACGTGTCTCCGGTCGCCTTCGCCATTTCCTCTGCCGCGCGAAGGGCGGCGAGCCAGACCGTCCCCACGTATGCGGAAGTTCCTTTGAAGCGCCAGATGTCGTAATACTGCATGGAGACTTCATTGATGACTCCGTCGCCATCGGTGTCCAGCGTCGTAGCATAGCGGACTGCCTTTTTCACGTGTGGGTAGATTTTGCGGAGGAACTTTCTGTCGTTCCACCAACGATAATCTCTGTACGCCATGAGCACGAACTCTGACGAGTCGAGCGATTTCTGTGTCTCGTAGTAAGGCTTGTCGAAAAACTCGGGGCTGCCGAAGGCGAAGGGGATGGCGCCGTCAGCTCGTTGATGACGGGCAAACTGGAGCATTGTGTTTCGTTCGAGGTCCGGGAAAAACATCGCCGTCGGGATGGAGCCGTAGAAACGGCACACTATCGTTTCTGTTATGGGGCAGCCGGCGAAAGACTCGCTGTGGGCGAATCGCCCGTCCTTAATCCACAACGTGTTTCTTGCGAGGGAGTACAGGCAATTAACCAGCCCCCCCTTTAACCAGGCGGGGAGAGGCGAGCCGTAAATCGCCTCCTGCCATGCCGCCGTTCTTTCGTGGAGCGCGGACCATTTTCCGGCGACGTATTCGGCGACCTGCTCCGGTCCCGCGAACCAGTTGGAGAACATGTGGCCAATGAAATTGCCCCCGGAATCTCTCTGGTCCGGGAAAAACCACGTCAGAAGGAAACGGATGTCGCGTTGCTCACTCGCCTCAAGGGTGATATTTGCGGAGAGCGCCATGGCATTTTGTGTCTTCTTCGGCTCGGCGCCTGTCGCTTTGGCGGAGGCCCAGCTTCCTTTATCGGCAAACTCTCGCCAGGGATTCTCCGCGTCATCGGCATAAGACCACTCCTTGAGAGCGTCGCACCTGATTCCTTCGTCTTTCAACACCGCGATGCTGTACCCTCCCAAGAGATTGCCGGAGGGAATGTTATGAGAGAGCATGAAAAGCGTTTCATTCTCGGAGAGGGTGGTTCGCGGAACGGGCGCGGACTTCGAGGGCAGCGTCAATTGTCGGGGGATTCCGATTTCGCCCGAAAACAATCGGTCTCTCGCTTCGGACCATGAGCTGACGAAGATTCCGTCAGGTTCAGGTCTGCCTGCGAGACCGCAGACGATGCCGTTTACACCGTCGGAGATGACGGCAGCGCGCGGATCGTTCAAGTATCCTCCGGCGTCGTCGGATTCATGCCCCGCCCCGCCAACATCGCAATTAACAAAATATCGCAACTCGACGTTCCGGAGCTTTGTCTTCGAGCGGTTGGTGATTTGAAAAAAGCGAACAACCGATTGTGAAAACAATATCGTGCGAATTTCCACGCCTATGAGACCATCACCAGAGGCAAGCTTTGTGACGGCGCAATCCGCATTCAGCTTGCGAGATGGAACTTCCACGATGAGGTTTCGGAGTTGGTTGGCTCCCCGCGAGCGGTATGCCACGCCAGCGACCCTCTTTTTCCCATCGTTGTAATGGATGGCGAAATAGTGTTGCCCAACGGTCGGGACATCTTTCCATGTGAAAGTCTCTTTCCGCCAATTCTCCCAGTTGAAGCAGCCGTCGGCGTCGAGGGCGAATTCGACCTTGCCGTTGGAAAGGACTATTCCTTCGGCATCGCCTTGCGGCTCGGTGTTTGTGTGAAGAACCTCGAAGGCGGTGTTATCGCTCTGTTGCGAATTGCGCAATTCCTCCCTCAGGCCGTCGGCAGAGGCGGCGAGAGATTGAACGACGGAAACGCACATCGTTTCGCCGGCCGGGAGCAGCTCCTGTCGCCAGGAGCCTGTCGCTCCGACGTTGCCGCGAGATTTTATTGGAATCCCGTCCATCGTGTCGGACGAAGGCTTGCCCCACGAGAAGGCAAGGGAGGCTTGAGCGCGCTCGTCCAGAACGTTTTTGACGCGGAAAGTGAACATGATCGCCGGGAGGCCGGAGTTCTTGCTGTCGTGATAGATGAAGGGCGTCATGGCGCGGAGGGAGATTTTCACGGGAAGGGCATCGTCCCTGTAATCAATGTCGAGCATCGGGAAATGTCCGAGGAACTCCAGCCCTTTTATCGGCTCCAGCCCGTGAGCTCCTTTGCCCTGAAGGATTCGCGAGACTTTCCCTTGCGAGGACTCGCAGTGCGCGGCGAAGAAACAGCCCTCCGTTTTTCCCTGCGGGCGAGGGTTGTTCATCAAGCCGTTGCGTTCGAAGCCGCCGAAGCTGTTTATGCTGATGGTCCCCGTGCCGAGACCGCCGAGCGGCATCGCCACACAGTCCCCCATGTCATACTTGACGCCTACGACAGTACGAGGTCTCTGCCAGCGCTCGTGTTTCTCGAATGCGTAAGCTTTCTCGTCGGCGGGAGCGCTGCCTTCCCCAGCGGTGCCATTGGCGAGAATCACGAAGATCGGCGCGGCGAATAGCAAAAGAAGGGGAACGCCTCGTTGCATAGATTTCCTCCTGGCACATTCCGGCGCCTAAATGAACGTGCAAACAGGTACTCTATTTCAGATTTGAGATTTCGGACTGCGGATTCTACAATCCGCAATTTGCGATCGGCAATGGCGATGGCCTCCATTTCGACTTTCGGATTCGCGGCTGGCGATTCCGCAATCCGCAATCCGCAATCGGCATCAATGGGTCGTCGGACCGAGCGGCCGAATCCAGATGTTCCGGTACTCCACGGGATTCCCGTGGTCCTGGAGCATGATTGGCCCGGGCTTGCTCAAATCATCACGGGGCATTGCTGCGGTCGTGGGCCCCGGCACTTCGAGGTTCTGCTGGATCCAAACTCCATTCTGGAGCACCGAAAGCCTCGCCTTCTGGACAAGCTTTCCGCTTTTGTCGAATCGCGGCGCGAAAAAGAGGATGTCGTAGCTCTGCCATTCTCCCGGCTTCAAGCAGGCGTTGACCATCGGCCGCGAGACCTTATAGATTCCCCCACAGTCGTTATCTTTCGAGTCCAGTCCGTATGAGTCGAGCACCTGTACTTCATACGAGCCTTGCAGGTAAACGCCGCTGTTGCCGCGTCCCTGCCCCCTCGCGTCCGGCATGTACGGGATTTTGAACTCGACGTGCAGTTGGCAATCCATGAACTCCTGCTTGGTGATGACGTTTCCTCTGAAAACCTGCATCGCGCCGTCGCCGAGGACCTTCCAGTGGCACGGCGCCTTCGACCCCTGCATCACCAACGCGCTCGTATTCTTGCCGTCGAACAGAATGATAGCATCGGACGGCGGTTTGAGGTTCGTGCTGCTGAGGTTGCTCACCTGCTTCAGTTTGGGGGCGTTTTGCCCGCAGCAGGGGAGCATCGCGCACATCATCAATACCATCGCCGCCATCGCTCCCGAAACGGCGAGGACGCGTCTCATCCGGCTCTCTCTGACTTTCATCATGACCTCCACCTTCCTTTCTGCTGTCTTGAACTATTTTGAACGGAAAACTCAAACTCGCAGCCGGCGGACCAGCCCCGCCTCCTGCCATGCCGAGGCGAGAGCCTTTCGTCATCTCATCCGCCTGGCGCCCGCTTTTTCTTCGCGCACAGCTAAAGACTCTAACTCATCGGCTCACGCTACGCAACAGCCATCTCGCTCAATCGGTAATGCCTCAGTTACCGGCGGCTGAGGGTGGAAACGCAGAGTGCGCAGAGCACGCAGAGAGGCACACGTATCGCCGGCATCCTGTGCCGCCCCGCGTTCCGCGGGGGATATCGAGGGGCTCCCTCGCGCTCGACGGGCTCGGGCTGTACCCTTCACGGCAAAAAAAGCCATCCCCCACGTGGCATCCTGCCCCAGCCGAGGGCGAGACGCCCTCGGGACTGCCGCCCCGCCATGGCGGGGCAGCGTTACATAGACGGCAACACTGAGCTGCACCGGGCAATCAAGCGCGAGACGCCCATGGAACGACAGCCCCGCCATGGCGGGGTATCCTTCTCGCCTTATTCTCTACGACTTTGGGACCTTGCGTTAATCTGCTCTTCCCTTCTTGCCTCCTCCGCCTCGGCCGGCTATCCGCCCGAGACTGAGGGGTTACACGTGATGAAATACAAAAGCCCTGAAGGGGCGTAATAGGGTCGTCCTCAATACACGGTTCCCTCCAGACACACGAGAGCGGGCCCGCGTGCCACTGAAATGCAGCGCCTCCCGGATGGTTCAAGTCTCTGGGGCAATCCCGTCTATCCTGTTATCCCGTCAAAATAGCTCCTTTCACGACACCATTATACGTCAGCGTATTTGCGCATCCGTGTACTTAGCCGCACATGCCGCTGTACAGAACGAAATTGATCCGGTAAACTTACGTCACGGTAGCCGGTTTTCCTTGGTTGTCAGGGATTCCAAGCGACAACGGTTCCATCGAGGATTGAACCAAGACTTGCACGGCGAGGAAGGAGACAATGAAAACGAGCAATTACACACGGCGAGATTTCTTGGCAGCGGTGGGCGTAGGATCGGCTTTGCTTGCGTCGCCCGAAACGTGGTCCGCAGGTGAGGCGAAGCCGGCTCGTAAGCCCAATATCGTTTTTATTCTGGTGGATGACTTGGGTTATGGCGACCTGTCGAGTTTTGGGGCGAAGGACCTGAAAAGCCCGCACGTTGACAACCTCCTCATGTCGGGCATGCGGTTCGATAACTTCTACGCGAACTGCCCGGTTTGCTCGCCGACGCGCGCCTCGCTCTTGACGGGGCGGTATCCGGACCTTGTCGGCGTGCCGGGCGTGATTCGGACACACCCGAGGGACAACTTCGGATATTTGTCGCCCCGAGCCGTGTTGCTGCCGACATTGCTCGGACGGGCTGGCTATCACACAGCGCTCGTCGGGAAGTGGCACCTCGGATTGGCGAAACCGAGCACTCCGAACGAGCGGGGCTTCGAGCACTTCCACGGTTACCTCGGCGATATGATGGACGACTATTACTCCCACCGTCGTCATGGCATTAACTACATGCGGCTAAACGACCGAGAGATCAACCCAAAGGGCCATGCTACCGACCTCTTCACACAGTGGGCAATTGACTACATCCGGCAGCGCGCGAAGTCGAAACAGCCATTCTTCCTCTACCTCGCCTATAACGCCCCGCACTCGCCAATTCAGCCGCCAAAGGATTGGCTGGAGCGGGTCAAGCAGCGTGAAAAGGGTATCGAGGAGAGACGAGCAAGGCTCGTGGCGCTTATCGAGCATCTCGACGATGGCATCGGGAAGGTGATGGCGGCGCTGAAAGAATCCGGTGTCAGCGACAACACTTTGGTCATTTTCACCTCGGATAACGGCGGGCAGGTCAGTGTCGGCGCGAACAACGGCTCTCTGAGGGGCAGCAAGGGGGAGATGTACGAGGGAGGCATCGGCGTGCCAATGTGCGCTGTATGGCCGGGTAAGATCAAACCCGGCTCGCGCAGCGACCGCGTGGCGCTGATTATGGACATGTTTCCGACTCTCTGCGACGCGGCGGGCGTGGGTTTCGACCACGAGATTGACGGACGAAGCACCTTGCCGACGCTGCTCGGGAAACCGCAGCCCACGGAAAAACGTTTTCTCTTCTGGGTACGGCGCGAGGGCGGCAGATACGGCGGCCAGGCCTATTACGCCGCACGTTACGGTAACTGGAAGCTGTTACAGAACAGCCCATTCGAGCCGCTGCGACTCTATAATCTCGACGACGACCCTCAGGAGAAACGTCCCCTGGACAGTCGGCACAAGGCGTACCGGCAGCTCTTTGCCGCCCTGCGTGACCACATAATTCGCGCGGGCGCCGTCCCCTGGCAGAAATACCCTGTGAACCTTCCCTCGTAAAACGCGCGAAGAAACGTGGTGCGCATCGAAGAAGCCGCGTCGCTCTCCATTGCTTCTCCAGGTGAGGCTTGCGCACTCAACCGAGGAGCGCGGCCGACGAAAATCTGCCGCCGAGACGGCGGGGTTACATAGAGGGAAAACTCGACCGCACGAGGAAGCAGGGGCGTCCGCAGAATGCTATCCGAAAACCGCAGACCTGCTCTCCGCGCGCTCCGCGTTCTCTGCGGTGAGTTTATCTCCCCGGCGAGTGAGGCATCGCGCTCCGCTCAAATTTCCGCTTGCAGCATGACGGGACGTTTGATATGTTGCGGTAGTCCGCAGCGGATTTCCGGAAGAGGCGCAGAGAGCAAAACCACCATTGACCGTTAGAAGAAAGAGCTAAATGAAACAGTACGCTCCTGAGAACGTTCGAACCATCGCCCTCGTCGGCCACGGGGGATGCGGCAAGACGATGACCTGTGAGACAATGCTTCACTTCGCCGGAGCGACCGTACGCCTCGGCACAATCGAGTCGGGGACGACCGCCTCCGACTACCTGCCCGCGGAAAAGGAAAGGTTCATCAGCATTTCGGCGTCGGCGCTCCATTTCGAGCATGGGGGCAATTTAGTATTTCTGCTGGATACTCCCGGATACGCCGACTTCTTTGGAGACGTGGCTTGCTGTTTGAGGGTTTGTGACGCGGCGCTCATCGTTGTGGACGCCACGTCCGGAATTGAGGTCGGAACCGCGAAAGTTTGGGCTCTGCTGAAACAAGCGGGCATCCCCTGCGTTTTCTTGGTCAACAAGCTCGATAAGGAAAACAGCGATTTCTTTGCGGTGGCGGACAGTCTCACGGAGGTCTTCGGGGCGCAATGCATTCCGGTTTTGCTGCCAAAAGGAAAGGAATCGTCGTTTTCCGGGGTGGTGAATCTGCTCGATGCCGAAGCCGTGGAATCTCTCCAGGGGGAAGAGGCGGCCAGAGCCGCTTCTCTCAGAGTGAAACTGATAGAGAGTGCCGCGGAGAGCGATGACAGTCTGCTCGAAAAGTACCTCGAAGGAGAAGAGCTTTCCCGAGAGGAAATCCTGGGGGGGCTGAAGGCCGCGGTTAAAGGCAGGAAGCTCGTGCCGGTGCTTTGTGGGTCAGCCGAAAAAGAGGTCGGCGTTGCGGAAATGGTTCAAATAATCGAAACGGTTCTCCCTTCCCCGGCGCAAGGAGAGCCCCTGACGAGCGCAGATGAACAGCAGCAAAGAAACCCGGATGTGAACAGCCCGTTCAGCGCTCTTGTGTTCAAGGCAGTCACGGACCCTTATGTCGGGCAATTGACATATTTCCGCGTCCTCTCCGGGACGCTGGGAAGGGACAGTGAAATATTCAATGCCTCCAAAGGCCAGAAAGAAAAGTGCAGCCATATTTATGTCCTCCAGGGGAAAACGCAAATCGAGGTGGATGCTGCGGGACCGGGATATATCGCGGCGGTCGCAAAGCTAAAGAGCACGACGGTCGGCGATTCGCTCAGCTCCCCGGCGGAGCCGATCATCTATAAGGGGATACGTTTGCCCAAGCCCGTCGTGTCCATGGCCGTCCACCCGCTGACGAGGGGAGACGACGAGAAAGTGAGCGTCGGGTTGAGCAGGCTTGCAGAGGAGGACCCGACCTTCCGAGTCATCCGCAACGCGGAGACGAAGGAGCTGGTTGTGGAAGGGATGGGCGATCTTCACCTGGACATCATGATGTCTCGCCTCAAAAGCAAGTTCAAGGTGGAGGTCAATCTCTCCACCCCGAAAGTCGCCTATAAGGAAACAGTTACGGCCCTCGGCGAGGGGCATGAGAAGCACAAGAAACAAACCGGTGGAAGAGGGCAGTACGGAGAGGTTTTCCTCCGAGTGGAGCCGAAGGGCCTCGGCGAAGGATATGAGTTCGTCAACGGGATCAAAGGGGGTGTCATCCCGACGAACTTCGTCCCGGCGGTGGAAAAAGGCGTCGTTCAGGCCATGGCGGAAGGCGCGCAGGCGGGTTATCCGGTGGTGGATGTGAAAGTCACGGTCTATTTCGGCTCTTACCACAGCGTTGACTCGTCCGAGATCGCCTTCAAGATCGCCGGAGCCAAAGCTTTCAGAGATGGAATGTCCAAAGCCAAGCCGGTGTTGCTCGAGCCAACCATGATAGCCACCGTGACCGTCCCGGCCGAGTACATGGGGGACATCGCCGGCGACCTGAACGGGAAGCGGGGGAAAATCCTCGGAATGGAACCTGTCGGGAACATGCAGGCCGTGAAAGCTCAGGTCCCCCAGGCGGAAATGTTCAAGTATTCAAGCGAGCTGCGTTCGCGAACGGGGGGACGCGGTAGCTTCGAAATGGAGTTCTCTCATTACGAACAAGTCCCCCAGCAGATTGCCCAGAAAATCATCGAAGCCGCGAAAAAAAAGGAAGAAGACTAAAGTGCCCGAGTTCGGGGCCTAATGCGCGCCTACGGAAGCGCAAAGGAAAGGCGGTGATGGCAAAATGTCTGGTCACTCAAAATGGGCGAGCATCAAGCATAAAAAGGCAGCGGTTGACGCAAAACGCGGAAAGGTTTTCAGCAAACTTGCCAAGGAAATCATTGTCGCCGCAAGGAGTGGTGGGGGCAACCCCGACATGAATTCCCGGCTGAGAACCGCCATCGAGACGGCTAAGGCTGTCAACATGCCAGCCACGAACATAGAAAAAGCCGTCAAGAGAGGAGCGGGTGAGCTGGAAGGGGTTACCTACGAGGAAATAACTTACGATGCCTACGGGCCGGGCGGCGCAGCCATCCTCATCCACCTCCTTACCGACAATAAGAACCGCACCGCATCCGAGCTCAGAAGGATTTTCTCCAGGAAGGGTGGAAATATCGCCGGCGTGGGCGCCGTGTCGTGGATATTTAGCAAAAAGGGGTTTATCCGCGTTGACCGAGCAAAAGCCGATGAGGAACAGCTTTTCCTCCTCATCACGGAAGCGGGGGCCGAGGACTTCACAACCGAAAGCGATGCCTATGAGATCATCTGTCCCCCCGGCGAGTTTGAAAACGTGAAGAAACAGCTTCAGGAAAACGGCATCGAGTGGGATACGGCCGCCATCACCTTCGTGCCGAACAACACCGTGAAAGTCGAGGGCAAGGAGGCTCAGCAGTTGCTGGCTTTGATGGAGGCGCTCGAGGAACACGACGACATCCAGAACGTATATAGCAATTTTGACATTCCCGACGAAATCCTTGCCCAAACCACTTAGTACACCCGTTCGCAAGTACCGTAACGCATAGTGCGGGGTGAAGGGAATCCTTCGACAGGATAACAGGATTGACCGGATCGTTCGACGAATGTGAGGTATCCAGTAAATCGGATCCGGCGTGGGGCACTCTGAAAAACCAGCAAGAACAAGCAATTGGCTGACAAGTTGTCGCAGAGTTCGCACCCCCCGCCCCGGCGGGGTCGAAGGAGATACCGTCGTTGTGGAACTGAAGTCCGTGAGGCCCCTGGCCAGTGCTCATGAGATATAGCTTGTCAATTATCTCATCGCCACCCCGCGAAACGCGGGGTAGGCCTTGTGTTGCATTTCGGAGAACGGAAAGTGGACGTAAAGCGAAAGGTCAGGGACCTTTCGCAGGGATAAACAGGATTCCAAGAATCCCGTCCATCCTGTTATCCGGTCAAAAAAAATACGTGACCGAATTTATGAACCAGAGCAGTTAGCAGGGAAAGCCGTCTGCAACTTGCTCGCGACAGCTCTTCCGCCCGGGAGGCGCCGTGGAGGGAAAGGGGAGGTGATGCCGCGTGAGAGTCATTGGCGTTGACCCGGGAAGTAGATTCACCGGATACGGCGTCGTCGAGCTCGATGGCGACAAGGCCGTAGCGCTCGACTACGGGTGCATAAAACTTCCCGTGGCGTCACCGTTATCGCGAAGGTATGTCATAATCTACGACGCCCTGCGGGACATCATCACCCGTTTTGCCCCTCAGCAGATGGCCGTGGAGTCCCCTTTCTACAGCAAGAACGTCTCTTCCGCGTTGAAGCTAAGTCAGGCTCGCGGAGTGGTTCTTCTCGCTGGTTCAAAGGCCAATCTGGAAATCTACGAGTATTCTCCCCGCAAGGTCAAGCAGGCTGTGGTGGGGCGCGGCTCAGCGGCTAAGCGGCAAATTCAAACCATGGTCGCCCAGATTCTCTCCCTCGAGGAGCCTCCCGCGTCGGAAGATGCCAGCGATGCGCTCGCCGTCGCGATATGCCACATTCACTCCATCAGCGGCGCCATCCCCGTCGGGAAAACCACGTGAGATTCCCCACACGGAGGCGCTGCACATTGAACCTCCACACGCAATCCGCCTTCTATTCTTGCTGAAGGGATTGGAGGAATTGTCTTGAGATGAGCCGGCCGTTGCATTCGAGCGTGGGGTCGGCGCCATGGGCTAATAAGATGCGTCCGATTTGGACATCATTCTTCCAGGCGGCGACGTGAAGCGGGGTGGCGCCGTAAACAGCCCGGGCGTTGACATCGGCTCCTTTAGCGACCAGAAATCTTACCATTTCGATCTGGCCATGAGAGACGGCGGTTCCCAAGGCTGTATATTCGTCAGTGCCTTTTTGGTTGATATCGGCGTCGTGGGCGAGGAGGAGTTTGGCGGCGTCAATTCGGCCCGCTTGAGCGGCCCATTGCAAGGGCGTGCCGCAACCGGTACCCTTCTCGGAGACACCCGCTCCGTTTTCCAGGAGAATCTTCATGGTGTCCACGTGTCCGTAATAGGAGGCACGGTGCAGGGGCGTGTCGCCACCTTCTGCACGGCTGTTTACCCTCGCGCCTTTTTCGAGGAGATATTTCACCACATCCGCATGGCCATTTTCAGCCGCCAGATGCAACGCCGTTTCGTGCTTGAGCAGGGTCGCGCTGTTTACGTTGAAGCCAGACTCAATTAACGTCTTGACCTGCTGGAGGTTTCCTTCCCGAGCGGCAATTTGAAGGTCATTACAACCGGTCGAAAGGGCAAGAACTAAGATTAGCAGGCACAGAGCAACAGTCCCCCCGGGTACACGAAATGTTGTATTACGCACTTTGGTACCTCGTTTGAATAGCATCGCTGCATATCTGTAAAATATATTATACATGTGTTTCGTGCTGTTTTCAATATGCACTCTTGGCAGGATGTGGCCGCGTTTCGGTGGTGGACTCGGCCCGTACCCAGCCTGTGCGGGAATCTCGACCCCGTCCCCACGGCCCCATTCACGAGGAGGGGGAAAACGCTGACGTACTTTGAGCACGAAAAAAGTCGAACTCGCCTTGAGGAAACTTCGAACTTGTGGGGGGATTATGTCGCCCTTTCAGGGCTCGCCATTCTTCAACCGGCACTTTTTCTCAGGGCGTTGCCCTGAGCTTTATTAACTCTGCCCTTACAGGGCGAGCCCAAATCGGCGCCAAGCCTTGGAACGGCGCAGTATCGGAGAACGGCCCCTTTTTCTCAAGGCCGACGCGAAGTGAGCACCCAAGCCCTGAAAGGCCGCAATATTCCAGCCCAGGGCGACGCCCTGGGAAAATAGCAGGTGCTGAAATACAAAAGCCCTGAAGGGGCGTAATAGGCTCATCCCCAACATACAGTTCGCTACAGACACATGAGAGGTGTAAGGCCGCGTCTCCGTGGCATGCTCCGACGCCTGGTTTTGAACGTGTCCTGCCTCACGTTGACGCGGTGGATACGTCCAGTCTTCCGCTCTATCGCACAACGGAGAAGGCCACGCTTTCCTTTCCGCCTGCCTTCAGCGGGCGCCGAACTTAGCCACCGGCTTTAGTCGGTGGTATCGGATACGCGATTCCTCTCGTGCGAGCCGGCTTCAGCCGGGCTTCTCGAACAAGGGATTCATCCATACCTTGCCACGGAAATACAGCCGCACCCTCTTGGCGGGGTGTGGCTGTGTTTCGGGGCCATGGAAAGGAGGAAGGGCTTAACCCAAAGGCGCAAAAAAGAAAATGAGACGGAGCCTGTCCTCGCCTGGCGTGACATGGGCATTTTGCCCATGAGTGTTCACGGCTCCCCCACCAGAGGCGGGAGAGCCAGCAATAAGCCGGGGTGCAAAAAAAGTTTGCCCGTGCATTGGTAGCACGGGCAAGAAGCTCAACACGTTTGCCTCGGCAGCTAAAGGGGAAGTTCAGTAACGATTCAACTATCCCTTACGGTCCCGCCAGTCCCCGCGAAAATCAACCGGACGAGCGACCGCTGCCGGGGGCAAAGCAGTTCCAGCGATATTACTGACCGGGTTTTTCCTTTTTCTCGGGTTCCCCCGGCTTTGGTTCCTCTTTTTTCTCGGGTTGAGGGGGTCTGGGTTCTTCCGGCTTTGGCGTCTCGGCTTTCGCCTCCTCCTTGGCCATCTCCTCCTCTTCTTTCTTGGCGGCCATCTTATCTCTCACCTGGCTTATCCCGAGGGCCACGGCGGCCAAGCCCGACAAAACGAAGATAGGGGGCAACGAGCCCTGTAGCACATCAAGAAACTCGTCCGCCCAATGGAAAGCGGTGAAGCCGAGCACACCCAGCACAAGTAGAACAATCCCCACGAGAAGAGCTATCATAACCTTCCTCCTTTCAGACCTCTTGACCAGAGTTTATTGCCTTCCCGCCGGCTAAGACGCAGCGTCCAGCCAGCCCAAAATGCGCCGTCCGGGGTCTCAGGAAGACCGCGACAGAACTCAACCTTACTTCCGGCTCACTGGGAGCAAACCGAGGCTTGGGCGTCACTTTGACATGGCTTTTCAGCTTATCAAAAGCCGTCAGCTAAGATAATAGAAAAACTCTCCTTTTTTGTCAAATGCTTTTGATAATTTTTTGCAGTGCCTCACTTACGCCTGGCTGACACTGGAATCGCGAAGTTCGCAAGTTGTGCCGCCGGCATCCCCTCATGGGCAAGATGCTCATGCCACGGCGGACGATGATGGCGTCCCTCTCATCTTCTCTCTGCGTCTTTGCGTTAGCTTTCCCTTCTCTTCTTCCCCGCGCAGCTCCGTACCCGTTCCAGACCGAGGGGTTATCACGCAACGTGAATTGTGCTTCCTTTTTGCGATTTTGCCTTTTACAATACCGTGAGGTAAAAACGAGGTGAACAAGATGCGCATGGGCGTAGCGAAAACAATATGGTTAGCTCTCATCTTGCTGACGAGCGTGGTTATGGCGGCGCACGCGGCTCGTTTAGAAATCTGCCGTCGGCATCCTTACTACTTTTGCGACGGCGACCGACACGTGGTTCTCGTCGGCGTTTCGGACCGCTCTCTGTTCACCATTTGGAGCAACGACAAGGGTTTCTCGTGGCGAAAATATCTCGATGACCTGGCAGCGCACCATCTCAACTATGTGCGGCAAAATGTGTGCAGTTGGGGCGGGCTACGGGGGCCGGTGAAGTATCCGGCGCAGCTCTCCAACTCGGCCTGGCTTTTCGCCCGCACGGGGCCGGGTAAAGCTGTAGATGGCAAGCCGAAGTTCGACCTGACCCGGTTCGATCAATCCTATTTTGACCGGCGATTCAAGCCATTTTTACGCGAGGCAGCAAAACGCGGCATTTACGTTGAGCTGACGCTGTTTGAAGGCTTCAGAGCACAGCGTGATTTCGAGGAAAGCCTCTACGCCGACGCGAACAACATCAATCGGCTCGGTCTCCGCCCCCGCGGCGTAACCTCCGATGCAGCGTTCGATACTGCGCGTCTGATGGCTGTTCAACACGCCTACGTTGATAAGGTGCTCGCCGAGACGGCGGATTTCGGTAACGTCATCTATGAAATAGCCAATGAAGCAGGCGGAAAACGCTGGGTCGCGCATTTCATTGACTACGTCCACCATCACACAACATACCCCGGCCGTCTCGTCTCCGCGGGCGAGCAGTCCAGTTCCTTCGACCCTCGCATAGGTGACAATGACATCGTCGTCAAGCATCGCGGCGGGGGAGGGTTGTATGCGACGAACAGCGACGTGCGAAACCATCATGCGGCCTTGCTGCGATTCCGTGTCGGCAAACCCGTCAGCCATAACGAATACTTCCTCTACGCCAACGGCAGCACAGATGATGTCAACTTCCCTCGCAAGATCATGTGGGCCGACTTCACAGCGGGGGGCCATTCCAACTTCTTCGATTTCGCCTTCTGGCGTGGCACGGGACACACGCTCAACGACGGGCGGCCATCTCGCTCTCCACCGCGGGAGATCCTCCGTGGGGGGCAGTATCTCCTCGATTTCCTGTCCGACAATGAGGTCAAATTCTGGGCGATGGCCCCGCACGATGAGCTGACGACGGTCGAGGGAGAGGGCGAACATTATATCTTCACCATCGCCCGACCGGGCGAGGAGTACATCTGCTACGTGCTCGGCGACGGCCCCGTGACCGTCGCCCTCCGCCTGACGGAGCACCCTTTCACGGCCCGCTGGTATGACCCGAAGCGCGGCCGGTTCCTCGGCCCTGAGAAGCCAACCCGGGGAGGAAAGCGCCGCGTTTTTCGCTCACCATCCTTCCAGCAAGACATCGTATTGTACGTCCGGCGATTAGCCGCCGGCGACTGAATGTAGTTGACAACCGCCGCCAGCGGCTCGTATATTCTGCTTGGCAGGCGGCTGCGCTCAAAGAACTGAGCGCCGAGGCGATGAGCTGGCGAGAAACCTTGCCCCGCCGTCACGTCCGGCGAGTAACTCTCCTCACAGGGGATTCGTCATGGACATCTCCGGAAAAACCGAGGTCGTCGGGTTATTCGGATACCCCGTGCGGCACACAGCTTCCCCTGCGTTTCAGAACGCCGGTTTTTGCGCGGCTGGCCTGGACTGGATTTACCTTCCGTTCGAGGTTCATCCCGATGACCTCGGCGAAGCTGTCGGCGGCATCGTTGCACTCGGTTTCCGCGGCGTCAACCTGACTATTCCTCATAAGCGGGCGGTCATAGAATACCTTGACGAACTCTCCCCGGAAGCCGAAGTTATCGGAGCCGTCAACACAGTTGATGTCAGAGAAGAGCGGCTCAAGGGCTACAATACCGATGGCAGCGGATTCGTCCGGTCAATTCGGGAGGAAAGCGGCGTCGAGCTCGTCGGCAAAAGAATCTTCGTGATGGGCGCCGGCGGGGCCGGAAGAGCTGTCGCTGTGCAGGCTGCGCTCGACGGAGCAGGGGCGGTCTTCGTTTGCGACCGTGATGAGGGACGCTCTCAATCCCTCGTGTCGGCCATTGGCGGCCGGATTCGCCCCGGAGTAGCGAAACTTGTCCCCTTCGACCACGCGCTGATTCGCGACGCTCTGGGAGGCGCGGAGATATTCGTTGACGCCACTCCTCTTGGAATGAAGCCGGAGGACCCCACGAGTGTCAATGTGGACTGGCTCAGTCCGGACACCTTCGTCTATGATCTTGTCTATAACCCGCCGGAGACGCCCCTGCTCCTGGCAGCAAAACAGCGAGGCTGCCGCACGCAGAACGGACTGGGCATGCTCTTATACCAGGGCTGTATCGCTTTCGAAATATGGACCGGGCTATCCGCGCCGGTCGAAGAGATGAGAAACGCCTTGCACAAGGCCGTCCTCGGCAAAAGATAAACCGAGAAAGTTGTGCTCGTTGGAAAGGGTTGAGACCGGGTGACCCTCGAAACTTTACTGATTATTATAGGCTTCGTCTTCGGCGCGGTTTGCGGCAGCTTCTTCAATGTTGTTGTCTGTCGCGTTCCGCTTGGTGAATCCATCGTCATGCCCCCATCTCACTGCCGCAAATGTGGCGAGCCTATCAAGTGGTACGATAACATTCCCCTCCTCAGCTACATCGTTCTCGGCGGGCGTTGTCGAGCATGCAAGACACCCTATTCCTTCCGCTACTTCGTCGTCGAATTGTTGACGGCTGTGCTTTTCGCCCTGGTGGTCTCGAAATATGTCGAGGTCACCACCGGCGAGTCCGTCGCGAAAGGTGTCGGCCTGACCCTCTTTCACCTTTTCTTCGTGGGCGGCATGATTATATCCGCTTTCACAGACCTCGACCACCACATCATCCCCAACGAAGTGACGTATCCGGGAGTTCCCCTCGGTCTTCTGGCGGCGTTTCTCTTTCCGGAGATGATGCTTAGGGGGATGGCGCCGCTGTCAGGTTCCGGCCATTGGAAATCGCTGCTCTGTTCGTTCCTATCTTCGGTCGGGGCCGGCGGCTTCTTGTTGGGCATCGCGGAACTCGTGAAAAGGGTGATGAGAGCTCACGTCGTCGCCTCGCCTGTCGCGGGCGCCTTCCATACTCCGCCCGCGACCGATTCCGCCCCCTGCCTTGCCGTGGGCAGGGTCGTGGAAGCAGAAGATACTGTGGGCATCGTCAAGCACAAGGGAGACGCGACGGAGATTCCCGCCGATTTTTACGGGACCATAGTTAAGATACTGGTCTCCGACGGGGAACGCGTGAAGTCCGGCCAGCCTCTCCTCCGCATAAGGAAGGAAGCTCTCGGAATGGGGGATGTCAAGCTCCTCGCCGTCATAGGAGCGTTCCTGGGATGGCAGCTCGCTCTATTGACCCTGCTCTTATCATCCGTGGTGGGCTTGCTTGGACATGTCGTCTCGGTGACGTTTAGGAAAAGCGATTGGCACGCCGAAATCCCCTTCGGCGTCTATATCGTCCCCGCGGCATTGATTAGCTATTTCTGGGGGCACGCCATAATAGAGTGGTACGTTACCACGCTCGTCCGCTGAGCATCCCTCGAAAACCCCGACGTGCGCCCCCATTGCCAGAACCTTCATCCACCCTTTGCCGTCTCGGGCCGCTCTTCCAGGGCCGGCTGGATAAGGGTCGCGGTTAGGTTCTTGGGCCACTTCTTCAGGCGGACCGCTTTTCCTCCGTTCGCCTCCACGATTTCCTTCCCAACGATGTCATCCTCGCGGTAATCCCCTCCCTTCGCCAGGATGCCCGGAAGAATCTCTCGAAGGATGTTGTGGGGCGTGTCCTCGTCGAAGAATATCACATAATCAACGCACTCCAGAGCAGCCAGTATTTCCGCTCTGTCTTCTTGAGGAACGATCAGTTTGGGAGGACCTTTAATCTTCCTGACCGACTCGTCCGTGTTGATAGCCACAATCAGCACATCCCCGTGCTTTCTGGCCTCCTGAAAGTGGCGGACGTGGTGAATCTGGATCAGGTCGGAACACCCGTTGGTGAAAACAATCTTCTTCCCCTCCGATTTCAGCCGGCGCACAATCTTCATGAGCTTGCACCGGCCCGCGATTTTCTGGGAGCCAATGGCCGGGGCTGTTTTCCCCATTCCTATCACCGCACGTTATCTATTTTTGGGGCCCCTGCTGCTTCCCCGCCAGCAGCGCTTTGATGTCTGCCTCGAAAACCGACTTGTCCCGATATCCGATGTACTTCCGCCGCACTTTGCCCGCCTTGTCGAGGACGAAGGTTGTCGGGATAGACCGAATCCCGCCATAGGCTTGAGGTGTCTTAGCATCCACCATCAGTATCGGATAATTGACCTGATGCTGCTCGACAAACGATTTGACGACATCAACGCTTTTGCGGTCCAGCGAGATGCCCACCATCGCGAAGTCCCGCTCGTTGTATTCCTTGTAAAGCTTGACGAAAATGGGGAATCTTCTTCGCGCAGGGCGGACACCACGTCGCCCAGAAATCCAGGATGACGACTTTGCCCTTCAAGTCGGAGAGCTTCAGTTCTTTGCCATTGAGGTCGCGCAGTGCGAACTCGGGCGCCGGGCTGCCCACCAATTGCTTCGCGGCGGCCGCCGCAACACGCGCTGGAGCCTTTTATTCCTCGGGCGGCTTTTTCTGTTCAGCCGCGGGCTTCGTTTCCTTATCGGGACGCGGAGGTTTCGTTCTCAGCCCGCGTTGAAGGAGCCTCCGCAACCCCGCCGTGCGACCATCGTTCGGCTTGTTTTTAAGGTGTTTGTCGAGCTCAGCAAGGCCCTCCGCATTGTTGCCCTGGCCCAAGCAGATGGTCGCCAGCTTGTAGTGAACGTCCGGCGCCTCCGCCCCCAGCTTTAGAGCCTTCTTATAAAGCTTTTTCGCCTCGTCATAGTTATTCCCCGCGAACGCGTTTTCGGCTCCTTCCCTGTAAGTCATCCCCAGCCGCAGACGAGCCGGCTTGAAGCCAGGGAAGATTTTCATCGCCAGCTCATATTTCGCCATTGCCTCGTCAAACTTCTCTTCGTTGTAAAGCTGCGTGCCCCGGTTGGTGTACTTGACGGCAAGGAACTTCGCAGGCACGTACAACGCCGCGAACAGAATCACCAGAATCAGAACGGCCGACTTAATCTTTTTGGCCAAGCTCGACCGTTTCTTTTCGGTCACAGCGTCACTCATGTTTTGTCTCCCTCCCCTGTTAGAGGCGTGCGGGTTTTTGGCCATCTCGGATACCCTGCGTCTTCTCCCCACATTGCCCTCTCCCTGGAATGCTTCATCCGTATGCTTCGCCGCGCCCGGTGAAGCCGCGGAAGGACAACCTTTTCTCTAAAGGCTCGCTACCCGAAGAATATCCGGGCGGCGTCGTACTCTTTCGGGGCAACTGTCCGCAACTTCCTGACCCGCCGGAGGTCAACTGCGACGAACTTCGTTCCCCGCAGCCCCACCATTTTCCCGAACTCCCCTTGGTCAGCGAGTTCCACAGCCCTCGCCCCGAACCACAGACCAAGAAACCTGTCGTATGCGGTGGGCGTGCCTCCCCTCTGAAGATGCCCGAGCACGACCGTTCTCGTCTCAAACCCGGTTCTCTTCTCGATTTCCTCCGCCACGATTCTTCCCATGCCGCCCAGATAGACGTTTCCGAATTCGTCTTTGCGCACGCCTTTGGTGACGAATTTACCGCCGATTTTCGCTCCCTCCGCCACGGCGATGATGCTGAAATCTCGTCCCCGCTTGTGCCTTTTCTTGATGATGTCGCAGACCTCTTTCATGGTGATTTTGACTTCGGGGATCAAAATCACATCCGCCCCACCGGCTAAACCCGCGTGCAGCGCGATCCACCCTGCGTGCCGCCCCATCAGTTCGACCACCAAAACCCTATCGTGCGACTCGGCGGTCGTGTGCAATCGGTCAATCGCCTCCGTGGCAATGTTGACAGCGGTATCGAAGCCGAACGTCCTGTCTGTCCCCGAAAGGTCGTTGTCAATTGTCTTAGGAACGCCGATGGTCTTGAGTCCTTTCTCGAAAAGCGTATAAGCCGCCCCGAGCGTGTCGTCGCCCCCGACGCAGATCAGCCCGTCGAGCCTCAACTCCTTGTAGCTCTTCTTGACCTTCCGGATGTCTTCTTGCGACTTACAGGGATTCGTCCGGGACGTTCGCAGGATTGTTCCGCCTCGGTGCAGAATCCCCGAGACGGCGTCTCTATCCAGAGGCATCACGTCCTTCTCAAGCATCCCTGCCCATCCTCTTCGGATTCCGACTATCCTGTGTTTCAGCGAGATGGCCTTCCGAACGACCCCCACCAGCACAGCATTCAGTCCAGGGCAATCTCCTCCTCCGGTCAAAACGCCAAACCTTTTCATCTTCGACCTCATTCCCTCTCCCTTCCTTTTGTTAATGTACTAAAAAGCCAAGAACCTCCGCCGCCGCCTTTTTCCAGCGTTGAGATTCTTGACCCCTTTCAGCTCCGCAATGACTTTTCCTCTTTCGCGAACCGCGGTGTTGTTTCTCGCGTCGGGCACTCAGGCGCTCTCCTCGTCGGATTCAGGCGGAACCTTCCCTGCCGCCTCTTTGTCGGGGGTGGCTTCCCTGCTAACTGTCCGCACGACAAATACCTTGACCTGATGCACATTCGCAAGGCCGAAGAAATCCTGGATTTGAGTCTTGATTGTCTTCTGGATTTTCGAGGTAGCGGACTGGATATTCTTGTCGTCCCAGAGCACGACCTTCATCTCCACGCCGACCCCGTCGTCTCGCGGCTCGATAGTTGGCGTTGCGTCCTTGACCTCCCAGAAGGACTTTGTCACCCGTTTCACGAAATCCTCGATGGCGCTGACGGCGATGATGACCTCCCCGTCAGCACTGTCAAAGGAGATGCAGTCCTCCCTCTTCGTAGCGAGGTACTGCGAAGCAATAAACGCCAGCCCTATGAGCACAACAACCACGCCGACGAACCTTCCCCAGAAGCTCTGGATGAACCCATCTACACTGATGACTTCAAAGGTCGCCTTCTTGGAAACGACAAAGAAGAATCCTCCCACAATGAAAACCACCGTGTAAAGAATCACGCAGCACAGCGCGATTATCTTGAATACGTTGCTGAAATAACTCATCCGTCATTCTCCTTGTTTTCCTCGTTTTCCGAAGGCGTTTCCTCTCCTTCGCTTGCCGCGGCCTTCTCCACGGGGGGCTGGACAGTACCAGGAAAACGCATCCCTTGGATCGCCACATTTACTGCCCGAACGTACTTGCCGGTTATCTTCTCCACGGCTTCCCTGATTTTGCCCTGGATGTTCGCCGCCACCTCCGGGATTCTACTCCCGTAGTTGAGAGTAACCGCCACGTCAATCGCGATCTCCTCATCGCTCGCCTCCACCTTTATTCGCTTGCCGGCGCCCTTTCTTCCGAGGATACCGCTGACGATCCCGCCGGGGACCGAGGCCACTCCTTCAATTTCCGAAAGGACGCTTGCCACGATGGTCACGATGACGTCGTCGCTGATTTTTACGACGTCTTCGCGCTCCGCTTCCTCAATGTCCGGGATTTCATACTTATCTTTATCTTGTTGTCCTTTGGTCATCTTTCCTCTCCGCCCGTTAGGGTTGCAACGGTGAATCCGACCTATTCCAGGAGTTCCTCAACGAGGTCCATCCGGTAATCACCCCTCACGAACCTGCTGTCTTCGATGATGCGGCGGTGAAATGGGATTGTGGTAGGCACACCCTCAATTATCAGTTCATCCAATGCCCGCCGCATGGTGCTTATCGCCTCCTCGCGGTTTTTTCCATAAGCGATGATTTTTGCCAGAAGTGAGTCGTAGAAGCTGGGGATGGTGTAGCCGGAGTAAAGGTGGCTGTCAACCCTCACGTTTGGGCCGCCGGGAGGAACGTACAAAGTCACCCGCCCGGACTGCGGCATAAACCCCCTGTCAGGGTCTTCGGCGTTTATCCGGCACTCGATGGCTGCACCCCTTCGTCGAACCGCTTTTTGCTCTATGCTGAGCCCTTCTCCGAACGCTATTCTAAACTGCTCCTTAATAATGTCCACCCCGGTCACCATCTCCGTTACGGTATGTTCGACCTGGACGCGGGTGTTCATTTCGATAAAGTAGAAGTTTCCTTTGGCATCCACCAGGAATTCCACGGTTCCGGCGTTGACATAGCTGGTTTCCTGAGCAATTTTCACCGCCATCCGGCTGATCTTTTTTCTGACATCTGCGGAAATGGCTGGGGAAGGCGACTCCTCCACCAACTTCTGATGTCGCCGCTGCACTGTGCAATCCCGTTCCCCCAGATGAATCGTGTTTCCCTTGCTGTCGGCGAGTATCTGAACTTCCACATGCCGCGGCTGCTCGATATATTTCTCGATATAGACCTCCGGCGACCCGAAAGCGGCTTCTGCTTCCGACTGCGCCGTGGCAAACGCGCTGACCATTGCCAGGTCGTTGTGCGCAATCCTCATCCCCCGCCCCCCGCCGCCAGCCGAGGCTTTGACGATGACCGGGTAACCAATCTCCTCCACCACCTTTAGCGCTTCATTTTTGTCCTTGACGGCTCCTTCGCTTCCGGGGACGACGGGCACCCCGAGCTTTTTGGCCATTTGCCTCGCCTGCGACTTGTTCCCCATCTTGGTGATGGATTCGGGGGATGGCCCGATGAACCTGATGCGGCAGCTCTCGCATATTTCAGCGAAATGGGCATCTTCAGCAAGGAAACCATAGCCCGGGTGAATGGCTTCCACATTCGCTATCTCCGCAGCGGTGATGATTGCGGGAACGTGCAGATAGCTCTCCGCACTGGGACTGTTGCCGATACATATCGCGTCGTCGGCGAGGCGCACGTGGAGGCAGTCGCGGTCACCCTTGGAATAGACCGCAACCGTTTTGATCCCCAACTCCTTGCAGGCTCTTATAATCCGGACCGCAATCTCTCCTCTATTGGCTATCAGAACCGTCTCAAACACGTCTTAGTACTCCGATTGATAAGTTCGGTGACTATTTTCCGACAGGATAACAGGATGGACATGATTCTTGGAATCCTGTTTATCCTTGCGAAAGGTTCTTGAGCTTTCGTTTTACCTCAACTTGTCACGTACTGGCTTACCGGTCGCGACGAGCTTGTTAACCCCGCGTGTCGCGGGGTATCTCCCTGAGCCGCCCCAACAATCCCCTTGACCCCGCGGCACGCGGGGCTCGACGATGACCGTATCTCTTTCGACGCCGCCATGACAGGGCTGGAAGGCCCCGAGCAACTTCTTCAACAATTCCTTCGGTTTCGTGCTCTTTCACCCAGCGGCCCCCCGGCCTGTGATTTACCGGATATTTCACGTCTCTGGAAGAATCCCGTCTATCCTGTTATCCCGTCACAATAGCTCCTTTCACGACGCGATTATACGTCACCGTATTTGCGAATCCATGTACTTAGTCCTTCTTTATGCGAAAGAGTGATTGACCGTATTCCACCGGCTCGCCGTTGGAGACGAGTATCTCGGTTATCGTCCCGTTCACCTCCACGGGAATCTCATTCATCACCTTCATCGCTTCGATGATGCACACAATTTCGCTCGCTTCAACTTTCTGGCCCACGGTGACGTAAGGAGGAGAATCGGGAGAAGGCGCGGCGTAAAACGTCCCCACCATCGGGGAGGCAATGACTTCGGTGTCCTCGTTCGCTTTCGGCTGCTCCGTTGCAGGCTGAGGCAATGAGAGGTTCTGAGGCAAAACCGCCGGCACGGACGCCGCCGGAGAGACGACCATCGCCTGACCCTTCTTTAGAGAGAGCCGAAAGCCCTCCTCCTCCAGCTCAAACTCGACAAGGTTATTGTCGTCCATCAAGTTGATGATTTTCTGTATCTCCTCCATGTCCATCATATTCATCTCCTCGAAGATAGTAAGCCGAGCAGTTTCACGGGCTCCATCCATCAACTTTCCGACTCAACGCCTCACATGAACGGATGGGCGTCCCTCCCAAAACTCGACAGCATCTCACAGCCCTTTCCCGTCACCAAAACATCGTCCTCAATCCTCACTCCACCCCACTCCGGAATATAAATCCCCGGCTCGATGGTGAAGACCATCCCCTTGCGGCACCTCCCCTCGCTTCGGGCGGAGACGGCGGGCAACTCGTGAACGTTCAGCCCGATGCCGTGTCCGAGCCCATGCCCGAAGTTCTCGCCGTATCCACTCGACGAGATAACCGCTCGAGCCGCGGCGTCTATTGAAGCAAGACGTACGCCCGGCTTTACTCTATCAATAGCCGCTTGTTGCGCATCGAGAACGATACCGTATATCTCCTTCTCTTTCGCGTTCATGTTACGAGACAGCCATGTCCGCGTCAAGTCAGCATTATACCCCTGAAACGAAGTCCCCAGGTCAATTAACACCATGTCGCCGGCCTTCAGCCTTCTATTCGAACTGACATGGTGCGGCATGGAGCTTTGTTCCCCGAAAGCAACGATCGGCTGAAAACCCGGCTCACCGCCCTTGAGCTTGAAAAACACCTCCAGTTCCGTAGCCAGCTCCTTTTCGCTCACACCCGGTTTCAGAAACCGCCGGATGTGCCTCAAACTTTTGTCTGTCGTTTTGACCGCTTTCCTGAGCCGCAAGAGCTCCTCGTCGTCTTTTATCATTCGCAGCCTTTCCACCGAGTCGTTCAGCGGAACTAACTTTTTCTCCCCGACTTTCCCCGCCAGCTCGACGTAGTCGGCGTGCGACACCGCTCTCGGCTCAAAGGCCAACCGCCGAATCTTCCGCTTTCTAATCTCCCTCTTCACATCTTCGAAACGATTGCGAGATGTCCTGACAACATCGTCGGCGGAAACTTCCTTCTTCGCAGTTTCTATGTACCTGAAGTCGGTGAGGAAAATCGTTTCCTTCAGTGTCACGAGCAGCAAACCGAACGACCCCTTGAAGCCAGCCAGATAAGCGATATTTGTCAGGTCGGTGACCAGCAGCGCATCAGCCTTTTCCCGCCTTATCGCTCCCCGCAGCCGGTTCGCCCGCTTGTGGAACGTCATAATTTCCCTCTCCTTTTCGACCTCCCTGCGAGGGTCGAGCACTGTTCCCCATTGGAAAGGAAGGCACACCCTTCGCCTTATTCCTTCTTTTTGCCGAACTCCATCGCTGCCTGGAGCCCGAGGTAGTAGCTGTGTTCTCCGAGACCCGATATGGTGCCGACAACCACGTCGGAGACCAAAGACTTCTGCCGAAAAGTTTCTCTCCCGGCTGGATTCGAGAGATGTACCTCTACCGTCGGAATCCCCACCGCGATTAACGCGTCGCGTATCGCCACGCTTGTATGGGTGAAAGCCGCCGGATTGATAACAAGGGCGTCAAATTGCCCCCTTGCCTTCTGTATTCTCTCGACGATTTCCCCCTCGTGATTGGATTGATAGAAAACGACCTCCACGCCCGCCTCTCTTGCCCTATCGCGGACTCTGTCGTTAATCTGCTGAAGGCTCGTTGTCCCATAGACCGAAGGTTCCCTTTCTCCCAACAAGTTCAAATTCGGGCCGTTTATGAACAAGATGCGCATCTGAATCATTCTTATCTCTCCACCAGTTATCTTTCTCCACCACCGGTTTTGTTTCTCCTTGAGTCTCAGCGGCGAACAAAGACGCCCGCGCCAACCAAAACTCTTCTATGATTATACTGTCTTAAAACTGCCTGTAAAGTCCTTTCGTCGGTGAACGGGGGTGGCTCCATTTCAGTGGCGGAACTGTCCGTGGACCTAACCCGCGTGCCGGAATCTCGACGCCATCCCCACACTCGCCCTTACGAGCAGGAGAAGACGGCGGGCTAGTCGAACTGGACTCGAGGAATCTTTCGAGTCGTGACGCACATATCTCGCCCTTTCAGGGCTCATCATTCTTGAACCGGGGCCCTTTCTCAGGGCGTTGCCCTGAGCTTTGTTAAGTCTGCCCTTACAGGGCGACCCGAAAGCAACGCTAAGGTTTGGAACGAACCAGTATTGGAGAACTCGCCCTTTTTCTCGGGCCGGTCCCGTGGGCGTTGCTAACTCTGGCCTTACAGGGCGACCCGAAAGCAATGTTGAGCCCTGAAAGGGCGCAATATTTTAGCCCAGGGCAACGCCGTGTCAACTGCATGTGAGAAAATGAAAAAGCCCTGAAAGGGCGCAATATTTTAGCCCAGGGCAACGCCCTGGGGAAATAGGACGTGATGAAATACAAAAGCCCTGAAGGGGCGTAATAGGCTCATCGCCAATACACGGCTCGCTCCGGACACACGAGAGCGGACCCGCGTGCCACTGAAATGTAGCCACACCCTTGGCTTCCAGTGTAATGCCTCAGTTACGGGTGGGACAGGGGGACTTTGGGGCAACAGCCATGCGAAAGCATCAACATCCCGCCGGAGGCGGGACCCGTGGAGGAATCATGGGCAAGATGCCCATGCCACGGCAGGCGGCGACGGAGTTCTTCTCATGGTCCTCTCTGCGACTCTACCGCCTTTGCGTTACACTATTTTTCCCTTTTTCCCTCGCCTGCCAAGGCGGGTTATCCGCCCGAGACTGAGGCCCTACGGCGCGGGCGCCGTTGCCTTTGCGGAAAGGGTCATCCTGAGGAGGTTAACTTCCTGATCTTCAGAAGGCCGAGTGCCGCCGCGCCCACGCACGCGAGGACAAATGCCCAGGAACCGATGGTGAATATCGCTCCGGAGGGGGCGAGAGATTCGTTGGGCGAGGGGGGCGGAACTTGCGCGCGCCTCGTGGAGGAAGCAGGTACGGCCACAGGCTCGAGGTTCTCGGTCTGACCGGACATGCGGGAGAAAGTATTGGAATTGACCCTTCGCTTCTTGACGGGAGCGTGTCCTATCGCCTCGATTTGCCTTTGGAGCTTGATGTTTTCCCTCGGCATTGTAGGTGAGGGGGCCGGCGTGGCTCGCTCCTCGGGCTTAGCTGCGGGTGGCGAGGCGTTTTTCGGGGCACGGTTGACAAACATCGCGGAGGCCTGGCGAGCAACGGCAGTACAGCCGAGGGCGATGGTAACAGCCAAACAGGCGGTTTTCAGCCCTCTCCTTCCACCAAGGCCGGACAGGCGCCTTTTGGAGAAGGAGGCTCGTGCGTGCCTTTTTCCCGAGATTCCCATATTCAGCCTCTTCTATTCGCTGGCAAGGACATAGTCGTCGGGGACTTCTCCCCAATAGATAATCGCCACCGAGCTCTTGACTTTCGGAAGAAGGAAACCGAACTCTTCCCCTCCGCCGGTGAACCTCTCGTCGTGAGCCCAGTCGGCAGATCCGTTGTTCCTCAGGACGATGGTCTCGATTCGCGAAACGATTCCGCCAAGAAGCTGGATCTCCGGAGAGTACTTTCCCCAGTTGGCGACGGTGGCGTGGTTTGTGTACATCAAGGCGTCGATGTGATCGAGGGCCGCTCCGCCGTCTTCGTTGAAAAATCTTGAGTAGTTGATCGCTCCTTCCACCCAACCGAGTTCAGGGGGAGTCCACCCTCCCCAGTAATCTGTGTCCAGAGGATTGGAGAAGTCGAAGTCTGATAGGGCCACTGTCCCATCCCGGACGGCGTCGCCGTCTATGTCCTCTCCTGAGCCGGGGACAACATCCCCCACGCTTTTGCCGGGAGGGGTCAGGCCGGCTGCCAGGTCCTCCTGAGTGTAGTAGTCCACCGTCCACGTGGAATCCCCCTCGCCCTCATCGCCGGTGTTGGGCATGTGGTCGAAGCCGTTGGCGGCCTCGGCGCTCTCGTTTGCACGAGTATTCAGCCAGTAGTTTGCGACGTTCCTCCAGGAAGAATCGTAGAAATCGCCTACCACCACGCTCTCGCGAGCGAAGAGACCCAGCCCGTCCTTGTCGGCGTTTGCCTGTCGCCATACAGAAGCGGCTTGCAGCCACGCCTGGTAGCGTTGCTCTGGACTGGAATAGTCGAAATAGTCCCAGTCCGGTTTGCCCACCGGGGAATTGACGTACATCAGGTTATCCGGAATATAGGCGTTACCCTCGACGTATAGAGAACCTTTACCCTTGACGTATCCCTTGATGATGAGTGCCCCACGCACGACGACCGGCCCGTCAATCACGATGGGGTTTTCTTCCGTTCCCCATAAGACCATGTTTCCCTTTTCCCCGGGATCGTCCCCGCACACCCCATCCGAGACAACCAAGTCCGCGCCTCCCTCTCCGGCGCCCTCGATTCTTATGCTGCTGCCGGCGCCCTCATTCCAGCTCTTGGCGTAGTCTTCGTAAAAGCCCATCTCGGTGAGGTTGGGCATGGGCACGTGATCGGGATTGGTTAGCTTTTCGTCCTGATTGTGATCCTCGCCGGAGTCGAGCAGGCCGTTTTCGTTGAGGTCCTCGTGCATATGCTGGTTGACCTCGAGCCCTCCCATTCCGTGGAGCGAGGAGGCCCCCGTGATGCTGAAGCCAGAGTAGATGCCGCCCGAGTCCTTGTATCGCTCGGTCCCCCTGACCCACCTCGATTCCGGGTTACCATTGACATACAGGCTGCTGCTGGAGAAGGAGAAATGTCCATTGGCGCGCACGTTTCCGTTCATTTTGAAGCTGCTGGGTATGCCTTCCGTCCAACCCCAGTGGTTGAGAAAATAGGTGTAGTCGAAGACCCTCGATGGCTTCAGCTCAAGGCAGAATGTAGCCACGACGCTTCGGGTTTCGCCTTGGTATGTCCCCGTTGATTTCACGCTCACGTCCCTGGCATCCTTGTATGGGGTGGAGAGGTCTATTATCTCAACGTGAAACGTTCCTTCCTTGGGAGTTCCCTCCTGCAAAACCATATCAGCGGGCAAGGTCGTAATAGTATCGTAGTCAACGAAATGGAAAGGCGCCGCGAAAGTAGCCAGTTGCCACCCTCGGAGAAGCTGCCCCTGCGCATAATTCAAGCCAGCTTCCGCGTAACAAAAGGCGCGCACCGACGCGATGTTCTTCCTGGTCTGGACGACCTCCGTGGAGGTGTGCGTCAAAAAGGCGGCTACCGCTACGGTCAGCGCCACCGCGAGAATCAAAGCCGCTGGCAAGGCCACACCACGCTCGCTTTCTCCATTTCCCATGATAAACATCTTAGCATCCTCTCTTTTACGCCGTCGGGACCTGCCCCCTCGGTTTTGTCGCGACTTCAGGTTTCTGTGTCAGGGTTGTCCGATTTCCTGAGAAACACCTTTGTTTGAAACTTGACTTGCGACGGATTAGTTGTGGCGGAAGTTTCTCGCATCCACAGGTCAACGTTGACCGCTTTTCCGTCAATCTGGAACTGCACATCCTCGACTCGCCCGAAGCTCATGAGGGGGACCTCATCTCCAGAGATTTCCGTTGACGGGTCGTACATTATCGAGTCGTTCTCAAGGTAGATTCTCACCTCCGTATCGTCGAGCTTGTCATAAGTGGGCGGATTGTTTCTGTCCACAAGGAAGCTGATACCCTTGCCGTCTTCATCAACGGTGACATCGTCCTCGGCGGCCTCTCTCAGGCCGAAACGCCCACCGGGGCCCCGAACGATCTTCTCGATGATTAGCCGGCCGCTGCTCTGGAGGGACAGGTCTCTGCTCCCCTCCTTCCAGGCTTGCATGGACATGGTGAACACCGACAACAGCCCCGCCATAATGATCGCGAAAATGGAGATGGCGACCATTATCTCGGCGAGCGTGAAGCCACGTACCGGACTCGGCAGCCGTCTTGCAGTTTTCGAGCTTGTCATCTGTGTCATGCGTTGTCGCCTCCGGCCGCATGGCATTGCGGTCTTTTACCTCACAAGTTCATCTATCCGTTACTCGCGTCGGAGCCACGATGGTGAAGAGGCTTTCGGAAAAGTCCTGGTCGCCTGTCATGAGCCGCTCTTCCCAATCTAAGGTCACGCTAATCTCGAGGACTCCGTCCGCGTCGGTGTCGGTGATGTGGGTGGTGCGGGTACAAATCAGATCGTCGCTTGGCGATTCTGGGTCTTGACCGGTGTCAAGCACTACGCCGGTCTCGACAGAGGGATTCGGGTCGAAGGCGTTAAGATAGTCGTAGCCGTTCGCCTTCACTCCTTCTATCCTTGCCCGGACAAGGTTAATCGCTTGATTTCTGTGCCGAGCAACCGCAGTATGAAGCCTTCCCATCACGAAGGAGGTCAGCAGCCCGACCACCGCCAAAGCAACAATCAGCATCGTGACTGTAACTTCGATAAGGGTGAAGCCCTTTGAGCGTGATATTCTTGCCGCCATATCTTTCGCTTAACCTCCAGAAAATGGTGACTTAAAACAGAAGAAAAGGATAATCTGTCCTTGATTGCTGTGTGAAAGGGCGCATGTTGGGGAGAGAGTACCCATTTTCCTGCCTAATTCTCCGTCGGCGAAGGTAATCGTTGTGGCCGGCTTAATCATAATCCCCTCAGTAACTCTTGCGAGATGGAACAAACGCTATGATAAGCATTTTTCTTGCCAATCCTCTCGACGGGCGTCCTCCATTTCCAAGCTCCATCTTTGCAACCGCCGAGCGTTGGCTTTGGTGCAAATGAGGCGGCGACCGCGGTTCGAGAAAACTTAGTCGCCGTAGCGCCCGCTGACGGGTAGCCCCCTTTCATGGTGACAGTTACGGACGGGCACCCCGCCAAGGCGGGGGAGCGAAGAAGGGAAGACGGGACTAACGCAAAGGCGCGGAGGTGGAGATGAGAAGGACCCCGTCCTCGCCTGCCGTGGCATGGGCATGTTGCTCATGATTCCCATGGGTCCCGCCTCCAGCGGGATGCCACGTCGCGCACGGCTGTTCTTCTCGCCCCGAAGGGGACAGCCGGATCCGGGGCCGACATGCCCTGCATTCGCTCGTGCCGACAGAGGGCGCGGGTGCAGTTGCCTTTGCGGAAAGGGTCATCCTGAGGAGGTTAACTTCCTGATCTTCACAAGGCCGAGTGCCGCCGCCCCCACGCACGCGAGCACAAATGCCCAGGAACCGATGGTGAATATCGCTCCGGAGGGGGTGGGAGGTTCGCTGATCGAGGCGGGCGCAGCTTGCGCGCGCTTTACGGAGGAAGCAGGTATGGCGACAGGCTCGAGGTTCTCGGTCTGACCGGACATGCGGGAGAAAGTATTGGAATTGACCCTTCGCTTCTTGACGGGAGCGTGTCCTATCGCCTCGATTTGCCTTTCGAGCTTGATCTCTTCCCTCGGGATTTTAGGTGAGGGGGCCGGCGCGGCTCGCTCCTCGGGGTTAGCTACGAGTGGCGAGGCGCTTTTCGGGGCAGCGCTGACAAACATTGCGGAGGCCTGGCGAGCGACGGCAGTACACGCGATGGCGACGGTAACAGCCAAACAGGCGGTTCTCGCCGCTCCCTTTCCACCAAGGCCGGATAGGCGTCTGTTGGAGAAGGAGGCTCGTGCTCGCTTTTTTGCCGAGATTGCCATATTTAGCCTCTTCTATTCGCTGGCAAGGACATAGTCGTCGGGGACTTCTCCCCAATAAATAATCTGGACCGGGCTTTTGACTTTCGGAAGAAGTAAACCGAACTCCTCCCCTCCGCCGGTGAACCTCTCGTCATGAGTCCAGTCGCTAGCTCCCTTGTTCTTCAAGATGATACTCTCGACCCGGGAGACGATTCCCCCGAGTAAGTGCGTCTCCGGCGAATTTTTTCCCCAGGCCCCGACCGTGGCGTGGTTTGTGTAGAGGAAAGCATCTATATGATTCAGGCAATGCTGGCCATGGGGACTCAAGAAGTCATCGTAACCTTCAATCGCCTCCAGCGGTGTCCATCCTCCCCACTCCTGAAGTCCCTCTAACTCCCCGGGAAGGTCGAAATCGTCTAAGTTGATTGTGGCATCCTGAACGCCGTCACCGTCTATGTCCTCGCCCGAGCCGGGCACGACATCTCCCACGCCTTTGCCGGGAGGGATCAGGCCGGCTTCCAGATCCTCCTGAGTGTAATAGTCCACTGTCCACGTGGAATCTCCCTCCCCTTGGTCGCCGGTGTTGGGTATGTGGTCCAAACCGTTGGCGGCTTCCGCGCTTTCGTTGGCAGAATTGTTGAGCCAGTTACTTACCGTTTTCCGCCAGGAACTGTCTGTGTAGTCGCCGATAACAACGCTCTCTCGCGCGAAGAGCCCAAGCCCGTCCTTGTCGGCGTTTGCCTCTCTCCATAGGGAAGCGGCTTGGTTCCAGGATTCGTAACGTTCCTCCGGGGTGGAATAGTCGAAATAGTCCCAGTCCGGTTTGCCCACGGGGGGAGCGACGTACATCACGTTGTCCGGGACGTACACGTTATCGTGCACGTAGAGAGACCCTTTGCCCTTCACATATCCCTTGATGATGAGCCCTCCTCGCACGACAACCGGCCCGTCAATCACGATAGGGTTCTCTTCTGTCCCCCAGAGAACCAGATTTCCCTTCTCCCCAGCATCGTCCCCGTACACCGCATCGGAAACCAGCAGGTCCGCTCCTCCCTCTCCCGCGCCCTCGATTACGATGCTGCTGCCGAAGCCGTCATTCCAGCTTTTGGCGTGCTCTTCGTAAAGGCTCATATCGGTCAGGTTGGGCATCGGCACGTGATCGGGATCGGTTAGCTTTCCGTCCTGATTGTGGTCCTCGCCCGGATCGAGCAGGCCGTTTTCGTTGAGGTCCTCGTGCATATGCTGGTTGACCTCGAGCCCTCCCATTCCGTGGAGCGAGGAGCCGCCCGTGATGCTGAACCCCGAGTAGATGCCCCCGGAGTCCTTGTATCGCTTGGTCCCCCTGAGCCACATTGATTCGGGATTTCCGTTGATATTGAGCGTACTTTTAGAGAACGAGAAGTGTCCATTCGCACGCACGTTACCGTTCATTTTGAAGCTGCTGGGTATGTTTTCCGTCCAACCCCAGTGGTTGAGAAAATAGGTGTAGTCGAAGACCCTCGACGGCCTCAGCTCAACGCAGAATGTCGCCACGACGCTTCGCGTTTCCCCTCGGTATGTCCCAGTTGATTTCACGCTCACGTCCCTGGCATCCTTGTAAGGGGTGGAGAGGTTTATTATCTCAACGTGAAACTGTCCCTCCTCCGGAGTTCCCGCGTGCAAAACCATATCAGCGGGCAAGGTCGTGATAGTACCGTGGTCAACGAAATGGAAGGGCGCCACGAATATAGCCAGTTGCCACCCGCGGAGAAGCTGCCCCTGGGCATAATTCAAGCCCGCTTCCGCGTAATAGAAGGCGCGCACGGACGCAATGTTCTCCCTGGTCTGGACGACCTCCGTGGAGGTGTGCGTCAAAAAAGCCGCTGCCCCTATGACCAGCGCCACCGCGAGAATCAAAGCCACCGGCAATGCGCCACCGCGTTCATTTCTTAGATTTCCCCCCTGAAACATCTCAGTATCCCTCCTTTACGGCGTCGGGATCTGCCCCCCTTGGCTTCCCCCCAACTTCAGGTTTCGGTGTCAGGATTGTGCGATTTCCTGAGAAACACCTCCGTTTGAAACTTGACTTGCGACGGATTAGTTGTCCCGGAAGCTTCTCGCATCCACAAGTCAACCTTGACCGCTTTTCCGTCAATCTGGAACTGCACGTCCTCGACTCGCCCAAAACCGACGAGAGGGACCTCATCTCCATAGATGTCCGTTGACGGGTCGTACATTATAGAGTCGTTCTGAAGGTAGATTTTCACCTCCGTATCGTCGAGCTTGTCATAAGTGGGCGGATCGTTCCTGTCCACAGAGAAGCTGATACCCTTGCCGTTTGCATCAACCGTGACGTAGTCCTCGGCGGCCTCTCTCAGGCCGAACCGCCCACCCGGACCTCGAACAATCTTCTCGATGATCAGCCGGCCGCTGCTCTGGAGGGACAGGTCTCTGCTCCCCTCCTTCCAGGCTTGCATGGACATGGTGAACACCGACAGCAACCCCGCCATAATGACCATGAAGATGGAGATGGCAACCATTATCTCGGCGAGTGTGAAGCCCCGGACCTCACTCGGCAGCCGTCTTGCAGTTTTCGAGCTTGTCATCTTCGTCATGCGTTGTCCCCTCCAGTCGCATTCCATTGCGGGTTTTTGCCTTACAAGTTCATCTATCCGTTACTCGCGTCGGAGCGACGATGGTGAAAAGGCTTTCGGAAAAGTCCTGCTCGCCCGTCATGAGCCGCTCCTCCCAATCTAAGGTCACGGTAATCTCGAGGACTCCGTCCGCGTCGGTGTCGGTGATGTGGGTGGTGCGGGTGCAAGTCAGATCGTCGCTTGGTGATTCCCGGTCTTGACCGATGTCAAGCACCACGCCGGTCTCCACAAAGGCATTCGGGTCGAAGGCATTGAGATAGTCGTAGCCCTTGGCCTTCACCTCTTCGATCCTTGCCCGCACGAGGTTAACCACTTGGTTTCTGTGCCGAGCAACCGCGGTATGAAGCCTTCCCATCACGAAGGAGGTCAGCAGACCCACCACCGCCAAAGCAACAATCAGTATCGTCACCGCAACTTCGATAAGGGTGAAGCCCTTTGAGCCTGATATTCTTGCCACCATATCCTGCGCTTAACCTCCAGAAAAGGTGACCCCAAAGAGCAGAAAAAGACCAGAAGAGGATAATCCGTCCGTGATTGCTGCGCGAAAAGGCGCATCTGTGGGAGAGGTCCCCCCTTTCCCTGGCTCACTGTCCGTCGGCAAACGGTAGTCGTTGTGGCCGAATTGACCGCAACCCCCTTCATCAACCGTTCCGAGATAGAACAAATGGTACGGTTAGCATTTTTCTTGCCAATTGCCTTGAGGCTTGCTCGCCATCTCGAAGTTCCATGTCCGCGTCCGCGTCCGCAACCGCGGAGCGTTGGCTTTGGTGCAAATGAGGCTGCGACCGCGGTCCGAGAAAACTTAGTCGCCGTAGCGACCGCTGACAGGTAGGCCACATTCCATATTGCGTTCGTTTACCCAGGAGACTATCTTAGATTCTGGCTGTATCTAAGTCGGCAAGTTTGCCAAAAGTAACGCCGCCGTCTCGGCGTGTCTCTGCGCCACGTGCGCATTCTGCGGTCCCACCGTTACCGGCCCGTAAGCGAGGCACTGTAGCCCGTCGCCTTGTTTGCTTGACAAATGGCAGCAGATGTGGCATAATGACACCAAAATAGAGACAACAACACTTCTGCAGCCAGCGCTCGACAACAAAGGGCATTCCAGTATGCCCTCTCGTCGAGAAAGTACTGGAATTTACTGGAATTTCTGCCCCTTTTGGGGGTTAAAGAACAGGCCGTATTTCATTCGGCCACAATCACTTGCGCTCGAAAAAAGGGTACTATTTGCACATAAAGTGCACAGAAATCACCGGCTCTTCGCCCGCTGCGCTGCCCCGGATTCGGTATCAACACCGCCCGTTGAGGCCGATAATCTTGCAGCTCCGGTCCAGTTCAAGAACGCAAGCCGCCTGAGGCATGGGAGAAATACGGGTGAGATGATGTTCCTGTCGTTGCGGGTCAAAAGGAGTGGGAAAATGGAGAAAAGAATCGCCAATAGCGTAATTGAGCTCGTTCAGGGGGACATTACGGAACTGGATGCCGAGGCGATTGTCAATGCGGCGAACACTTCGCTGATAATGGGCGGGGGTGTTGCGGGAGCAATCCGCAGGAAGGGAGGGCCCGCGATTCAGGAGGAATGCAACCGCATCGGCGGGACGTTTGTCGGCGGAGCTGTCATCACCACCGGCGGGAAGCTGAGGGCGAAGCACGTCATCCACGCGGTCGGGCCGCGCCAGGGAGAGGGGGACGAGGACCGGAAACTGAAAAACGCAACGCTCAACTCTCTGAAGCTCGCCGACGAGCACAATCTCAGAAGCATCGCCTTTCCCGCCATCAGCACGGGGATATTCGGCTATCCTCTCGATAAATGCGCCACGATCATGCTCTCAACGACCGTCGAGTACCTGAAAGGCGAAACGGGGCTGGAAAAAATCGTTTTCTGCCTCTATGACACCCGCGCCTTCGAGACATTCACCGCCGAGCTCTCGCGGCAGCTTCCCCGCGTTTGACGCGGGGCTGAGTCCGTCCCGCGCGGTCTGAGGGGCGTGTCGCCTCCATTGGCAACACGCGGCTGAACAGAAAACAAACAAGTAAAAAGGAGGAAACAAAGATGAAAGCACTATGGCTCACACTGATCTTGGGCTTTTTTCTTCTCGCGGGCTGCGTGCCCGATTTCGTGAGCGTGAGCAGAGACGGCACTATTGCGCTTACCCTCACGAAGGAGGGTGACTTCGACCCAATTGAGGGCGACGACCAGCGGCTGTATCTGACCAACGCCAATGCAGATTTTTTGACGAGAATTGAGGGTATGGATGACTGCGCGTGGCCCCAGATTTCACCTTCCGGAAAGTTCATCGTTGCCGATTCGGAGGAGGGCCTCGTTCTGTACGACCGAAACAGCAAAAAGCGCCGGGTCATTTATCGCCCCCCGAAGGGCGCCGGCGATTCTGGCCCCAGACTGCCCGCATGGTCGCCCGATGAGAAGAAAATCGCCTTATTTGAGGGAGATTACGACAGCCCCAATTTCGCGCTGAAGGTCTATGACGTGAAAAGAAGGGAGTTGGAGGTGCTCGACCGCCTCGCCAGCCCCCTGGCAACCTGGCTGCCCGATAGCAAGAGGCTCGCTTACGTCTCCCTTCCCTGCGACGTCTCAGAAGATGACGAATCCTTTCCGTTCGGCGACCTGAGGATAATGAACGTGAGAACCGGGAAGCAGACGACGCTCGCCCCAGGCCAGTTATCGCCTTTCACCAAAATTGCCGCGTTTCCGCAGGGGGAGTCCATTCTCTTTTCCTGCGTGGATTGGGAGGACATGGAGCTTGGGCGCACGGGAATAACAGCTCCGATTGTCCTGAGGAGGCAACTCCTTCCTCGCCGCGTGAAAAAAGAGGCAACACCAAGACGTGGCGAGGTGGGGCAGGTGCAGACCTCCCGGCCGGAAGGGGAGAAGGCGAAGCCCGCTCCGGAAAGGGCGCAGCCGGCAGCAAGCGAGGAAAAAGCCGAGGAAGAAGGTTTCGTGATTACGGAGGGACAGCCCTTCTGTTACTTGACCTGTGCCGTTTCGCCGGATGGCAAAAGAATAGCCTATGTGCGCTATTTATGGGATGAGCCTTCCGCGGCGCCCGCGGCAGCCGAAAAAAAGGAAACGGAAGCAGAAAAAACGCGGAAACGCGAGTCCGAAGAAGAAAACCCTGAAACCGATGAACACGATAACGAGCCCACGGGCGTGGAGTTCTGCGTCGCCAAAGCCGACGGGACCGACAGCGTTGTCGTCCTCCGAAGCATGGGCAAGGGGCAGATGCCACAGGTGCTCTGGGTCAGCAACACGAGGCTCCTCTGCGGGATCGTTTCCTTTGACAGCGACGAGGACTCAAAGGCGCGACTCATACTTGTGGATGCCGATGGGAAGAACACATTCAACCTCACCGAGACCATAAGAACCAAGTTCGCCGATCGATTTCAACGAGAAAACGAAAAGGAGGATCGAACAGAGGAAGAAGGCATATAGAGCCAGGGGAAGAGGGCAAATAGGGCGAATCCGTAACGGGATCCAATCGCCTTGAGCGGCACGGCCAATTTGTTTCCGCTCCGGGCATCGCTGTGGACGCCTCCGGGAACGTCTATGTCAGCGACAGCCACAACCACCGCATCCAGAAATTCGCTCCCGTATCCCGCGCGACTCGTCGGAAGGATGCCGGTTGATTCGCCGCGGTAACTTTCCACAACTTGCCGAGCAGCGGGGCTTGTCCGAAGCCACGGCAGTCCCTCAGTCACCGATGCGATAGGGGACTCTTTCTTGCAGCGGCAGGGCGCGGGCATGGAGGTTAAGATTTTTCGGCCCGGCCCGGGGGAAGTTTGTAATCCCCATACTGTCAGATTGAGCTGTGAAGGATGCAGAGATGCCCGCGCAAGGCCAGCATCCCGGCGGCCAGTATCGAGAGAGCCTCCCGCTCGCCAGCTGGGGCCTTACACAGACGCAAAACCCAACCCCGGGAGGAAACAGAAAGGGCGCCATATTCCAGCCCAGGGCAACGCCCTGGGAATAGCACGTGGTAAAATGCAAAAGCCCTGAAGGGGCGTAATAAGTCGCTCCCCAATATATGGTCCATCCCAGAGACACGAGAGCCCACCTGCGAGCCGCTGAGACGCAGCCACACCCTTCTCCGGAGCGGCGTTGAGGGCGCGCTTCGACATCCTGTCGCGGTCGTGAATGACCCGGAACAGCTCTTTGGCCGCTCCTCCGGGGTCAGCCTTGACCATCGCCAATGCCTTTTCAAACGTCACCGCGAAAGCTGCCGGCGTGTTTCCGTGTCCAAGATGGTGATAGCGCGACAACAGACAGTTGAACGGCCCCAGGTGATCTGAGTCGTGCCTCAAGGGCGCGACCTGGTGAGCCTGCACACAGGAGGCCCCGGAGACTGTTTCGGCCCGAACCTCGCAAGGTCCACAGCGCCAGGCGGTTATGTGTGAGTTGACGAGAAATATGGCGGACGATGGCGTAACTTCGGGGACGCGATTTCTCAGGCAACAACGTGGACATTGGGAAACATGGCAGAAATCGCATCTAACTATCGCAATTGCATGGAGTTATCCCAATCATGGTTTTGCACATGTTGACGAAATCCGACGAAGCGGCGGAGCAGAAGCCCTCGCGCCCTGGCCTTGGGATGGCCTTAACCGCTTATCCGGACGTGGCTTAGAGCTTCCCACGGTTTCTGTCATGTATCGTGCTTCACTAACCCAACAAAAGGTTTATGCATGAAATGTAAAAAACGCGAAAGGGAGAAGGAGAAGTTTCCCATTAATGGTAACGCGTTTGCCGTAAACACGAGGTAGAAAGTGGGGTCCCTTATGAAGTCTTGTTATTTGGTAGTGTTGGCGGGTGCGCTGGTGTTCTCCCTGATGCTCGGAACGGCCAATGCCGACCTGATCGGTCTCGATCTCGGTTTGCCCGATATCTTTTCCGATACAACGGGTAAGTATTCGTATGCCGCGAGCACCGACTTGTTTACGTCCACCGCGACGGCAGTAACGATTACGTTCGACGGCGTAAACCTGGTCACCATCGCAAATGGCATTTATAACGTAAGTTTTCAGGTAGATAGTTCAGGGAACTTTTCCGGAGGAGTTTCAGGGGATGACCTGGGAATCTCCGGTGATTTCACTTATGCAAGCAAAGATTATAGCGGCCTCCTTGTGGCAGGAGAGGTCACGAATTTCGGCTGGGGGACCCTTTCCTCCTATGCGATTTTTGATTTCACCTTTGAGTTTACTCACGGAGCATTAAGCTCGTTCTACGCCGCAAACAATAACCAGGGCGGCGACATTCTGACCAGCGAAAGTAACAGTTTTGCAGGTGACTGGACAGTGAATCACGGGGGATCCGCCAAACACGATACAGCTCCCATCCCCGAGGCGAGCACGCTGCTGCTTCTTGGTGGAGGGCTTTCGGGACTTCTGTTCTTCGCGAGAAAGAAACGCCTGATAAAGTTCTGATGTGAGGCACATTGAAACTGTAAAGAGCAAGAGGGAGTCCAGCAGGAGATGGATTCCCTCCTTTTTTGCGCCCCGGGGCGACGAAAGTATGGGGAACTTTGGGATGCAATGTCAAACCCTGGCGACGACGGGTGCGGAGGAATCGGCGACGGAAAACACCCTTACGGACACGTCAAACCCTGGCGCTGACGGGTTCGGAATGCTTACGTGCGCCCTCCCGGCGCCGATAGCGGCGGCGAAAGCCCGTTAATCCAAAGTTCCCGTGGCTTGGGCGCGCCATCTCACCGGTGCGGTGTCGGCCGCCGCTAAACTCAGTTTCCCTCTACTGGGTACAGCCCGAGGAGTTGTAAGCTCGCACTTGAAGTGGAGTCGCTTCGGTGAGCTGCCGGAGTGTCGGACACGGGGGGTCCGATTTTATCCTGCAACGGTTCCGGCGGCGGGTCCCGAACTCCTTCATCAACGTCTCGAAGCTGTGCACAGGGAGGGAAGCGCTGCGGTGTTCGCCGCGAGGTTTTCTTCCTCTTTGCCGATGCCGATTGTTTTGCCCGCGCCACGGGGCCTCGGTTTTTGCGCTGTTCGTTCAGTTCCTCATCGTCAAACAACGACCGCGCCAGAGCTTTGCGCATGTGCCACTCGACATAATAGGTGAGCATTCCGCGATCCCCCACCAACACCACCCGCGATAGTCCAAAACGCCTTCCGCAGCTTCTTGACCCGGGTGCGGCCGTATTGCGTGGCATACTTCGGATGAATCCTTTGGTCGAGAAGCCCCGCCTCGGCGGGGCTGAAGCGGGCTGTCACGAGAAGAATCTCGTATCCGATATCCGATACCACCGACTAAAGCCGGTGGCTAACTGGAGCGCCCGCCGAGGGCGGGCGAAAAGGAGGCGGTGGCCCTTTCCTTTCTATGATAGAGGGACAGAGGGCACAGACCCACGGCGTCAACGTGCGACGGGAGAGGTTCAAAACGAGGCGTGAGGGCACGCCACGGAGACGCGGCCAAACCCCCTTGACCCGGTCCGACAGTGTCGTCGGGTGTCCTGTGCCACCGGATACACTTCTACTGCACTCGGTCGCCCACCCACGCCGCTGGTCAAGAAACGGAGGCTCGGGCGAACGGGGCTTATGGTTTCGGAGATTGGGTTTGGCGGCCGCAGTTGGTCCTACGCGAAGGTCCCCGACGGAGGGAAAATGCGGGTTGCCTCCGAGAAGGAAGCTCTGGAGATGGTCCGCACCGGTTTGGAGATGGGGGTGAACTACTTCGACTCGGTCACGCCACATCCCGAGCACACAGTTCCCGGCAAGGCTGTCAAGAAGCTGAACGTGAGGAAGGGATAGAGGATGGCGGTATGCGTGAAAGCGTGCGGCGTGTTGCCCGTTGTTCCCCTCGCGCCCTCCCTGAGCTCATTCTTCTCCGAATGCGAGGGCGATGGCGCGGCGGTGGACGTTCCAGGCGATTTCGGGGAGGGCGGATGGGGGGAAGAATCTGGCGTCGGCGGCGTCGTCACCGGACTTGAGCTCTCCACCGAGGATTTTTCCCGAATAGACGACGAGGAGGCAGATGTATCGGGGATCGTCGAAGACGGAATAGACCGCGAGTAAGCGGGAGAGCTCCACGTCGAGGTTGGTCTCCTCCTTGAGTTCTCTGACCGCACATTCCTCGACGCTCTCGTCAATCTCCAGAAAGCCTGCCGGTAGAGACCACAATCCTTTCCTGGGCTCGACAGCGCGTTTGACGAGGAGTATCTTCCCGTCCTGAATGATGGTTACTGCGGCGGCAGGAACGGGGTTTTGGTATTGAACGAATCCGCACGCGGGACAATAAAGCCTTCGCCTGTGGTCAATGACCTTCTCCTCGAACTTCGCCCCGCATTGTGAACAGAACTTATACTCCACCTTTGCCTCGCGTATTCGTCGCAGCATTGAGAAGTGCCGAGAGCGCCTCTTTCGTCGTTCCGCGAACCCGCAGGGTCTTGATACGGCTGGTCTCGCCGCGAACGATCTCTATTGATGATTTCGGCACACCGAGCTTTTTCGAGAGCAACGCGATGACTGCCGCGTTCGCCTTCCCCTTTTCCGGGGGGACTGTCACGCTGACTTTCAACGCCCCGCCGTGCTCGCCGATTATCCTGTCCGCCGACGCCTTCGGCTGAACCTTTACTGAAAAAAGCAATTCATGCCTGGTTTTCTTTATCTCAATCACATGCTTTTGCTCGACTAATGAGCAGTGGGCGAGGGCCCGCTAAATGCTCTGATTCACAAACTTGGCGAGGTATTCTTTTTTTGACGGGATAACAGGATAGACATGATTGTTCAATCCTGTTTATCCGCGAAATGTCGCTGACCTTTCACCTCCCCCTCCGCATGCATCGGTCTTGCCCGGTGGGTCGCGTCCTACGCCGGCGTCTCAGACATTGAAAATAGCGGAGCCGATTCGGACCATCGTCGCGCCTTCCTGGACGGCGACTTCGTAATCCTGTGTCATTCCCATGGAGAGGTCTTTGAGGTGGCAAAGGCCGGTCTCATTGATTCGGTCTCTCACCTCCCTCAGGCCGCGAAACACCGGCCGCACGGTCTCCGCATCATCAACGAAAGGCGCCATGGTCATTAGCCCCTTCAGCCGAAGATGCGGAAAGCTCAACACGTGCCGCACAACTTCCTCAAGCTCCTCCCGCTTCAGCCCGAACTTCGCCTCCTCGCCGGAAACATTGACTTCCAGAAGGACATCCATCGTCTTGCCGATGGCGGCGCACCTTTTTTCGACCTCATCGGCGACGCGCACGCTATCGAGGGAATGAATGCAATCGAAAATTGCGACGGCGTCTTTCGCCTTATTCCTCTGAAGATGCCCTATCATGTGCCACGAGAGGCTCTCAGGAAGAAGGCGATACTTGGATTTCGCCTCCTGAACTCGATTCTCGCCGAAAACTCGCAGCCCGGCCTCTACCGCCTGCGAGATTTCCTCGGGGACGCGAGTTTTCGTTACGGCGACGAGCGTTACCTCCTCCACCGACCGCCCGGCAGACACAGCCGCCTCCGCAATCCTTTTCGTGACTTCTTCTATGTTTCCGGCAATCGTCCTTGCCATCTTTGTCCTTATCAACTCCGGCTGCGGCCAGCTCGCTCCGCTTGATACGTGTTTTACCATTTCAGCGAGATTGCGGAAATCATTCTTCCGGCCCTTTCCCTTTCCGCGCGGTAGGAATAGAAGAGGTTGTTGTTGCACTTCGTGCACACGCGGCAGTTGAAGACCTTTGAAACGCCGAGCTCCTTCAGCCGGCTCTCATTCGCTCGCCAAAGGTCAATATCGTAGCAGCAGGGGCCGACTGACGGCGCTATGACAGCGGTACAATCCGCGGGTTCGGTGGCGAAATCTTCCATCATCCTTTGAACTCCGGCGCCGACCATATCTTTCAAGGAGCCCGCGCGCCCGCAATGGAGAAGACCGATAACCGATTTCTTCGGGTCGTAGAGAAAAACCGGCAGACAATCGGCGGTCACCACCGTGAGACCCACTCCTCGAGCATTGGTCAAGAGGCCGTCCGTCGAAGGGATGACCCGTGGGCCTGTCTCAGAGCATCCTGCGTGGAAACTTTTTGGGACGGAAAAAACGTTCGTCCCGTGAACCTGCTCCCCCGCTATCAGGTTCTGAAAGGGAACTCCCAGCACGTGGGCGACGAAGGGTCCCGCCGCTGCAATGATGTCTCTGCCTGTCGTAGCGGGATCGGGATGCGACGTATCGTTCCGCAAGGTCATCAGAGCAGAAACCTCGGGGTAGGAATCGAGCGCGGCGAAAGTGATGTACCGGATTGCCCCGTGGCTGTGGAGGCGCAAACGTCCTTCGTTGATTGCCTCGGAGAAAGGGAAAGGCGTCATATCTCTCTCAGCGATTCCCGCGCAGCCTCGAGGGTTCGCTCAATATCTTGTTCGGTGTGGGCTGTCGAGAGGAAAGTCGCCTCGTATGGGGAAGGGGCAAGATAAATGCCCTTGTTCAACATGCCGCGAAAATAGCTGCGGTATTTAGCCGCGTCCGCTCGAAGGACCGCGTGGAAATCCCGAACCGTCTCATCCGTGAAAAAGAGCGACATCATGGAACCCACTTGTGTGACGCAAGATGGTATGGAAAGCTTCTCCGTTATGGCTCGAAGCCCGTCGGCGAACATGCAGGTGAGGCGGTTCAGTCCCTCGTATGGGCTTTCTTCCGAAAGAACCTTCAGCGTGGCTATTCCCGCCGCCACTGCGACGGGATTGCCGGAGAGGGTCCCCGCCTGATAGACACCGCCGTCAGGAGCAAGCTCGTCCATGATTATCGCCTTTCCGCCGACGGCGCCAATGGGCATGCCCCCGCCGATGATTTTGCCGAGAGTTGTCAGGTCGGGCGTGATGCCGTAAAGGTCCTGCGCCCCGCCATAGGCGACCCGAAAGGCCGTTATTACCTCGTCCAAAACCAGGAGGATGTCATGGCGGCTGCAATAATCTCGCAGCGCCCCCAGGAATCCCTCCGTGGGCGGCACGACGCCCATGTTTGCCGCCACAGGCTCGACAATGACGCAAGCGAGTGTGTCTTGGTTTTCTTCGACCGCCCGGGCGAAACCCTCCACATCGTTGTAAGGGAGGGTGACAGTATGGCGGGCAAAATCCGCCGGCACGCCGAGGCTGTCGGGCATGCCAAAAGTCGCCGCCCCGGAGCCGGCTTTCACGAGAAGGCTGTCGGAATGGCCGTGATAGCAGCCCTCAAACTTGATGATGTCGTCCTTGCCGGTGAAACCTCTCGCCAGGCGGATGGCAGTCATGGTCGCTTCGGTGCCGGAACTGACCAGGCGGACTTTTTCGATGGAGGGGACAGCCTTCACAATCATCTCCGCGAAGACCGCCTCCCCCTCCGTTGGGGCGCCGAAAGATGTACCCTTTTCGCAGGCTTTCTTAACCGCCGATATGACACGAGGATGGGCGTGTCCCAGAATCAGCGGACCCCACGACATTACATAATCAATGTATTCTTTCCCGTCACAATCGTAGAGGTAGCACCCACGGGCGTGGTCAATGAAGATCGGGGTGCCGCCGACTTTTCGGAATGCCCTGACGGGGCTGTTCACACCGCCGGGGATATACGCGGAAGCTTTTTCCCAGAGGTCGCTACGCCATTTGGTCAAGCTTTTCCACCTTGCCCTCTCGGATAAGTTTCAGGAGGACCTCCACAACATCTGGGTCGAACTGTGTCCCGGCGTTCCGAGTCATCTCCTCACAAATGCGGTCGAAACTGAGCGGTTGGCGGTAGGCGCGCATGGAGGTCATGGCGTCAAAGGCGTCAGCAACCGAAACAAGCCGCACGACCATGGGAAGGTTCCTCCCGTCAACGCCGTCGGGCCATCCTTTTCCGTCAATTCTCTCGTGGTGGTGGCGAATAATCGGGCGCGTGTGCGCCAAAAAGGCAATGGGGCTGATGATCTCGTCGCCGATAATCGGGTGCCTCCTGACCTGCTGCATCTCCTCGTCGGTTAGCATCTCCTTCTTGTTCAAAATCGCCTCGCTCACGCCCACTTTGCCAATATCGTGGAGGGTGGCCCCATCGCGGATGACCCTCAAATCTTCTTCCGGCAACTTCATGGCCTTGGCGATCAACAGGCTGTACCGCGTAACCCTCTGCGTATGCCCTCTGGTATATGGGTGTTTGGCTTCCAGGACGAGGTTCAGGGAATGAAGCGTGTTGAGATAGCCCCTCTCCAGGTCTCTCATCAAACGAGAGTTGTGCAAGGCTATCGAGGCCTGATTGGCAATAATGGACATCACCTGTATGTCGCTTCGGGCGAATCCTTGTTCCGCCTGCCTTTTGGAAATCAATATCAGGCCCAGGGGCGTATCCTGAATCTTGAGAGGGAAAAGAACCATCTCCTTCTCAAACGGGAAAACCTCCGGAAACATTGAAGGCTTGTACTCGAGAACGTCCACCTCGCCCGCGAGCGAATGGGCTTTGCCCTTGTAAAGAAGAAGGGGCTTGCGGTTCTGCATGATGAAATCAACCGCCGGATAGCCCGCATAATTCGGGCGAAGCGGTCGGGCTAACTCTCCTCCGAGAAGCGCCCGAATGCTCAGAACCCGCCGTGACTCGTCAAAACCGCAAAGTGCCGCACGAGTTGAACGGGTTTGAGAAAGGGTGGACATCAAGATGACGTTGTGCAGCGATTCTGAGTTGACCGCCGAGGCAATCGCCTCGCTCACGTTAAACAGAAACACGGTCTCTCTCAGGCGAACGTTCTCGCGCTTGATACGGAGCTTCTCCAGAGCTCCTCCGATGGAAAGGAGAATCTCCTTGTCCCGAAAAGGCTTGAAAACGTAGTCCGCTGCTCCGGCGAGAATCGCTTCCCTGGCGGAGTCAAGGGAAGCATACCCCGTCATCATAATAACGAGCAGGTCAGGGTATAAGGCCTTGACCTGCTTCAGAAGTTCTATCCCGCTCAGCCCCGGCATCTTGATGTCGGAGAGCATAAGGTCAGCGACGTTCGACCTGAGAAAGTCGAGGGCTGAATCAGCATTCGGCACAGAGGTCGCCCGGTAACCTTTCTCCGTAAGCAGGTCTTCGAGAAATCCTCTCACCGAGGCCGAGTCGTCAACTATTAGTATTTTCTCTCGCCTTGACGGTCTCACGGCATAGCGTTCCTCATTTCACCTCTCCCGTCGCTGGCCGCGCGGCTCGGCGAGGGAAGAATCGAACTTAGCCGATTTCCACTCGTCGAGGCCAGCTCTGGCAAGATTCCCACGCCATAGCCGGCGCCATTGCCGCCGCAATCAGGGAGTGCAATCAGCCCGTCTTTTCAGCGTCCTTGAGAGGATGAGCTCGGCCGTTCCTGTAAACGCAGACTGTGTTCTTGCCCTTGCTTTTGGCTTCGTACAGCGCTTGGTCGGCGCAGCTAATCAGCTCTTCCGGGCTTCTCGCGTCATCCGGACAGCTCGCCACGCCCATACTTATGGTCATTTTCTTTCCGGGGAGCGTTTCCTCGCCTTTGAAATCAGTTAGCTCCACGAGCCGCCGCAGCCTCTCGCCGGCCCACATTCCCTGCACCTTCGGCGTGTGTGAGAAAACGAGCGTGAACTCGTCCCCCCCATACCGGGCTGCCACGTCAGCTTTGCGAACGAACCGCTTCAGAAGCCCTCCGATGGCGACCAGCGCGCGATTCCCTTCCATATGACCCTGATTATCATTATACGATTTCAGGTCATCCACGTCAATCATCAATAACGCGACGCTGTCACCGTACCGCAGGCACTTTTCAACCTCCAACCCGAGGAACTGGCGGAAGAAAGTATAATTATTGAGCTTGGTCAATCCGTCCTGCGTGGCCAACTTTTTATAGACTTCCTTCTCCTTCGATTCTCTCAAAAGCCTCCTTCGCTCCAACGCCCTGTTGATGGACACCTCCAGCGTCCCCACGGAAAAAGGCATGGTGAGATAATCATAGGCGCCTTCTCTTATGGACTCGATCGCTGTGTCAACCGAGGCCGTCGGCGTCACCACTATTACCGCCGTATTGGGGGACACCGATTTGACTTCTCTGACAACATCAATCCCGCTCACCCCGTCGAGGAAAAGGTCCGTAACGAGCACGTCGTAACGCACCCTCCGTATCTCCAGCAGCGCAGAGTTCCAGTCTGAAAACGCGTTGACCATGAAACCCAGAGCCGCCGTCTGTTCGGCCAGGGTTTCCCTCTTCGCCAACTCGTCGTCAACGATCAGTATTTTCTCTAAACGTTTGGTTCCCGCCGTGCTCATCTTCGTTGTTCATCCCCCCCGCGACCCGAGCGGAAATACTCGGGACTGATTTTTTTGAACTCTCGGACCGTGAATAGAAGCCTATATTCTTCGCTTGCTATCGTCCGGCTCATCTCTCCCGCCACCCTTTTGCACTGCGCCCTCGTTTTGCCGTGTAGCATCGCGTAGAGATTGAACGGCCACGCCGGGCGCGGCTCTCTTTGATAGCAGTGAGTCACGGCGGAACAGGAAACAATCGTTCTCGCGGCGGCTTTGACCTTTTCCCCCGGGACTCGCCACACAACCATCGCGCTCGCGCCCAGACCGACTCTCCTGTGATCAACCGTGCCTCCAAACCTACGCAGAAGCCCGGAGCGCCGGAACCGCTCAACCGCCCCGAGAAGCTCCTCCTCCGAAACGCCTATCCTTCTCGCAATCTCCTCGAACGGAACGAGGCTTTCCGGAAGATCTCCACAGAGACTCGATATTATCTTTCTGTCAATTGCTGTCAAAGTCATCGTCATAGCCCGGAATGTTCACAACACACTTTCTAAACGCCTCTTGGAAGCAAAATGTAGTGAACGTTCACCTCCCCCCGGAGATTCGCAAGGCTCGATGCCGCCAAACCTCGCTACGCCCACGTACCGTCTAAGCAGACAGTTAGCATGATGTATGCCAATGGGCGCCGTTTTCACCTGCCGCAGCCGACTGACACGTCCGCCGCAGTCCTTTCCCTACGGAAATCAAAGGCATTTCTCTTTTCACAGGAGAGTGTTTCGGACTGAAAAGGGGGAAATTCCCCAGCACTTTCGCTGCGGAAAATCGCCCATCCCGCCTCCACGACAACGGTTAATATCCGGCTCAGTCAGCCTCCGGGTCGAAACGAACCTTTAGCTTGAAGACCTCTTTCGCCGGCAGATCGAGCACCTCCGCGTCAGGCGCCGCGGCTGTTATCTCCCCCAGGATTCTTTCCAGCTCCCCTTTTGATTCCGCCACAAGCGTGAACCACAGGTTCACCTGTCCTTCCCGCTGGTAGTTGTGGGTTACCTGGGGATAGCTATTCACCAGAGCCGCCACGCGTTCCAGCTCCTTTCCCGGCACTCGCATCCCCACGAGCGTGCCGAGGTATCCGAGTTTCCGCGAATCGAAGCTCGCGCCAATTCTCCGGATAACTCCTGCCTTCTTCATTGCCATGACCCGCCGGAAAGCTTCCTCCTCGGAACAACCCACCTTTTCCCCTATTGCGGCGTAGGGGCGCGATACGAGGGGAAAGTCCTCCTGGATAAGAGCGAGTATTCTCGTGTCGAGATTGTCCATAATCGCCTCAGACTTGTCCGCCGTTCTCGCCGGACAGAGCCGCGAAAGAAGAAGCGCCGCGCTCACTTCCTTGCAACGCCGCCCGAATTGTCGGGGACTGTCTCACCGCAGAAAAGGCCTCTGGCGCTCCCGCAGCATCTCCGAAAAGGGCGGCTCAACACGGCAGAAAAAGTCTCCGCAGATTCAGCCCGTAACCGCAAGCTCACCGACCTGTGGCGAAGCCAACCGCTCGAAGTCAGCGAAGCTCATCTTTATCGTGTCGGTGTGCGTGCCGGCGTTGAAAACCACCTCCTCGCACGCGGTTAGCTTCTTATCCAACCAGAGAGGAAGGCCATAGAGATTCCCAAAGGGAGGCATGGCGCCGACTTCGGAGTCCGGGAAGAGCTCGGCGAACTCGTGTTCCTCGGCTATCGCCACGTCTTTCGCCCCCAGCAGCTTCCCCAAAGCCTGCGGATCAACTTTGAGAGCCGCGGGCACGCCCGCAAGCACGAAACTTCCATCCGCCTTGACCACGACCGTTTTGATCACACACCGTCCCCGCTCGTGCTCGACAGCCGCGACCTCCTGCGTGGTATAGGCTTCGGGATGCGTCGAATGCTCGAACTTGACCACCTCCCTCTCCAACAGGTCCATCAACTTCTTTGATATAGCCATGTTTGTCTGTCCTCCACTAATCCGCGTCTCGGCGTTTCCCGGTGAGCCAGCATCCCTCCTCTCACCGAAATTAACTTCTCCCGCTACAAACTGTCGCGACCCCATGCCGGAACGCTCTCTTCCGGCGCGAGCGCCGCCGAAGTTGACTTCTCGGTTCCACCGACCGAAGATGCGTCCTGAGAGCGAGTTAACCGGGGGGCCATTTCAGCGTCCTGCCTCCGAGCAAGTGCATATGGAGATGGCCGACCGCCTGCCCGGCGTCCGGGCCGGAGTTCACCACTAACCGAAACCCGCACTGATACACCGAAAAATCTTTCGCAATCTGCTGGCTAACCACGAACATGTGTCCGACAAGTTCCCGGTCGCCTTCCTCGACGCTCGTCACCCCCGAAATGTGCCTCCTCGGAATGATAAGAATGTGCACCGGCGCCTGCGGATGGATGTCCTTGAACGCTATAACCTTCTCGTCCTCATACACGATCTTGCTCTCAATCCGCTTCTCAGCTATCTCACAGAAAAGACATTTCTCCATTTCTCGCCCTCTCACCTCCTTTTGGCTTGGAAACTGTCCCGAGCGATTCTCGCCGACTGAGCTCTACTGACCCAGGGCCCGAACGATTGCTTCACCAAACTTCGTCGCACTCTTAGGGCCGTCGGCGGTGATGAATCTCCCATCAATTTCCACGTCCGCAGCCGTGTAGTGTGCGCCTTTCGCCTCGATAGCCGTCGCTTTGCCTTTCGACACCGTCGCCTTCTTCCCCTCCAGAACCCCGGCGTTTGCCAGCGTCACCGGCGCGATACATATCGCGCAAACGAGCTTTCCCTTCTTCGCCGCCGCTTTTGCCAGCGAGAGCGCGGTCTGATTTTTGAAATACTCCGAGGCACCTGACCCGCCCACAAAGACCACTGCGTTGTAGTCGTCCACCTTGACATTTTTCAGCAGAACCTCCGGCTTGAACGTTCCGCCTTTCATGCCCTTCGCCTCATTCAAGCTCGACGACGCCACTATTACCTCTCCGCCCGCCTTTTTTATCACGTCCCTCGGCTCGAAAAGCTCCTCGTCGCGGAAATTCTTGCTGGCAATGACCATCACCACCTTCTTGCCCGCGATGGTCGGCAGCTCGCTCGCCTCCGTTACTTCGACTGTTTCTTCGCGGCATCCGCCGAAGACAAGCGCTGCGCACGCTCCCAGAAGCAAGACCGCTGCGTACGGTGAGTAAACTGAACCTTTCTTTCCCCTCATGTCAAAGTACCTCCTTACGCCATTTTTTCCCTTTCGAGCCGCGGCCTGTTGTAGTTTTCCGCTAACTACAAGCCTTCGCGGATACCGTCAAGTACCGCGTGTGTAAGACGATCTCCTTTGACAAGATTACAGGATGGAGTCCGCCCAGGGGTTCGAGGCCTGTCAGGTATCCATTTATCCTGTTATCCCGTCGAAAAGAGAATACGTCGGCGAATTCATGAATTGGAGCACTAAAAGTTGCACTAAGTTAGAGATCTCGCCGGGGCTGGCACCGTCCGCCTAAGATTCCAGTCGTCGGTCGAGTATTTCTCCCTGCGGAGAAGCTCCGCCATTTCCATTTCCGATTTCGTCAAGGGCGACCGCTTCAGCTCGATTCCCAGCGAACGGGCGAAATTCTCGCTCAAAACCGCCACCATGCGTTCCCTGTCCGGCTTCTCGCCGAGGATTTCCTCCAGGCAAACCGCCGTGCGCGACATCTGATTGTCTGCCGGCTTCTCCGGCGCCCCCGCAACCAGCGGACACATTTTCACGAAATCCGATGAAAAAAGCATCGAACCCTGATGAAGCACCCATCCCTTCTTCCGCCGCTGGGCGCTCCCCGCGAGCTTCCTTCCTTCGTGAAGAATATCATAGACAGTCGGATTGCTGAAGCAGACGTTGGCGCCGCGCCGCGAGCCGCCCGCTTTTCCCTCTTCCCGCCCGAGAAGCGACGTCGTAACGCCCGCCTCTCGGAGGCCCTCCGCCAAAGCCCGGTTGACCAACCGATAGCTCTCCAGAACGGAAAGCCTCTTCCCCGATTTCCCTGCCTGGTCGCACGCAAAATCCTCTGGAAAGACCACGGTGTAGGTGATGTCGCACTTGTGGAAAACAAGCCCTCCTCCCGTCATCCTTCGCACCACGGGAACGTGCTTTTCCCGACAAAGCGACAGATTCAGTTCCGCCTCCGCATCCACCGCATAACCGAAGGAGATCGAGGGCTTCTCCCATTCGTAGAACCGCAGCGTCGGCGCAGACCTCCCCTCGATGCAGTGCATGAGCACAGCGTCATCAATGGCCATGTTCATGAAAGCATCGCCCTCGCCATCCACAATCAACCGGCAGCGGGCCGCACCCACCTACCTGCCTCCTTCATTTTCTGCCTTGGCAGCGCTCTGGACGGGTGAGGATGAAAATGACTGATAACGGGCTCAGAAGCGTCTCTGATGCTTCGGTCAAGCGAAGGGACCCGCCGACATGGCGGGCCAGATACGGCACATGACCGTTTGTCGGCTGGAGAAGATGCCGGAGTGGCTTGGGCCGCCCATGCACGGATGCCGTTCGCCCTCGGGCCGAGGCGAGAGCTACCTCTTTAGTTCGCGTCTTAATGTGTCCAGGGACTCTCTGGCCAGGTTAATGCCCACAGTGCGCGAGTCTACAGAAGTGTCCGATGATCGTTTATTCGACGATTTCGGGAAAAACTTCTTTTCGAACTCGAGCATGGAACGGTATCCCTGTCTTGTTGTTTTACTGCTCTCCATTCCCCGTCTCCTTGAAATACTTGGCCAAGAACTGGACGTTCAGCTCAGGCTTAAAATAGTGCTTTCTTTTGATCCAAACAAAACCGTCGCCCTTAGAGATCACGGCCACGTCAATCGGCCCCGCTACTGTTTCGGTTTTGAGGGTCACCTTCTGTTTGAATGAAGTGAGACTCACAAACGTCTCTGCCATTGCCGCAAGCTCATCCTTCGGTAGCACCGAAACTGCGTCTATAACAGGGTCCACGTACTCCTCCCTCCTATAAGCCTCCATGCGTTTCACATAGTCCTGCACTACCTGGTTGGTGACCCTCCTTAGCCTTTGCTTAGTCTTGTCATCGATTCCTCCGACCGTTTCAGCGATGACATCGGGATACCGGGTTAGTATCTCGGATAACCAACCCTCTATGACGCTTCTGTAACTCGGATCCACTCCTTCCATGAACGCTGCCACCATTTCGCTTTGCGCGAATGGGATAATCCAGGCGAGCTCCTTGTAGGTGATCTTCCCCGACCGACGTTCGTCCTGTTTGTACTTCAGCCTATCATTGATCACAGCCTCGACGCGCAGGGATTTGACCGAAGGGAACGGCTCTTTTTCGCCGAAGCCCCCGATTACAACTCCAGGAAGCTCCAATGGAAATATCTGCTTGCAAAACAGATCACCGGCGATGGCCCCCAACTGATTGCGCGCTTCTTCGGAAAGGGGCAACTGCTCGAATACCTCCTTTCTTAACCTCGCGATAATGCTGGCGTACTTGTGCATCACATCCTCTGCGTGGCTCTTGGGAATTGACGGAATGCTCTCTGCCCCTTCCCATTTATGATGGTGGGCCCTTATGACCTCGGAACTTATTCGCCCCACCTCACCATCGGTAACCTTGCCCTTCTGCCGAATTATGGAACCTACCTTCTCTGTAATCTCGTCCCTGATAAGCTGGAAGTAGTCGCGCGCCGAGTTATCAAACCACGTTTTCTGGACATGGTCGGGAAATAATGGATTTCCGTGGTCTAAGAAATCCACGAAGTTCCCAGCATATTCCTCCAGCGTGTCAAACCTTTGCCTCCCCAGCTTGCTCCTGTAGATTTTGACTATTGTTTCCCATGGCACCCCCATGAAAACAGCCGTCCCATAAATCATCGCGCCTACAGGCTCGTGACTGGAAAGGCAGAAAAGCTTGTTGGCCGACGTGAAAACCTTCTGTCCCCTCTCCCGCGTCACTGTTACAGCGCTGTCAGCCGCAAGGGCAATCGCCTCTCTATTCATTATGGCGATCTCAGCGGTCATGCCATCCCTCTCCATCATTGCCGGACAGAATTGTCAGATTTCGAACGCGAAGACCTGGTCTTGTGACACCGTGTGACTGCCGCCCCAAAAGGCCGCACCAAGCGTAAGCGGTTGAAGCTGCCCGCCCCGCCTTCGCCCCGGTCAGCCCAGGACAGGCAGTTGGCCCACTGCATTTCGATTGGACACTCCTGACCTTACACACCACTGCCACCATCCCAGTATAGCAAGGCCCGCGTGCCTCCGCAAGCACTCAGCCCTTCGTTTTGTCTGGTGCTTCAATGAGTCTGTTAATAAGGCTGGCGCTGTAGGCGGCGCCGAAGCCGTTATCTATGTTGACGACGGTTACGCCGGAGGCGCAGCTATTGAGCATCGCGAGGAGCGGGGCTATGCCGCCGAAGTTCGCGCCGTATCCCTTGCTCGTGGGGACGGCGATGACGGGTTTGTCAACGAGCCCACCAACCACGCTCGGCAAGGCGCCTTCCATACCGGCGACGACGATGATTACGCTGGCTTGTCGCAGCTTATCGGACCGGCTCAACAGCCTGTGGATTCCCGCGACGCCGACGTCATAGATGCTCTCGACCTCGTTGCCCAGGAGCCTCGCCGTGACGACCGCCTCCTCGGCGACGTCCATATCGGAAGTCCCCGCGGAGACTACGAGAATCTTGCCGCCCCTTTTTGGGAGCGGTTTGCGCTCGACGGTGATTGTCCGCGCTCGCTTGTTATAGACTGCGTCCGGCTGCCTCTCCTTTACCGCCTCATAGACCCCCGGAGAGGCTCTGGTCGCGAGGAGATTAGCCTCGTCAGCAAGGATTCTGTCCACAATGGCGACGATTTCCTCTATTGTTTTCCCCTCGCAATAGACCACCTCCGGGAAACCCTTCCTGAGCGAGCGGTGCGTGTCAACTGTCGCAAAACCGAGGTCGTCGAAATGCGGCGCCTTGAGCTTCCGCACGGCATCGGCGATGTCCACCTTTCCGGATTGGACTCCCGCCAGCAGCTCCCGCAGTTCCTGCTCGTTCACCTTTTCACCTTTCCATTGCCTTAGTGAGCTGATTCATCAATTAGGGAACGTTTTTTTTGACGGGATAACAGGATAGACGGGATTCTTGGAATCCTGTTTATCCTTGAGAAAGGTTGTTCACCTTTCGCTCTGCCTCAACTTCCCGCTGACATACTGGCTTGCCGGTGGCGACGACATCGTTAAGGAGTTGTGTGTCCTGAGCCGCCACAATAACCGGCTCGAGCCCGCGCCACGCGGGCCTCGACGATGACCCCATCTCTTTCGACCCCGCCATGACCGGGCTGCAAGGTCTCGGACAACTTCTCCGCCAATTCCTTCCTTGCGTCTTTGCGTCTTTGCGAGAGACCTTCCCTTTTTTCATTTTGTCTCGCCAAGACGCCAAGGGCGCCAAGCTGTTCGGCCCGGGCGCCCGGGGGCTTGTGATTTACCGGATGTTTCACCTCTCTGGAACAATCCCGTCTATCCTGTTATCCCGTCAGAATAGCTCCTTTCACGACACCGTCATACGTCACCGTATTTGCGAATCCATGTACTTAGTGGTCCGATTCATCAATTAGGGAACGTTTTTTTTGACGGGATAACAGGATAGACGGGATAATATATAGATCCTGAACAGCATCGCATCACGCGATTTGAACGGTCCGGTTCATCCTGTTATCCGGTCAAGAAACCTCCCTTCGTACACAACTATGCATCACCGTATCTATGGATGCGAGTACTTAAAGACGGGGGCTCAGCGAGCGTGGTCCTCCTTTTCAGCTTCTTTCTTACAATCGGGACTCGGGGTGTCGCTTTCAGCCCTCTGCCTCGCATTATACCGCCGAACGTACATCAGGGAGAACAAAAGGACGCACAGCGGGATGAGAATCTGCGAGATGACAAACCAGGGATTATGTATCTTATCTATGGTCGGAGTGACCGCCCGCCCAACCTTTTTCTTAATCGGACGAAGCGAATCGTCCTTACCGGCGGCGAGAGGCGCTCCGGTCGCCGCGAGGCGAATCTCGCGACAAACTGCTCTCCTTCCGCCAGCCGGCGAAGCTGCCGCCATAAGACCTAAAGAAAGCACCCAACGGAAGATCCGGGTTTTCACCTTCTTCCTCCGCTTACCGTTGGCTTATCCTTTCGGCGAAGACGCGGATGTGCTCCGGAGTCGTCCCGCAGCATCCCCCAACGATGCTCGCGCCGGCTTCCACGAGAGCGCGGACGTGCTCCGCCATGACTTCCGGCGTCTGATCGAAGACTGTTTTTTCGTCAACGAGTCTTGGCCTGCCCGCGTTGGGCTCCGCGAGAATCGGCAGGGAGGTCAATTCCCTCATCTGCCGCACGATGCGAACCATATCCGCAATGTCAACCGTGCCGCAGTTTGCCCCGAGGGCATCCACTCCCTCTTCCTCGAGGCGTCGAACCATCTGCTCTATCCCAACCCCCATAATCGTCCGAAAACCTTTTCCCGGAACTTCCGGCTGGAAAGCCATTGACCCTATTACTGGCAGTCCCGTCTCCTTCGCGGCTCGTACCGCCGCCACCAGTTCCTCAAGGGCGGTCATCGTCTGGATAGCTATGGCATCGGCTCCCTCCGCGAGAAAGGAAACCTGCTCCCCGAAAACCTCGACGAACTCCTCCTCTTTCCTCGTCCCCAACGGAAAAACGAACTCAGCCGTCGGACCCACGTCTCCCACGACATATCGCTCTTCCCCGGCGGCCGACCGGGCGAGCTTCACCCCGGCAGAGTTGAGCTCCCCAACTTTCTCGCCGAGTCCGTGCCGCTCAAGGAGCCACCGGTTTCCGCCGAACGTATTCGTCAGGACTGCCTCGGCTCCCGCGTCGAGGTAGGAGGTGTGGATTTGCATCACTTTCTCCGGGTGGAGGACGTTCCATTGCTCATGACATTCCCCCGCTTCAAGCCCGTGCGCGTCGAGCTGGGTCCCCATCGCCCCATCGCAGAGCAGCACCCCACCCTTGATTCTCCCAAGAAACGGCTTTCTCATCTCAGACCCTTCATCTCCTTTATTGCGTCCATCATGCGCCCGGGGCGGTTCCATATCCGTTCGGATGCTCGACGAGCCACTTCCAGGCACTTTCCAGAATCGCCTCCAGTTCCGAACACTTCGGCTCCCACTTCAGTTCACGCCGAATCTTGCTCCCATCGGCGACAAGCCTCGCGGGGTCTCCCGGCCTCTTTCCGACAACTTCCACGGGGATTGTCTTGCCAGTGACTTTTTCCGCCGCCGCTATGATTTCCTTCACGGAATGCCCTTTGCCGGCGCCGACATTGTAGATCGAGCTATCAGTTCCCTGAAGAGCGAGAATATGAGCCGAAGCCAAATCGAGCACGTGGACAAAATCTCTCACGCACGTCCCGTCGGGCGTATCGTAATCGTCGCCGTTGATTCTCACCGATGCCGCCAACCCCAACGCCACCATCAGCACGTTCGGTATCAAGTGGGTTTCCGGCATGTGGTCTTCGCCCACTGTCGCCGCCGCGCCCGCCGCGTTGAAGTATCGCAACGCCACGTACTGGACGCCGTGAATATTCTTATACCACTTGAGGATTTTCTCAAAGGCGAGCTTGGACTCGCCGTACGGATTTGTCGGGACCGTCGGATCATCTTCCTTTATCGGGAGCCTCGCCGGCTCGCCGTACGTCGCCGCCGAAGAAGAGAAAACGATCTTTTTCACCTCTCCCCTAACCATCGCGTCGAGAAGATTGATCCCGCAGCAGATGTTGTTTCGGAAAAACTTCGACGGGTGTTTCATGGAATCCCCCACCAGCGCTTCCGCCGCAAAATGAATCACCGCCTCAACCTTCTCCCTTGCGATAACGCCCCTGATTAGCCGCAGATCGAATAGGTCACCAAAAACGAACGTCGCCTCCTCGGCCACTGCCTGCCGATGCCCCGTCTGAAGATTGTCAATCACCGCCACGTGATGACCGCCCTCGACAAGCTCTTTCACCACAACACTGCCGATATACCCTGCGCCGCCAGTAACCAAGATACGCATCGTTTTTCTCCGCTTGACTTCACCTTTCAGCGCTGCCTCACGCCGTATTTGTACCTTTTCCCGATACTATGGGTCAAGCAAAACCGGCAATAGCCTGTAATCCCTCCGTCTCGGGCGGATAGCCGGCCGAGGCGAAGGAGGCAAGAAGCGAACAGCAGCTTAACGCAAAGGCGCAAAGTCGCAGAGAATAAGGTGAGAAGGACACCCCGCGTCTCGCGGGGCTGTCGTTCCCTGGGCGTCTGGCGCTTGATTGCCGGGTGCAGCTCAGCCTCGTTTCTGAGCCGCCCAGGTAAAAAAACGGCAACGTTGCGATGTTTACTATTGACAATTCATGTTGCTTTTGAGAAACAGTGGGGGTTTGTGTCAAGAAATCCCTCAAATGCGCATTTAGCACGCAGCCAAGAGGTTCCGTCAATCGAGAATATTTGGTGTGGTTTTTGCAGGGACGTGTTCCTCGTGGGGGTCCCACTAACACATCCGATGCTCTCGGCAAAAGATTGGGTCTCAGGAGGAAGAGCATTGATAATGGCATCCGTCACCCCTGCCCGCAGTCCCAGGGTTTGTGGAGGCGATTCCGCCGGAAGCACCAAACGACCTATCGTGATGATAACGAGCTGGCCGCCGCGTCTCTGCGGGATCGCCACCTTCGCCGAAGAAGCGGTCGAGTTCATCCAACGCCGCTTTCCGGACCACCCCGTGCATATTATCTCGCACACTGACGGGCGGGGCAGCAACGTCTATCCCCTTGTGGACCTTTCCCGGCGCGATTGGCACGTTCCCGTCGCCGAGAAGGTTAAACAGCTTTCGCCCGCCGTCGTGCACATCCAGCACGAATACGGACTTTACAACTACGTTGACCGCCAAAACCACGGAGACGGCAACGCCGGATTTGTTCGGCTGCTGGAGGGAATCCGAGAATACCCTATCGTTGTCGAGCCGCACACCGTCCACGGGCGACCCCGAGACCACGAGATGACGTTTCTAAAATCGCTGTGCGACCGCGCGGACGTGGTCATCCTGAAGTGCGACTACCAAACGTGGCGGCTCGATTGGAATTTCCGCGAGCGAGGTTGGAAAACCCCGCGCAACTTCATGGTCGTTCCCCATGGCGCTCGCCCCGATGAAGGCTGGCCGCAGGAGCAAGTCCCGGAAATCAAAAAGGAGCTCGGTTTCCGCGACGGCGATTTCTCTTCTCACCACGTTGTTGGTCTTCTTGGTTGGATTCAAGCCAACAAACGATGGGATTTGCTGACTTCCATCTGGGAGGAAACCGCCGCCGAAATCAAACGGCTGACCGGGCAGAAATGGCATCTCTTCGCCGGAGGCGCCATGCGAGACCCCGCTCACCGGCAATGGTACGAGCTATATCGCAGACAAGTCAAAAACCTTCAGCGGAAAGGCCTCGCGCATTACAGGGAGTTCATTCCAAGAGGTCAACTGTACTACAAAGCGATGGCTGTCTGTGACTTCGTCGTTCTGCCCTCGATTGACGAGACTCAGTCCGGCACCCTTGCACGAATCATCTCCCTGAAAAAACCGTACATCACCACCGCTCCCCTTGAGGGGTTGACCTCCCAGACCGTGGAAAGTGAAGGAGGCCTCCTCTTCACAAGCAAACGGATGCTTCGGGAAAAGGTCGTCCGCCTCGCGCGAGATGAACATCTCCGCGCCACACTCAGCAGCAACCTCCGCAACTACCTCGCGAAAGTCGTCTCCTGGGAGGTCGTGGCGGGACAGTACGTTTCCGCCTACAAAGCTGCTCACCGGGCGAAACTCAAGGGAGAGCCCGTCAACCTTCCGCTCGAGTTCTGACAACCAGATAGGGCGCTTGCCCCCCGAAGCACGTCGCCAAACCCCTTGACATCCCGCCCAAAACGGAAGATTATTTCCAAAAAGAAAAATGGACTTGTGTCAAACAAAACGAAGGCGCCGAAGGGAAGAAAACATCCCCGGGCGTGACAGAACTGTCGTTCCGTGTTGCAGCACGTGGCAGCCTCTTCCCTCCGCCGGCGGCTTCAGACAAGGAGGCAAAGATGATTAACGACGAACTTTCTCGAAGGAAGTTTCTGCAAAAAACAGCCGTCGGCGCCTCCGCGCTGGTTTTTGGCGCCGCGGCGCGAGCCACGGCGAGGACATCTGAAGACGACGTCGTCCTGGGCTTCATAGGCGTCGGCGGGAGGGGCACTCACCTTCTCCGCAACATCGTCAAAGTCCCCGGCGTCCGCATTGGAGCAGTTTGCGACCTCATCCAGTACAAGGTCCGCCAGGCGCAAAAAATCGCCGAGAAATCCAAGCCAAAAGGGTATCTTGACTTCCGCAGGATGTTCGATAAGGAAAAACTGGACGGCATCGTGGTCGCCACGGAGGTCGGCAACCACGCCAAGTGTGTGATTCCCGTCCTCGAAGCAGGCTTCCATTGCTTCAGCGAGAAACCGATGGACTGCACGGTTGAGAAAGTGGATGCCATCGTCAAAGCTGCCCGTAAAGCCAAAGGCATCTATCAGGTCGGTTTTCAGAGAAGATACAACCCTGGTTTCATCAGCGCCATGGAGAAAATCCACGCTGGCGACATCGGCAAGGTCACTTTCATGCAGGGGCAGTGGCACTGGCCCTGGTCGGTCGGCGGCTGGGTGCTCAACGTGGACATGTCCGGGGGTGAGCTCGTGGAACAAGCCTGCCACCACATGGACGTTATGGCGTGGGTCATGAAGAATCGGCACCCGGAAACGTGCGTCGCCATGGGCGCCGTCACCGCAGAGTACAAAGACCCGCCGATTCCGACTTCCGAGGATAAATCGTCCGTCACGTACCTATTCCCCGGAGGCGCCGTTTACTCTTACACTCACCTGTTCTACCTCCCGCCTCATTTCCAGAAAGAGAAGCTTTGGGTGTTCGGGGAAAAGGCGGGAGTGGACCTCGCCGAGGGGATGAGGTACGGCCGCGACGGCAAGGAGGAGCAAATTGGCGAGCCGAGTGGAGAAGACTGGGACAAGGGGACGGTGCAGGAGTTGTACGGCTTCGTGGATGCGGTTCGGAAAAACGATAAGAAGCTGGTCCACAACAACCAGGAGACTGGCCGCGTTCCCACCATCATGTCGCTTATGGGCCGAAAAGCGATGTACAACCGGGCGACTGACAAATTCGAGCCTCGGCTTATCAGGTGGGAGGACATGGGCTCCACCACATAGCCCGGGGCCTCATCCGCATAGACTCGGGCTAAAGCGGAGTTACGTTCGTGCTTCGGTAGGAACAATTATCGCGTGCGGAAACGCCCCAAAAGAGTAACAGAGCATCGGGGGCCGCGAAGAAAATTGCGACGATGACGTTCGCACCCTTCGCGGCCCTTTTTGCGCACAGTCGTTCTTGAAAAGTCCGTCCTCACTCGACTTCGATTCTATAGAACTTGCGCCCGCATGATGCGTTGAGATCGGTCCAGGTGGTTGTTTCGCCTGCTGACGGAATTGCTGCCTCCTGAATCCATTTCGCCGTGAGAAGAGCGGTGCACGAGCAGATAATGTAGATGTCTCCGGGGCGGCTGTTCCAGGTAAGCTCAAGCCGGCCGGCAGTTCTCACCTCAGCGTTCACGACCTCGAATGGCCACGAGCCGTACTCGTATGCCCCCATGTCCACCGTCAGAGAGAAGCCCCCATAAAAGACTCGCGGATTGCCGTCGAGGTCAACTGCCTCCCACATCCGCTCCTCATTCTTGCCCGCGTCTATACACGGTGACCCCGCCGCCAGACGGTAGTCATTGTCCCCATAGGTTCCCGGATCATCATCGGGCCCATCCGCGTCAACGAATTGCGGATCCGCCGAAATGTTCGTTTCGCCCCCGCTCCAGCCCTGGATGCAGGAATAGGCGGGCTCGCTCGAGTTATAAACCTGGGCCCCGTCCGGGGCCACGTTGCCCCAGATGATGCAGTTCTGGACCATGCCGTCGCAATAAGCCAATCCCCCGCCATTCTCATCGGCCGAGTTCCCGTAGATCGCGTTATTCTGGATGGTCCCTTCGCATCCGTAGAACCCGCCGCCGTAATCGGACGCCGAGTTGCCCGAGACGACGTTGTTGTGGATTGTGCCGTCGCATTTGGCCAGCCCGCCGGCGCGGCCGTAGTATGTCGCCGAGTTGCCGCAAATGATGTTGTTCTGGATGGTGCCATCGCAGTCGTAGAGCCCGCCGCCGTAGCTGTAGTACGTCACCGAGTTGCCGCAGATAATGTTGTTCTGGATTGTGCCATCGCAGTCATAGAGCCCGCCGCCCCCGTATCTGGCCGAGTTGTCGGAGATCATGTTGTTGCGGGTAATGCCGTCGCAACGATATAGCCCGCCACCGCGCCGGCCAGCCCAGTTTCCGGTGATGGTGTTGTTCTGGATCGTGGCGCTGGTGTCATTACCCAACGCGCTACCGCATATTCCGCCACCATAGTCGGCGCTGCCGTTGTGAATGGTGAACCCAGACAAGATGCACGATTCGTCCTCTGTGCCCCCGAACGTCACGACAGAGCCGGCCCCTCCGCCGTCAAGAATGGTATTGGCGACGCTGGCGGGGTCGTGCGGGTCCGTGCTGGTCAGCGCGATGTTCTTTCCGTGGAAATGGATGTTCTCGACATAGATTCCTTGAGCGACCACGACGATGTCGCGGTCATATGACGCGTGAATCGCCTCCCGTATAGTCTTAAAGGCGCTCTGCCAGGATGTTCCATCGCCGGAAGTAGCCACCGAGCCGTCAACGTGGCGCAACGCCCCGAGCCACACGGGGGTCTTGCCGCGACGGTATTCCTCGAGGTTCGATCTCCCATCGCCGTCCGGGTCGTCCGACGCTGCCTGTCCCAGGTCACCAAAGAAGAGCATTTCCCAGTCATCCGGGAGAAGGTCTTCGTCCGTATCCTCAGAAGCCGAAGCAGCCTCCGGCGTGTTGCCGTAAGCCCCCATGTTAATTCTTCCGCCATTGGGCTGCGGCTCGTTGGAGAAATCTGAAGAGGGGTCGGCCGCGTCTATGCAGGGCGACCAGCTGTGCAGGTGGTAATCGCCCTCAAACACGTCAATGAAGTAGGGGTAAGAGGACATATTCCCTACGCCTCCCTCCTGCCAGCTTTGAATGCAACAATAGCTTGGCTCGGAACTGGCCGACAGTTGGGAATGGGACGGAGCCATATTCCCCCAAATGATGCAGTTGCGGATGACGCCCTCGCAACCGTCAAGACCGCCGCCCCGACCCGCCGAGTTGCCATAAACGGTGTTGTTCTCGATTGTGCCTCCGCAGTCGTACATCCCGCCGCCGTAGGAATCGGCGGAGTTCTCCCTGATGATGTTGTTCCGGATGATACCGTTGCAATAAGCCAGCCCACCGCCAGTGTCACGGGCAGCGTTTTCGGAGATGATGTTGTTCCGCATCATACCGTTGCAATGCGACAGTCCGCCGTGCCTTTCCGCGGAGTTCGCGGTGACGGTGTTGTTCTGGATGATGCCGTCGCAATGATAGAACCCCCCGCCCTGGCCGTAGGTTCCTGGCGCCGAGTTCTCCGTGATGGTGTTGTTCTCAATCCGGGCGCGGCTTCCTGCGCCGAATATCCCGCCGCCGTGTTCGGCCTTTCCGTTGAGGATGGTGAAGCCTGACAGGATGCACGTCTCGTCCTCCGCGCCCGAGAAAGTAACGACGCGACCGCTCCCACCGCCATCTATGATGGTCTGCTGGACAATCGTGGCATCTTCCGGGTCCGCACTCCTCAGCACAATGTTCCTACCCCCGAAATCTATGTTCTCTAAGTAAACCCCCGGATAAACGACAACCTCATCTCCGTCGTCCGACTCGCACAGAGCCACCTGGATGGTCGGATACCAACTGTTTTTTGTCAGGTTGGTGACGCTCGTTTCCGTTGCCGATGTCGGATTCCACCCATAGCGATATTCGGTCGTATTGGGAATGCGGTCGCCATCGGGGTCACCAGCAGCATCTCGTTCAAGGTTGCCGAACCACTGTATCTCCCAATCATCCGGCAATCCGTCGGCATCCGTGTCCGGGGACTTCGAGGTAGCTTCCCGGGTGTTCCCATAGGCGCCCATGTTCACGCGCCCTCCGCTGGGCTCAGGCTCCCGCCAAAAAGGAGAAGCTGGCTCACCGGCATCTATGCAAGGAGACCAGGTTTCAAGATGATAATCCCCATTTGCGGCATCCACGAAATAGGGGTAGTGGGGGATATTACCGTTTCCGCCGCCCGCCCAGCCCTCAATGCAGCAGTAAGTTGGGACGCTACAATCCGAAACCTGGCTCCAGCCCCGGTTTCCCCAGATGATGCAATTCTGAATCATCCCATTGCAGCCATAGAGTCCGCCGCCCTCTACGCCAGCGGAGTTGCCGACGATGGTGTTGTTGCGAATCATGCCATCGCAAGAAGCCACACCCCCGCCGCGACCCGAGGTCGAGTTGCCGGTGATGACATTGTTCTCTATCGTAGCGAGGGTCCCGCGGCCAGCGATTCCCCCGCCGCTGTAACCCCTGCCATTGCGAATGGTGAAGCCCGCAAGGACGCAGGTTTCGCGCTCCGTTCCCGCGAAGGTCACCACCGCTTCCGATCGCCCCTCCGCATCTATGACGGTCTTAGCAAGGGGGCCCGGGTCGAGCGGATTGGCGCTGCGGAGAACGATGTTCTTGCCGTCAAAGCGGATGTTCTCAAGGTAGATTCCCTGAGCGACCATCACCACCTCGGTGTCGGATGCTGCCTGTATCCCTTCCCGGATTGTCTTGAAAGCTGTCTCCCACGAGGTCCCGCCGCCGGACTCTGTGACCGAGCCGTCCACATACCACGATACTGGCGGAATTACCGGGTTCAAACCCGAGCGCCATTCCCGGATGTTTGATATGAGGTCCCCGTCGGGGTCGTCGCCTGCTTCCTGGGCGAGGTCGCCGAAAAATTTCAGCTCCCAGTCATCAGGGAGTCCATCGTCATCGCTGTCGGCAGGTGTCGGCGTCGCCTCCGGCGTGTTGCCATAGGCGCCCATATTGATCCGTTCTCCATTCGGCTCAGGTTCCTCGGAGAAGGGAGAGCTCGGGTCGCCCGCGTCTATGCACGGAGACCAGCTTTTAAGATGATAGTCACCGTTCGCAGCATCCACGAAGTAGGAACAATAAGTCACGTTGCCTTCTCCGCCGCCCCTCCAGTCCTCGACACAGGAATAGCTCGGGTCGCTCGATTCATAAAGCTGGTCGCTATCCTTTGCCTGATTCCCCCAGATGATGCAATTCCTGATCGTACCGTTGCAGCTATGCAGGCCCCCGCCCTCACTAACCGCTGAGTTCGCCAAGATGGTGTTGTTCTCGATGGTCCCATCGCAATCATACAGCCCGCCGCCCCAGGCACGCCACGAGAACGTAGCCTGGTTCCGGCAGATGGTGTTGTTCTGGATTGTGCCGCTGCAATAAGCCAGCCCGCCGCCGTACCAGTCAGCCTGATTTTCGGCGATGCTGTTGTTCTGGACCGTGCCGTCGCAGTCATACAACCCGCCGCCCTCATCAGCCGAATTCGCGGCGATTACATTGTTCCGGACCGTGCGGCTGCATCGCGCCAGCCCGCCGCCGTACTCCGCGGAGTTTGCGGTGATCGTGTTATTTTCGACCGTCCCGTAGCACTCGTGCAGCCCCCCACCCCTATCGCCCGCGGAGTTTGCCGAGACCGTGTTGTTCTGGATAGTGCCGCTGCACTGGTACAGCCCGCCGCCGTTGAGCGCGGCCCCGTTCTGAGAAATTGTGTTGTCCCGGACCATACCTCCGCAAAAAGCCAGCCCGCCGCCGTACCCGCGAGAATCCTCCTCCGCGCGGTTTTCCGTGATAATGTTGTTCTCGATGGTGGCCCCAGTCATCGTCGTCCACATCCCCCCGCAGATTCCCCCGCCCCAGCGCGACTTCCCGTTGCGGATGGTGAAACCTGACAACACGCAGATTTCGTCTTCGGTCCCATCGAAGGTCACCACAGACCCTGCGCTATTGCCGTCAATGATGGTGCTTTCGACGACCCGGGCGCCGTGAGGGTCTGTGCTCGTGAGAGTGATGTTCTTCCCGTGGAAATGGATGTTCTCAAGATAAGTCCCTTCGGCGACAACGACAACGGCGCCGTCGGACGCCGCGTCTATCCCTTCCTGAATGGTTTTGAAAGCTGTTTCCCACAAGGTCCCGTCACCGGAAACCGGCACGGAACCGTCCACATGCCACGTCCCCGGAGACGCTGGGTTCGAGCCTCGGTGGTATTCCTGGATGTTCGAGAGGAGGTCAGCATCGGGGTCCTCGCTCTCTTGCTGGGCGAGGTTTCCGAAGAACTCCATCTCCCAATCATCGGGCAGTTCATCCCTGTCACTGTCGGCCGATCCGCAGGTCGCCTCGCGAGTGTTCCCGTAAGCCCCCATGTTCACCCGCCCTCCATTCGGCTCAGGTTCCTCGGAAAAGGCAGAGCTCGGATCACCAGCATCTATGCAGGGAGACCAGCTTATAGAATGATAGTCGCCGTTGGCGGCATCCACGAAATAGGGGTAATAGGCTATGTTCCCCTCTCCCCCACTCGTCCAGTCCCCAATGCAGCAGTAAGTCGGTGGACTGCAATTGGACAGCGGCTTGCCCTTCCCATTTATCCAGATAACGCAGTTGCGTATGGTGTTTTCGCAACCGTAAAGCCCGCCGCCGCCATCTTCGGCCGAGTTCCGATATATTGTGTTGCTCTGGATTGTACCGTCGCATCGCGCTAGACCTCCACCAACATTCTCGGCGAGGTTTCCGGCGATAATGTTATTCTCGATTGTGCCGTCGCAATGATACAGCCCGCCACCCTCCCAGGCCGAGTTTGCCGAAATCGTGTTGTTCTGGACTGTGCCCCCGCAATAAGCCAATCCCCCACCGCGGTCACCGGCCCAATTCCGGGTGATGGTATTGTTCCGTATCGTGCCGCCGCAGCCATACAATCCCCCGCCGTCGCTCCAGACGGCTGTCGCCAGGTTATCGGCGACCGTGTTCCTTTCGATCTCGCCGTTGCAGTCGTACAGCCCGGCGCCGTATTCGGCTGAGTTTTCTGAGAGCGTATTGTTCTGGATGAGCCCATCGCAATACGCCACACCGCCGCCGCCCCGATAGGCAGAGCTCGCGGTGACTGTGTTGTTCCGGATGGTGGTGTGGGTGTGATTGCCCGGCGTTCCGCCGCAGATTCCCGCCCCGGAGTAAGCGAGGCCGTTGCGAATCGTGAAGCCAGTAAGGATGCAGCTCTCGTCTTCTCTTCCGGAGAAGGTGACGACGCGGCCGGTGTGCCTGGCGTCAATGATGGTTTTTTCGACGATGTTGGGGTCAAGGGGATCGGTACTGCGGAGGATAATGTTCTTGCCCCTGAAATGAACCCTTTCGGTGTAAGTCCCCTGGGCAACGATGACGCTATCTCCGTCCGATGCCGCGTCAACCGCCTCCTGGATTATGCCGAATGGCATTTCGGGCGTCCCGTCGCCGGGCTGGGAAACCGAGCGATCCACGTGCCTCGTTTCCCCCGAAGCACCCTGCGAGACACAGATCGTCAGCACAACACCTACCGCGCTAACAATCCTTCGCATTTCCTCACCCCTTGCTGCTCAAACGGTCGTCTCTTCTCTCCCGAACGGATTTGAGAGCAGCTCCCGACGTTTACCCGTTCGCCGGTCCTCGAATAGAGCTTACGGCTTGAGGTGCTTGGCGAGGAAACTCCACATCGCGTCGTAGGCTGCGTCTTTTCCCGGCGCGTTGCGGAAGGAGGGGCCGTGCCCGCCGCTTTTTACGGTGTGGAGGGTGGCTTCGATCCCCGCCTTTTTCAGTTTCTCGACAAACCTCACCGACTGGTCGTAAGGCACGATCAAATCTGCGTCCCCGTGTACGACCAGGAAAGGACACGCCTCTTTCGTGACGCGGTGAACGGGAGAAGCCTCGACGAAAAGCTCCGGCGCCTCGGAGTGCTTCTTGCCGATGAAACTCTCGCACATGGGCACGAAATTGAATCGCCTGGTATATTTCTCTGGCAGCTCGGTCGGAGTGAGGTCCGCGACGCCGTAGAAGTCAACGACACATGTGGCTCTGCTGGAGATGTCGGGCATGGTGGGGTCCAGCGAGTCGAGAAGCCCCATGAGGGAGGCGAGATGGCCGCCCGCCGATTCCCCCCATACGCCGACGCGAGTCGGGTCAACGTGATACTTGCGCGCATGAGCCCTCACCCACCGGCTCGCCGCCTGACAATCCTTCACAGCGGCGGGGTATTTCGCCTGCTGCGCCAACCGATAGTTGATGTTGAAGACCACGTATCCGCGGCTTGCACCCTCCTTCGCGACCCAGGTGAAATTCTTCTTGTCGAGGCCTTGCCAGGACCCGCCGTGTATCATCACAAGGGCCGGACGAAGGTTCTGAGGTTTCTCCAGGAAGTGAATGTCCAGCATCATTTTCGCCGGTTTTTCCTGATAGGCGACATCGCCTTCCGTGACCAATGTCCGCGAAGCGTCCGACGAAAAGCTCGCAAGCATCGCCGCCGCGAAGAATGTCACACCGAATACCGCGCGCCTCATCGTTCTTCCTCCCTTCATTCCTTTTTCTCGGCTTGTTCTCCTTCGGCCTTCTTCTCCTTGTTGCCGATCTCTTTCAGAAGCAGATTGGCCGCCGTCTCAAGTTGTCGGTCTCGGTCAGCGAGGTCGTCCTCGGGGGTGTTTTCCACGGCGATGTCCGGCTCGACGCCGTAGTTTTCCATGACCTCACCGGTCTTGGTATAGACGCCGACGCACGGCATCCGAATGCGGCCGCCGTTCATCAATCTGTAGGAGCCTGTTCCGATGACCGCTCCTCCTGTCGTGACGCCGATGACCTTCCCAAGACCGAGCCGGCGAAATCCGTCGGGGAACATCTCCGCGTTGCTCCCCGAACTCTCGTTGATTAGGACCGCTTTGGGCCCATAGAACCCTTCCTGCGGTCGCTTGGTCTTGCCTCCGAAGGCGCGTGGCCCCCACCACTGATAGGGTCTCCTTTCGAGCACGTCCAGAAGCTGCTGGTCAATGTTCCCTCCCCCATTCCATCGGACGTCTATGATGAGAGCTTCTTTGGTGTAGTTCTCGACAAGCTCTTTCTTGAACCGCTCGAGGCAAGGCGTGTTCATCCCGCGGATGTGGACGTAGCCGATTCGCTCGTCGCTCAGTTTCTCGACCTTTTCTCGCCGCGTTCTCACCCAATCCTCGTACCACAAGTTCTGCTGCTGGCCCGAGCTTATGTGCTTTATGCGCACCTTCCGCGAACCCCGCCCACGGCGGGGCTTATCGTTGACAGTCAGAACCACCTTCTCATTCAAGGGATGGCTCAAGAGAGTGTAGTAATTGTCTTCGGCCTTGACCTCCTTGCCGTCAATCGCGAGGAGATAGTCGCCGACTTTAAGGTCAACATAGTCCTTGTCGGCGGGGCCTTTCTTATAGATGTGGCTGACCCGATACCTTCCCGCCTTCTGGTCCGCCGACAGCTCTATTCCCAGGCAGCGTGTCTGGTAATCAGAGCCTCCGCCGGGCGGATAGGCGCCCATGTGGGAAGCATTGAGTTCCCCGATCATCTCATTGATGTGGTCCGCAAGCTCTCCGCTGTCAACAACCTGGGGCAAAAGACGCAGATACTTCGCCCGAATGCCGTTCCAGTTGTAGCCGTGCATCTTCGGGTCGTAAAAGCCGTCCCGCAAGGCTCGCCACGCCTCATCGAGCACCTGCGAGAGCTCTTTCTCTCGGTCAATCTTGACTCTCACGCTGAAGTTGACCCTCTTCTTCTGGCCGCCTGTTACAGGCATCCAGTGAATCGCGCTGCCTTGCAGGAAGAAAATCTTCTTGCCATTGTCCGCCAGCCGCATGTCCTTCACGTCCCCCGTGGTCAGCTCCTTCAAGTCCTTGCCATCGAGCTTGATAGAGTAAAGGACCATGACCGTGCTTTCCCCTCTCTGCTGCCGGGCACGAAAGATGACCTTCTCGCTATCGGAAGTGACCAGCAGACCGGGCAATACTCCCCCACTTATTCTTGTCACCGCCCGAATCCGCCGCTTGAGATTATCGAAATCTATCTTCTCCTCAGGCTTCTTCTCCTCCTCTTTCTTTTCTTCCTTCTTCTCTTCTTTCCTCTTCTCCTTCGCGAGCGCCTCAATCCACCCTTTGAGACGCTCGAAACCTACCTTGAGCTTGGGCGGTTTCTTTCCCTCTTCCTTTTTCGCCTCGGGCTTCTCCTCTTTCTTCGCCTCGGGCTTTTCCTCTTTCTTTTCTCGCTCCTTCTTCTTCTTTTCGGACTCCTTCTTCTTCGCCTCTTCCTTCTCCACCGGGTCGAGCGGGTCGTATTCCTCCTTCGTCAGCGGAAGCACGTAAACCTGCTGTGCGCCCTTGCGAGTCGAAACGAAGAGGATTTTCTTCCCGTCCGGCGTGAAGACCGGGCTTTGGTCGTCGAGGGGGTCTTCAGTGAGACGGTGCTCTTTCCCATCCTTGACGTTCACCACATAGACGTCGTCCTGGTACGTTACGCGGTTCTTGATGTAGGCAATCCATTCGCCCTTTGGCGACCACGTTGCGTCCCTTATAACCCCGTGCTCTCCCGTAGCCAGACGGCGGCATGTTTTGTCCTCAAACTTATATGAGAAAAGCTTTTTTCCCGCGCAATAGGCGAGCTTTTTCCCATCGGGCGACCAAAGCACCTGAAACCGATCCGCCCAAACGTATGCGTAGGTCATGGACTGTTCGGGATAAATCATCTCTCCCTCGCCGCCGTCGGAAGGGACGATGTAGATTCTGTCCTCCGCGGTCTCGTCGGAGATGAACGCCACCTTCTTGCCGTCGGGCGAGTAAACGGGATAGCGGTCGCGGTAGGGCGATTCAGTGAGGCGAACGATGTCTCCTTCTTCGACGGGGACGGTGAATATTTCCCCGTGAGCGGACACCACAACCCGTTTCGCGTCGGGCGAAACGTCGAATTGGTCGGCCGCTCCACTGTACCTCGGAAATGTGACGGGGTTGTCCTTCGTGTCGGAGGTGAATCGGAGGGGAATTTGCTCCGGCTCTGCGTCACCAACCTTCAGCTTCCAGAGACGAAAATCGCACTCATACACAATCACTTTCCCGTCGGTCGAGATGGAGGGATATTTCACCCCTGCTCCTTTGTGAAAAGTCACCTGCACCGGCTCGCATTTCTCGGCGCTCACCATCTCGGCAGGAATCTTCCAGAGATTCATCGTCCCGTCCCTGTCCGAGGCGAAGTATATTTCGCCGGAGGCTGCCCACAGCGGCCAGGCATCGTGGCCGTCGAAATGGGTCAACCGCCGGAAGGATTTCTTGCCCATATCCGTCACCCACACATCGGTGTTGGCGCTTCCCCGATAGTGCTTCCGCCATGTCCGAAAGCTCCGCCGGTTGAAAGCGAACTTTTTCCCGTCGGGCGAAAACGTTCCGTAGCGGCCCCTCCCGCAGCCGAGCGTCTCAGGCATCCCGCCTTCTGCGGAAACCGTGTACAGAGTCCACCGCCAGCCCGTGCTGTGAGACCCGCAGAAAACGATTCTCGACCCGTCCGGCGTCCAACAGACAACGAGGTCATTGGTTGAGTACGTTGTCAGCCGCTTCGGCGTGCCTCCCTCCGCCGGAATCACGAAAACGTCGTGATTTCCAAAGCGATAGCTGGAAAAAGCTATCCAACGTCCGTCCGGCGAGAAGCGAGGATACAACTCCCGCGCCAGATGCACCGTCAACCGCGCCGGGGGCGCGGCGCCATCCTCCCCAACAACCCACAAGTCTCCCAGATAACTGAACGCAATCTTGCCATCGTGATAGTCAGGATGTCGCAGAATCCGCGCCTCCTGCTCGCACCGGCAAACGCCCAGAGGCGCCATCACCAATATGCACGCACAGATAAACAAATGCTTCATCGCCAGCTCCCTTCTGAAAGAGAATGCTCTTTTCGCAACGCACTCGGATTCGCCTGTTGCTCCTGCAAGAGGCCCAAAAGATGAACACAAAATAACAGCATCGAGCCGCCGATGGCAAGCGCGATTCTCGTCAAGAGCTCATGCCGGGCTCTCAAAAACCTCGACATAGGAGCCGCCATCCGCGCCGCCGAAGTTTTGTAGCGACCCAACAGACGCCAAGCCCCAAACAATGTCCCCGCCACACCGGAGCGCTCGTGGGAGAGACGAATATCTTGTCAGAACACGTGAAGAAACTTATTATGAAGTTTCTCGCAACCATCGCTGACGATCCGGTTCACGGGAAAAAGAAGGAGGCTTCGAGCCATGAGGCAACCGAGCAGGATTATTGACATCCACACGCACGCTTTCCCCGACTTCCTCGCGGAAAGAGCGATCGAGAGTCTGGAAGCGACCTCCGGCGATGAAAAGGCGCACCTCGACGGGACGGTCTGCGACCTTTTGAAGTCCATGGACCGAGCCGGCATAGAAATCTCGGTCATTTGCTCCATCGCCACCACTCCGAAACAAGTCCCCTCGATAACGCGATGGTCAAAAGAGATAGCCTCCGAGAGAATTGTCCCGTTGCCTTCCATCCACCCTGACTATGTGGATTTCCGCGAGGAGCTTGCCCGCATCAAAGACCTCGGCATGAAGGGCATCAAAATGCACCCGCAATATCAGGGTTTCAGCATTGATGAGGATCGCGTCATGCCGATTTACGAGGCTCTCGTCGCTAATGACCTGGTTCTCACGCTCCACGCGGGCTACGACATTTCTTTCCCGAGTAACCCCTCCGGCAGCCCCGACAAAACAGCCAGGGTCATACAGCGCTTCCCGGAACTGAAGCTCATAGCTTGCCATTTCGGAGGCTGGCGGCAATGGGATGATGTGCGCCGTCACCTCGCCGGGAAGGACCTCTATTTCGAGACCTCCTTCACGATTGGCGACCTACCCGAGGAGAGAATACTCGAGCTGGTCAGTCTCCACGGCGAGGACAAAATCGTCTTCGGGACCGACTCCCCCTGGCGAGACCAAGCGAAATCGGTCGAGGAGATCAAATCCCTGCCCATTTCGGATGAGGCGATGGAGAAAGTATTCCACAAGAACGCCGAAAAGCTGCTTGGCCTGTAAGCACACCGGGGGTGCTGGTCAAATTCTGACTGATTCGGGGCGCGCACACATCACGGCTGGCTGATGCGGTAGAACCCGGTTCGGCTCGACGGCTCGTCAAGCGAGTATGACTCGTGCATCCAGAAGGCTGTTCGTCCTTCAACCGCCTCCCAGGCGATTGCAGCGCCGAGCGAGCGCGCCCGCAAAACGGTATAGTCGAGTCCCGGGGTGGAGTTCCATTGGAGGGTCAGCCACCCATCGTGCAAAGCGACTTTCCTTATTTCAAACCTGTCGTAATGAAAGCCCATATCCACTGTCCCGGAGTCCGGTTCGCTGGTGCGCATGGTCGTTTTGTTATCAAGGGCGAATATTTCCACTCTGTGGCTTCCGCTATTAACGCAGGGGCTGTCCGAATCGAGATAGAAGCTGCCGAGGGGCCCATCCTCAAAAAGCGGGTCCGCGTTGATATTTCCGTCACCTGGAAATCCGCCCCCTATATTCGAAAAAGTCGCCTCAATTGAGCCGCCATTTTCCGACAGGTCTCCGAAGGCGTTTCCCCAGACAATGGAATTCACAATTGTGACCGCTGCACTTTCGGTCGCCTCAATTCCCTTCCAGCCATTGTTCGACACGGTCGTGCGGTGCACCTCCACATTTCCTCCTCCCGTGCAGGACAACCCCACGGGGCTTTCGGTCAGGAGGCAGTTGGGGACCGTGGCCGAGGAGCCGCCCGTGCAGGAGACCCCTGCCGAACCATGTTGCCCGATGACGCAGTCCGAAATCGCTCCGATGCCCCCCTCGAGCAAAACTCCGGCGCCGAAGTTGTAGAACAGGTGGCAGCCCTGTACGCAAGGGCTACCGTTGAAGGAATAGACGCCGTTCTGTCCGCAGTGGGAAATGACGCAATTGCTCACCACCGTTCCCGAGAAATAGCAATCAATGCCATCGTCGCCGCCGCTGATAATGAGGTTCTGCACGCAGGAGCGCCCGAGCGCGAAGAAAACCGTGTTGCCGGCCCCCAAGATTGTCGGGGGGGAATCCGTGCAACCGCGGACAGCCGCCCCGTGGCAGACGAACAACCGACTCTCGTAATACGTCCCCGCCGCGACATTCACCACGGCGCGGTCGCCGCCCGGCGATTGCGACGGCTGTTCGTCCGGATAAGCCCCCATGTGCGCGTTCCCCTCTCCGGCGTTCAGGCAAGGTGAGCCAAGCCCCAAATGATAGCTGTGGACAGACAGCGCCGATGCGATCTCCGTGAACGGCTTTTCCCGTGTGCCCTCCTCCGGGCCGACCTGAGCTATGTCAACGTACAACTGGTTATCCAAATCATTGAATGAGCCCCACGCGACGAAACGCGGATCAACAGAGATGTTTCCGTTCTCTCCCGCGAAATCGCCGTCCTTGATGTCGCAGTGGCTAATGGAATCTCCATTGAAAATCCCCTCGAGGTCGTCCCAGTTGCCCCACAGAATGCAGTCGGTCAGGGAAGGGGTGGACGACGAGGAAGAAACCCCGTAGCCGTTGGATGAAAAGGTGCAGTTGGAAATCGCCGGTGCGGACGAGCCGAAGCATTGCACGCCGTAACGCGGGTTCTGAGCAATAAGACAGTGAGTTATCGTGGCAGACGACCCTTCCATCAAGATTCCGCAGCACGAGTTCTGCCAGATAACGCAATCGGTGATGGCCGGCGAGGCACCCTCGCATTTGACACCATAATATCCTCCCGTGACGGTGAAGCCCCGGAGGGTTACGTTATCCTTTCCGTCCACGGTCGCCATCGGAAAGGACTCGCTGACGCTCCTGATGACGGTCTGGTCGGCGCCCGCTCCAACCACATCCACCCCTTCCCTCAAGACGATATTCTCGGAGTATTTCCCCGGGAGCACCTGCACAACGTCGCCAGGGTTAGCAGCGTCAATCGCCGATTGGATCGTCAAATGTTCCTCGCCCGGGCCGACCAATATTATCTCCGTTCGAGCGGGCCTCGCCGCTGCGAAAATGAAGAAAAATACGAGACAAGGCGTCGCACATCTCATCCGGTCATCTCCTCTCCCGTTTTGCAGCAAAGCCTTTCACCATTCGGTTCGATGAGGAAGACTCCGCCTTCCCATTAGAATTAGCAGAATTGTCCATCCATCGGCCTCGGGCCGGTGATGATGATACTTTCATCCCGGATGCGTATCAAGCCGCTTTTTGCCGGGGGCGTAATAGCTCACTCGCACGTGGGATAGGGGAACTTCGTTGCAAGAGCAGTCCGAAGGTATTGACACCGGGATTTTTCGAGCCCGGGTCAGACTTTGCCCTTCAGGGCTGAAGATTGCGTTCCCGTCACCCTGTAAGGGCGGACTTAATAAAGCTCAGGGCAAGCCCCTGAGAAAAAGTGCCGATTCAAGAATGGTCAGCCCTGAAAGGGTGACGTAAGCGCTTCGGGACTCGAAAGATTCGTGCAGGCCAGTCGGAGCAAGGTGGCGTTTTCTTTTCTTCGTGAAGGGTGACGTGGGGATTCCGGCACAGGCGCTCAAATACGGGCACACCCGTCGGGGATGCCCGGAGAAGCAGCGTTAGATTGACGAACTGAAGGAGTAAGCCCGGCGTCTGGAGGCAAGGCTGCGGGTAATCTCTCAGTCTCGGGCGGATAGCCGGCCGAGGCGAAGGAGGCAAAAAGGGAACAGCAGATTAACGCAAAGGCGCAAAGGCGCAGAGAATAAGGTGAGAAGGACACCCCGCGTCTCGCGGGGCGGGACAGGATGCAGGCGATACGTAAGCCTCTCTGCGTGCTCTGCGCACTCTGCGGTTCCACCCTCAGCCGCCCGTAACTGAGGCATTACGCCGATGCCGCTGATTTCTGTTGAACTCGCCCTAAGCAGAAAGAAAGCAGCCCGCTCATTTGCGGCACGGCTTCCAGAACAGCTTCCCTTCGCTTTTGATTCTTTTGTAATTCTCCTCGATGTCACCCTCGAAGAAGAATATCTTCCCGCGGACGATCACTCGCTTTCCGGGTGGACAGTCGGGAAACTGAGGGTCTGAATGCATGCAGGGGGAAAGAGATCTCCCCCATTTCCTCACGCAGTGATCCCAGGCCGTGGCGATCCACCGTTTTCGTTTTTCATCTCCGACGGCGACCAGCGGCTCCTCCACGGGTTTGCCGGGCGCAAAAAACTTGTTTTCGCTGGTAAGCTGATTGAACCCCTTCGCTTCTTTAAGCAGCACGCAGACCTGCGTCCGCAGGCCCGTGAGCTTGCGATCGGTGCCATTCTCGAGAAAAAACTCCATATCCACGCAATCCTTTTGCGGAATAGCTCTCGCTCCAAACGACACCTTGTTCGGCAAACGGCGCACATACTTCATGCTTCCGTCCTCGAGCCGCTGCCAGTTCACCGTTTCCAACTCGACGTTCTTCTTCGTCCAGATCGTCGGGATGTGCTTGTGCGCGAGAAAAAGAATGCCGATGTTGCTGAAGATGACCTCCGGCAGATCAACCACGATGTAGTCGGAGCTCTCCCACGGAAGGTACACGGCCAGCTTGTGGTCCGGCCTCGGGTCCACGCAAAGCTCGTCCCTCGTCACCCGTGGATATCCCCCCGGATACGGCCCGACGCGTATTTTCTTGAGCGGTTTATTGTTGCCAACCGACGCTCCACTCACCCGCCCGTCGGCAAGAGTCCCCACCAGCATCGTTGCCATGAGCACTATCGCAGTCGCTCTCATTTTTTCCTCCTTATTTCGCAAAGCAATGTCGGATTCTCCTTGCCCCGCCCGGTTTCTACCGTGTTCAAACACTGCCGCACCGGGTAAAACCAGCATCCAACGGCTAATATGTACGCAGGATGCTTTCCGAGCTTGCACCGCTTCCGAAAAGAATTTTCATCGGGTAGCGAATCTCATCGTACACCTCCGCATCGGAGTTTACAAGCTGCCGCACCTTGCGGGTGTGGCTGCGTTTCCGGGGCGTACCGGTCGCGGCCCCGTCATTCTCGTCGCGGTCGGCACACCGCCGCAGGCAGGTCTGCCGGGCTTTAGCCGGCGCCCCCCTTAGACACCTGCTTTAGCTGGTGGTCATCGCACACGCCGTCTCTGTCGTGCGAGCCGGCTTTAGCCGGGCTTCTCGAACAAGGGATTCATTCATACCTTGCCACTGAAATACAGCCGCACCCGACCTTGCGCCTCAGAACAAATCAGAAGCGGCGCTTAACTCTGGTGGTGATTTTGGACGCTTTCGCGGTATTCGGGATGCCATACTTCTCGCAGAGCTGGGCGAGTGAGGGGGATTTAACGGTATCCATAATGGGCCGCACGACCCTTGTCCGAAACGTCTTCCATATGGGCGGGTTTGCCTTTGCCGCGGGGGTGTCCCGCCCCCGTCGAAGGCAAGGGAACCTCTCGATATCCCCCGCGGAACGCGGGGCGGGACAGGATGCAGGCGCTGCGCAGCCTGCTCTGCGTGCTCTGCGGTTCCACGCTCAGGCGGCCGTGACTGACGCAATGGCAAATCCAGGAAAAAAGCTTTGACCGTAAAGGCTCACGCCGATATGGTTATGGCAAAAGGCTCATGTTCACAATCGAGGACTCGTTTGACATTATGTCCGGAAGAAAGCCTTTCTTTCGACTGCTGTTGATTACGAGCGCAAAAACGCTCGCCGCCCTTGTTGTTTTGACGGCTACTTTCTCGCTCGCAGGTCAGCACGGTACAAAAACTCGCCAGGCTGCACGGAAGAAACAGTCCGTTGTTGAGAACCTAACGGACGTCGAGCGGCGAGGTTTCCTGCAAGCCCTGTCCGCCCAGGATAAACGGTACGACGCGAAGGAGCGAATGATTCGGCGGCCGTTCTCTTCGCCCGGCTACCACACGACGCTGAAAGGGGGCTTCGTCCACCCCACCCGCGACTCGCTCACCTATGCCGTAGCGCTTCTCGACAGCGAGGAGCCGGTTCGCCTCGCGCGAGCAGAAGATATTCTCCGGCGGGTTATGGCTCTTCAGGACAAAAATCCTTCCGGCCGGACCTACGGCATCTGGTCGTGGTTTATGGAGGAACCGCTGAGCGAGATGTCGCCGCCGGACTGGAACTGGGCGGACTTCTGCGGCGTGCAGCTTTTGCAGGTCGCCATAGACCACATGCACCGCTTGCCGCCCGATCTGCCAAAGCAGGTGAGAGAATCCATCCTCCACGCCGCTCGCTCCATCAAGCGCCGCAACGTGGGCCCCGGCTACACCAACATCGCGCTGATGGGAACGTACGTGACTCTCGTCGCGAGTGAGATGTTCGATCAGCCTGACCTTTTCGAGTATGGCACGAAGAGGCTGAAACGTTTCTACGATTACACGCTCAAGCAGGGCTCGTTCTCCGAATACAACAGCCCGACCTACACCATCGTCGCAATCAAGGAGATAAGCCGGATGCTCTCACACGTCCGCGACAGCTCCTCTCGCCGCCTGCTGAACGAACTGAACCATCTCGCATGGCGACACGTCGCGCGCCGCTTCCACCCTCCAACGAGGCAATGGGCCGGCCCGCACAGCCGCTCGTACAGGACGTTCCTCGGCCGCGGCGCCCTCGCTTTCATCCAGCGAGCGACCGCCCCGCCTGGGGCGGGGTTCATGCCGCCGGAGGAAGCTGCCGTTAGCCTCGATGCGCATCGCCTTCGCTGCGGATGTCCGGACGATCTCATTCATTATTTCGCGTCTCTTCCTGAGCCGAGATTCGAGAAAGAGAGATTTCTTCGCAACTCAGACCCGCTTCCCGACATTATCGGCAGCACGTGGATTCATCCGGCTTTTGCTCTCGGCTCAGTGAACTGCGGCAATCTCTGGAATCAACGCCGCCCGCTGATTGCTTACTGGGGCGATGGCGAGCACGTCAGCGCCTTTCGCGTGCGATTCCTCCACGACGGATATGACTACTCTTCGGCGATGTTCTTCAGCGTCCAGGATAAAGGCGACGTCCTCGCCGCCGTCAACTTCGCCACCGACCGGGGCGACACTCATCCGTCGCTCGACCGCCTCAAGAACGCGAGCATTCGCGCGCGGGATTTCCGCCTGCGGTTCCTCGTCGAAAGTCCTCCGGAGTCCTTCACTCCGCCATCCCGTTTTCAAATCGGAGAGGTCTGCCGACTCGACCTCGGAAGCGTCGTTTTGGAGCTCTGCGTTCCTTACGCCGCTTTTGGTGACCTCCCAATCACAACAAAGATGGGCCGCGACGAGAAATCGGCGTGGCTCGACATAATCCTCTATCACGGCGAGGAGCGGGAGATTTCCTTTCCATCGCTCAAGGAAGCAATCGTCTCTTTTGCCCTTCGAATGCAGTCCGCGTCCGACGTGAAAGCCCGCAAACCGATGAGCTCGTCTTCCGTGGTTGCGGAACTGCGGGACGATAATCTTTCGGTGGTCTGGAGAAGGGACGAGGGCAAGCTTCTCGCTCTCGAGGTATCAAGTGCCCCAGAACGCCAGCGCGCTCTCCGCGCAACTGCCCGCGCACGCATCGGCGGAAGCAATGGGTGGCAATGAGCCGTATGGTCTTTGAGTTTTGCCGCTCATCGCCCTTTCACGGACAAGTCCACCAATTTGCATCGCGGATCATATTCAACGCCTGCCGCTCTGCCATTGAGGAGCAGACTTTGCGGCTTTGCGGGCGAGCGGATGGAAGCTTCGATGAGCGGCTGTCCCTGCAAGACAACCTCCATTTCGGGCCGCCCCGTTGAGAAAGCAGCGTACACCTTGGAAAGGGAATCGAGCACGACTCTGCCATTTCTCCGAAGGTAGCTGCCACATGCGACAAAGTAGCGGCTCGCGGAATCGGGGTCGTTCGCGTCGCTGCTTTCGGGGCGTGTTACCGCGAAAAGGTACGCATCGGTTTGCCAGCCGGCGATGGTGTTGTTGCTGTTGACGTGCATACGCCGCCCATCCGCTCGAAGGTTCAAGTACGCCTCCGTGACTGTCCCTTTTTCGAGAATTCGCACGCCGAGCATCTCCGGACCCTCGAGACGTTCCAGCCTCGGGAGATTCTCCTCTCCTTCCGCAAGAGGCAAAATCGCCGTGACGAACTTCGTTTGTCGCGTCTCCTCCGGTGGAGAGAAAGAGGGGTATGTGATTTTCACATCCGGTTTGTGGTCGGCCAGTCCTTCCTCCTCGGTCACTGTCAGATTCGCCGGGAATAGCGTGCGAACGAGCGCTTTTGCTCGCCCGTTCGACAGAAGAAAAGCCCCATCCCGCTTCTCTGCCTTCCCCTCATAATGAAGAAGCCACTGGATTCGGCCCGGTTCATAGGTTCGGAGATCGTCGAAGATGAGGATGACGTTTCCCACCCACAAGAAATGGCGATAGTTGCGGGAAAAATGCAGAGAAGTTGGCCCCGTCGCGTCGGCATAGACGTACCTCAGGCCGTCCAGCTCGAGCAGCCGATGCACGCTTCCTGGGGTTTTCACTCCACGGCCAATGTCTTCAGGATTTTGCCCGTGACCATTGAACAAGACAACGTTGTGCGCGCGGCTCTGGCAGTAGTAGCCGCCGTATTCTCTCCGTCCATAGGAGCATGTCCCGGAGTCAATAATCAACGGCTCGCCCGCGTGAAAAAGAATGAACGAGCCCGCGTCGGCGTGGGCATGGTTCCAGGTGAAGCCCGATTTCACCGCGAGTAAGGTCGCGTCATCTTCCCAAGAGGAGCGGATGATCGCCCATCCTACGTCGGGATAAATGACGGACTTCGGCATGTCCACGGGCTTGACTGCTTTGCGTGTGGCATCGAAGTAGAGAAGTCCCAGCGGCGAAGAAAGCCCCGGGTCAGTGCGGTCGAGATACCACTGGAGCTTCCCGTCTGCCGACGTGGCATGGGCATCTTGCCCATGACTCTTCACGGGCGGGACGCCCGTGCCACTGTTCGCCAAAAGCAGCCTCACCGTCGCCGCCGCGTTCCCGTGCAAATTGTGGTCGCCGAAATTGACGGTGAGAAGCGAAGAGGATGTTGGATAGCACGTATGGAGAAAGAAATCGCCCGCCTTTTCCAGAAGGGAAATCTCCGAGGGCGAAGTGTTGGGAAAGGTGTTGCCATAGGCGAGGCGGAAAAGGAGATATTCCGACAGGGCGTAATTGGCGTAGCCAACGCTCTCGTAAAAGGCGCCGCCGTCGTCGAAATTAGGACTTTTGTTTTGAAGGATGTTTCCCCGATACGAGAACCATAGCGGGAAGCCGCGATGCACTCGCTCGACCCACTGTTCCGCTCGCGGGTCGTCTCCGAGGAGCGAGAGAGCCGCAGCGCCCGCCTCCGCCACGCACACGCTCCACCAGTTATGCCCCATGGAATCGAGAGCGTGAATTCGCTTTTCCGGCAGAATCCAGTCGTTCAGCGTCGGAAGGATTCCCAGCCGGGTCATCGCTTGAGAAATCGTCTTTCGGTCTTCCGGCGAGAGGTAATCGTGAATGCAGTCGTAGCCGACCGCGTATCCGTAGCAGAACCGCGCGGTGTTCAACTCGGAGTGCCAGGGAGGGTCTCGCCTCGCGAGCGCCTCGCCGCCCCATCGCCTATATTTGCCGTAATGGAGGAGAGCCTCCCTGAGCTTTTCAGCGTATCGCTTTTCGCCCGTGACCTGATAGACCAGGCCGAGCGTCTGCCCCATGTCTCTCACCTGCGAGCTGGGCCGCCCGTAATTCCCGTGCTGCCCTTTCCCACTTTCGGCATATTCTCTCGAAACGAAGTCCGCCTTCAGCAAACGGTCCGCCCGCTGCCGCAGCTCGAGCCAACCTTCCCTTATCGGTCCCTCGTTCTCGACCTGCCGGCGGAGTCGCTCAACTCTCTCCTTATCGAAAAGCAACCGCGGACGCGAGGTTCTCCAGCCCTCGCACATACCCTCTTCAGCAATTGCGAGAAAAAGAAAAGCCGAAGCGAATGCAACCATCTTACGTATGGCGCCCATGACAAACCCTCCTTTTCTGCGAATTCCGGCGGCGTTTTTAGAACCGCTGCCGCCTCAAATTCCTCGCCGCGCAACGCACGTCACTTGCTGCGGTCCTCCCGATTGACAAGAGCCCCATTTCGCGCACGTCCTTACGAGAAGCCATCTTAACCTTATTCTTATCCCGTTCCGGCGGCAAGGTCATTTCGGAAGCGCGTCTCGGAATGGCCGACTTCATTTTCCCTCACTCTTCCTGTTCCGTTAGAAAACTCATTGACAGCTAATCGCGACCGCGCTAAGGTAACGCCATCGCATTGGAAGCTCGCCGGGGGCTGCTCTACGTTCGGATTGCTCTTCGCCCGCGCAAGGGCACGAGAGCATTTACTCCCCGGAAAGGCCGAGAAGCCCGAAATTCGTTTTGCCAGCGCCCCACTATTGTTAAACGTGAAAATAGTCATTGCCCCAGATTCATTTAAGGGAAGCCTGAGCGCCGCTCAGGTTGCTTGTGCTGTCGCGCAGGGCATCCACGAACTTCATCCCGAATGGCAAACCCTCGAAGTGCCGATTGCCGATGGGGGTGAGGGAACCGTGGATGCGGTGTTGCGATTGCGGATTGCGGATTGCGGATCGCGGAATGGGGAATGGGGAAGCCGGGTCGCGGATCGTAGATCGCAGAATGCAAAACCGGAGACCGGAGGTCTGCAATGTGCTCGGCGAGTGTCCGTGACGGTCAAGTCGCCGCTATTAACTGATGTCGCGGCGGACTTTGCGGTCCTCGATGACGAGGAAACCGCTGTTATCGAGATGGCTCAAGCCTCCGGGCTGACGCTGGCGCCTGAAAACCAGCGAAATCCGCTCCTGACCACCACGTTTGGCACAGGAGAACTCGTCCGGCGGGCGATCGAAGAGGGGTGCAGCCGCATCTACATCGGTATAGGGGGAAGCGCCACTGTGGACGGTGGGGCGGGCATGGCAGCCGCGCTGGGAGTGAGGTTCCTCGACGCCGATGGAAAAGAGATTCCCCTCGGCGGGGGAGGTCTCGCCCATCTCAAAAGAATTGATTTATCGGGAAGAATTGGCCTTTCCGGGCTTCAGATTACGGCTCTTTCCGACGTGACCAATCCGCTGCTTGGCAGGAACGGCGCCGCGCGAGTGTTCTCTCCCCAAAAGGGCGCCACTCGTGAAATGGTCGGAATCCTCGAGCGCAACCTCGCACGCTTCGCTCGAATCATCAAAAGAGACCTCGGCGTTGACGTTGCCGAAATCCCCGGCGCCGGAGCTGCGGGCGGGCTCGGCGCGGGCATTCTCGCGTTCCTGAACGGCGAGATCAAATCCGGGGTTGCGACTCTTATTGATCTTATCGGTCTTCGGGAGAAGATTGGCGGCGCAGACCTGGTCATCACCGGCGAGGGAAAGCTCGATTTTCAGAGCCTCGGCGGGAAGGCGCCGGTGGGCGTCGCGGAGGCTGCTTCTGAGCTTGGCGTGCCCGTCATAGCCATCTGCGGAAGCCTCGGCGAAGGAGCCGCGGAGGTTGCAGGAGACCACTTCATGGCAGCCCTCAGCCTCGCGGAAATCGCGGGCTCTCAGGAACAAGCCATGCTCCGACCGAGAGAGACGCTCAAGAGAGCTGTGGCGTTGTTCCTGACAATGTTTCCGCCGCCCTGGGCAAAGGCATCACCGCTCGCACGAAGACAGCTCTTCGGGAGAACGAATAACCTGACCGCCTCGTCTCACCCCAGTCGGAGGACATGAATGAAATCGGACCCCAGAATAGTCGGAATCATCCCCGCACGGTATCAGTCCAGTCGCCTCCCCGCCAAAGTCCTCGCCGATATATGCGGCAAGACCATGATTCAGCGGACCTACGAAGGCGCGGCAGAAGCCTCTCTCCTCTCTAGCCTCATCGTTGCCGCCGATGACCAAAGGATCGTTGACGTCGTCCGATCCTTCGGCGGAGAAGCCGTCATCACCTCCGCCTCTCATCGCTCCGGCACGGAGAGATGTGCGGAAGTAGCGAGGGATCTCGACTGCGACATCATCGTCAACATCCAGGGTGACGAACCTCTCATCAAGCCGGAAATCGTGGACGAAGCCGCAAAGCTCCTCATCGAAGACCCAATTCCCGAAATGGCGACCCTCGCGTCAAAAACAGACCTCGAAGAAGAGCTTTTCGATAGATCCGTGGTCAAAGTCGTCTTCGATGTCAAAGGGTATGCCCTTTACTTCTCTCGGGCGCTGATTCCTCACTCCAAAACGGGGGCCCTCCAGCCGGGCATAAGCTACCACCGCCACATCGGGATTTACGCTTACCGCAAAGAGTTCCTCCTGCGCTACGTTAATCTCCCTCGCTCCGACCTCGAAGTTGCGGAGGGACTCGAACAGCTCCGCGCTCTTGACAACGGATACCGGATCAAGGTAGGTGTTGTTCGGCATCATTCATTGAACGTTGATACTCCAGAGCATCTCGAGAAGGTAAGGAAAATCGTATGGCAAAGTTCATCTTCATAACCGGCGGCGTTGTCTCTTCCCTGGGGAAAGGGCTGACCGCAGCCTCGATCGCCAACCTCCTCCAAAACAGGGGTCTTAAGCTCACCCTCCTCAAATTTGACCCTTATCTCAACGTGGACCCCGGCACGATGAGCCCGTACCAGCACGGCGAAGTTTACGTCACCGATGACGGCGCGGAGACGGACCTCGACCTCGGGCATTACGAGAGGTTCGCATCTGTCCGCCTGGGCCAACCGAACAACGTTACCTCCGGGCAGATTTACGAGGCGGTCATTTCTAACGAGCGCAAAGGCGAGTATCTCGGAAAGACCGTTCAGGTCGTCCCCCACATCACCGATGAAATCAAGAGAAGAATAACTTCCCTTCAGGACGACCTCGACGTGGTGATTACGGAGGTCGGGGGGACTGTCGGCGATATCGAAGGGCTGCCTTTCCTGGAAGCCATCCGTCAACTTCGCCTCGACGTAGGGCCCGCCAATAGTCTTCACATTCACCTGACCTATATCCCCTACATCCGCGCCGCCCACGAAATAAAGACCAAGCCCACCCAGCACAGCGTCACCAAGCTGCGAGAAATAGGTATCCAGCCCGATATTCTCGTCTGCCGCACTGAGAGGCACCTCTCCGGGGAAATCCGCGCCAAAATCGCCCTGTTCTGTAATGTCGCCATGGAAGCTGTCATCGAAGAAGCGGACGTTCAAGACACCATCTACGAGCTCCCTCTCATGCTCAAAAACGAAGGCATGGACGAAATCATCATCAACCTTCTTCATCTCGATTGCGACAAGAGCGACCTCTCGGTCTGGGAGAAGATCGTCCAGACCGTGCGACACCCCAAAGACGCGGTCACCGTAGCCGTCGTCGGTAAGTACATCGAGCATCAGGATGCCTACAAGAGCGTTTATGAAGCTATTGACCATGCCGGCATCAGCAACGACTGCAAAGTGAATGTGCTGCGTGTTGATCCCGAGGAGATAGAAAAGGGCGCGCCCGAGCGGTCTCTAAAGGAAGCTCACGGCATCCTCGTTCCGGGCGGGTTCGGAGGGAGGGGAATCGAGGGGAAAATCGCCGCCATAGGCTATGCTCGCCTTAATGGCATCCCTTTCCTGGGACTGTGCTTGGGAATGCAGTGCGCTGTCATTGAGTTCGCCAGGAACGTCTGCGGCCTCGCCCATGCCAACAGCACGGAGTTCGACCCCGAGACGCCCGATCCCCTCATCAGCCTCCTCTCCGAGCAAAAGGACGTCGTGCTCCTCGGGGGGACCATGCGGCTCGGCGCGTATCCCTGCGTTATCAAGCCCGGCACAAAAACGTTCGCCGCCTATCAGGAGGATTTCATACGCGAACGCCACCGGCATCGCTACGAGTTGAACTATGAATATCGCGAACTCCTCGAGCAGAGTGGCCTCCTCGTCGCCGGGGCGTCGCCGGACGGCAGACTGGCGGAGATCGTCGAGCTCGCCGACCACCCGTGGTTCGTTGCGTGTCAGTTTCATCCCGAGTTCAAATCGAAGCCCACCTTCGCCCATCCGCTGTTCCGTGGTTTTGTCAAAGCTGCCATGGAGCGGGCCTCCGAGACCAGCGCCGTCCAATCACCCTCCGGGCATGATGGCAAATGAAAGACGAGCCCCTCCCCACGGATCATCCAAAACTGAGACCTATTCAGCCAATCCCGATCCGCCACCGCGGCCGGGACCTTATCCACATCTCCGACCCCGTTGGGCTCTCCGAAAGCAACATGGTTGTCACTCCCGACGTTTTTTTCGTCATGGCTTTATGCGATGGCAGTCATTCTCTCGCCGACATCCAGTACCGGTACGCCCGAAGATTCGGCACACTTCTCCTATCCTCGCGGCTCAACACAATCCTATCCGACCTCGACCGGTGCCTTTTCCTCGACAACGAGAGATTTCGTGTGCGTAAGGAAAGACTCAGGGATGAGTTCAAGCGAGCAAGCGTCCGCCCCCCGTTTCTCGCCGGACAGGCCTACCCGGCAAATGCCCCCTCGCTCAGACACCTGATGGACGGGTTCTTCGCATCCCAGAAAGGCCCGGGTCCCGTTTCCCTGAGAAAACCGGAGAAAAAAGTCAAGGCCATCATCGCTCCGCACATAGACCTTCGCTCAGGCGGGCCATGTTTCGCATGGGCCTACAGCGAGCTCGCTCATTCTCCACATCCGGACCTTTTCGTCATCCTCGGCATCGGCCACGCTCCCATGGATAACCTCTTTGCCGTCACCCCCAAGGATTTCGAGACCCCTCTCGGCATCCTGCCCACCGATAGGGCCTTCGTCAAATCCCTCGTCGAAAACTACCCCGGCGACCTCCTCGCAGACGAGTTTTGCCACCGCAGCGAGCACTCCGTCGAGTTCCAGACTCTCTTCCTGCGATATGTCTTCCCGGAAGACAACATATCCATCGTGCCTATCCTCTGCTCCTCCTTTCATGAGATGGTCGCAGCCAATCACGAGCCTATCGCTGACCCGCGGGTCAGGGATTTCGTCCGGGCCATCAAAATCGCCGCCTCGCGGAGCGAGCGAAGGATTTGCTTCATCGCCGGAGTTGACCTCAGCCACATCGGCCAGAAGTTCGGCGACCCAGGAATGCTCACCTCCGCCACCGAGGTCTTTCTCGAAAGGGAGGACAGGGAGATGCTCAAGCACGTCGAGAACGTGGATGCCGCCGGTTTCTTCGCCTCCGTCGCGAAGGACAACGACAAGAGGAGAATATGCGGGTTTCCCGCAATCTACGTTCTTCTCCACCTCGTTCATCCTGCGAAAGCGCGCCTCCTTAAATACGACAAGAGCGTGCACCCCGGCACCCAGTCCATCGTCTCCTTCGCCAGCATGGTCCTGGAATAACTCCCTCCTCGCCGACACATTCATTTTGTGTGTCCCGATTCGACGACAGTTGCCCTTTTCGGTTTGCATCTTGGCGCCATCTCTCTTTTGCTGCCGGTTTTCGCGCTTCTCGGCCGGCGCCTTCCCCTGCGCCGGGCTACCTCCGAATGATAGAAGAAAAACGAGAATGGATTCTGCTTTTGAGTTCTTGAAAAAGGCGTAAGGGCTGGTAAGATGAAGCGGAGTCGGGATGCGCCGAAGGAGTCGGTTCGTTAGACACGGTTTCTTCGGAGCGAAAAGGGACAGAGAAAGGAGCTTTTTGTCATGAGGTACGAGAAGTTTTTTCGTCGCGTGCTCGTTTGTTTTTTGGCAATGGGTTTGAACAGCGTCGTTTTTCCAGCCAGTGGCGAGCAGCCTGAAGATGGCGAGATCAGGCTTATCGTCAGAGGTGATGACATGGCTTCCTGCCACGCTGCGAACGTCGCGTCTATCAAATGCTATAAGGGGGGAATCGTGCGAACAGTCGAGGTGATGGCGCCCTGTCCCTGGTTCAACGAGGCTGTAAAGATGCTCAAAGAGAATCCCGGACTTGATGTTGGCATTCACCTCGTTCTCACGAGCGAATGGGAGTTTTACAAATGGGGGCCGCTGACGCCGGCGCCCAGCCTGGTTGATAAGCAGGGCAAGTTCTTTCCCGCGACGAGGCAGAGGCGGGATTTTCCGCCCAATACGGGTTTCCTCGAGGCTCGTCCAAAGTTGAAGGAAGTTGAAACAGAGCTCAGGGCACAAATAGAGCTGGCGATGGAGAAGATTTCGAACGTATCTCATCTGACATGTCACATGGGCACAGCGTATTCCACTCCTGAACTGCGGGCGCTCGTAAACAAGTTATCGCAAGAGTACAAGTTGCCTCTGAGTGCTCCGGGAGCAAAGCGAGCGGGCGGGTTTGGGGGCACTCGCACCACGCCCGAGGAAAAAGAAGCCGCTTTAGTGAAAATCCTCGAAAACCTCCAGCCCGGTCTGTGGCTTTTTGTTGACCATCCCGGCGAGGATACCCCTGAGCTGAGAGCGACCGGCCACATCGGCTACCGGCATGTTGCGGCTGACCGCGACGGAGTTACTAAAGCCTTCACGTCTGAAAGGGTCAAAAGGGTTATCGAAAAAAGAGGCATAAGGTTGATAAGTTACGCCGACCTCTACAAGAATTGACCACGACCGGAAAAAGCCGAGCCAACATTCTTGCGTGGCCGACCGTTCGGGAGGACTGGATTGCGGTATCCTGCCGAAGATTCGACAACCCTTGTCAAAAAGCGTCTTCCTTTGAGGCCGCGTGCAGGGGCATTCATTGAAACTCATAGACGAAACATTTTGAAGCATAAGGGGGCGACAATGGACAAGCTCACCAGACGACAGTTTCTTATCCGTGGGACGACTGCGGCGCTCGGCGCCACGGTGGGTGTGAAGGAACTATCCGCCGCAGAGAGCAAACCATCCGGGAAGAGCCGCGTCGTCCTCGTCCGCAGCGAGAAGGCTTTGGACGCCAACTCGCGTGCTTCGGGGGAGGTCGTTCAGAAGATGCTCGATGCGGCTGTGAAGCGATTCTCGGGCGAGTCCGCCTCCAAGGCCGCCTGGGGAAAGTACATCAAGCCATCGGACGTGGTCGGGGTGAAAATGAACGTCATGATGAACGCGACGCATCCGGAAGTGGTCCGCGCCATCGTCACCCGCCTTCTCGAGGTGGGCGTCAAGGATGAGAACATCATCACCTGGGACCGCAACAACGCGGGCATTGGAATGGAAGGGGTTGAGAAGCGAAACCGCCATTTCGGCTACGACTCGAAGACCCACATCAGCAGAGTCGTAACCGAGAAGTGCACCGCCTTCATAAACGTTCCCGGGGTCAAAGCTCATTGGATTGCGGGCATGGCGGTCGCCTTGAAGAACTGGGTAGGGATCGCCAGCGGGCTTAACGTCTCCGATAGGGGCACCAGCTACGCCATCCACGCCAATAGCTGCGCCGAGTGCTGCAAGTTCAACGCTATGCCAGTTGTCCGGGATAAATGCCGGCTTGTGATAGTGGATGCCCTCCGGCCTCTCTGCTACCTGGGGCCGCAGGTTCACCCCCGATACCTCTGGCCCTACAAGGGGCTCTTGGTTTCCACGGACCCGGTGGCGATGGACGTCGTCTGCCAGCGAATCGTCCAGAAACGCCGCGACGAAATGAATCTCGGCCCTATCCGTCCCCCGGCCAAGCATATTACACTCGCCGACACAAAGTATCATCTCGGTACAAGCGAATGGGAAAAGATCGAACTCGTGCAGATCGCTGTGTGAGGCTCGCGAGCCAGACTTGTGACGCTGAAACCCGCTCGCGGGGGAATGAAACAGGTGGGGTTTTAGCTGAAAAAAAGTTGACTCCGCGTGAGCTTTGGGGTATAAACTTTAAGAAGGGGTTCGCGGTAATTAGCCTGTGAGTTTTTTTTGGCTCGGTTACTTCACTTCAAGGAGGCGCCTGAAATGAGAGCGTTCAACGAACGAGCTTGTGGGGTGGCTTTTTGCACTCTTGCTATCGCACTGGCAGCGGGAGCGTGGGGCTCAGAGGCCCTGCCAATTGAAGGCAATAACGCGACGGGGTTGCAGAAACTGGAGTTATCCTCTTACTACGACGCCGAGTCGGTCTCCGTGACACCCGCCGCAGTGTCATATTCTCTTCCGCTTCAGTTTAGCGATATTGCCAATCCCTGGGTCCTCTCGCTGGACGAAAACGCCACGGAAGCTATCGAGCGAAACGGCTTTGTTGTCGTCAATGCGAAAGATTCGGAAGGCGAAATGTACCAGGGCATGGTCAAGCCCTACGTGGACCTGAAAGAGGATCTCGTACCGATTTTTGTCACCTCGGATTCTCTGCTGCACCTCTATCACGTTCAGTTCGACGAGATTCTGAAGTGCGTCGAGGAGAGGGAGTTCTTTCCCAAGCTGGTCCTGATGTCGAACGCCCTATTGGAGGAATCGCTTTCTCAGTACGATTCCTTTTCCGGAGACCTCAAGGAAGCTGCGGGAAGGAACGTCGCTTATTTCACCGTCGCGATGAAGCTTCTTGGCCAGGATGTGAGCGTTGCCGATTTTGTTTCCGAGGAGGTGGACTCTGAACTGAGCGAAGTCGAGGCGCATTCCGGATTCAGCCCCAGCGCGATTTTCATATATAGGGAGGATTACTCTCAATACGTCCCCAGGGGGCACTACACTCGCAGCGAGACGCTGAAGAAGTTTTTCAAGGCGATGATGTGGTACGGGCGGATGGCGTTTCTGCTGAAGGGGAGCGACTCGGCGGGGCCTGCGGGCGACGCGCTAATTTCGATAGAGGACGCCAGGATTCAGACCATCCAGGCTTCGCTCATAGCCCTCGCCCTCGACAGCCTTCAAGCTGAAGGCAAACCGATTGCCGACATCTGGAACCGGATTTATGCCGTAACCGCCTTCTTCGTCGGTGTCGCGGATGACCTGACGCCCTACGAATACAAGGAATCCATCCTGAAGGTCTTCGGCTCGCCGGTGGATGTGGAAGGGTTCAACGACGAGGGAAAGATGTTCGAGTTGAAGACGGAGCTCGCTCTGCTTCGCAGTCCGCAAATATACGGCGGCACGGGAGAGTGCTATATTGACCCGCCGATAACGCCGGAAAAGCTCGACGAGGTGCTGGATAAGAGCAAGGGCTTGAGGTTCATGGGGCAGCGGTTCATCCCCGATTCCTATATGTTTCAGAACCTCGTTGCCCCGGCGGTCGGCCTATATATGGGATCCGGAAAGCCTTTCACAATGGAGATGACGCAGGCGGGTCCGGCGAGATGTTTCCCGAGGGGTCTGGACGTGATGGCGGTGCTCGGCTCGGATGAGGCGTTGGCAATTCTGGAGCGGGAGCGCGACACCGATTACATCAGTTACAACAAAGCCCTGAAAGACCTCGTCGCGACCTTCGAATCGTTCACGGAGGAGGAGTGGAACAAGAACCTCTACTGGAGCTGGCTTTACACGCTGAAATCGCTCCTCGGCAGCTACGGTCAGGGGTATCCCGCGTTCATGCAGGGGACTCCCTGGCAGGATAAGCAGCTTAATGCCGCGCTCGCCTCCTGGGCGGAGCTGCGGCACGACACGATTCTTTACGCAAAGCAGAGCTATACCGCCGGGTGCACGTCTGTCCCCCCAAGGCCTGACCGGGGATACGTCGAGCCGGTGCCTGAGTTTTACAACCGGCTTCGGGCTTTGACCCAAATGACAAGGGTCGGTCTCGACGATATGAACGTCCTGGACTCGGCGCAAAGGAGCAGGCTTCAAGGGCTGGAGAACGTCCTGGGCCGGCTGGCGGGAATCTCCATAGCTGAGCTCGAAGGGCGAGAGCTGAGTGGAGAGGATTACGATTACATAGAGGGTTTCGGATACGTTCTGAGACCGCTGGTGGAAGACCTTTCCGATGACAAAGGCGCAAGGACCACGCTCATTGCCGACGTCCACACCGATATCAATACCTATCGGGTTCTGGAGGAGGGTGTGGGGTACGTCAAGCTCATCGTTGCCGCTTACCTGGCCCCGGATGGAAGAATTGTCCTCGGTGCAGGCCCCGTTTTCTCCTACTACGAGTTCAAATGGCCGATGAATGACAGGCTGACCGACGAGAAATGGACAGAGATGCTGGAGAAAGGCGAGCAGCCGCCGGAGCCGGACTGGGTCAGAAGCTTCATGCACCCCGTCAGCCTGCCCCTCGAAGGAAATGACGATACGGATAGCGACAATCTCTCCGATTCTTGGGAGAAGTCAATCTGGGGCGACATAACAGCAGTCAACGACCCGAACGGCGATTACGATAACGATGGGCTTACGAACAAGCAGGAGTTTTTCGCTGAAACCGATCCCAGTGACGAAAGCTCTTTTCTGGGAGTTCTCAATATTCTTCCGCAGCAGCCCGGCGCGCTCCTCCGCTGGAGCAGCGTTAAGGGAAAGCGCTACCGCGTTTCCTACTCGGACGATTTGCAGAGATGGTATCTGCTCGGGACGCCGGTTACCGCTGAAGGCGAAACCGCAGATTTGTCGGCTCCGGGAGCGCCATCCCTCAAGGGCCGGTTCTACCGGGTGAATGTCCTTCCATAGACTCCATTTGGCGGACGGGCAGCACAGATTTCTTTCCAGGTGAGACCGCGCACGGTGGTCGCACATGCCCCCTGGGGTGGTATGGACATTTGAAACGCGGCTTACCGCCATCCGATACCGTCCTTGTCTAAAACTATGTTTCTCAGTTGAATAGTCGGCCCTCGCGAAAGCAATAGGGCAACTTCGCCGTGCTCATAGATTGCTGGGCGGTTGACTGGGGCTATGCCGGGCGCACTTTCAAAAGCCGGTGGCAGGCTTTCCGTGGCAACGGGAAAAGAGCCAGGGCCGTGGTGACAGAAGCAAGGGAAACTTTGAAGAAGAAAAACAAGCGCACGACAGCCGTCAGGGTGGTTGACATCTTTGGCAACGACGCCGGGGCGACTGTGGAGGTGTAATGGTGGTCAAGGACGAGAAGGCGAAAAGATTGATCGCGGAAATTGTGGCTAAGATAGCAGCCTCATACGAACCTCGGAGGATTATTCTCTTTGGCTCCTATGCGTATGGTGAACCGGACGCGGATAGCGACATTGATTTGCTGATTGTCAAAGACACGGATGAAAGGCCGATTGACCGAAGGGTCAGAGTTCGCAGGATTGTCTCTGACCGCAACCGGCGCATTCCCTTCGAACCGATGGTTCTTACTCAAAAGGAGTTGGCTGAACGAATCAGGGTGGGGGACCAGTTCGTTCAAGAAATCTTATCCCAGGGAGAAGCGCTCTATGAGGCAACATGAATCGGTTTATCCGCAGGACTGGTTTAAGATTGGAGCAAAGGAGCTGGAACGGGCGGACAATCTTCTTGGGCTGGGTGACTTGCAGGGGGCGGGGTTCAATATACAACAAGCCGTGGAGAAATACTTGAAGGGTTTTCTGCTATCAAAGGGCTGGAAGCTGCGAAGGGTTCACGATTTGGAGACGTTGCTAAATGAGGCTCTCGACTACGAAGCCTCGTTTGAAGGCTTTCGCCAGGAGTGTTTGAAGATAACGGATTACTATCTCGAAGAACGCTATCCCTTCACAATCGCGTCTGAACTTACACCAGAAGAAGTGAAGAGGTCACTCCAGACAGCAAAGGAAATGATTGATAAGATTTCAACCCTATTTGATATGAAATAGCGAAAGGGGCGAGCATCCGCTTCCACAGGGTTGCGGCCTACTGACCCCTCCGAGTCGCCGGCCGATGTGGGTGCGTGCCGCCATCCGCAGCGGGCATGGTTTTCGCGACATCGGCATGACTTTTGCCCCTTTTTGTCCTCTTCGCTGTGCCGGTTGCCTATTGCGTTCTCTTGGGCATATTTCGCTGCATTAATTCCATGATCTTCTTCGCCTTCTCCGGATCCCTCATCATTTCCATGCCGGCCTTCATAGCGTCCTTCTGTTCTTTTGGAAGGTCAAACAGCCATTCCCCATTGACTTTGTGGAACTTGAGGCTCTCGGTCCGCTTCTTCCCGCCCACGGTCATAGAGACTTCGACGTCTGCCCAATCGTCCTTGACCTTTGCACTCAATACCTTGAACTTCTGGAGCTTGCCGCCGCGCACCAACTGCTTTGTCGCCTTCTCCTTCCCGGTCATCTTGATCATTTCATCGAGCGCATCCCGCATGTCCGGCGCACAGCAATCCCGCATGTCGTCAAGGTCACCATTCTTCGCGGCCTTGAGATACGCCTCCGCCGCCTTCTCGGGCGTGCTTCTCTTCCCTCCGCAGCCGGGCAGCGCCAGCAGACCCAACACCATGCCGGCAATCAGAGCCACACCCAACGCTGAGCGCACCGAGAACGTTGTAAACAAAGATCTCACTTGCTCCTCCTTTGCTTTCGTCGTTTCCGATTCTTCCTGAAACCGATTGAGTTGCGGCGTGCAGCTTACCCCATTCTTATCGCCGAACGCAAACAGAATGTCAGCAAATGTGTAATGCCTCAGTCTTGGGCGGATACTGAGTTGCGGGACAGAAAAGAGGAGGGAGAGAATAACGCAAAGGCGCAGGGGCGCAGAGAGCAGGATGTGAAGCACTCCGCGGTCGCCTGCCGTGGCATGGGCATCTTGCCCATGATGCTTCACGGGTCCCGCCTCCAGCGGGATGCCACGCCTATCCGCACACAGACAGGTGAGGGACGGGATTTGCGCCAGCCTCCCGGTTCGTCCCTCGGAAATACGCAGCCTGCGACAAGCAAGCGAAAGCGAACTCTCTCACCACTGAAACGTAGCCGCACACCCAAAGCTGCTGCCCTATCGGCTCTTTTTCTGGTATAATATCAATTGAAGGAGGCTGATTTGGAACGGGCGCTAATTCCGCTTATCGCAACGTGTTTCTTGTCGCTTCTTCCGGCGTGTTTCGGGGTGGAATACCCTTTCACTTCCGTTGACATTCTTGGCGGCGACTTCACTCCGGGTACCACTGCCTATGATTCCTCTTCTGATACCTATACCGTGACAGCCGGCGGGCACGATATATGGGATGCGGAGGATGATTTCCGGTTGCTCTATGTGGAGATGGCGGGGGATTTTTCCGTCTCCGTCCGGGTGGACGACCCGGAAAGGTTATGGCCGCATTCCTGGTCAAAAGCAGGCATCATGGTTCGCCAGGACGTATCGCCCGGCTCAAGCGACGTTTACCTCGTCGCCACTCGGGATAACGGGGTCGCTTTCCAGTGGAGGGATAGCGCGAACCTCCCCGCTTCCTGGACGGGGACCTCCGAACCGACACATCCTCTCGCGTATCCGGTCTGGTTGCGAATCGTCCGGCGTGGAAAGGTGTTCACCGGATGGTACAGCGACGATGGCAAATCCTGGGTCAATCCCTCTCAGAATACCCACATCTGCCCCATGACCGATCCTGTCCTCGTGGGCATTTGCCTCACCAGCCATCTCAGCGGCGTGCTTGCGAGGGCGACCTTTGGCGATTTCCACATACCGGAACTTGAAGCCTCGACGGTCGCCATCGGTCCGGCGGACCAAACCTGCCGCGAAGGCGATGCCGTCACGCTCGACGGAACGGAATCGTGGAATGCCACATCTTTCCGCTGGGAGCAGGTTCTTGTCGGCGACGAGCCACAGGTGTCCATCAAACAGGCCGATAATTCCATTGCTGCGTTCGTCGCCCCGCCGCTGGACGTCGCTTCCACCCTGACCTTCCGCTTGACAGCCTATGGCTCCGCCGGAACGGATTCCGCCCTGACGCATGTTACCGTCAAAGCGAGCAACTCTCCGATGGTCGCGCCTTCTAACCTGCGAGGCGAGCGCGGCAATCTCTTTGTAACACTGCGTTGGGATGCCGTTCTCGACGCGGATTATTATGTCGTAAAAAGAGCCGAGCAGCCTCCGGGCGGAGAAAAGTCTTCCTTTCAGACTATCAGACCGTGCGTCAGAGGGGACTCAGTTGTGGACGAATATCTGGAGGAAGGCGTCAGATACTTCTATGTGGTTGCCGCCAAGAACTCCTTCGCTCCGTACGAAGGTCCTCCTTCCGATGAATTCTCGCTTATCGCCATGCGAAATCTCGGCCTCCGCCCTGATACCGCGCCCATCGCTCTGGTGACCGCCCCGACCGGCGGCGGCTTGAAGAACCTCAACGCCATAATGAACGGGGTCACCTGGGAAAACTACGACACGTTCGACGATTATCGCACCCTCGATGATGATTGGTTCGGTTACTCGTGGTCGGAACCACTCTATTTCGACCACATCGTTTACTATGAAGGGCAGCACTTCTACGATGGTGGCTGGTGGACAAGTCTCACGGTCCAGTTTAGCGACGATGGCACGACCTGGAAGGATGCCCCGAACGTTGTGATAACGCCGGCGTACGATTTCGCCGATTCCCGTCTGGGACGAAAACCGTATTCCAGGTTTGACATAACCTTCAAGCCCGTAAGGGCGAGAAGCATCAGAATCTATGGCTGTCCGGGCGGGGTCGCGGCCTTCACCTCCATCGCAGAGCTGGAGGTTTACGGTGACCAGAACCGCGGTCCCCTCGTGGTTTACGGAGTGGACACGACCGTGAACGAGAGAGGCACCGCCATCCTCGACGCCACATATTGCTTTTCGACGCGAGGGCCTATGACTCATTACCACTGGTCGCGGAGCGGCGGACCGCCTGTTACCGTTGCTGACGTTTTTTCCCCAATCACGTACTTCAGTGCCCCGGCCGTTGATGAGGATACCCTCCTGACCTTCACGCTCACCGCCGGCGATGGCGTCGAGGAGAAAAGCGATGAAATGGAGGTACGGGTCCGCAACATTAGCACGCGAGCTGACGCTGGTCGCGACATCACCGCCCTCCAGGGGGCCCTCGCCCAACTCGACGGCCTTGCCTCAGCCACGACCTCCGGCCAGCTTGCCTGTGAATGGGCCCAACTGACTGGCGCCGGCGTCGTGCTCTCCGATGCTCATTCCTTTCGCCCGTCCTTCATCGCTCCGGAGATATGGAGCTTTTGGAAAAAGCTTGTCTTTAAGCTCAAGGTGGACGATGGCCTCGCCCGCCCCAATAGCGTCAGCACCGACACCGTGACCGTGTGGGTTAGAAACGCCGTGAATACCATGACCCACCTCGAGAAGTCCGGTCTCCTCGTCATGGAGGCTGAGAATTATACGTCCGTCAACCGCAACACGGATGACCGCGGCGAATGGCAGGTCTTTCAAGGCGAGCCAACCTACGTTGAAGTCCCCGACATCCCCGGCGTCGGCGGAACAAGACCCTGGGAAGACGCTGCCGAAATCAGCTACAAGATAAGGATTCGTCACCCCGGCGAGTATTACCTCAAGGTTCGCAGATTCATCTCCCAGGGCGCCGGACATGAGGGAGGAAAAAGCAATTCCTGTTGGGTCAGCATCAGCGCCGACGAAAAAATACGCGAATTCGACAACGCAGGCAACTACAATAGATGGTTGTGGACACCGTCTGAACACCTGGCATTTCTCGACGCGGGAGATTACTCACTTCGTATTCGCTGCCGAGAGGATGGGTATCGCATAGACCGGATTATGCTCTATCAGCTTCCCGCGCCTTTGTCGGCTGGAGATTGGTCTTCCGAAATTGGCCCCCTCGAAAGCTATCCCGAAGGTGAAATCGTCTGTTCCCGCGAGCTCGGCGCCTATTACACGCCCGGGACAAGCCACGCGATTTCGCTTCTTATTGACGTGAACACGCCCTTCCTGCCCGAGAGCCTGTCGGTCACCGAGCATTTCCCCTCTGCCTTCTCAGTCCTCGACCCAGCGGGGGGCGACGGTTCAATTCCCGGCCGCTTGGCGTGGACATTTGCCGGCGAGGAAATATCGAGTCGCACTTTGACTTACGCTCTTGCTATCCCGCACAAGACCACAACTCCGGCGCATTTCGAGGGCTACCTGTCCTCCGGCGACACTGAGAATGAGGAGATTTCCGGGCAGGCGGTTCTTTATCCGGTTCCTTCCCCTCCGGCGGGGATAAATGTGGAGATGCTCGTGGACGCGACCATATCATGGGTTCCCGCGTTCGACGAAAGCGTCGTTGCCTACCATGTTTACCGCAGCGGCGACGGGGAGAATTGGACTGACGTCTCCGGGCCGTGTCGGCAAAGCTTCTTCGTTGACTCCACCGTCGAAGCGGGCGTCGCGTACATCTACAAAGTTTCCGCCGAAAATCCCGCCGGCGCTCAGCGGCCACTCTCCGTCTGCCAGCCGACGCCTCCGCAAGTTGTCCCACACATGGAGGTGCGAGAAGCGGAAGATTACGACTATGGCGGGGGGCAGTTCCCCGGGGGTCCTGGGGCGCCACACGCGGTAAGCGCCTTCCGCAAAGATGACCTCGCTCCGGGGATAGATTATTTTTACCAGGCGGGATCGAAGGCCAACTCCTATCGCCCCGAGGACCCGGTGGACATCCACGCGGGCGAGGGGTCCAGCGGCTGGTTCATGGGTTTCTCCACTCCCGGCGACTGGTGGAGGTACACCTTCGACGTGCCCGTTGCCGGATACGTCAAACTCGCTTACCGAGGCTCGACCAGCAGCAGCTCAACGGCCACCATCGAGTTCTTCTGGGACGAGTGTCTCGTCGGAAGTATTACCTACAATACCCCTGAGGGATGGGAAGATTGGACATACTATTCCCCAGAATCATTCTTCTCCAGCCCCGGCAGACACGTTCTGAGAATGGAGCTTGCGTCCGGCAGCGCGGATTACGATCTCATTGCCCTCGGCTACGGCTGGTCCCTCGGCGGGCGAAAGGTCATATACGGGGAAGGCTTCTCGACTTACCCGGACACCTCGCAAGTTCAGTCCTCCGGAGGTTGGATAATTGTCTCGGAGAGCTCTTCAGCGGGCGCCTGGCAATTGTGGAGTACGCATGGCGATTTGCTCACCGACTCCGACGGCGAGCCCGGCCCCGACCTCCCCGGGATGATAGGGAACTACATGGTTTCCAACGGCGACTTCGCCCCGGACATCACCCTCGACGAGCAGCTTATCTCACCGAAAATAGACTGCGCCGAATACGACGACGTCACCGTCCGGTTCTCCAGTTACATCAACATCTGGGAGGGCGACCTTGAGGGGGACTTACAGAAAACGGACTTCGACATTTCCATCTACGATCGCGATTCCCGGTCTTGGTCCGACTGGGTCACGGTCTTTACCCACGACTATTCCGGCGGAGACCAGGTTTCCACCGCGCCCCTCTCATTCGACATCTCCCATTTGGTGGACGGGAAAAAGGTCAGGCTCCGCTGGCATTTCTACGACACGCGGTACGATTTCTGGTGGGCGATAGACAACGTAGTGGTTTCCGGCAGACCCGTGGGAAAACCGAGAATAGTCGCCGTGGAGGTTGACGGCGGGAGTTTACTGACCCTCTCCTGGGAGAGATTCGGGACCGGCTACTACACCGTCCAGCATACCGACGACCCGAACAATCCCGCATGGACGGATGCCGAGGGGGCAACATGGCCCATCATGCCCGCCACGTGGACCGGGCAACTCCCCGCCGGACAGCGAAGGCGTTTCTACCGCGTCATTTCCGAGTAGCAGTCCGGTTTTTCGGCGTCCCCTCCCGTAGCCCGCTCTACATCCATCCTTCGCTCTCGTACCACTCTATGGTTTCTGCCAGGCCCTCCTCGAGGGAATACCTCGGACTATATCCAAGTTCGCTCTTCGCTTTCGATATGTCGCACAACCAGTACCGTTGAAGAATCTCGTTCGCCTTCTCTCTATCGAGCATCCTTGCCCGGCCGGTCAGCGCCGCGGATAGGCTATTCACACCGCCAAGAGCCCTGACCGCCGCTTCGGGAACCGATATTATCAAGGCGCGCTTTCCCATAACCCGAGCCGCCGTCTCCGCGAACTCTCGCCATCCATAGCCCTGCTCCGCCCCGATGTGGTATGTCTGCCCGACCGCCGATTCCGATTCCGCCGCAAGAATCACCCCCGCCACCACATCCTTCACGTAAACGAAATTCGCGTACCTCTCACCTCGCACGAGAACAGCAACTCCTTTTTTCAACATCTTGAAGAACGGATATATCCCTCTGTCTCGCGGCCCGAATATCGCCGGAGGCCTGACGATTGCGACCGGAAGCCGCCCGGCATATTTTCTCACTTCTTTCTCCGCCTTCAGTTTACTTTTTCCGTACCGAGAAACCGGTCTGGGCTGGTTGCACTCACGCACCGGACTGCCGTTCAAGCTCGGCCCCGCGGCGCTCTGACTGCTAATGAGCACGAACTTACTCAGCTCCGGGTCGTACCTGGAACACGCCGTCAGGAGCTTCGCTGTCCCGCCAAAGTTGACTCGGTCGAAAGCTCGCTGGCTCGTCGCTTTCACGAGCCCCGCCGCGTGAAATAGATACTCCTTTCCCGCAACAGCCTCTCGCAAACTGCTTTCTGAGGTGACATCTCCGTAAACAAGCCGTACGGGAAGGCCTTTCAGCCACCGCAGGTCGCTCGTCCGGCGAACGAGACAGTGAACCTCATATCCCCTCGCCACGAGGCCCTCTACGAGGTGGCTCCCAAGAAAGCCGTTGCTGCCGGTTACGAGTGCGGTCGTGTGGTCTGACGCCAATCCCTGATAAAACCCCTTGTGCTTTCGAGAAAATCGTTTACAATTTCACTCGTTTTTCATAGCTTGCTTGACAATGTTTGGCCGGATTGACAGAGTCGCCTTCTTTTCTTGTGGCAGCCGTGTGGCTCCCAGGAAACAACGATAAATCCGCGACTGCATGGTCGTTCTTCAAAGACGGGGGGGAGAACCGTCGTTTTCGAGCGAGAGCAACTGGCGACACTCCGCGCCACGACGCATGCGGTTTCCCGTCACAGGCGACAATATCTTTTCGCATGAGCAACAGCAACACCAAAATATCAAGCGGAGAAAAGATGGACATTTTTGAAAAGTGCCGTAACTTCACGGCCGCCAGAGAAGCCAAGGCCGCCGGGCTTTATCCCTACTTCTCAGAAGTGGAATCGAGCCTCGGGACAAAGGCCATTATTGACGGCAAAGAAGTCATCATGATCGGTTCGAATAACTATCTCGGTCTGACCACCCATCCGAAGGTCAAAGAAGCTGCCATTCAGGCGGTCGAGAAATATGGTTCCGGCTGTACGGGTTCTCGTTTCCTGAACGGCAATCTCGACATCCACGTGGAACTTGAGAAGCGGCTCGCCAAATTCATGAACAAGGCAGCGGCTCTGGTCTTCAGCACAGGCTTCCAGACAAACCTCGGCGGGATTTCGACCCTCGTCGGCCGGGGGGATGCCGTGTACATAGACCGCGAGGATCATGCCAGCATCGTTGATGGCTGCCGGCTCGGCTTCGGAAAGGTTTACAAGTTCAAGCACAACGACATGGAAGACCTCGACAGAATCCTCTGCGAAAGCGAGAACTCCGGCGGAAAACTCATCGCCGTGGACGGCGTCTTCAGCATAGGGGGCGACATTGTTGACCTGCCTGGGCTCGTCAAGGCGGCCAAAAAGAACGAAGCGAGGATACTCGTAGATGATGCTCACGCTATCGGCGTCCTGGGGGAGCGAGGCAACGGCACCGCGAGCCATTTCGCCCTCGACGACGAGGTTGACATCGTCATGGGCACGTTCAGCAAATCGTTCGCCTCCCTGGGAGGGTTTTTGGCAGGGGACGAGGATGTTATTGATTATATCAAGCACAACTCCCGCGCGCTCATCTTCAGCGCCAGCATGCCGCCGGCTGCCGTGGCGGCAGCGCTTGCAGCTCTTGACATCATCGAAAACGAGCCCGAACGGAGGCGCCGCCTCAAGCAGATATACACTCGCATGAAAAAGGAGTTCGATACCCTCGGTTTCGACACCGGCAATTCCTGCACAGCCATCATCCCGATTAAGATCGGCGAGAATGAGCCAACCTTCAAATTCTGGCGAGCACTTCTCAATAATGGTGTTTACGCCAACACCATCATCACCCCTGCCGTTCCCCCGGGGGAAAGCCAGATCAGGACCAGCTACATGGCCACTCATAGCGATGACGAGCTCGACCGGGTGCTGGAAGTTTTTGAGAAGCTTGGCAGAGAATTCGGCTTGATATGACCGCGGCGCAAACGCTCAGAGTTCAGCGTGTCGAAAGCAAGCGGATGCTCAGGAGCTTTGTCAAGTTCCCCTGGAAGGTTTACCGGGGCAAACCTCTTTGGGCGCCACCTCTCATTCACGATGAACTCCACCGCTTCAACCCCAGAAAGAACCCGTTTTACGAGCATAGCCGGGTCCAGCTCTTTCTCGCCCTCGCGGACCGGCGACCCGTAGGACGCATCGCCGTCTTCATCAACAGAAACCACAATCAGTTTCACAACGACCGCATCGGGTTCTTCGGCTTCTTCGAGTGCCTTCCCGATTTCTCGGCCAGCCGTCAGCTTTTTGACGCTGCCGCCCACTGGCTGAAAGAGAGAGGGATGACCTCCATGCGAGGCCCCATGAATTTCTCCACCAACGAGGCTTGCGGCTTTCTGCTGGAGGGATTTGACAAGCCGCCCATCACAATGATGCCTTACACTCCGCAATACTACCTCGACTTTGCGCAACAGTACGGCTTCCGAAAAAGCAAGGACCTCTACGCCTACCTCATAACGGAAAAGGTCTTCGCCTGGGAGAAATACGAGCGGCTCCTAAGCTTGATTAAGGAACGGGAGAGCTTCACGGTGCGAAGCGTCAATATGAGGAAGTGGCGGCAGGAAGCCGAAACAGTCAAAGAGATTTATAATGCTTCGTGGAGTAGAAACTGGGGGTTCGTCCCCATGACGAAAGCTGAATTCGACCACCTCGCCAGACACATCAAACCAATCGTCAACCCCCAACTGGTGTTGATTGTGGAGACAAACGGCGTTCCAGCGGGCTTTTCTCTGACTCTCCCCGATATTTCCGCCGCCCTCCGAAAAGCGAACGGAAGGCTCTTCCCCTTTGGGCTATTGCGGTTCATGGTCGCGCTGCGCAAATCTGACCAAACGAGAGTGCTACTTCTCGCCGTCAAGCCGGAGTTTCAAAAACGGGGGCTGGCAGGACTGCTCATCACCGAAACAGCCCGTGCGATTCTGAAGGCTGGCTACACCGTCGCAGAGATGTCCTGGACCCTTGAGGACAACGTCCTCATCAACAAAGCTCTGGAAAGGGTGGGGGGGCAGCCTTACAAAAAGTACAGGATATACGAAATCGTCTTGTGAGCCCGGGTCCCCCCGAAGCAACCACTCCACTCCGCAGGGCGACGCTACCACCAGAAGGAAACGTATCCGCCCCAGCCCCGACTCGGAGCCGAGTAGTACGGCGCCCGATAGTAGTGCGGCGCCGGGGAGTAGTAGGTCGGGCGATAGTAATAGGACCGCGGATAGGAGTAGTATCCACCAAACCATCGGTACGGCCGATAGTAATAACGCGGGCGGTAATATCGGTGCCGGTACACATAGGACCGGTAATCAAGCGGCCGATAGTACCTTCTGCGATACACGCGCGCGCCCTCGGCTTTCGGGGCCACTGCACACAGCAGCGTCATCGCCAGTATCGAGCCCAAAACCAGCTTTTTCATACTTCCAACCTCCGCTTATCGTCAGGAAAATCCAATTTGCTTTCCCGCTCCATTTGTCTTAGACGCCCGAACGAGAGTTTTATTCGGACGACAAGCACCCTCGCCGTCGGGATTCATCCTCGACGCGGACAACAAGCGGCAGAAGCAGCCAGCGCGCCGCCATAATGGTGTCGAGATTTCACATCGTCCTGTTTCACCTTCTTGCTACGTCAGCTCCTTGGCCCGCTTGTAGGCCGCCGAGACCGCTTTCATGAGGATACCACGAATCCCCATTTCTTCCAAGACAAAAATCCCTTCGATAGTCGTGCCCGAGGGAGAGCAGACCTTGTTCTTCAGCTCGGCGGGATGTCTCCCCGTCTCTTCTATCATCTTGGCACTTCCCGCCATGGTGCCAGCGACCATCCGCAGCGATTGCGAGTAATCCAGCCCTATCCGAACGCCCGCGTCCGCGAGGGCTTCGATAATCGCGAAAACGTATCCCGCGCCGCTGCCGCTTAACGCGGTTACCGCGTCAATCTTGTCTTCCGGAACCTTCTCCACTGTCCCCAACACGCCCAGCAGCTCTGCCGTCTCTTCCTCCTCCTCCATTGTGACATTCTCCCCCCGCGAAATCGCAATCACTCCTTTTCCTATCTTTATGGGGAGGTTCGGCATGATCCTCACGATCTTCACTCCCGGCAGCTCCTCCTCGTAGCTTTGCGTCGCTACCCCCGCCAGAACGCTGATGAAGACCTTGCCGTCAAGATTCGCGTTTTTCATTTCCTCAACAAGAGATAGGAAGGCTTGCGGCTTGACTGCAATCACCACAACCTCCGACCACTCGATCAGGGCTGCGTTGCTCGGCGCCTTTCTCACGGCGTAACTTTCAGCGATTTTTTCCAGCCTTTCAGGGCGTATATCGTACGCGAAGAGCTTATGCCCTTCCTTACCCAGGCGCTCGGCAAATATCTCGCCAATAGTCCCAACCCCTATTATGCCCACGTGCATTTCACACCCTCCCTCACCGTTTCTGTGGTCATAGGATCACCATATTATCCCTGTGGACGACCTCATGGGATGTCCTATGCTCAAGAATCTCACCTATCTGCCCTTTTCTTGCTCCCATGATTTTCTCCAAATCAACGCTGCTATATTCCACCAGCCCTTTTCCGACCAGTTTATTCTCAGCGGAAACGATCGAGACCAGGTCCCCCGGCCGGAAGCGCCCCTCCGTTCTTGTGATACCGACCGCAAGCAAGCTTTTGCCTCCTTGGCGGAGGGCGATTTCCGCTCCCTGGTCAACCACAAGCTTGCCCTTCGACCTTTTCCCAACAGCCAGCCAGCGCTTTTTGCTTTGGAACGTCCGGCCCGAGGGGACAACCAGCGTTCCCGGAGCATCGTCCCGCGAGCTCGCCTCGATAATGACGTCCTTTCTCAGCCCGTTCAGGATCAATGTGGGGATATTCATCATCGCCACTTTTCTGGCAGCATCAATCTTCGTCTCAATCCCTCCGGTCCCCCAAACGCTCTTCCCTCCTTTCGGCGAGGCCGAGAAGCTATCAACCTCCTCGATCCTCCTGAGAAGCTTACCCTCCTTTCCGGACATGGGGTCCTCCGTGTAAACTCCGTCGGTATTGGTCAACATAATAAGGAGGTCCGCTCCCCACAAAATCGAAAGCAACGACGCGAGGTTGTCGTTATCACCGATTCTTATCTCGTCGGTGCTGACCGTATCGTTCTCGTTGACGACCGGAACGATGCCCTCCGCCAGCAGCGTCATCAGCGTGTTGCGGATGTTGAGGTAGCGTAGCCTGTCGTCGAAGTCCTCGTGCGTCAGAAGCAACTGAGCTGCGTTCCTTTCGAAAACGGCGAAACTGGACTGGTACTCCTTCATCAGTTCCACCTGCCCCACCGCACACAGCGCCTGCTTGTATTTCATCTCCGCTCTGTCGCCCCATTTTCCGACTCTGCCGAAACCCGCGCTCCTCGCCCCCGACGAGACCATCGCCACGCGCCTCCCTCCCTCTATCAGCCAGTTCACCTGAGAGACGATATTCCACAGGACGCGACGGTTGATCTTCCCATCCTCGTCCGTAAGGACAAAGCTGCCCACCTTGACGACGATGTCTCCCGCTTTTTTAATGACCGTTCGCATCTCAGACTCCGTCCCGCCGGCGAGAGTTTTGCCGGATGTCACGGGCGCCCTTCACCGAAGACCTTCAACTCCTCCTCAAACTCCGAGTAGGGCGTATCCTGTTTAGCCTTCGCCCAGTCTCCACCGGGAGCCCAATTCAGCCGAACCAACGGCAAGAGGCTGCCTTTCGGCGTCACATAAATCCGCACCGCGTCAGCCTTCTCGCGTTTCCAGAATCCCTGGAGAGCCGACCTCGCCGTGGCGACCGCCTGCTCTTTGGTTGTGCCCTTTGCAACCGCTATCTCGTACTGAATACGCTTCACGCCGCCCAGGCTCAAGTCTGTTTTCCCCATGACCGTGTACGCCACCGCTTTCGGCTTTGAAAACTCAGCCTCGACGCTCGCCTTGGCCGCCGCCTCCTGCATAACCTTGAACGCCCAGAGATGCTTCGGATTCTGAGCGAGGCAGGCGTTGGCATATTGAAAAGCCATTTCGTGCTTCTGATTGGCGAGGGAGCTTTTTGCCGCTACATAATTTCTATCCTGCAAATTGACTCCTTCCATCGGCGCCGCCGCCGGGCCCTTCCCCAGAATTGCATCAAGGCGCCCTGTCGCTTTCGACCACAATCCCGCGAGAACCTTTTGAGGCGGGCTCTTCGAGAACTCTTCCTCATAGCCCTTTTCCGACAAAACCTCCTTCACAAATATCTCCGCGTAAGGCCCGTACTCCGCCTGCTCTATCGCCAGCGCCAACCGCCAGTTCTCCGCCAGCGTCTTCCGAACTCTCCATGCCTCGGCGGCTTTTCCGTCCCTCTTATAGAACTCAGCCTCCGCCGCCATCACCGGAAGGGCCGCATTTATCACTGTCAGCGCATCACTGAAAGTGCAAGCCTCGTTCCTTAATTTTACGCACGCGATTCGCGATTGGCCGAGAATCTCGAAAACCTCCGCCCATTTCCCTACCCGGAACGCCGACTGCGCCGAGTCGAGAAGTCTTCGCGTAGAACTTGCCAATGCCGACAGGTGAGGGGAAGAGATTGCCATCGCCGCCGCCGTGTAAGGCAGAGTCGTATCGAGCACCTTTGCGAGACCTGCCATCCTCTCCTTGCTATAATCGCGGCAAACGGGCTTGTTGTTTCCCGCCGCAATCTCAGCAATCGCCTCGGCATCCTTTTTCATTCGTAGATACACCGCCGCCAGGGCGTAATCGTAAAATGCGTTCTCAGGGTCGGCAGATAGTCCCTCCGTCAGAACACTCAGCAGCCGGTTATCTCGCCCCGGCTCCGCTCGTTTGTCTCTGGACATCAGGCTTAGCGCATACGCTACGCGAGCCGCCTTGTGTTTGAGCACGGACGGCCGCTTCGCGGGGTCGGTTTTCCCCAGCTCAACCAGCGCCGCCTGTACCGAGGGATCGCTCCGTCGGAAAAGAGTCACAACACTCTTCGTCGGAATCCTTGTCCCTCGGCTCCCCGCCGCCTGGGCCCCGGTCAAGCGAGAAAACATTCCGGCTGGCGACCCTCCTGGCTTTCCAGCAGCCGTCCCGAACGGCGATACCGCCGCGGCGCCTGCTGCGGGCTGGATGAGCAATCTATGACGAGAATAGTCGCCCGCCCTCACTGACCCGGCGTTCTGCCACGTTCCGTCGGGCGCCCAGATCGCCGCCCCGCCGGTGGGAGGCCCGCTCGTACTGGTCCCCGGCAGATAAAACGACAGCGATATTGCATTGTAGGGCTGGAACTTGACCTGTTCGGCGATGATTTCATTACATATCCTGCGAATTTCGGGTTCCGTCAGGTCTCCGGACAGGATTACTCGGAGTTGCCGGGTCACAACTGTGCTGCCATCCGCGGAATTAGTTGTCGAAGTGTTTTGTGATGCAAGCCGATAAGCAGGCCCCGCAGACGCTCTTCGAGCTTCTGTCCAGCTCAACCCCTGCAAAGCGGTCATCCCCAAAAGAGCCTTTCCGCAGTGTCTCGCGAGAAACTCTTCCCCAAGGTCGTCCTTATTGACTCCCAGGATTTCGGCAACGCTCCCCCACGGGTCCTGTTTGCCCTGCGGCAGCAGCAGTTTTTCAAGGCATCCCTCCACGGCGCCCCTGCAAAAGCTCGCCGCTACCGGTTTTATATCGCTCTGCTCCACAGCCGAGGCCAGAAGCGGCAATCCCTTTTTCTCCCTCCCCAGCAGAATCTGAATTGCCCCCTGAATCGCGTCAATTCCGGGCGTCGTGCCTTCTGCCTTCAGTAAGCTTTTCTCCTCCTCGAGAAAGCTCGCCGCCTCCCTCAGCTCTCCGTCTGCCAGCGCCGTGGCGAGAGAAACAAATGCGTCCGTGTCCGTGAACTCATCCGCGGCTGCTCTCAGAAAGGCTGCTGCCTCCGTTTCAAAAGCCTCCTTTTGCCGGTCGGCAAAAGGCACAGTCGTCAGCGCGCTCGAAATCCGCTCGCGAACGCTATCAATTGCCGAGCGGACATCCGCTCTCACCCCGACCCATTTCTGTTCTTCTTTCTCCTTTTCTTTTTCGCCGGGACCTCTCTCTTGCAACCCTACCAGACGCTTTGCCTTCCGGAGGATTTCCGACATCTGTTCGGGTGCAAATACTGCCAGGCCCACGACTATCGCCGCCACAGCCACCAGCAACCGAATAACCTTCTTCTTCCCACGCTTCTTTTGGCGTGCGGGGATTGCTGCCTCCGGCGCCTCTTCTGCCGCTGGAGCAACTTCGGGCAGAACGCCCGCCTCGGCAATTTCCGCTGCTTGCTCGGCTGGCGGCGCCTGAATCTCGGCTTGCGGCGGGACTTCCTCAGCAGCAGGCTCGACCAGCTCCGGCGAAACCTTCTCGGCCTTCCGCCGTAGCCTAATGACACGCTGCGGCTTCTTCGCTCCGGCGGCAAGAACCTTTTCTCCGGTCTGGAGATTCGTCCCGCACTTCGTGCAAAACTTTGTTCCCTCCGGCCACGGCGCGCCGCAGGACGTGCAGAAAATCTGTCGTCCCTCTTTGGCTGCCTTCGTGACTGCAAAACCTTCAGTTTTTTTTAACTGAACCCACTCCGCCGTCAGGTGGTTCTTCGCCACCGGAGTCTCCGCATCAATCTGCCCCGATTTGAACCATTCAAGCAGAGTGTCATAGGTCACCGGGGAGAACACCGTCCCGTCCTTGAACCTGACCTTCCATTCCTCTTGAGCTTCCTGCTTTCCTGTTTTTTCTTTCTTCTCCTCAGGCATCTCAGTCTCTCCTATGGCATCAGCTATCATCAACTATGATGGCTCAGCTTCGTCGGCGGCCTCGCCCGCACCTATTCCCGCACCTGCCCCTCACCATAAATCACGTACTTCGAGGTTGTCAATTCCTTCAGCCCCACCGGCCCGCGGGCGTGAAGCTTCTGCGTGCTTATCCCCATCTCCGCCCCGAACCCGAACTCCCCACCGTCCGTGAAACGGGTCGAGGCGTTAACATAGACCGCCGCCGCGTCCACCTCCGACGTGAACCGGCAGATATTCGCGAAATCGTTTGAAAGAATCGCTTCCGAATGCCCTGAGCCGTACCGGGTGATATGCGAAATCGCCTCCCGCACATCTTCCACGACCTTGACCGCCAGAATCAAATCCAGATATTCCGTCGCCCAGTCCTCACCCGTCGCCTGCTCGACCTGCGGTGAGATTTCTCTCGTTTTTTCGCAGCCGCGAATCTCCACTCCCTTTTTCTCCAACAGCCGAATCATCTCCGGCAAGAACTTCTCGGCAAGTTCCTTGTGCACGAGCAGCGTCTCCATCGCGTTGCAGACTCCCGGCCTCTGGCACTTGGCGTTGATGACGATTCGCTTTGCCATCTCAAGCTCCGCCGAGGCGTCAACGAAAACGTGGCAGTTCCCCACGCCGGTCTCTATCACGGGAATGGTGGCTTTCTCCACGACCATATCTATCAGTCCTCGCCCGCCTCTCGGTATCACCAGGTCAATGTACTCTTTCATTCTCAACATGGCGTCCACCGCTTCCCTGTCCAGGGACTCCACCAGCGCGACCGCATCCTCCGGCGCCTCCGTCCCCGCCAGCCCCGCTTTTATCAATCGCACAAGCTCCCTGTTGGTATTGATGGCGCTGCGGCTACCCCTCAGCAGAATCGCATTGCCGCTCTTCAACGCCAGCGAAAACGTGTCAACGGTCACGTTCGGGCGGGACTCGTAGATTATTCCTATAAGCCCGAACGGAACTCTCACCTGCATGATCCGCAGCCCGTTCGGCCTCACCCACGCCGCGTTGCTGCTGCCGACCGGGTCAGGCAGCGCCATCACCGCACGCACGCCGTCAACAATGCCTTTCATCTTCTTGTCGTCGAGCTCAAGCCTGTCCACCAGCGATTCCTTCATCCCCGCTTTCCTGGCGGCGACAACATCTTTCCGGTTCTCCGCGAAGACGCTTTCCTTTTCCTCGTCCAGAATCGCTGCCACCGCGCCGAGGGCGTGGTTCTTCGCGTCTGTCGAAAGCACCGCAGTCCTTCGCGAAGCCTCTTTCGCCGCTCTCGCTTTCTCAACAAGCTCTGGAAACTCCTTCACTTCTCTGCCCCTCCTTAGTGCAGTGCTGTGGTTCTTAAATTCGGTCACGTATTCTTTTTTTTGACGGGATAACGGGATGGACATGATTCTTAGAATCCTGTATATCTTTGCGAAAGGTTTTTGACCTTTCGCTCTGCCGCAACCTCTCACGTACTGGTTTAGCAGCGGCAACGAGCTTGTTAGGCAGTTCTATCTCCTGAGCCGCCACAACAACCCCCTTGACCTCGCGGCACGCGGGGCTCGACGACGACCATATCTCTTTCGACCCAGCCATGACCGGGCTGCATGGTCTGCGACAACTTCTCCGTCTATTGCTTGCCCTTCGTGATCTTTCACCCAGCGGCCCCTGGGCCTGTGATTTACTGGATGCTTCACGCCTCTGGGACAATCCAGTCTATCCTGTTATCCCGTCAAAATAGCTCCTTTCGCAGCACCATTATACGTCACCGTATTTACGAATCGATGTACTTAGTGCAGTGCTGTGGTTCTTAAATTCGGTCAGGTATTCTTTTTTTTGACGCGATAACGAGATGGACGGGAGGTGCTCCGTTCCGGAGTGTGGATTGCGGAAAGGGGAACGGGAAACCGCAAATCCGAAATCCGCAATCCGCAATGGGCTCCCATCCTGTTCATCTTGTTAGAATGTATAAGTAAAGCTTGAAAAGGGAACCGTCATGATGGCTCAATTGCCGAGAGCAGAGTGAAACCGGCTCAGAAACCAACTCAGGAGGCTTCCCATAAGCGCGAGTGTACACTATGTCGGATTCGACATCTACAAAAAGATGATCGCTTACGTATGGCCTCAGTCTCGGGCGGATACCCCGCCTTGGCGGGGGAGGGAAAAAAGGAAGAGAAGGGTAACGCAAAGGCGCAGAGTCGCAGAGAGGAGAATGAGAAGGACTTCGTCATCTCCTGCCGTGGCATGGGCATCTTGCCCATGATCCCAACGGGAGTTCAGTGTTGCCATCTATGTAACGCCGCCCCGCCATGGCGGGGCAGTCCTGAGGGCGTCCCCCGCGGAACGCGGGGCGGGGGCAGGATGTCCTCCCGCGGAACGCGGGACAAGATGCCGGCGGTACAATGGCGCCTCGGCGTGGTCTGCGGACTGTGCGGTTCCAGCCTCAGCCGCCCGTAACTGAGGCATTACAGGGTAACTCTTCTTACCCTTGAAGGAAACTTATCATGGACGTCGAAGAGGCTGTTCTCACACAACAATATAGGCGGCAGTATTGCGAACGAGTGCATTTGGGAGGCGTGCTATGTATCACAAAACTATGTGGTTAGCCCTTGCTATCTGGCTGTGTGTAGGTGTTTCAATCGCGGAAGAAGCGAGAATCGTAGTTCATGGCGACAAGGTCAGTCACCGTCTCACTCGCTACATGACCGGCGCCTGTATTGAGGACGTTAACCATGAGATTTACGGGGGCATCTACAGTCAGATGATCTTCGGAGAAAGCTTTGAGGAGCCGCCGCCGTCGTCCACGCCACTGAAGGGATTCACGGCATACGGCGGGATCTGGGTGGTGAAGGACGGGGCACTGCTTGCCGGGCCGGGACCGGGGCCCAAACTGATTGCTGACATCCGCGAGTTCGCAATCGGCGCAATCGGCGTTGAAATGTTCTTCCCCGATGATGAGCTCGGTAACGCCGGATTCATCGCAAAAGTCAAGGACCCCGGCGTGGGCGCCGACAAGTTCATCGGCTACGAAATTGCTCTCTCGCCAAAAAGGGAGAGACTGATTTTCGCGCGACATCGCAACAATTTTGAGCCGATTCAGGAGGTTCCCTGCGACGTGCCGCTGAAGGCATGGATACCTCTTATCGTAAAGATGGGGGAGACGTCTCTGGAGATACAGGTCAACGGCAAGTCCGTGTTGAAATACGAAGATGAAACCCATCCGTTGCGTTCCGGCCGCGTCGGACTGCGAACCTGGCGGCGTCAGGTACTATGCCGGAACCTCTGGGTCGAGAGCGAAGGGCGCAAGGAGCGATTACCTTTCGAGCTGCGGACTGACCGAAGTTTTGCGGGTGAGGTCAGTGGTATGTGGCGTCCGCTGGCACGCAATTCCGCACAAGGGAAGTTCGCGCTGGAATCGAAAGACAGCTTCAACGGAGCCCAAAGCCAGCGGGTGATCTTTCTTTCCGGCGAAGGGGAGATCGGTATCGAAAACCGCAGTTTGAACCGCTGGGGGATGTACTTTCAAGCGTGCAAGCTGTATGAAGGATATATCTGGATTCGGGCTGATGCCCCCACCGACTTTTATGTGGTGATGGAGAGTGGTGACGGTTCGCGGGTTTACGCGGAAAAGAAGCTGCGTGCAAGGACTGACGGGTGGACGCGGCGCGATTTCACGCTCACTCCGAATGCCACAGACAAGAAGGGGCGCTTCGCCATCAAGCTGAGGAAGCCCGGTTCCATCGTCATGGGGCACGCCTTTCTGCAACCCGGCTCATGGGGGCGATTCAAGGGACTGCCCGTGCGAAAGGACATCGCCGAGGGACTTCTTAAGCAAGGGCTCACCGTCCTGCGGCTCGGCGGCTCCATGATTAACTCACAACAATACCGCTGGAAGAAAATGGTGGGCCCGCGAGACCGCCGTCCTCCATACCACGGCACATGGTATCCCTACTCGAGCAATGGCTGGGGCATTCTCGACTTTTTGAACTTCTGCGAAGCAGCGGATTTTCTCGGCATTCCTGCTTTCAACATTGAGGAGACTCCCGAAGATATGGCCGACTTCGCGGAGTACGTCAATGGCGCGCCCGAAAGCCGGTGGGGAAGAAAACGCGTCAAGGACGGACATCCTGAGCCGTACAACTTAGAATACATCGAATTCGGCAACGAGGAAGCTGTCAACGAACACTATTTCCAGAGGTTCAAACCCGTCGCTGAGGCAGTGTGGGAGAAAGACCCGAAGATGGTTCTTGTGGTGGGCGATTTCCTCTACAACGGTCACATCCGTGACCCGTTCGACTTCAATGGCGCGCCGAGGATCAAGAGCCTCGCTACCCACAAAAAGATTCTCGAGCTCGTCGAGGCTCGCGGCAAAAGCGTTTGGTTCGACGTGCACATCTGGAACCATGAGCCGGGAAATCCCGACGAGATGCGAGGTGGCTTAATCGGCTTGCGGGATTTCATTCGGGCGCTGCACGAGTTCGACACAGGTGCGGATTTCAAAGTGTGCGTCTTCGAGGAGAACGCCAACAACCACGCTCTGCGGCGGGCACTGGGCCACGCCCACGCCATCAACGAGCTGGAACGCATGGGGGCCGATGTGCCGGTTGTCTGCGCCGCAAACTGCCTCCAGCCTTATAAACAAAATGACAACGGTTGGGACCAGGGAATGCTTTTCCTGACTCCCTCTCAGGCGTGGGGACAGCCTTCGTACTACGTCACTCAAATGGTCGCGCGGAACTATCTACCCCTCTGTGTGGAGACAGATTTCGAAAGCCCCGGCAACGTACTGGATGTCACCGCAAAGAGCAGCGAAGGCTCCACAACGATTACACTACAGGTGGTCAACGTGGCTGCCGGACGTGTAAGGACACATATCCGACTGGCCGGCTTTACGCCCCACGAGCCTGTCGCTCGCGTCATCCAGATTCGGGGTGGACTCGACGATGTCAATAGCCCGGGCGACCTGGAGAAGGTCGTGCCCTGGGAAAGGAACTGGGATTACAGCATCGAAAATGGCGAGATGACGTACACTTTCCCACCGTATTCGTTCACAATTCTGCGGTTCGAGTAGGTGATTACTCGACCCGGAGCGTCCCGGGGAAATCGCGGCGAGAGTACCGATTGTGGAAGGCCGTGGCGTCTCCATAATGAAACAAGCTCGAATACGAAACTCAGATAAGGAGAGGTATTATGTGTAGAAGTTTGTTTTATATGTTCTCCCTTGTTTCGTTGTCGTGTCTGGTTAGTAACGGGTCAGGGTTGACACCGGCAACAACCTGGATGTCAGAATGGGAAGGGGGTTCAAGGGCCTCATGGATGACATCCGCATTTACGACCGTGCCCTGTCCGAGGACGAGGTAGAGGCTTTGTTCATCCTGCGGAATAGTCGCCCGACTCGTGGTTCAAGTGCCAATTCATTAAGCGCATCAGTTGTCGGAAACATAGAAGTTACGCCAACTATACAGATTAGACACATACCAGAAAAGTTGTCTGCTTTTCAAAAGGCGGGCTTCTCGAAATATGTACGCGTTTTTGGTGTTCACGTATTTGCGACATCAAGCACTCCTGATGTCAAAGTTCTACATGCAAGCAGAGTTCTGGCTCAATACTTGGATAATGACGAGGATGGCGTTCCTGACAACCCACTGGTCGTGAGTCACCTCGTAAGTCGAAATGCTTATTTGGTGATGACCGCGGATGAACACGAATTTCACACGTTACATCCGGATGACTGGCATGATGCAGGGTTTGACGCCGGCCAGTTTCTGCATGGTCGAGAAACCAAGCCAGACTTCCCTCGTTGGTAAAGAGGTGGGCTCGCCAGTTGGTGGCGTAGGTTTGTTCGTGTATAAATGCGGGACAGCAACCGCCTACTATTTCTTCTTTGGCGGAAAAACGACCTCGAGGTCGAATCCCTCGCAGTTGGGGCAGACCACGTTGTTCATTAGGTCAAGGCCCTCGGGAGAACCGGCTTCGACCCAATCCTCCTCGCCGGGCTCCGAGACAAGAATGCTGCCGATCTTCTCGTCCGGTACCTTCTCGCCTTTCTTCCGCCTCTCGATGAGGAGCTTGGTCTCGGGGTCGTACTTCTGAAGGTAACCGATGAAAACTGTGTCGCATTCCTTGCACTTGTACTTTCTTGCTCGGACTGCCGCGACTTTGTGACAGAATGGGCACTTGATGGGGGGAGTTGCGCTGGAGCTGCCCGCAAACTCTTTCTGGCAGTTAGTGCAGTAGTAATAGACATCCCCAAACAGCGAGCCGTCCTTCGACTTCGTCTGTTTGAAAACGAAGTACAGGCCAAGAGCGAGCGCGATTATGGCGAAGCCCGCAAGGAGCCCCTGCCCCCCTCCTCTGTTTGACCGTAGCCATTGCATAATCTCACCTCGATTTTTTGGGCTCTTCAATCCTTCAGGTCCTCCACAGGGAAGGCAGTATCAATCACTTCATCCATTTTTACAGCGCTTGGACTCGCCCAAGCGTTCCTTCCTGGGAAGAGGATAGCAAACCCACGCAGCATGTCAAACAAAAAACAAGGGGATTTGTAATCCCTCAGTCTCCGGCGAATTCCGAGTTGCGGGAGCGGAGAATGGAGGGGAAGGACAACGTAAAGACACAGAGAGGAGCATGAGAAGGACTTCGTCGTCGGCTGCCGTGGCAGGGGCATCTTGCCCTCGACGGGCGCGGGACGCCCCGCGAATTGTCACGAAGAAAACCGGCGCCGGTCGGGGCCACACGCGCCCGCGGCGGGCGCCGGCGGCGCTTCAACGCCGCTTGCCAAACGCAGCAGCCTGAACGGCGTATGCCGCCGCACCTGCGACTAAAATGCCAACGGTGACGAGGGCGTTATGCGTATCGTTGACGATGACAGAAATAGCCATGCCCAGCGATGCTGCGACGAAGAGAATCGGCATGACGGGATAGCCCCAGACGCGAAATGGGCGCTCTCGCCCCGAATCGCGAAGCCGCAGCACCACGACTGCCGCAGCGGTCAACCCGGCAAAAGTCCAGTAGGCGAGGCCGGTGTAAAGAAGCAGACTAAATGGATTCGCTAACGCCAGGATAGCCACAATCGCCAGCGCGCCCTGAACCGCAAGGCTGCGCGCCGGGGTTTTGGTCCGGGGATGCGTGCGAGCGAACCAGCGGAATAGCGCCTGGTCGCGGCCGGTGGCGTAAGCGATCCGCCCGCCTGTAAGAGCGAAGCCGTTTCCGGCGCCGAAGGTGGATATCATCAAAGCAACACACAGGATTTTGCGGGTCCCGCCGCCGAGGGCCCGCTCCATGGCCACCGTGGCGGTCACTCCGGCGGAACCGGCAATCTCCGAGGGGGAAAGAATGGCCAGATAGGCGGCGTTTACCAGCACAAAAAGGAGCGCCACTGTCCATAGCCCGCCCAGAATCGAAATCGGCAGGTTTCTCTCGGGATTGCGGACCTCCTCGGCGACGAAGGGCGATTCGTCCCAGCCTCCGAAGGTCCACATAACCGGAATCAACGCGGCGCCGAACAGAAGAAGAAAGGAGCCCTCGGGGCGCTTCGCAGGCTCAATGGCGACCGTATGCGGCTCGAGTAACCCCATAGCGAACAAGGCGCCGACCCCAACGATAGCGACAAGGCAGAAGATCTTGGCGGCTGTCAGGACGTTTTGGACTGCGGCGCCGGCGCGAAGTCCCCCAATGTTGATTGCAGTCAAGACGACGATGACACCGACGGCCACAGCCTTTTCGATCCACGGCGGCGCTCCCGGCCCAAGGCCCAAGAAATCGGCAAAGAATCCCGAGAAGGCTACGGCCAAAATGGCGAAAGTGCCGACCCGCATTATCAGAAACTTGGCCCACGAATAGAGAAAGCCCACGAGCGGCCCGTAGGCGCGACGAAGGAAAACGTATATGCCTCCGGTCTGTGGGTAGGCGGCGGCCAGTTCGGCAAGGCAAAGTGCCCCGCACGAGGCGATGGCGGCCCCGACAGCCCACGCAGCTAAGATGGCGGCGCGACTCGGCAGACGAACAGCCACGTCGGAAACAAAAAAGAAAATGCCTGTGCCGATCATCGAGCCGGCAATCAGAGCGGTCGTGCTCCACGGCCCCAGTGCTCTGCGAAATTCACGTTCTCTCACTTGCTCCATTTCGATTTTCCTTCCAACCGAGGTTCATAGGATCCGCCACCGCGCTCGCGCCCCAATGACCCACAACTCCGACCATTCGGACGCCGGGTCGCGGGCGCATTGGCCTTTGTGAACGCCGCTCCAGTGGAGCCTACCGCCCGTCGGCTCGGCCGAGACACGAGCAGCTTCTCTTTCCTCTATTCCTTTTTGTTCACTTCCCCGGGGCTTCCGGGTAATGTCCGGAAAGCTCCTTTCCCATCCGGCAATCTACCCAGTGCGACGTCTGCTCTCTGCTTGCCGAATGTCACCGAGTCGAGCAGTGCGTTTCCTCGCTCGTCCGCGTCAATCAGCATCACAACCTCGCCACTCTTCGACAGCTTGAAATTCGCGTGCAGACCCGCCTCAGCCTCTACGTCTTCGTCCGCCCAAACCATCAGGTATGCGCCGGGCGCAAGCATCGTGCCGTTGGGAAAGGCCCACTTGCGAGGATTGTCCTTCCGGTCGGTCAGGTACATCCCGGATAGGTCCACTTCCTGATCGCTGAGATTCAGCAATTCGACCCAGTCGTCATAATGTCCCTGAGGATCGCGGGTCGTGGTCTGGTTCGCGGCCATTAGCTCGTTAATGACCACCGCTGGCGCGCTGGCCTCGGCCCGTGCGCCGCCGGTTGTGAGTGAACCGGATCCATGGTCCTCGCCCAAGGACCGCAGCTCCTCCTGTTCCAGAAGGAACTCTCGCCGTTTGAGAAGGTGAGTGCGAAGCGACGGGACATTCTTCTCCAGACGCCTCGCGACGTTCTCGAAATCTTCGCCGTATGACTTCGCTGCCAGCCTCAGGTCGTCTTTCAACCGATCGGCCATCTCATCAATCAGCGGGAAATAGACGTCCTGCGTGTAGATCGTCTCGAGGATCTCCTTGGTGCGCGATAGAAAAACGGCCCGAAACTGGGGGTTAGCCAAAAGGGGCCTGGAGAATTCGCCTCCTCGTCGCCACCACATCGGGCGTCCCCCGAACCCCCTTCTGGACCCTCTGCCCGCGGGGCTGTCGCCGCTTCTACCAGGTGGTTGATCTCCCTCCATGCCGTAGGTCAGCGGCATGTCGAAGAAAACCTGGTCGTCCGGCAAGCCATCGTAGTAGCCCCAGGTTTTATCCTGATCCCACGGGTACATCTGCCATTTATTCCGCTCGACGTCGTGGTACGCGAAGTAGTTGTTGAAGAACCCATCCCAGTGCGAGATGATCATGTTCACTGCGAAGTACGTCGCGACCTGCTCCACATCGAAGTTTTCCTGGATCACCTTCCATAGGTCATCCGGACTGCCTTCGGCCTTGCCGAGCTGGTCGAGTAACGCCAGCAGATCCTCGTGGCCCGCCTGCTGATTGGTCTTTTTCTGGTGCCGGCTGACCGGATCGCGCCCCGTCCACAGGGTCTTGTATAGATTTCCGTTGTCGTCGATTCCGTTGCGGCGCAGGAACGAGCGGTTCGGCCGCTCGACCATGAGGTGGGGACCAACGAGGCGCCCGTCCACCCAGACCCGGACGAACTCGCTCAACGGAGCCGGGCTTCCCGCCCGGTGATAAACGTCGTAGGACAGCGCCTCGGCAATCAGGGACCATTCGCTGCCCTCAAAGACCAGGTTGACGGCGCTCATATTGTTGAGCGTGTGATCCTTGTGGAAGAAGATCTTGAAGCCCCTGTTATTAATTCGAGGAACCGCGTTGAGGTGGTTAAAGACCATTGTCTCGCCTGTCTGGTGGTCAACGAAGATGAACGTTGACGCTCCGCGAGGGGGGCGCGGCGGTGGTTCCTGGCGGCCGCGGACGTAGAAACTTATAGCAGGCCCTCTCCCGCCCATTCCGGGTCTGCCGCCGGGAGGACCGCCGAACGTCGGAGGCCTGCTCTGAGTCGAGCTCGTGGAGATCTTGTCAGGCCCGCCCAGCAGAAGCAGGCCGAGGGCGATAGGGCTCGCTTCCCATTTATCGTGAACGTAAGCCGAGAACGTTGGCCGAAGATCGTTCTCATCCGGGTACAGGCGCTGGGCGCCGGCCTCGTTCACCGCCTTGATGCGATACCGCACGAGCGTGTTAGTCGGCTGTCCCGGAATGGTCGCCCGAAAGCGGCCGGTCGCGGCGTCTTCGGTCATCGGAACCGCAGATTCCTTCCCCTCGACGCCTCCGACAACCGTCCGATACAGCAGGCTCACCTCGCGGAGTGCGCCTCTGTCCCTTACTTCCGCCTCAACGTGCAGCGGTTCGTCTGGCAACACATTGTCCGGGAGACCAGTCACGTCGGCAATCACCGGCGGCAGAACGGCCGAGAAGGACGCGTTGCGCTTGCCTGGTGTGCCGGCCGGCTTGGGCACGGTCGGAAGCGGCGACGCGGCCCAGTTCTCGGGGAGATCACCCGCAGCCGATGGGCAGATGCGCTCCAGGGACGCCGATTCGCCGTCCGCACTCACCGGCCAGGGATGCCGGTCGTTGTATCGGACGCCATCCACCCGTTGTCCCCTCGCATCGAGCAGTTCGAGGCGCTCGCCTCCCCTCTTGAGCGGCCGTTTCAACGGCCCGATCGCCGGGACGCCGTAGATTTTGCGGAACTCATCCGGCTTCAACGCCACCACCAGATACCCTTGAGCCTCGATGGTCGTGCCTTTGGGGAAAACATACCCATTGCCCTTGTCCAACGTCCACTCGCTCAGGTCCACCGGCCGGTCGGCAGTGTTATAGAACTCGATCCACTGAATGTCGTCCAGATCATCGGGCGCGTTGTAAAAGACCTCGTTGATAATCACACGCGCCGGGGCTGGGCTAATCAGGCTCAACACGGCCAACAGCGAGAGCAGTCCTGCGGGTCGCATGGAAATCCTCCTTACATTTCGTTGTTTCATCCTGAGAAAGGACAGTTCAGCGTAAGCCCACTATTTGAGTGTTACGGCGTCAATCTGATTCAGGTCACCAACACCCAGCCCCATGGTTGCTCCAAGCTCAATGTGCTTGATAGAAGGGGGGATGGGCCCCTCCATTCCGCTGGCATGCCGCTTGGCGAGAATCTCTCTTGCGGCGATGATATCCATCGCGATGGGGTCCGTGCTTGCCAGCATCCCCGAATAGCTCCACATGTGCTGACGGCTCAAGGACGGTCCGCGGTGGTACTGCGCCCGGGCAGCGTCCATCAGAATCAGGCGCGTTTTTTTCTTAATCGGATCGAGCGCATTCAATTCTGCCAGCCGCGAGCAATTGTCCGGGTGGAAACTACGGGCATTGGGAACCGTCCCCAGGTGGTTTTTGAGTGAACCAGTGATTCCCGAAAACGCGTGAGTCTTCAGGACCGGCATATTGATGAGCGCGTCCACGTCGTTCACCAGGATGCTGCTGAGCTTCGTGTCCACGTCACGTGCCTTCGCCGGATAGACGTACTCCTTCGTCGCATAGCACTTGGCTCCCTTCGTGGACTCATTGATCTTGAAGCCGCACTTTGTCAGGTCGCGATTCGAGCGGTCGAAGATGATAATCCGCGTCGGGTCGAATCCCGCGTCCGCCAGGCTTTCGACCACCACCTGCACGGTCTCCGGATTCGGCGTCACCGGCGGGAACAGGCAGTTGACCTTGATGGCGATTTTCTCCTTCGGCGAAAAAAGAGCTTTCCAGGCGTCTCCTGAGGAGCTCTTTCCCGTCAGCTCACACATGATTCGGTCCACCATTTTCCGGGCGACTGCTACGTCCACCTTCCCCTCCTGAAAGTAGGCGGGGTCCTGCAGCAGAATCACGCGGGCTTTCTTTGCTTGCTCCGCGAGCGCCTTCTGGACGAACGTTCCGGCGAGCGATGCTCCGATGACCGCTCCCGCTGTCCCTTTCAGAAACTGCCGGCGCGATACACGAGCGCCCGCAACGTCCGCCGAGTTCTTGTTGTCTTTCCGTTCACCGTCTCTTCTGACCATCGGATGCGCCTCCTCATGCAATACGGTTGTTCCTTCTTCCTCTGAGTCGGTTGCAATAGCACGTGCTCTCCGACTATCTCAGGCCCAAAGCTGCGGCGTAGTGGGTCATTGAACGGGACAGCAATAGTCCTGGTTTAATTCTGCGTGCAGCAGCTACGAATTGAGCGAAAAATAAAATGTCATTTTCCAGCCGCCAGAACATCGTGTAGCACGTCCGCGATGGTGGACTGCGCCAGTTCATGCTCTATCGCGGCTTAAGCCCTTCGGTAGTGCCCCAGCAGCGCTTGCTGGCCCCTCCTGCCCACGGGGCAGCGCGGGTTGGGCTTTTTGCTGTGCAGCGCGAACGCCGTACCAGGCCGAATCCGTTGATAAATCTGCCTCAACGTGATTGCCGACGGTTTGGAAGCCAGCTCCCAGCCGCCTGCGACCTCAGGCCGTGACCGCATCAGAGCCGCTTTTCGCAGAGCGGCCAGAATCCTCCGAATGACCACGGGGTTGGTGTTCACGCTCCCCGCGACAAATCAGGAAGTCACTCTCTTTCCCTGCAGATGAGCCAGGAAGCACAACACATGAACTGCGACTGTGAAACGACAGTTCACCATAAGCTCAATAGGGAGTCAGTACAGTTACAGATTGTTTCTGTGTTCGGGCGCATTTGGGGCGGTCCCGCGAACGAGGCCAGCAGGCTTCTCCTCGTGGCCCCCGTCTTTGAATACGTCCAGGCTGCGGAAGAGGCGGTCATAGCGGGTCATGCCTGCCTCCGCCCCAGTCACTGCGACCCTCCGCTACAGGGACCTGTCGCCATGATCTTCATTTTTCTTCTTCCGATGGGTGCAGCTCTTACGTCACCTATTGGTTCTTGTTCGTTCCGCCGGGGGTCGCCTGTAATGCCCGGAATGCGCCTTTTCCGTTGGGCATTCTGGCCAGTGCGACGTCATCTCTTTGTTTGCTGAATGTCACCGAGTCGAGCAGTGCGTTTCCTCGCTCGTCCGCGTCAATCAGCATCACAACCCCGCCACTCTTCGACAGCTTGAAATTCGCGTGCAGACCCGCCTCAGCCTCTACGTCTTCGTCCGCCCAAACCATCAGGTATGCGCCGGGCGCAAGCATCGTGCCGTTGGGAAAGGCCCACTTGCGGGGATTGTCTTTCCGGTCGCTCAAGTACATCCCCGAAAGGTCCACCTCTTGGTCGCTGACATTGAGCAACTCGATCCAGTCATCGTACTCCCCCTGCGGATCGCGTATCGCAGTATCGTTCGCGGCCATCAGCTCATTGATGACGATAGGCGATGTGCTCGCAATGGGCGTTGCCACTTTGTAGGTCAGCGCCCCGAACTCAGCTTTTACAGGGAAAAACGTGGTTGTGCCCACAGAAGCGGGCGCCCTCGCTTCCACGTAATAATGAACTTCCGTCCCGGCAGGAAAGGGAAGAACATCGCCGCCGTAGAGACCATCTCCTGCTTTGCCGTCGTTATCTTTGCCATCGTCGAACATCAACACCTGGTCGAATGGTGCCCAGCGGGCTTCCGCATAGTACAAGATTACGGAATCTGCCGCGACCTCACCAGTTATCCTCGCCTGGACGTGTACAGGTTCGGTCGGCAAAGGGTCCACTGAATCTCCCGAGCCGCTGGCGGTGACGTGGTGCGAAACATCTTGAATCACCGGCGCGGGTTTGCTCATCGCGGGATGGTTGAGGAGAAACTCCCGACGTTCCTCCACAAAACGTTTCAGGCTGGGGGTGACTCCCCCGCCGGGCCCTCCTCCGAAGCCGCCGGGCCCTTGCCCCGGACGGCCGCCGGCTCGACGCCTGCCGCCGGGAACACCTCGATCGCTTTGGGAGAGTTCCTCTCTCGTGACGACGCCGTCGCCATTGCGGTCGAAGTCTTGGATGAACCGCTGTGCCCGCCCGGAGCCTTCATCCTTCGAGATCATCCCGTCGCTGTTGGTGTTGAATCGCCTGAGCATCCTTTCGCCGCCAAAGGGCCGTTCTCCCTCCGAGGGCGCTCCTCCCGGCGGGCCTTGCCCGGGAGCTCCTTCCTGCGGTGGGCCTGCTCCTGGTAGCCAGCCCCCCGGCGGGCCTCCCCGCGGTAGCCCTCCGCCGAAGGGGCCTCCCCCCGGTGGACCTTCTCTAATGTAATCCTGCACGTGGCCGTGAATGAACTCCTCGTAGGAAAAGAACTTCTTGGTGTCAGCCTTCACCCCCGAGGCAATCAGATTTTGATACCTCTCGACGATCGGCGCCAGCACATCCCAATCCAGCCAGTCATTGACAATCGTTCGCACATGAGCCAGATAGCGTGCCCGCAGATGGGGGATTGACAGAAGGCGATGGATGACCGGGCGCGAGTCATCGTCCGCGAGGGCCAGCGGGTCCAGCTCGGCCCCCGATATCCTCAGCCCGAAGAAGGGTCCCCCGCCGTACGTGAGAGTCTCATTATTGTCAAGGGACAGCATGTGAAATCGCCCATACCGACCGTCCGTGTAAACCGCGTAATCGGCGCCCCGGGTCACGTAGCCCTCGTCTATAAAAATGTTTTCCAGGGCGATGAGCCACAGGGCTTGGTCCACGTCGAAAATGGCATTCAGGGCTGCCTCGAGTTGGTCATCGGGAGTTGTGTTGAGGGTCTCGCACAACTGGATCAGAGCCTGCCAGGCGTCCGGCGCATCCTTTGTTTTCAACTCGTAGGAAGACTGGTAGGGATTGGGATCGGGGCCAAGCCAGTTGAGGGCGCCGCCCCGCCCAAAGGTCCCGACTTTCCACCGGATGCCTTGCTTGGAGCCGCACCAGTCCTGGAGGAAGTCTTTGTTGAACTGTTGGACATTCGCATAAACGCCCCAATTCTCGCCGTTGACGACCAAATTGACAAGATTTGCCTTTAGCGCAGGCTCATACTCACGGCAAATCCGTGAATAGAGCACCTCGCGGAGGAACGTGGGGTCCGAATGGCAATTATGGAGGTTGAGTGTCTTGTAGCCGTAGAGGCGCTGCTCTTCGTCGGTGTACTCGATGGAGATGTTGAAAGGTTTCTTCTTGGACTGTCCGATCCCGAAGTACGAGGAGTTACCTCGAAAGCGAACTCCCACTCCTGGGTATGTCATGCCGTCCACGATCAGGTCCGCGGGCACCTCCACATCGGTTCGGTAAAAATCTCCGAGCTCCGCGTACCAATCCGGGTTGGCAAATTGAAGATAGAGAGTGCGGAGGGTGTTATCGTCGTACAGGTCGGTGTTCGGCGGAATCACACCCGTTGTGGGGGGCGTTACTCTTTCCGCGCTGGGCTGTGTGTCGGGCTCGGGCGCAGGAGCCTGGCCGCCGAAGGGACCGAAGCCACCGCGTCTTTGTTCTCGTGCGGCGGTGCGAGCGGCAGCTCTCTCCTCGTCGTTAAGTTTGCCGTCGCCGTCCTTGTCGAATTTCGGCACAAGCTCCCTTCGTCGAGAGCCGGGTCCGCCGGGCGGACCAAAGCCTCCCGGGCCGCCCAATTCCGGACGCAATTCGTCGCGACTCAGTTTGCCGTCGTTGTTCTTGTCGAGTTTTTTCAGAGCGGCCGCAGCATTCTTCATCTCGGCCGCTGAAATCTCCTCGTCCTCGTCGGCGTCGAGCGCCGTCATCAAAGGCAGCGCCGGGAAGCGAAACCCACGGCCCGGCCCCCGCATGTCGGCTCCTCCAGGGGGACCGAAGTCAGGAGGGGCATCGGCGCCCATTCTCCCACCTCCGGGAAACCCGAACTGAGGACGCAATTCGTCGCGACTCAATTTGCCGTCGTTGTTCTTGTCGAGTTTTTTCAGAGCGGCGACAGCGTTCTCGATCTCGGCTGCCGAGATCTCGCCGTTTTCGTCGGCGTCGAGTGCGAGCATCAACGGGATTTCCGGGGGTCTAAAACCGCTGCCTGCGCCGCGCATGCCGGGACCACCCTCGACAGGGAAGCCCGGACCCCGCATCGGAGGGCCAGCTTGTTGCGCGATACGCGTGTCTCCGAGTTCCTTTTGGCGTTCAGCGATGACGCGAGACGCGCCTTTTCTCGCCAAATCCCCCCAGCTCCTCAAAAACTCGATCATCCCGACCTCACCATTGCTGTCCGTGTCGAGTTTCCGGAACAGCTCTTTGGCAGTTTTCCTGCCCTGCACAATCGAGTTCTCAATGAGTTCCTCTTCCGTCACGTTCCGGTTGTCGTTTTCATCCATCTTCTGGAATATCTGTTTCGCCTCATCCGTGATGATTCTGTTCTGAACGTACTCCTCCTCCGTCACGATTCCATCGGCATCCCTGTCCGAGGCCCCGAAGATGCCTGTTCTCATCTCCTTGGTCCCGTATCTCCCGTCCTCGATGTACTCTTGCTTCGTCAACTTCCCGTCACCGTTGGAGTCGAGTCGCTGGAAAACCCGGTTGTAGCCCTCAATTTCGCGGGGTGATCCGCCAGCCAAGCCTTTCGCACCCAGCAGCTCGAGCATCTGCCGAGCAGCACGGCGGCCTTCCCCGGTGCTCGCGCGGCCGAAAGGTCGGACGCCAGAAACTACTTGTTCTCTCTCCTGATGACGTTCACGTTGCTCGTTCCTGGGAACGTCCGCGGCAAAGGCGGCGCCCGACGTGGCCGAAAACGTCGCAGCCAAGATCAACAGGGATGGCAGCATTCTCATCATCTCTTTACTCCTCGCGTGCTTATGTTGTAGTACCCCCGCGGCCGACAGAAATCCCTTAGTGCTCTGATTCATGAGTTCGGTGACGTATTCTTTTCTGACGGGATAACAGGCTGGACGCGACTTTGCGACTTTGCGTCTGTGCGAGAGGTCTCCCGCGTCCCGTCTCTCTCGCCAAAACGCCAAGGGCGCCAAGAGTTGTGATTTTCTGGATGCTTCACGTTTCTGGGACAATCCCGTTCACGCCGATGGCGTGATTATCCCGTCAAAATAGCTGCTTTCGCGACACCGTTCATACTTCACCCGATTTGCGAGCTCATGTACTTAGCAAACCTCTGCGGGGGGGACCGCTCGCTCTTCGCCGGTTCTCATATCCCTCACGACAACCTTCCCCACGGCGAGCTCATCCGGCGCGACAATGGCAACCTTCTGTGCGCCCGCCCTGTCGGCGTCCGCAAGTGCTTTTCTCAACTTCCGGATTTCCAGCATAATGCCAACTTTCTTGCCTTTAGCCCGCAGGGACTGCGTCAGCTCTATCGCCGCTTTCCTCTCCTGCGGGGAGAAGGGAATTACAACAAAGTCAATCTTTTTCTGGAAGTCCGGCAGCAGTCCCTTGTCCGCGAGCATCTCGGAAATCACGACGTCTCCGAAACCCAAACCGACTGCGGTGACTTTTTCGCCGCCATAGGATTCGAGGAGGTTATCATATCTCCCGCCGCCGCAGATAGCTCTCAGGCTCCTGTCCACGTCGAAAAACTCGAAAACGGGCCCGGTATAGTACAACAGCCCTCTCACGACGGAGATGTCGAACCGGCAAAATGCCTCCAGACCGTAGTAGGAGAGGTATTCGAAGACTTCCCTCGTTTCATCCAAGGCATCCAGAGGAGCGTTGCCTTCGACGAGGAGCCGTTCAGCTTGTTCAAGGGTCTCGATTCGCAGGACTTCAAATACGGCATTCACCATTGTGCTTGACAGCCCAAGCTCGCCCATCATCCCCTCCAAGGCAGCCTCTGTTACCCTCCATTTTTTGTCAATGACCACACACACTTCCGCGAACTTCTCCTCCGGCAACCCTCTACTTTTCAGAAGCGCCGCCAGAAGCCTCCGGTTGCTCAGGAACACCTTGAAATCGTTCTTCCCCATCCCGACCCGCCGCAGAAACTCAACCGCCGCCGCGATAACCTCTGCTTCCGCAGTCGGTTCCTTGACGCCGACGATGTCCAGGTTCCACTGATAATGCTCCCTCTTTCTCCCACGGGACATCCTCTCGTACCGGAAACATTGCGGGATCGAAAACCATTTGATACGCCTCGGCAGCGAGCTTCCTTTCGCGATTATCATCCTCGCCAGCGTTGGCGTCATCTCCGGTCGCAGCGCCAACCTCCGCCCGCCCTTGTCCTGAAAGTTGTAAAGCTGCCCCACGATTTCCTCGCCGGACTTGCGGATATACAACTCCTCCGACTCGACGAGGGGCCCGTCGTACTCCTCAAACCCGAACGACTCGGAAACCTTCCGCCACAGCCCGAACAGCCAGTTCCTCAATCGCACATCTTCCGGATAGAAATCCCTCATCCCTCTCGGTGGACCGGAAATCATAGAAGCGTCTCCTCAATTATCTATTCTAAGCCACTTTGGTCAGTCCTCTCGCTATGACCTCAAAGCCCGAACACCCCCCTTCTCAGCAGCAGGCCTCCAAAGGTCAACCAGCACGTCACTCATACCTCATTCTACCAGCCCGAACCCCTTTCCGGAAGCTTTTCCCGCAACAGAAATCCACTTGCCCTATCCAAAGGCGTGTGTCAGAATGCACACAGAACGGGTCATCACAGTGGAAAACCAAGAAGCAAGGAAGGGCATGAAGATGGTGCAATTGTTCCTACGTTTCCTTCTCGCATTGGCGGTCATAGCCACAATCACCGCGCCGGCCGCAGCCCAGAACGCTGTCCCCATCCTGATCAATTATCAGGGGGAGCTGAAGTCGCCGACAACGGGTGACCCAGTTCGGGACGGCGACTACGACATGGTGTTTGAGATCTTCAGTGACGCAACCAGAGGTGTCTCTCTCTGGCGGGGCAAGCATACGGCCGCGAACCGCAATCCGGTCGAGGTCAGGGACGGGATATTCAACGTCATCCTTGGTTCGGGCGAGGGCAACGCCCTCGACCCATCAGTCTTCAAGAAACCCGACGCATGGCTGGAGATGACCATCGGACGAGAGACCCTGGCGCCCAGGCAACGGATCACTTCTGTCGCCTACTCCATGGTGTCGGACAACAGCCGCTTGCTCGACGGCAAGAGCGCCAGCGAGTTCCTCACACCGTCCCAGGGTGACACGCTCTACTTGAGCCTCACAGACAACGACAGTTTCGCCGCAGGGCAGGGAGCCCAGGCCGATCATCACGGCGCCTTCGTGTGGGCTGATTCCACTGGTGATCCCCTCGCCTCGACGGCCGATGACGAATTCCGGGTCCGAGCCACGGGGGGCGTGAACTTCGACGTCGGCGACAACGCGTTCCGCGTGGCCGGCGATTTTGAAGTGGGCGGCGATCTGCAGGCCGACAGGCTCGTTTATTCATCCCCCAGGACCCATTACTATGTCGTAGGAGGCGAGGATTTCAAAGCGGTCCTTAGCCAATACACGCACGTGAGCCCCTCTGCGCAGGGCGGGGCTTACATTCTCGGACCGGGAGACGCCGATATGGTGGCACCGGTTCACCTCCCACACGGAGCAACTCTGGTCGAACTGAAGGTCTTTTTCTGCGACGAATCGACCAGTGACTTAGATGTGAAGCTGAAAAGCAAATCTTTAGATTCTGGCCTGTACTCCACCACTCTTGCCGAGGTCACCTCCTCCGGTGTGTCCGGATACGATAGCAAATCGGACACGGTGTCAAGCTCCCAATACAAAGTCGTGGATAACACGAGCCGTTCCCTGCATATCCTAGCCTGGTGCACCGACTGGGACGGCCACAATCTGCGGATCATGGGGGCAGTCATTACGTATGAGATTGAGGAAGCGTTGTAGGTGATTGGCGTCCGCGCCGCCGCCTCGTCGGCGCACTCGTAGCGTCCACTTGAATTGCCCACACAGTAGGGCAAAGGAGGGAAAGATGACCTCGAGAAATGTGATTTGCTTGGCAGTTGGAATGATACTTTCACTGTGGCTGATTGATGCCCATACGCAGAGCTCAGCCAGTTATGAAATCACGAAGTCCGTGATGTCAACCGGGGGAGGACGATCAACTTCGGCGAGCTTTGACCTTGTCGGCACGCTGGGCCAGCCTTCAACCGTTGGAGTTTCTGAGAGCACCGACTACAACCTCGGCTCCGGCTTCTGGGGGGCTACCGTCCGCCTGTTCACCGTCGCCATCCAAGGGATAACCTACAACATTGCGGAGGGCGCCCGCATCACCTGGCACAGCATTTCCGACGCCAGCTATACGATCCAGTTCACCGACAGCCTCCGTGCCGCCTGGACCGAACTCTCGACGTTCACCGGCACCGGCGGCCTCATGGAATGGCTCGATGACGGCACCGAGACCGGCACGCCTCCTACGGCTGGTAGCGTCCTCAAACGCTTCTACCGTCTCCGCGGCCAGCCGTGACCTGAATTTCGCTACGAGACTTGAACTCTTTTGAGTAATGGCGCCCGTTTTGGGGTGCTCCGAGCAAGGGCGGTTTCGGACGTTGGAGGAAACATTTGCGTCGCACAACATCGCGCGTCTCCTCTCGATCACGGCGTTCCTCATGAGAGTCCTGCGCTTGTCCCAGAGGGCTCAATCATCCCCCTGATATTTCCTTGCCGCTGAATTCCCTCCCCTGGTTTAGTATGATATTATTCAGGGAATGGCGCAAAACAACCAACAACGCGGCGGGGGCAAAACGAGCAGGAAGGAGGGTGTAGAATGAGTGTCCCAAAGTGTCTGCCACGGCTATTCTTCATCATTATCGTTGCGTCCATCTCTCTCATTGGGGGATCGGCAATTGCCCAGAACGCCGTTCCCATGCTGATCAACTACCAGGGGGAGCTGAGAGACCCTACGACGGACGAACCGGTGCCGGACGGAGAGTACAATATGACGTTCCTCATTTACGACCTTCAGTTTGGCGGAACGTCTCTCTGGCACAGCAGCCACAGTTCGACCAACGGCAACCCCGTCCAGGTACAGGATGGAATATTCAAAGTCTTTCTTGGTACGGGAACGGGCGATCCCCTGAGCGCCTCTCTCTTCAACGGGGCCGACCGCTGGCTGGAAATCGTCGTAGAAGGAGAAACCCTGGAGCCGAGGCAGAGACTCGCGTCGGTTCCCTATTCCATCGTGTCCGAGAACAGCCGCCTTCTCGACGGACACGAAGCGTCCGATTTCGCGAGTGCCTCGCACCTTCACGCCGGCAGCGACATTGTTGACGGAGTTGTTTCTGAAAAATGGATTGACGCTGCCATAACCAGAGATAGCGAACTGTCCGGTCATGCCGCTGACAGTGCGGCTCATCACAAGAAAACCACGACCTTTGCCGAGCTGACGGATACAGCCACCGATGCTCAGATACCCGCTGGGATTGCGCGCGATGCGGAAGTCATCCCCACGGTTCTCGCCAGCGATGGCTCCGGCTCCGGCCTCGACGCGGATAGGCTGGATGGTCTGGATTCGAGCGACTTCCTTTCGTCATCGAATGATTACGGGCGATCGGAGGTTGCGAGCAATCTTTACGAGGGGACAGAGACATTGACGAGCAAGTACGTCAACGCGGCTGGCCCCGACTCCGTCACGGGATCCAGCAGCAGTACCATGTTCTACGTGGAGAACTCGGGAACGGGTTTCGCTTTGAGCTGCTCCGCCAAGTCCTCCTACGCCGTCCGGGGACTTTCTTCTGCCGACGACGGTTATGGCGTCTATGGTCTTTGCCACGGCAAGGACGGCTACGGCGTTGTGGGGTCCTCGGGGGGAGAAAACGGTCGAGGCGTGTGGGGTGACGCCGGAGGAGAAAGCGGACGCGGCGTCCAGGGAATCGCCACCAATTCGGGAGCGGTGACCAACTACGGCGGCTGGTTCGAAGCCAATGGTGAGTCGGGCCACGGCACCCACTCTATTGCGTGGGGAGCCGAGGGCATCGGTGTTCACGCCAAGGGCAAGCGCGCCGGTGTCTATTCCGATGGCGATGTCGAAGTGGACGGTGATGTCGAGGTGACTGGAGACCTCGTGGTGACCGGTGCTTACCGCGGCTCCATCGGCAAGATAGGCGGCGCCCCATTCCCCCGTCCCGCTTACGATAGTGGCTGGCAAGATATTGAACAACATGGGACCCTCACGCTGAATCACAACCTCGGAGGGGATCTCGACAACTACATCGTGGACTTGCAGTTTATGGGGAACTCTGGGCGCAGTCAGATGGGGTACGGCGGCCTGGTGGAGGGCGGTGAGCCGTATCCCGAAACCTTCTGGCAGGGTGCCTGTTGGAGGTTCCTTACAGAGGAATCCATCCAGGTTTACCGATTCAAGGATGACCATCTCGCTGCCGGGGTCAGAGTGCGAATCTGGGTTTACAATTGAGAGATGATCCAAAGCGAGTCGCATCTGGAAACGTCCTGACCGCTCCCGACCTGCGGGCACACAACTGCCCCGGGCAAGCAGCGCTGTGTGAAAAAGAGCATGGACAAGGAGAAAATCAAATGGTATCTGCACGAAAGTGCGAGGAAACAATATTGAACCACGTGGTGACGTTTCTCCTCGGCGGACTTGTTTTAGCTTGCACCTTTGACGCAGGAGCCCAGAGCTCAACCAGTTATGAAATCGCTCGCTCGGTGATGTCCGGAGGCGGAGGGCGGTCGAGCTCGGCGAGTTATGACCTTATGGGCACGCTCGGCCAGCCCTCGCCGGTGGAGGCGTCCGAGAGTGAGAGCTACAATCTGGGGTCAGGTTTCTGGGGCGGAATGGTGAAGCTATTCACCGTCGCCATCGAGAGCATTTCGTACAACATCGCGGCTGGTGTGCGCGTCACCTGGCAGAGCGTCGCCGACGCGACCTACATCATCGAATTTACCGACAGGCTTACCAGCGCCTGGACTGCCATCGCGACACCTCTAACTGGCATCGGCGATTTCATGGAATGGTTCGACGACGGAACCGAAACCGGCACAGACCCCTCAGAACCCGGTGTCCTCAAACGATTCTACCGTCTCCGCGGCCAGCCCGGCGGCTGACAGGACGACTCGGGAGGCGACCGGGACGGGAAGGGTTGCGAGACACGTCGTAACCGACGGGACTCCAGCAGGAAGCGAATGAGGACACCCTTACCGCACATTCTACGAGCGTGGCGACGCTGACGGAAATGTTTCCCGCACAATGTAATGCGTCGGTCTCGGGGGGGTACCCCGCCAGGGCGGGGGAGGGAAGAAAGGAAAAAGAGGGTAACAGAAAGGCGCAGAGAGCAAGAGGGGAGAAGCTGCGTCGTTGCCTGCCGTGACATGAGCATATTGCCCATGATTCCCACGGGCGTGCCGCCCGTGTTCGCCCTGAAGGGCACAGCCCGAGCCGCGTCCCGCGTCCCGCGGGATGTTGATGTTTTCGCGTTGGTGTTGTGCCGAAGTGCCCCTGTCCGCCCCGCTTTTATAGATGAGGCACTACGGCTCTGGGTAATGCCTTACTTACGGGCGGCGGATGGTGGAACCGCATCTGCTCTCTGCGGTGAGTGCTTTTCTCCATGGAACTGAAGGACTACCGGCTCTGTCCTCGCCGAGGGGGATGCCCATCCGTGAAGAATGGGTGAATAATATGTGTTGTCGAAGCGTCGAACCTAATGAAATGAAATGGAAAAGGTGTTGCACGAGCGGCAATTAAGGTGTACACTTTTAGTGGGTTAGTTCAGGTTTTTTTGGGAGGATGAGAAAATGAAAGCGATTGTGGCAGCAAGTTTGGTTTTCTGCTTCGCTCTGTTCGGGGTGACTGATGTCGCGGATGGAGCGGGGAGGGGGCCGGCTCAGGCTTTCTCCATGAACCGTGTTGGGGTGGCTTCGCTCATTAGCCGCACGGGGATAATCGCATCGGCGTTTTCGCCGGTCGGCAAGAGGGTCGCCGCCAAAACGGACGAAAAGAAGAGCGCCTCGCCGGTGAGGAGCTATAAACCTGCCAGCACCCCACGGTACACTCCGTCACGTCGGTCGGCTGCTCCTGTGAAGCGGTCGAGCGTTCCGAAGGTCACTCCGGTGCGGACGGCTCCGGTGCGTCGGTCGGCGGCTCCTGTGAAGCGGTCGAGCGTTCCGAAGGTCACTCCGGTGCGGACGGCTCCGGTGCGTCGGTCGGCGGCTCCTGTGACCCGGCCAACGCCTCGGACGACTGAGCGCTCTTCGAGCAAGACTCTTTCTCGTTCCTTTTCCAAGGTATCGCCTTCGGTTCGGCGAACTCCTACGCGGCCCGCCACTACGGCGTCTCCGCGCTCCGTCCGCACGGTGAGACCTTCATCCACGCGTTCATCTGCGGTACCCTCAAAGTCCTTTTCGCCGATTCGAAACATCGGTTGGAGAGCGAGCGGAAGTGTACGCCCCCGCAGTCAGTCCTCTTATGGGGGTTCCACGGTTAGGCGGGGCGTGCCTACGGTGGGGGTTCGTCCCTCAAGTCGTTCCGGCTCGAGGAATACAAGCGCGACTTCGTCCTCTCTCAGCAGCCGGTCGCGGTATGGAGCGTACAAAGTCTCGCCGAGCGTGGTGGGACGACGGGCGACCACGAAGGCGGCAACGCGCTCAGGCGCCAATTCCTCCGTCCTTCGTGGATATGCAGGCAGTTCTTACGTGACCTCCAGATACTACCGGGGAAGCTCGCAAAGAAGCTCCCGAGGAAGCTACGTGACTTCGCGGTTCTCCCGTGGACATGCGGGCAGATATGTCACCTCCCGGTACTCTCGCGGAAGTGCGGGCAGATATGTCACCTCGCGGTTCTCTCGGGGGCACGCGGCGCCGTACGTCAGCAGCCGGTACAGTCGTGGGCATTACATCATGAGCACTGGCTCTCGATGGTATTCTCGCTCCGAGCGCCTTGGCAGATATAGGCATCACTATCGCTATTACGGACGAGATTCAAATTACTATTTCAGCCACGGGCGCTGGCTGCCCTTTCCCCCGGGATACATCCACGGGCCGGGTTCCGGTTACGCTTTTCGCTACGGCAGGTGGGTGGCGGACTCTTACCCAGTCTTCGTGCCCGTTCCTGTTTATGCTGACTATTACTACGACGGTGGCTGGCATGAGGAAGCTCCGCTATACATGGAGGCAGAAATAGTCGCTCCCGAGGAGCTGGAACCGGTTTCCGAGTACGTCTCCGTGCTTACGAAAGCGGAACGCGGGGAACCGGAGATCATCACAAGAGGCTACGACCTGGACTGGTGGCAGGCCAAAAGGGTCGAGGACCTGATCTCGAAACAGATCATCGAAAGTATCCTCACCGGGGGAGAAGCTGGTGAGAACGCCCGCGTCGTCTTCGATAAGAGGAAGCAAAGGTTGGTTATAACCGCGACCTCCGACGACATCATGAGAATCCACACGATTGTTGACGACGATCGCACATATAAGAGGTTCACGCAGCAGGACTTTGGGGGACTGGCGGTGGACGCTATTCCTCTGGTTGACCTGCGATTCGTCGAAAGTGACCCGAGCGCAGCACTTCGTGTAGCCGCCGATAACTACTCCGGAGCGGATGAAATCCTGAGGTCTTCGGAGGTTTCTCCCGCCCGGAGAGAATGGTGGTTCAACCATCAGCTCGGCACCATGACGGTGTTCGATTCCGCGCAAAATCTCGACACTGTTTACGAGCTCCTGGAAACGAGGCCGTATTTCAAGCCGGAGTCGGGCGGGGCATCTGTGGTTGTAGCGGAATGACGAGCCATTTCCCGCCGTGGCGGTGAAGTATCGTCGAGACGGAGGAAGCGTCACGCCCGCTTACTCAATTTTGTGCGGGGGGATGAAACCTTCGGAAGCTCTTTCCTTGATATTACTTCGTCGGATCTGCTTTCTCACAGGGAAAAGATATTGATGTCCCGCAGGGGGCAAAAAAGGGGCGAGCCTGGGAGGCTCGCCCGTCTTTGCCCGGATGCACGTTCTCGGGGCTTAATACATGCCTTCTCCGCCGTAACCGCCGCCCGGTGGGGGCCCCGGTTTCTCTTCTTCCTTGATCTCGCTGACGAGAACCTCCGTGGTCAGGAGGAGGCCCGATATGCTCGCGGAGTTCTGGAGAGCGATGCGCGTGACCTTGGTGGGGTCAACAACGCCTGCTTTTACCAGGTCCTCGAAGGTATCGGTCTGGGCGTTGTAGCCATAGGCGCCTCTCTTGCTCTTGACATCCTGAACGACGATTGACGGCTCCCTGCCGGCGTTCTGCGAAATCTGCCGGATGGGGGCCTCCAGCGCCTTCATCACGATTGCCCTGCCGATGTTCTCGTCTCCATCGAATTCCCCCTTCTCGAGAGCCCCAAGGCACCTCAGATAGGCGACACCGCCGCCTGGGACAATCCCTTCCTCAACGGCGGCTCGGGTGGCGTGGAGGGCGTCTTCGACTCTGGCTTTCTTTTCCTTCATTTCGGTCTCGGTTGCGGCGCCCACGCTGATAACCGCGACACCACCGGCGAGCTTCGCAAGCCTCTCCTGAAGTTTCTCCCTGTCATAATCGGAGGTTGTTTCCTCGATTTGCAGCTTGAGCTGGGAGACTCTCGCCTTGATGGCGCTTTTGCTTCCGGCGCCTTCGATGATGGTGGTATTGTCCTTGTCAATAAGGATCCTCTTGGCCTGGCCGAGGTCGGGAATGCTGATGTTCTCCAGCTTGATTCCGAGGTCCTCGGAGATCATCTTGCCGTTGGTCAGAATGGCGACGTCCTCGAGCATCGCCTTACGTCTGTCGCCAAAGCCCGGCGCCTTGACTGCGGCACATTTCAGGACGCCGCGAATTTTGTTGACGACCAACGCCGCGAGAGCTTCGCCCTCGACATCCTCGGCGATGACCAGCAGCGGCTTGCCCAGCTCAGCAACCTTCTGGAGAAGCGGCAGCAGGTCCTTGAGGTTGGAGATTTTCTTCTCGAAAATCAGAACGTAACACTCCTCCAGAACGGCTTCCATGGTCTCGGCGTTGGTGACGAAGTATGGGGAGAGGTATCCTCTGTCGAACTGCATGCCCTCGACGACGTCAAGGGTTGTGTCAATTCCCTTGGCTTCCTCGACGGTGATGGTGCCGTCTTTGCCGACCTTTTCCATTGCGTCAGCGATAATCTCGCCGATGGTCATATCGGCGTTGGCGGATATGGCGGCCACCTGGGATATCTCCGTTCTGTCCTTGACCTTGCTGCTGAGCTTCTTGAGCTCCTCGACGACAATTTCGACGGCTTTATCAATGCCTCTCTTGATGGCCATTGAGTTTGAGCCGGCGGCAACGCTCTTCAACCCCTCGCGGTAAATTGCCTCGGCGAGGACGGTGGCGGTGGTGGTGCCGTCGCCCGCGACATCGCTTGTTTTGGAAGCGACCTCTCTGACCATCTGTGCTCCCATGTTCTCGTAAGGGTCCTCAAGCTCAATCTCCTTGGCGACGGTCACGCCGTCCTTGGTCACCGTCGGAGAGCCGAACTTCTTATCCAGAACAACGTTTCTTCCTTTGGGTCCGAGGGTCACCTTCACAGCCCTGCTGAGCTGTTCGACCCCTGAAAGCACGGCTTTTCTTGCCTCTTCGTCGAATAACAGTTTCTTCGCTGCCATTTTTTTCTCCTTTCCCGATTTAGTGCTGTGCTATCGTCACCCTATGACGGCCAGGATGTCCTCTTCCTTCACGATGAGATGTTCCTCATCGTCAATGTTGATCTCTGTGCCACCGTACTTATTGATGAAAACTTTATCTCCAACTTTCACCTCAAACGGCGCCCTCTTGCCGTCCTCGAGAAGCTTGCCCTGCCCGAGGGCGATGACTTTCACCTCCTGCGGCTTCTCCTTTGCGGAATCGGGAATGATAATCCCCCCTTTCTTACCTTGTGTTGGCTCAAGCCTCTTGACAAGAATTCTGTCACCAAGCGGTTTGACCTTCATTCTCACGTCTCCTTTCTTTGATGGTTAAATTGATTCGCGACGAGAAAAGGAAAGAGCCGGGCTGACGGGGCGCCTGGCGTGTATTGCGTCGCCGTGTAAGACCTTTGACCTCTGGCAAAAACTTCTTTTCGGCGCGCAAAATCCCGGCGTGACTCCCCGTTTCGCCCGGCGATGCTGTTGATGTGGGAATTGAAAGTTGGTTTCTACGTCCATTATTGATAATGCCGGAACAAGGAGGCTTCGCGCCTCCCTGCCCCGTGATGTTCTCCGACGCTGCCTGGCCGAGGAGCCATGGTTATTTGGATTCTATCTCGATCTGTTTGGCCTTGGCCTCCTCAACTTTGGGAAGGGTGACTTTGAGAACCCCCTCCTTGAGCTCGGCGCTGGCCTTGCTTGCGTCAACTTCCGCAGGAATCGCGACCGCCCTGTGGAAGCTGCCGTAGGCACGCTCGACGCTGTGGTAGCCTTCTTTCTTGGTTTCCGCTTCGTGTTTCCTCTCGCCCTTGATGGTGAGGACACCGTTGTGAAGGCTGACATCAACTTCGTTTTCCTTCAGCCCTGGCACCTCCGCCTGAACAACGACCTTCTCTTCATCGGCGTAAAGGTTAACGGGCGGAGCCCACTCGCCGAACCCGTGCTCCGACCACCTCGTCGGCGACAGCATGTCGGTCAGCTCTTTTCGCAAGTCAAACAAACCCGCGAAAGGGTCCCACTCTCTCCTTGGCCTCCATCTCACCAGTGACATCTCTCATCACTCCTTTCGTTTCTATATTTACATCGGGTCGCTTCGTTCTTATTCTGACCCGATGGACAGGATGGTTAAAAGCATCCGCCGTGCCAAAGAAAGAGCCGCGAATGTCCTCAGGCGGCCTATTCAGTTAGCTCGCTGTGCGCCAAAGAATTATGACTTCGGCGCCCGGCTGCTTTGCAAGGCAAGCCCCAGCTTTCCAAGCTTCCGCCCTCGGTTTGTGCGACAAAATGACACACAGAGGCGCCGCCCTTTCCCCGCCAACTGAGAAAAAGTGTCACACCCCGCGGCGAGGGCAAACGTTCCTTTGGGAAGCAGGGCTGCTGTGTGTGAGAGGACGTCTCGATTTAGAAGGTTTCGGGGCCCGAGTCTGTCGCTGGGGTCCGACGCACTCACGGGAGCATTCAAATGCCTGGGAAGTGAGGTGCAGAAACAAAACAGGTGCGGTTTTGTTCCCAAAGGGAAGCGCCTGGTGGATTCCAACCGATACCAGGTCCGCTCCCTCTTTTTCAGGAGGAGTTACAGGTGGAACGCCGGCCTCAGTGGCAGGCGGATTTCAGGCGGAACCGTTTGCCAAGTGCGCGCTGAATTGAATCCCGATTTCGCGGGCCAATTGGAAATCATCTATCCAAGGAAAATTCAAAGCACTGCAGACGTCAGGAATTTTTACCCTTCTGCTGTTGGGCCCCGCAGGCATCTCCTTAGTAACAACAATTGCCTTTTCGGCCATGGCATGAGCAATCACCCATGGATCCGCAATTGATCGTTGCCGCGTACTATCAACAAGCCGGTTGTATTTCGCCATGATCTCCCGAAGATATTCCTGGACTTCAATCGTGATCTCCTTAAACAGATATGGCCTCGTTTTGATCCATCCTGCTAAACCATCATCGTGCTGCGTTATCTCCCTTTTAACCTCAATTGGTGCAAAGACTCTATCTTGTTGTGCAAGCTGGTCGAGAATTGTCCAATATGTTGGACACAGGTCCATCGAATAATATTTATTCCACCCCTCAATGAAAACATTTGTGTCTAAGCAATATCGCCTTTCTTCAGCCACGATATCCCTCCCGATTTATGCACGGGATACCTGCCACCTCTCCCAAGCGCCGGAGATTATTTACCTTTACATTGAGGAGAGAAGATGCATCGCGGCCAGAAATAGCCCCAGACATAAATCCGCTTACAACTGTCCGCGTGAAGGCGTAGCCAAGCCTTGCTGCTGTAGTCACATAATAGGGAGGCCATCCCTCGGAGGATTTCATACGCTCGCGCTGTCCGGCTTTGAATTTCTCCCATCGATCTTGGTATGTCTGCCTCAATTCCCTGTATGTATCTTGGGTAATTAAGTTCTTGTCAAGTAAACGACGGGCAACCACCTCCTCGCTAACTTTCAGCGCGCCAGAGACGTGACGGATCTTTTCCTCTAAAGGAATCCTTGCGCTTAGCCCCTTCCATTCTTCGCTAAAAAGTCGCTCATCTAAGACCGCATACGCAGCTACCCTATTGCAGAAAACCTCAATCCTCCCCGTCTCTTCGTCTATTGCTGTACCTCGTGTCTGTAAGTTGGACACCCCTGAAAGATTAAGGCAGAGGTGAGCAAGTTCATGGGCCAGTGTGAAAAGCTGGGCAGACTTACTGTCTTCAGAATTAATGAAAATGAATGGAGAGATATCATCGGATATCAGAAAACCACGAGCCTCAATTAATGAGATCCGTCGTTGGCGAAATATGAAGACTCCTGCTGCCTCAGACCCTTCGATCCACAGTCGCAATGCCTCGTGTCTTGTCTCGCAATCGCTTTGTTCCTCGGGGGGAACGTGAATAACTTGTCGAATATGATCTGCGGTGTTTTGGGGGGTATCCTGTGTCGAGGCAGAACCTACGAATGCAAGGGACTCGAACCCCTCAGTTATGAGGTAGTCGCGTATCCAGTCCTGCCTATGCTGAGCGATCCTCATCAAAAAAGCCAGTTCGGCACTGAATTCCCTAATTTCTGTGTCTGGCAAGCTGCGATAATCTCGAAGTGTTTCAAAGTCCTTGGGTGGTGCAGGCAAGTAGAATATGGCAAGCGCTCGACGGTAAACCTCAGAAGCTTTGCGAGCTTGGGCTATGCTAGGGCGTAATGTTCCGTCCTCCCACGCGGCAATCTCTTCGGAGCAGCGCTTTATCTTTGATGAGGCCTGATCAAGCGATAGCCGCGCTTGCTCGCGAGCCCAACGCATGACGGATGGAGTGACTAGCGCTTCAACTTGTGCCATCTTAACCTTCGATTATCGACAGGGCATTTTACACTCAAAACAGACTTATTGTGATGCCAGGAGAGATTACATTGTCTGCATAAAGCGGTAAGGGCAGAGTCCTTGTTACTGTGTAATAACAGTCGCGACACTGAGCCTGATTGAGATAAGTTCTGTGGAATCAGAATCCCACCGGTCTCCTCTCCCGCCGATCGTCCCGCCTCATACAGGCTGCATACTGTGTGCCATCTGGGGACATAGGCTCAGGCTCATTCTTGCTCGTCGGCGAGCGCATCACGGAGTACATCTTTGACGAACTCGGGAAGGTCCTTGCATGCGTGCTCGGAAAGCTTCAGCAGCTTGTCGAATTCTGGTACTTCGTCGCCCGTCCAAGTGACGTCCAGCCGCCGTATCAGACGCAAGGCGATGTGCGCGTAAGCGTCGGGATTAGCCCAATAACATGTTTCGCAGATGTCGGCCATACGGTCTTCTTTGCAGTTCTTGCAATGCTCACAAGACCAGGATTTGGCTCTGTTGCACGAACTGCAGACCAGCATGTAGTCAGACAGACTGAGCTCGCCCTGTGCGTCCCCACCCACCTCGTATGGGACGCGATGGTCGATCTGAAGGTATCGAGTTTCGTATTTGGTGAAGCAGATGGCGCAACGGGAGCCGTAGAAATCGACTAGCCGTTGCTTGAAGTTCTTGGGCCAAGCCTTGCGTCCGCCAAGTTTGCCGCGCCTCATTTTTGACGGATCGCCAAATCTGTATGCGCCAATCTTGCGCCGGTGGGTTCCGGTCACTCGGAACGTTTCCAACGGGATTCCCTGTTCGCGAACGTCGCGCGCCGCTCGCGGAGGGTGGTCATAGCCGTATTTCTGGCTGAGTTCTTGAGTGGTGATGTATCCGTGGTTCAAAATATGATCGATCACTGTCCTGGCACGCTTCGCCTTCACAGCCTTGAGCTTTTCGATAAACTCCTTTGGTAGTTTTTCCTTGCTTTGGTTTTCTCCCACGGGAAAGGGCTCCTACCAGAGTGTCAGCTGGCAATCGTTGCTGCCCCCGTCGCGCTGAATTGAATGGGCCAGAGCGGGTGAGATATAGAGCGATTCGTAGGTGACCTCGCTTCGCCCTAAAAGCGTAGCTTGCGTGGACCTTCCTGCACGAATTTCCAGACGGGCCAAACCCAAGGAATTTGGCAAAGGACGACCATAGGTTTTTGTGCCCGTTCGTCCGTCGTAAGACACAATGAACATAGTGTTTCGATCATTTAGGGCTGCAAGTTCATCGCAAAACTCCTCGTGGTCAACCTTCGGAAGATATCGGTGGTCGCGCTTGCGACAGACGCCCTGGTAAGGGGGGTCCATGTAGATGACGTCTTGAGGCCCGCAGTTGCTCAAGACTTTCTTGTAGTCCCAAGCGGACAGACCCGTCCGTGCCCTTAGCAGAGCAGAGGCGTCCCGAATGCGCCTGCGCATCTCCAGTGGCCTTGCGCCTTTTCGGCGGTTGTCCGGTGTGTTGTTGAACTGGCCATTGGCGTTGTAGCGAATGGCAGCCTTGACGCATCTCGCAAGCAAATACAGAAAGTCGGAAGGTTCGTGGCTTAAATTGAATCGCTCACGAACGTCGTCAAAGTACGCGCGTTCTCGTCCAAGCTGATCATTCCATAGATGCGCGTACTTCTCCGCAAGTTCGTGGGGCCTGTGGATAATTTCACGCCACAGGTCGATCAAGGGCCTGTGAGCATCATTGATCCACAAGCGTTCAGCCAAGCGACGCGAGGCGGCGGCTATCGAGATTGCGGCGGAACCCGCGAATGGCTCAACGAGGCGCGGAACGCGCGGGGGCAGGTGCTCAAGTATGGCAGGTGCGATTTGCCGCTTGCTGCCCTGGTACGGGATCGGCTGGGGTACGTGGGATGGACCGTTCATGCGTGATTCTCCGCGTCTCGCAAGTGTTTGTCCAAGTGGCGGCCCTTTCCTGGAAGCTGACCGTGGCTTACATGGTCTTCATATGACATCGCGATTAATAGGTAGCGAACACCATCGGCCAAGGGGCGCACGCCCTTCGCGGTCCCATCGCGCTCAGGGACGCGCCAAGCGTACCCTGTCACAAGACCAACTGTCGCCCGGATTTCGCATTTAGAGTCGGTTTCGTTCGTGCGCTTTTTGATCACATATTATTGTGGCTCCCGGTCGAAGTGTGTCAAGGGCTTTTTTTGCTGAAAAATTTCCCGGTAAATGCCGCCCGCAGCGTTTCACGTCCTTGTCCATGCACCTCTTTGCGTCTTTGCGTCTTTGCGAGAGGTTTCCTCTCCTGTTTTTTCACGCCAAGACCCCATGGATCCTCTCTGCCTCAACTTGCCGAGGACTATCACACAGACTCCCGTCACGTGGAAGATGGGTTGGCCGGACGCTTACACCGTTTTAGCAAAGGTTCCCCGTGCGGCTGACGCGGGCTGCGAACTCAATCGAGTCCCAGACCGCGGTATGGCAACTCCCCGCCCTCCAGGGAAACCGTGTTCCCCTCGACGGCGATTTTCCCCTGCGCTACAAGCTCGAGGGCCTTGAGGTACGCCGGCCCGTCCCCTTCCCACTTCATCCTTTCTTGGAGCTCGTCGGCATATTTCCTTATCGCGCGAAAGTTCCTTTGGCGGATTTTCCGCTCGATCCACTCCTTTTTCACCGGAAATTTCTTGGACTGAACGAGCAAGGGGCCCTCGTCGAACTCTTTTCTGGCGATGTGGACGCTCGACCGTGTGTACTCCTCGCCTGAAATCACTGCGTCGTAAACGGTGTCCTCTCCCTTGTACCTTCTCTCGAGCTTATTGTCTGCCATGAGGCGGGCGACCTGTTCCGAAGAGAGATTCCCGGCGTAGAACCTCCGCACCTCGCGGTCACCGCGTTGCTTCGTGGCGAGGATGGCAAGGTCAGCGGGATGAACGTTAAGAATCCTGTCGGCGAACTCTGTCAGGAGAGGCTCCACGATAATGGACCCGGGGCCAGTGAACCCGGACAGGCACACGACGTCCGGATTGTAAGAAGCGAGGTCTTCGATAACCGCCTCATAGTAAGCCGAGCGCTGCTGGAGCTCTTTCGGGTCAATGCCCTTCTCTTCGCAGAATTTCCTGAAGTTGCGACGGAGGACGGGGATTCCTGCGTCCTGGGCGGTCTGTATCCCCGGACACTCATCCTTGTTCGCAAATGCCGCCACTATCTCGTACAGCACGCCGTGGTTGGTGTCCTTGAGCATGGCTTGCATGGAGCTCGCTCCGCCGGAAAAAAACACTGCCACTCTCATCCCGCGGTCTCCCTGCTTTTCGTATATGTAGTTCACCGCTGCCTCCTGCGTGCTCGTGTTCATAAGTTTGGCGACATATTTCTTTTGACGGGATAACAGAATCATTGGGATTTCGGATTGCGCATTCTGCAATCTGCACTCCGCAATGGAGGATTTCCGGTGTATCCTGTTATCCCGTCGAAAGAGTCCTTCCGCTATCGCGCCTCTGCCCGAGGGACAGGCAGCAGAATGTGCGAGGGATGTGTCGCATCGAAGTATATCTGGTTTTCGGCCACGGCGGTCCTTTCTCCATGGCCGGAGTGTTCTCCGGTATTGGGATTCGGCTCGAAGCGCGGCGAGTTGCTCGAAGATATTGCCACGCGAATGCGATGCCCCCGATTGAAGATAATGCTCGTGGACCACAGGTCAATCTCGAACTTGAGCACCGTTCCGCGCTTCATGAGCTCGCTTTTCTCAAACCCGTTTCGGTATCGAGCGCGAACGATTCCGTCGAGGAGGAGCATGCTTCGTCCGTCGGGATAAACATCGGTGAGCTTGGCTGTAAAATCGGTGTCCGGGGCAGAGGAGGACGCCCAAAGGATGACCTTGATTCGCCCCGTAACCTCGACCGGTTTCGGAATAGGCTTGCTCGCAAAAAGGAGGACGTCGGGGCGGTTTTCAACTTTGCGCTGATCCTTCGGTCCCTTCGGAAGAAGGAGATTTGCTCCCCCGACTGTCGGAACCGGGTTCTTCGCATCGTACTTGTACGAGCGAGAGGCTTCCTTTTCCTCAGGAGGTGTCCTGCGAAGGGAACCATCGCTGTGGAAATAGAGAGAAACAGGCCTCGCTGGAATCGGCCACGCGTCCGCTGTGCGCCACTCGTTGCCCGGGGCGTCGGGGTCTGTCGGATCGCCCATGACGTAGTAGTGAACGGGCGGGATATTATCGGCGCCCTTCCCGTCGTTCTTGAGCCACGCGTCAAACCATTTCCATATATCCGCGTCGCGCGGCGTCTGGCTGTTGGGGTAAACGAGGTCGCTGAAGTTACCGTGAGCCCACGGCCCCATGACCAGCTTGCACCTCCCTCTCGCTCCCTTGTCCCCCTCCTTCTGTATGGTCACAAAGCTGTTGATCGTTCCCTGGCCGAAAATGTCGTACCAGCCCCCCAGAAACATCCCCGGCACGTTCACCTGCGAAGCCACTCGCTCCGGATCGAGCTTTCTCCAGTGGTCGTCATATTCGGGGTGGGCGCGGACCAGGCTCAAATTCTCCGGGCTGAACCGATTGTCCTTCAGCCAGCCCTCCACCATTCGCTTTCTGAAGGCGCCTCCCTGGTACATCGCCTGGTGGTACATGTTCGAGCTGGCAACCTGCACGAATTGACAGGTTAAATGCGGCGGGCGGCTCGGCGCCATCATGTTCTGAACAATCCCGTTTGCACTGCCGCCGAAGGTGCCTATTTTCCCGTCGCACCACTCTTGCTTGGCGATCCACTCCACAATGTCATATCCGTCCTGGTGCTCTCCCCAACCGCCGTGGGTGAACACCAGCCAATCCTCGCCCTCAGACGCGAACCGGCCCCGTGTGTCCTGCCCGACGAGCACGTAGCGCTTTTTGACGATAGCCCGCGACGCCCCGCCGAAGCCGTTCTTGTTGTACGGTGTTCTTGTCAGCACCACCGGCCAGGGCCCCTCCCCTTCCGGCAGGTAAACATCCGTCGCCAGCTTCACACCGTCCCGCATGGGGACCATCACGCTCAGCTTCGCGGATTGCGCCGTCCCGCAAACAACAGACATAAAAGCAACGACCGAAACAAGTATCGCCAAACTTCTCATAACTTTGTTCATCTTCGCACTACCTCCATGTTCTCTCGCCGAAACGCTATGCGTTTTCCTTAGCCGATTCTCGGTGATCTTTGCGCCTTTGCGGCTTCGCGAGAGTTTTGTTGCCCGCGTCGTCCTCTCGCCAAGACGCTAAGACACCAAGGTTCCGTTCCTCAACACCGGCGGCTTACAGATGCCCTCTGGTGAAATTCCCCTGGCACGGATTGTTCTTGTACAGGCGAAATGTGCCTTTGGGAACTTCGAATACCGCCGTCCCCAGCGTCGCTCCTCCGGTATGGCTTGCGGCGTGGCGACAGACGCTGTTCGGTTTCCCCTCGTGGCTGGAAAGCGCCCGGACGATGTCCGAAAGGCGAACTTCTGTCGCGTCGCTCCAGCCTTTCGTTTCCTTCGCAAGAACCGCGTATCGGGTCAGCGATGATTTGCCCGGAAACTGCGGTTGATTCTTCATCGAATCGAGAATGAGATGGTTCGTGTGGAAATAGACGCCATGCACCTCGTGGATCTCGTGCGTCGTCGGCGTAACTTCCACCGATAGAACTCGCCGCTCCTTTGTAGAAGCCAGGTTGTGATGGTTGCCGTAGCCTCGCTTCGGATGCGTCGCGGTCTTCACCGCCTCAGCGAGCGTTTTGGCGTCGAATATCGCGCGATTAAGGATGTAGCGGGGAATACCGACTTTCCATTCCGCAGAGGGTACGTAGTTCGTCGTCTGGATAATCCCCGCGTCGTTGAACCCGGGGCTGTTGCCGGGGATAAAGCCCGGATAGCTCAGGCACTCGAACGCTCGCCCCTTTCGCGGCTTTGCCTTCAGCCAGAACATCAGGCCCTTGTACGCGGCGCTGCCGTCCTCATTGTGCGCCAGGATGATACGTTTGCCGTCGTTGAGCGAAATTGTCGAGCACCCACCTTCGCCTCGGCTGCGTTTCATCGCGGTCAGCTCCGCCCACATGTTGAGAATCATCAAATCTTGGAAGGGAACGCCCGCGCCGTCAGCCCATCCTCGGATTTCCTCGACGAATTGCGGATAGTGCTTCTTCGCCGCCGCAATGCAGCCCTTGAACTGCCGGGCGAAATGCCCCGTCGCAACCGCCTTCAAATTGCCGAGCCATTTCTTTCTTCGGCGGAGTCCCTCGCGAACGTTGTCGCCAAAACGCTTCCCAATCTCATAGCCCATCTCGTAGTTCGTCCCTGAAACCTCGATGCAGGGAAAACTCGCCTCAGCTCTCGAATCGCTTTTCAACACTCTTCCCATTCGGCCTCCCTTATCATTTTCGCTACGCGCCCCGGCGGCAGCCACCAACCACGGCATGGCCATCGCGGTACCAACGAACCTTGCAGTTTCTCGTACGAATGACCTTCTATTCAAGTTTTTCCCTCGTTTTGCAACCGCGCGGGAGTTCCGAAACGCCGAAAACCCTCGCGGCTCGCGTCCTTCAATCGCAATCGGGGTGCGCTATTGAGCTCTTCTGGACGACGGCTTCTGCAATGACCGTCTCCAGAATATTATCCTGCGGGAAGGCGTGGCCGAGGTGCTGGCAGAAGGACTCGGCGAATTCGACGCCGACCTCTTGCCCTCGCCGCCTGTCCCATTCCTTCATCTGCTCGATGTACTGGTCAATGCCGTGCTGCGCGAGAAGCCACTCTCTCTGGCTGCGATGGCACGAAAGCATCTTCACCTTCGTCTCCATCTCGTCGGTGACGTCCACGTAAAACCCGACCGGCGTCTTCCGCCCGAGGTAATCCTTTCCCTCCACCGAATCCCAGTAATAGAGATATGGAACGCCCCCTGTCGGAGGGACGCCTTCCGTATCGAAGTTCGGCATCGAGGCGCAGAAGCACGCGTTGCGAACGAGCTTTGAGGTCTCCTCATGGTCGGCCATGTAATCTACGTGAGGCGTGGTGAACACGAGAAAGGGATTCACCTTCCGAATGACTTTCGCCACCTTGACACGCAGCTCGTGGCAGAACTCCACCTCTATGTCCTCCCAACCCGCCCAGTGATACGCCGCTCCGAGAACCGCCGCCGAATCCTCACACTCCTTCAGGCGCACAGCGCGAGTCTTTTCCTTACTCAGGGTCATGGACCCCATCTCCCCGCCGCACACTGTCGCCATGTGAATGCGGTATCCTTTCTTTTTCAAGAGCGAGAGTGTTCCCGCGCACATGAACTCGACATCGTCGGGATGGCATCCAAAAGCGAGGACCGTTCCGTTGTCTTCCATCAGTTGCACTCCGGTGTGAGAGGACCCGCCAGCTCGTTGAGGAAGAAGAGCTTTCCCGCCAGTGTCGGCATGAAGCTGCTCGGCACCCATATGTCCGGCCCATATCTCAGCGTCATCCACAGGGACATACCCTGCCACTGCATCCCCCTCGAAAACACGCCATCGCAGCCGCCGATTACGTAATCGGCTTTCAGAAAGATCCCGGGGCCGATGGTGTTGGCGAAAGCGGGCACAAGGGTCGTGCGGCTCTTGAAGCTGGTTATGGCGTTCTGCTCGATGGTAAGAGGATGGAGCTTGGCGCCGAGGCGATGCGTGGCCTCCTTCCACTCATCAACCGATTTGTAATCCGCTGCAAAGTGGGGTTCCCAGAATGCGATATGGCAGACACGCCCGATGCCGTGAACGAGGACCATTTTCGCGCCTTTCTCCCGCAGCGCGGCGATTTTATCAGGATAGGCGGGCAGATTGTCTCTCGTGGCGAAGTTCCTCTGCTCCGGGGGGACGCTCAGGTCTCCAAGCGGGCCGTAGAAAGCATCTTCCATCGCATACTGGAACGCGCCCGGATTGTCAGCGGGAAGCGTGTCGCCCTCCTTGTCCGACCATTCGTCCATATTGAATCCGTGAACGTGCCCGCACGCCACGCCCCATTCCTTCAGGAAATAGACCGCCCACTTATACATCCCCATCGGCCCGACCGGGAGGATAAGAATGACCTCCCTCCCTTCTTTCTCGCGGGCGAGCATTATCTGAGCGGCGATCTCGTGCCCCATCTTGACGTTGAATTCCTCCATCGTCTCGCACGGAACGGGAGAAAACTTCTCGTGCCACCATTCCTGCCGCTCGAGAACCTTCGCGGGGTCCTGCCCGGCACATTCATCAATCTTTTTCAGGTCCCACCCTGCCGGAAAGAATCTCTCCATCATCGAACCCTCGATTGTGTCAATCAGGTCCATTTTTATCTCCTCCTTCAAGGAAACAGCCAGCCACGTAAACCCAAAGAAGTGAGGTCGCGGGGTTCGTTTCAAAGAGACGCAGGAGCGTTTCCAGAGTTACGAGCCTCTCTGCCATAGCTCAGACGCCATCGTGCTCGTTCAGCACGTCAACTGTTGCCAACGACTGGGAACCCGTCAGCGTACTCTGGGCGCCGCCTCCCCTTTCTTCGCATGTGCTCGGCGAGCCATTCACTCCACTGCTTCCACGATCACCCTGTTTCCTTCGACCTTCACCACCTCGACTTCGGAGTCCTTGGGGATGAACTCTCCATCGCTGACCGCGTCAATTCTCGCATCCTCAATTTTCACCTTTCCGGCTGGCCGCAGCATGCACAGAGTAATCCCCCTTTTTCCGACGAGCGATTTCTTTTCCAGGTCGGCAGAGACGTATCCCTTCGAGGAATCACTCCGCTGCTGGAGAACAAAGCCCCTTCCAAGACGCGAGCCAGGCCTGCTTACGAGCCGACCGATAAGCCAGACCATGAAAAAGAAGAAAAGGCCGAGGAAAATGATACTTGCGAAGAGTGCCATCAGCCATTGTTGGGGTGAAAGAGAGCCGTGCAGCCAGATGAGCATGACGGCAACAAGGACAATGACGATGAGCTTAGGGATTAGAATCAAGGGATGGATAATCATGGGCCTCTTTCCTCAAGCGGTATTGTCCCAGAAGAGCCAACGACACGGCGACGGTCCGAGCCAGCTCGGCGCGAGAACTTCGCGCGCACAATTAGCCCGTCCCGCCCACATTGGGGACGGGCGATGGTTTCTCGTGAGCCGGGCACATCTCACGCCCGCCTTCTTTTTGAAGTGGAAGCGGTTTACTTTGCTGGAGGTTTGACTTTGATTGCCCAGACGCGCACGTCGTCGAAGTTGCCCGTGTCATCAAATGAGCCGAGTCCGAGCCGCCCCCAGGCGAAGGTCTTGTCGGTCGCCGTCATAACCGGCTTTTTCATGTCGTCGAAGAAAACCTTGATCTTGCCGCTTTTGACACTGCGGACGACGCGGACCGAGTGATATTGGTCATCCCACTTCGTTCCAGTGGTCCTCTTCTGCGCGATGGAGAGACGCGGCTCGCCGTTGACGATGAAAATCGAGTTGGCGTGGGCGTCCGCCTTCGAGCCGAGGTGCACGTAATAGAAATGTGACGGGTCCTGATAGCCGAAGAAAAGGCAGAGGTCCCTGTGCCCATACTCCTTGTTGGTGGATTTCAGTTTCGCCTCGAAAACGAAATATGAAACCGTGATTTCCTTGACCAAAGAGAAATTGTGGGGCGAGCGAACCGGTGGCGAGTATTTGGAACTCTTGAAGAGCGAATAGACGTGATTGTCCCCTTCAGCGATGATTTTCCACGCGCTCGCGTCGCTCGGCTGCCAGCGCTGTGCGTTACCCTTCTCAAAAGTCTCCTGGAAAACCAGCCCCATCTCTTCTGTTGCTTTCGGGGATTTTGCCATCCCCACCGTCGCCATCGAAATGTTACAGCAAAACGAGCAAGCAACAAACAAAGCGACCGCAGCTATTATCTTCTTTCCCATTTTCTTCCCTCCAGAGTTGATTCAACGTTTGTGCCAAAGCAAATATCCCAAAAGTGGTCCGCCTCTTATTCTCGTCAATCGCTTCCACGAGTCAAGGAGAAATCACCGCGATTGGTGGTTGCGGATTCCGGGCTGGGGATTGCCCATTCCGCCTTCCGCAATCCGGGTGTGGATGTCCCTGCCCACTGAAATATGGGCACAGGCGCCAAGTCTTCGCGAAGGGGGCGGGTCTGTACCTCATCTGAATATGGCGTCGGCGCCGAGGACTTCCGCCGTTCTGTTTCGCCATTCCACGGCGGCTTGCGCCCGCTCGAAATCAATCGGATTGTGGTTGTCGGTCAGAATCCTTCCGACGAAGCGAGTTGTTTTTAGCTCGAGCCTCGTTAGTGCAGAGGAAACAGGATCAACTCCCTCGAAGGAATCCATGTCCGGCAGCCAGCGTCTGGCAGTCAGCTCAAGGTCACGATTCGACGCCAGGATGCAGACTGGCTGGACGGCGGGACTTTCCTCGGTCTTGAAGGCTCTGACATAATCGAAAACATCACCCACAGTCCTGAGCATGGAGGCGGTCGCCCTATCGTCGGGGATGCCAATGTAGTTTATGCCGAGGACGCCTTTCTCGCCGAGGATACGCGAAATCTCCTCGAACATCTCGACGCTCGCCATGTGGAAGGGAAAGGCGTCGCCGGAGTAGGCGTCAATGATGCACATGTCGTACGTCCCGGAGATGTCCTCGAGGGCCTGTCTTCCGTCTCCAATGATGACCTTGCCGTGGTAGCTGAAAAACTTGCGCGCGACGTGCACCACCTCCGGGTCAATCTCCACCGCTGTGACTTCAACGCCGTGCAGTTCCAGAATCTCCGCCAGCAAACCTCCGGCGAGGCCGACGAGCAGGGCCTTTTTCTCTCGGGGGTCCTCGAAGCAGTAGGGCGCCAACTCGAGGAAGTAGTTGTCGTAGAGGAGCTTCACGCCTCTGGAAAGCTCATCCACATGGATCGGCATGCCGGTCTGGAGGATGCCGTTCATCAAGAGAAGTCGCTCTCCTTCCTTATCTATTACGGTCAGTCGGCCGTAAGTGCTCTCGGTGGCGTAGCGGAGAGTCATCTTTCCGCCGTCGGGCGCCGTCATTGTGACGCCGGCCTTCACTGCGGAGGTGGGCATCGAGGCGGCGGCAACCACAAGGCCGAGGAGAAGAAGGTAAGCGAGGTTTTTGTGAAGGGCAAGGCCGAGGGCGGAGAGAAAGATCAAAAGACATCCGGATATTCTAAAACCCATTGGCGTCCCGAAGGTGGGAATCATCCAGAGGGCCGTAAGAAGGGTCCCCGCGACACTTCCCACAGTGGAGATGGCATAGACACTTCCCGCCGTCTTGCCGGCGCCCTTCACGGCCACTGATAGCAGCCGGATGACGAAGGGGCCGCACATGCCGAGGAGGGTCAAAGGCACGAAGAACACCGTGAGGGAGCTGATGAGCGTGCCGGATTGGATAGAGAATCGCCCGTAGAGCCCGCGTATCGCGAACCGGGCGTACGGCGCCGCGCAAGCGAAAACTCCCGAAGCAAGGATTATCGCGTACAGAAGCCACGCGTGCGGCTTCCTGTCGGCAAGGATTCCTCCGAGGAAGTAGCCCGCTGCGAGAGAGAGGAGCGTCACCGAAATCATGGCGGCCCAAACGTACATGCTGCCGCCGTAACAAACGCTCAGCAAGCGTGCGCCGAGTAGTTCAATCGCCATAACGACGCAGCCCGTGACCGATACCGTTACGAAGAGGAAAACCGTTGTGATTCGCGTCATAGCTCACCCCGCTGATGTCTTATTCTTTTGTGGAGAGTCTCACAAGCCCACAGTAAGTGGAAACCCAAAGAGAGCCGTCCGGCGTGTCGTCGAGGAGAAACCTCGGGCGAAAAAGCCCCGCCACGAAAAATGTCCGTTTACCGGACTGGTTTGCGGGCGTTTTCCTGAGGAGAAAGCTGCGTTTTCCGTCAAACGCCCAATTCTTCTCGGGTGGGTGCAGGTTCGCGGGCCATTCCTTAGCAGCGGTCCATGCGTTTCCATCGAACTTCACGACTTCTGCCTGCGGGCCTTTCGGGACGCTTCTCATCTCGACGGGCAACCGGCGGCATTCGGAATTGGATGTCCTCGCCCAGAGGGTTCCACCCTTATCGAGAGCAAGCTGGGTCACGCTCCGCCTGGGCAGGCAGACGAGCGCCTTGCACTGGTAGGTGCGTTTATCCATTCTCGCTATGATGCCGCAATCGGAGCCAACCCAGATGTTGTCCTTGTCTGCGACGGCAGCGGTGGCTCGCCAGTAAAAGCGGAAGGGCGGGTTAACAACTTGACGCCATTTCGCCTCGGACTCATCGAACCATGCCAGACAGCCCTCGGTGACCGCCCAGATGTTGCCGCTCTGGTGGCGGAAAAGCCCGAGCACCTTTTTATGCCCCGCCGCCAGAACGATTCTGTGGCCGTGCGAGCCGGAGATTAGAAGAACCGAAGGCTGTTCTCCTTGAAGGTCGAGCTGCTCGGCGTGGTTGGTGAAGGAAGGCGTCCAGGAGCGGCCCGAACCATCTCTACCTGAGAACACACCTATTGTCGGATAATAGCCGCTGAAATATTGCCTCGGGTACATGTCGAACTGGCAGAGCATGACATGCCTTGTTGGCGCCATGGCAACGATCCGCCGCGGAACCATCTTCCCGTCGTTATCGGTGCCTTTTTGCCCGAGGACCATGCGAGGTTCGCCCTCGGGGAAGGGTAGGGTGATCGTATCCCATTTCTCCTTGTCCTCGAGGTAGGCGTGGAGCGAGAGACCCTCGATCTTTGGCCGGGTCCGTTTGATGTGTGCCATCCCCGGATGGGCAATGATCGTCGCCACTTCCGTATAGTTCTGCGTTGCGCACCACAACTGCCCGTTAATATTCTCCAGCGCGGTGACCTGGTCCGCCTTTTGCCCGTTGATCCTCATATATGCGGTCCACTGCCGCGTTTTGAAATCGAATCGAGCAACTCCTCCCTTCCCCTCGGCGTACGATTCGAACAGCGCTTGCGCGTCCAGAGCCACCCATACGTTCTTCTCGGTGGCGACGAGGAACTTGGGACGCCCGTCTGGAATCTCGCTGCCGACCTTGTAAGACGCTGTCCGGTTTGCGGCGGGGTCGTATTCTCCCAACCCGAAGCCGCCGATGAAGAATAACCGTCCGTTCGCGGGGACAACCTTCCACGCATCGTCACTGATCCTCGACCATTTCTGTGAAGAAAGGTGAAACCGAAACAGCGAGCCGCGAGAGGGGATGTATATGTCGCCATCAAGCAGAACAGGCTCGCCCAGCAAGCCTCTCAGCATCTCCCGTCGTCTCCCCTCCCAGATGCCCTTTGCGAGAAACTTTTTTATGTCTCCGCCCGTAGGAAGGGGAGCGGCGGCACTCCACGATTTTGTCGCGTGGGAGTAAATGTATGTGCCGGTGTCGGCTATGACCCAGGCATGGGCGCCGTCGGTAACGACGCCGGCATGAGAGAACCGTGGCATTCCCTCCGTCACGAATTTGCCCGAAGCCAAGTCAAGGGCTGAAAGGCGGTTTCTCTGAATGACCCACAGGAAACGGCCATCGCTGAGGAGGGCATCGGTTGGCTCATCGGGGAGGCCATCGGCGGGGGTGTAGGCGTTGATGACCTGTTTTGTCACGGCGTCCACGGCGAAAATGGCTGAATCCGTCGCCACCCAGATGCGTCCCTTGCCTTTCGCGAAAGCGGTGATGTCGTTGGTCATGCTCAACGGCCGCCCCCAAGCGGCTTTCGCACCATCCAGGTGAACCGGAACTTCGGAGGCACGTTTCGCTGGCTCAACGACCGAGCTGAGCATGCAAACGCCTCTTCTCCAAAGTTCTTCTGCCGCGTCCTTGGCCACTCCTGTGAGCGGCGCCCGCTGTCGCGTTGCCAGGAGGGAGCCCGTCACGGAACAGATAAGTGCCGCGAGGAGCGCATTACAAAGAAATCGTTCGTTCCTTCGGTACCGTCGCATCTCATTACCTCCGCCTTGCGGACGACGTTGTCCGCCGCCCATTGTCAGATGTACGTCTTCGCGCCTTTCTTTGAGTCTTTGCGACCCCGCGTTTCGCGGGGCTCGGTCCCGTTTCTCTCGCCAAGACGCCAAGTATTCTCTCCGCTACTCTGCTCTCCGCCTACGCTGGGAGTCGCCACGGGGCGCGATATGGCCGCGAGAGCATTCGGTTGGCCTCGTCGTCTCCGATGAAACGCTGTCTGCGGGCGTCGAAATGCACCTTTCGCCCGAGGCTCTGAGCGATAATGCCGAGAAGACACCAGGATGTTGTTCTGTAACCGGTCTCTACGTCCGCATTCGGCCTCTTGCGGCTTTTGACGCATTCGAGGAAGTTGCGGACGTGTGCGGCATGGTTCAAGGAGCCGCTCTGCTCTGCCACGACTTCTCCTTTCGGCTCACAATAAGCTTTCCATCCGCCATAGTCCACTGCCGTTTTCATGTGCTCCGTGCTTCGTAGTTGCGTGCCGAGCTGCACCACGCGTCTGTTCTCCCTCGCCGCCTTTATCATCGCCAACCCTTCCGCGACCTCGTGGGAAAGCGGCTTCTCGACGTACACGTCTTTCCCCGCTCGGCAAGCGTAGATGGTGACAAGGGCGTGCCAGTGGTCGGGCGTCCCCACAATGACCGCGTCAATTTGCCGATTTGCGATTAGGCTACGAAAATCCTTCTCGACCTTTGGGGCTTTCCCCTGTCGGCGAGCGACTTCTTTTGCGACGCGAGCCGAGTGGGAATCGTCCACGTCGCATACGGCGACAACTTCCACCATCCCCGTTTCCATCATCGCGTAGAGGTCGTTGGAACCCATACCGCCGCACCCCACCAAGCCGAGGAGAATCTTCTCGCTCGCCCGCACGGACCGGGCTCCTTCCGCTCGGGAAACGATATGCGGGCCGAGAACCGGCGCCCCCAGTCCCATCGCTGCCGCAGCAAGACCGCTTTTCGTGAGGAAATCTCTTCGATTCATGCTCTTTATGCTACGCGCCTCATTGGTTTCGTTTTCGATTTCGTCCGCGCCCGATGTTCTATCGGAATTATCGCCTCGGCTGGGAGAAGGATAACAGGAACGACATCTGTCGGCAAGATGTTGTCAGTTATGGGTGTGGCGGGGTCTCAGTGGCACGGAGGTCCGCTCTCTTGTTCCTGCAACGAACCCCGCGGCCGGCGGGGCGACATAAGCGCCTTACGATTCCAAAGATTCCTCGAGGCGAACTCGAACAGCCCGGCGTTTTCCCCTCTTCGTAAAGCGGGGCACGGGAACGCGGTCAAGATTCCAGCACGGGCTGGGTACGGGACAAAGTCAGCCACTGAAATGCGGCCGCACCCTTAATTATGGAACCATAGAAAGAGGAACATCACTTGACAAACCCTTTCCGGCACGTGATATGTTATGCGACGCACTTAAGAACGTGGTACGATGCGAACAAGGAATGTCGTTGCCTGCGGGTACAGGGTCGTGGCGGGAGATTTCACGGTCCATACGATAGATCCAAGAAACCCCACCGGGCAAAAGGTTACAGTAGTCTTGCCCGGCAAGCTTATCGAGCGGTACTACAAGTGCACGCCCGTCGCGTATGAGAATTTGTAATTATTCATGCGCCGGAGTACCGCCAAGTGCAAAATGTCAGATGAGGAGAGTGGACATGGACAAAAATGCCGTGTGTGTGTCGTGCGTGATCTTCTTTTTGAGTTCGGTGAGCGCTGCTTTAGGGCAGGTGGCGGTCAATTCCGGCCTGTCGGAGAAGGAAGCCGGGCAGTTCGCCTTTGACAGCGAGGAAGCCCTGGCCGTGTGGACGATCACAGGCGACGTGGCCATTGACCTGACGAAAGGTCGCGACGGCAGCGGCGGCTCCCTCAGGGTCGGCGCCAACGGCAAGGCTCTGGTGAAGCTCCGCGACCCGGACGAATCGGGCAAGGTCGAGTTCTGGGTGTACGACGACGGCTCCGCGCCCCAAGACCCCAAGGCGCAGCGGGTCGGTCCGCGTTGGGGCCTGGTCCAGAGCGACGGGAAACTCCTCGCCGCCGGTGTGCTCTACGCCAGCTATCTGGGCGGCGCCGAAGGTTACACCGCCACAGCCTGTGATGGCAAACATTGGTTCAACCAGTTGTTCTGGCTCGGCGTGAAACGCGCGCCGCCTGGCTGGCACAAGTGGACATTCGACTTCGATGCGGAGGATGGCCTGCAGGTCCTTCACAATGACCGGGAGGTCAACGCGGTGGACTCCGACAAGACCGGTTTGCAGGGCTTCAGCGCCATCGCCATCTGGGGCGATGCCGGCCAGGGCGACGAACAGACAGTCTGGGTGGACGACCTGTCCGTTACGTTGGGCGGCCCGGTGAAGATCGTCCCCGACCCCGGGGAGGCCGATCCGTACGACGAGAAGGCGCTCGCGGCGGACCAGACCCTCCGCCGGGCGGTGGCCATTTATTCCAAAGACAACGCGCCCTCTGCCCCGAAGCTCGAAGACCTGCCGCTGCGGGAGAGCGTCTCGCAATACGGCATCGCCTGGACGTTCGAGCGACCGGCTCGTGTCGGGCAGTTCATCAACGGCGACTGGTACGTCGTCGGCCCGGTGACGATCACGACGCTCGATCCCCCGCCGCTCTACGGCAGCGAGATTTCAAGACGCCAGTTGGACCGCATGGACAAGGAGCGCCCGGAAGGGCAGCGCGTCCGCAACGGCTTCATGCTCAATCCGCCAGCCCAGATGAAAGTCGCCTACGACAGCGGCGTCCGGAACTGGTTCGATCCCTCGCTGATCCAGAAGCTGCCCGTGACGATGAAGCCTGGCGATTCGCTCGTTTCCACCATCAGCATGCCCAAAGGCCTGGTGCTGCATGCGCAGCTCCGAAACAAGATCGAGCGCGGCGTGGACGACAGCAGCCCTATCCGCACCGTGGCGGTTCTGACCTGCGTGGGGGCGCCGCAGCCGCCGGACGCCTTCCGGCCGTCGTTCTGCGACCACGCGCAGAGGGTTTACCTGGCCCGCAACTTAAAGAGAGAGCTGCTGCCCACGGCCGCCGTGACCAGGAGCATCCCCAAGGTCCAGCAGTACGTCCGCTTTACCCAGCGGCCTTGGGTGGGAACGTGCTTCTTTGGCTTCGAGGAGCCCGTGGAGAACATGCCGCAATACGGCCTGGAGTACGGTCGTGTCGTCGGCATTGCCGCTCTGCTGCTCTGCACCGATCTGAAGCCCGAACAGAAGGAACCGCTTCTCGTGAACTACATTCAGGTGGGCATTGACCTGGGCGGCATTGTCCGCGCGGGCCACCCCGGCTGGACAGCCTGGGGCGGACACGGCAGTGGACGCAAATTGCCCATCGTCTTTGCCGGACTTCTCCTGGGCGATGACGAACTGGCCAAAATCAACCGGTCATTTACTAAGGTGAGCTTTGGCGAGGATGAGCAGACCGCCTACGGTGATTGCTGGACCGGCGCCAAAGTCGTCTTTGCCGGGCACTCGGGAATCGACGCCGCGACCGGGGAGGGCCGGTCACGAGGCAGCGGCTGGGGACCCTACGAACATACGCCGCCTTCGCAGTGGGACGATGGTAAGAACACCAGCGAGAGTTATCGCCGGTGCTGCACGAGCGTCGGCTGGGTCGCCCAGGCCCTGGCTATGCGGCTCATGCACGCTGAGAAGTCCTGGAGCCACGACGCCTTTTTCGATTACGTGGACCGCTGGATGTACGAAGACGACGCCGCTTTCGTGAAGACCATCAAGGAGGCGACCGGCCGGGACCATGACAGAGAGTGGGCGCGCCAGGGTCAGGCCTGGGACGCCTTCGTCAATGAGATGTGGGCAAAGCACCGCCCGACACTTGAGGCGCCGACCGACGGGTGGAAGGAGAAACACGATGACACCTATTACCGTACGGCCATCGAAAAGTCGCAAAAGTAGGGCGAGGAGACTCCGTGCAGTTTTCCGACACTACGCTGGAGATTCAGCCGAAAAGCCCCTTTTTTGACATGCGTTTTGATTGATGTCCCAGGAGGCGCCTCGGAGTATCAAGCTACGTGGAAAAGCCGGAGACGTCGGAAAGGCGCGAGGCCTATAAGCCAGTCATACCGTTTTCGGGAGCCAAAGCGGAAATACCCGTTGACGAGCTATCCGCAGCAATGTAACGGCGCTTGCCCGCGCTTTCCTCGCTCCGACCGCCCTCTCCTTCTCGTTTTAGCCGTGGTCAATCCTGCGCTTTCTGGACGGAACCATCGAGGCGGATGTGGACAATGCGCTCATATCCACTGGGTTGGAAGCCGCGCGAGTCCGCGATAAAGTCGAACGATTCTCCTTTCTTGAGGCAGGCAAGCGATTCCTTCACCGCGGCCTTGACGACGTCGCCGTATGGCACACCTCTCTCGTTGAGCTTGTCCATCGCAAAATCGTTCGATGCCCAAAGCGGCCCAAAACCGAAGTCTATCACGTACCCGTAAGGGAGGGCAATGGCGACTTCGGCAGCCTCGCGGAGTTTTTTTCTGCTCTTTCGCGGATGCTCCTTTTGATGCTCCCTGAGATGGCGAGTGAGCTCGAGCTGTTCCCGATATGGCAAATGATGCCCGTGGTCGGAAGTCCAGTACCAGATATACCTCGCGCCCAAGTCGTAAGCGAGCGTAACCGCCAGGGGCGAGATGGCAGGGTCCGCCTGCCCATAGATGCTCGTGCCCCAATCCGTCCCCGAGGCGCGCGCCGCCCCTCGCAGAAAGGCGTAGTAGTAGAGGAGCATCTCCTTCTCGTCGAGCGATTCCGCGTCAATTTCGATTTTCTTGAAACTGGCGCGAAAGGAATCGAGCCGATACCGCCCCTCGTGGATTATCCCGCTGGCGGCGCCGGATTGGAGCTGGTAGAAGGAGGTGTTGATCATCGTTTCCCAGATCGGTATGTCCGGCTCAATGAGCCGCATGAAGCCGAGGTTGAAGCCCGCTTCTCGAAGGGATCGCTCCAGACGCAGCGAGCTGTAACTATTCTTCCCCGTCTTCAACGTCCGCCACACCCGAAGGCGCAGGAGCTCCGCCAGGTCCGCCGGGCGCTTGGCGTCCTTTTTCGCGTCGCCCCAATAGATATATACTCCCGGCTCGTCCACGAACTGAACCGCTCCCATGTAGTTGCTTCGGTAGAGAATCTCCGGGAATCGGACACCCTTCAGGTCACGCTGCTCGTAGAAAACCGGCCGCGTCCGGATCCACTCGCCTTGCTCGGGGTCAACCGTGAAGTAGCTTATCCCCGCCTCGATCATCTCGTCATACTCCTCCTTCGTGAACCGCCGATAGGGGTAATTTTCACCGCCGGTGATTCGGTGATCGAGCGTGTCCCGAAAATTTCGCCCGGTGCCTATCAGCAGTCCGGGGTCCAACTTCAAAACCAGCGGCTCCGCAAAAGAAGGAAACTCCCCCTCGCCGGACCACTCCCACAAGGCCAGCATTTGCCCGAGCAAAGTGCCCTGAGCGGACAGAGGTCCTACCATGCTCGACGACGAGGACGCGCGAGGGACCAAGTACCGCCTGAACGCAAATCCCGGTAGAAGAGCTTGCCCCGTTTCCTCGTTTATGTATTCCACAGGGTTTTCCTCGCCCTCCATGAGAATATATCTCGCCACGCGGCCTATGGACACCTTCTCCCCAAGCATCGGCACACGCTGACTCAGGACTCTGATTGAGAAGGAACCGCCGCCCGTTTTCACGCACTCCATCTGCCACCAGCGATATGTCTTCCCGTCCCGCGTTTCCGTTGGACCGAACCTGAGCGTCACGGTATCCAGCGACGGCTTTTCTCCTCGGTAAGCATAGGTCGAGAGCATCTTGTACTTCGCCCACGCCCCGGAGCTCACCGTCGCCCTCGCCGCCCGGGAAAAAGGCACGCAAAAGCAGCACATCGCTACGAGGGCCGCGAGGCGCAAGAGTTTGGCGCCTCTATGTATCGCAGCCGGCCGGCGCCCAATTCCTTTGAGAACGTGTGAAAGGTGAATTTGGAAAATCATGACGCCCCTCCTCCCTTGCTTCGCATTCTTCATCATCAGTTCCTTCCATTGCCATTACGCTTTTACGCTGGAAATCTCGCCCACGCCCGGAAAGCAAGTCTCGTAAGCGTACTCTTCCTTGTGGAATTGTACAAAGGCCACGCGGAATTAGAAGCTAATTCTTACTCCCGGCTTCCATTGGGCGAACGGGTGCGGCTATATTTGCGAGGCGGGGTCTGGATGAATCCCTTAGTCGAGAAGCCCGGCGTAACGCCTCATCTATGAAAGCGGGCACCGACTTGCGCGAGGGAAGAAGGGAAGGGGAAGGTAACGCAAAGGCGCCGGGTGTAAGAGACTGGGCAAGCGGCCCACGCTCATTTCTCCCGCTGCGGGACTTCAATCATCTTTCTGCCCTTCTCGGCAGCGAGGAGGCGGAGTTTCTCTACCGCGGTGTCGCAGGTCTCCCGGCAGAGCTCCTCAGTTGCGCCAAACGCCATGACCTCGACGGGCATGCCGGAATCCCGTGTGTACTCCCCAACGAGGGCTTTGAGATACGTCCCCGGGATTTCTCGCATAACCTTCGTCATCAGGGGCGTAAGCTCCGACTCGTACATTGGGATTATGACCCGCATGGAGGTGCTGTTGTAGCCGGTCACCTTCTGCACCATCTGCGAGAGGCGGGCAGCAAAGCATGCGTACACTTCCCAAGGCGGTCCGGGCAGAGCGATGATCTCTGTCGGCCCTTGGTCAATGATGGTGACTGGCGAGACGCCCGCCGGGTTTGGAAAGCACTTGGCCCCCTCAAGGGAGGAAGTGGATATCGCGAAATGGGGCGGAAGGTCTCCGACGGGTACGTTTCTTCGCCTCGCGATAAACTCAAGGATGTCGGGGCGTCGCACTATCCTTCGCCCGGTCGCTGCTGACAAGGCCTCGCGCGTCTTATCGTCCGCTGTCGGTCCCAATCCGCCGGTGATGAAAATGAACCTCGGCTTTCGGTGGAGAGCGTCTTTCAGCACGGAGGCGATGTCAGAAACATTGTCTCGCACGCAAACGATTCTCTCAACAAAACCGCCCCTTCGGGTGACCTGGTCTGCTATCCAGAAGGAATTTGTGTCATAGACCTTGCCGTAGCAAAGCTCGTCTCCTATCGCGACGATTTCCACTCGCACCTTCGACCTGCGCTGAAGGGGGCGAGGCTCCTCGTGCCGTTGGGATGCCGCTTGTTCTGAAGTTCTCGGCACGTTTGGGTGCGACTCCTGTCTGGTGAAGCTGGCGACGTTCCCCCGAGAGATTGCTGGCTGGTTACCCAAGCAACCGCACGCCCACGCGCAATACGACAGGATGAAAGACGAAAAAAACAAGCCCAGAACCCTTTCCATGAACGCCTCCTGTTTCAGCAAAAAATTTCCGCCCGTCAGCGCCCAGGTTAGCATCTTACACTTTTCCTCACGGGTTTTCTGCCAGGCGCGACGTGCACGCCGAAAGGACCGAAAGAAGGCACGCCGGCAATTCTCACCACTGGCTCCGGTCGAACCCCATTTTCATCAGTTGTGATTATCCATTGTCTTCAGCAGATACCACTGCTTGTAAACCGCACCGACGGCGTGCACGAACGATGGCTTATCCTTGGGCAGACAATAGGTAACCGCGCCGTCGGCCAGACCGTCGTCAGTAGCCTTCAAGGCGATGTCGAGACACGTGCTGACATACGAAGGCGTGGGCTGGTCTGGTGATTGCGAGTGCTTGCTGGCGTAAACCATTACGACAAGCGGCATATTGCCGGAAAGTCCGCCGTTATGGATGTGCTCGTCGAGCCATTTGCGGTAGGTCTCAATCTGCGGCAAGAGTCTCGAGGTATCCGAGTGGTTCTTGTGAGGGTAGAAGTAAGGAAAAATCACGCCGTCAATGGCGCCCTTCTCTACATGCGGTGCAATGCTATTCTCATAATATCCAAAATAGCACACGACCAGCAGGGCCAAATGAGGCGCGATGTTATGTGCCGCATCCATCATCTCCTTGCAGTAAGTCGGCGTGAACTTTTTGACATTCCCGTTGAAGTCGTCAATACACAACCCGGAGACAACCGGATACTGCTTAGCGAGCTTCGCGCATTCAATCGCCCAACGCACATAGTCATAGCCGAAGGGTTCGGGGGGCGGCGGCTCCGATGGCGGAGTCAGATAAAGCCACAGCCGGTGCCCCGCCTTTTGGGACTCTCGGGCCATCAACCGAAAATCCTCCCATCCGGATGGATAGTTGCCTCGCCCCCATACCAAATGCATGTAGTCTCGTGCGTTCATATTCTTCAAGGCGGCCAGGAGCTTGGCAATATCCGTCCGTCCCTGAGCGGTACGCACTCCAATTGGGGCGTAGTCCCCCAACAAAGGTGTGAGAGAGGGAACGCCCGCGCCGGTAAAGCCGCCGCGCCGCCCGCGACTCTCCACGTTCTTGTTCTCTTTCGCTTCTTGAGAGGCGTCCTCTCCGTCACAACGAGAAACAATCCCTGTCAGTAGCAACCCACTGAACACCAATACAAAAACACGCTTTCGTATCATGATCCGATCCTTCACCTTGACACCTTCGAAGCGAGGCTCCTACTTGAATCTTTTTCCTTTGTCATAAACCCGCCTTGCCTGGACCTTGCGGTCGGCAGACCAAACATAGCGGGGGCGAGCCACTGTCTCGGAGAGTGGGAATTCCCGACATCTCTTTTCAATGACGGAATGTTCGTTAGCGGTAAGCCCTAACCCTTCCGCGACGATGACATCAATCTCCCTGCAAAGCTCCTTCATTCGCTTCTTGCGAGAGTCGAGGTCTTTTTCGAAGTTCCTGATCTCGGCGGCAAGCCTCGCTCTCGCCTCCGGGTCCGCGGGGATGGCAATATTCTGAATCTCTGAGACGACGATTTCGTCTGCGCTTTCGGCGAGAAAAGCTGCTTTGAGCAGGTATAGCAGGTCGCTGCCCGGGGATGTTATCTTGCATGTGCCGGCGGAAAGAGATTTGCCGCGAACTGTGGTGTCGGCGAAGTCGCCCCGGCTGAGAACCAAATCTTCCGCGCTCCACTTGACACCGAGGAATCCGGTTTTGATGGTGTCCGAGACGCCAGCCATCCCGCGAGAGAAGACCTCGGCGACCGACAAAGCGACGTCTTCTGATAGCCGCGTCGCCTCCCGCGAGAGTCCGCTGAGCTTCTTCGCCGCCTGCGCGTCAAGTTTCGGGAGGGGCAAGTTATTTATGACCCGAGGCATGCAGGTAAAGCGGCGCCTCTGGATAATCGCGGAGCGGAGAACGAGGAAGGTATAGTATCTGGAGACGGTGCTGTTGATAAGAGCGCAAAGTGTATGGGCATCGTGTTTCAAAGGAACGACGACCATCGCGCTATTGTTGACACAAATCCGCAGCGGGTCGGCGACAGCGGCGGCAAGCGTCACGTACACGGTGGGCATGAAACAACACGCCGTATCGCTCGGAAGACGTTTGTTCATCTCGCGAATAATACTTGCGCCGTCGGGCTCTCCTGTGATGGAGCCATTCGCGTCCCGCGACCGTTCGTAAAACGACAGGTCTTGCCAGATGCTGCCATCGCTCGCCTCGCCAATCCTGTCGAGATCAATCAGCTCAGGGGATTCTGAGAGCCCGAATGCGCAAATGTGCTGCCCTTTCAGGAACGGGACGTGCTTGGGAGCCATTGCCGTCCCTCCTGTGGGAAAAACGATTTTCGCTCCGGCTCCGAGCTTCACGCCGAAGGAGGTTCGGGCAATCTCGGATAGGGTGGGCGCTGACCTGAGCTTGCGGAGGATGGGCACGTCCGCTTCCCTTACTTCGAGAGGCCAATCGCCGACGGGGCTGAGATTTAGCCACGTGCGGTAGTCTATCCGAGAGGTGTGCGATTCGAGGAACTTCGTGTCGTCAACCGCTCTCCGCAGCTCCTCCTTTGACCGGAGGCCGCTGACCACGTTCACATTATGTCCCTCAGGAAGTTTGGCCTTCCTCGCAAAGAGAATCATGGGGATGATGTCGGTCCCGCGGAAAATCTCCTTTGCCATCCACTCTAACGAGACAACTTCGGTGACGTGATAGCTTCGGTTTCGGAAGAGCGCCCTCAGGGGCTTTGCCATCTTTGTATTGGCCAGGCCGATGGGCGAAAGCATCCCCATGACGCCTCCGTCCTTCAGCCATACGTTAAGGGCGCAATAAATGAAATAAACGGAGAGGTCGGTGTTGCCGGATTTCACGGCGGCGAAGGTCTGCTCAATCACACCTCGGTCGCCGAGGGGAATACGCTCGTTTCGCACAAATGGCGGATTTCCCACGACGTAATCGAAAGCACGGTGCTCCGAACCGACGGAGGCATTCTTCTCATTCGCGTCCGCTCGTCCAAGCAAGGCCGCCGCGGAAGTGAGCGAGTTGATGTCGGAGATACTGAACGGCGGCATCTTGAAATCCGGCTGCTTCTTCTTCGCGTCGAGATAGAGGTCAATGCAGGCGAAGAGCATGCTCATGTGAGCAAGGAACGTTGAGAAAGGATTGATGTCGTAACCGGAGATGCACCTTCTCGCCAACTCGATTTTGTTCTGTGGTGAAAGATGTTTCGCGCGGTCGCGAATTATCGAGAACGCCCTGACACCGAAGGTAAACGAGCCGCATGCGGGGTCGAGAATCCGTTTCGTGAGTATGTCAGGGTCGGCGGGGATTCCGCACCGGGATAGAACGAAATCAACGACGGCATCATCGGTGTAGTACTCGCCAAGCCGCTTTCTCTCAGCTCTGGGGCGGAAATACTGGTACATGTTTCCGAGGGTGTCGCGGTCAACTTTCCCCAGGGAAAAGGCATTCAGGCGGAAGAGAATCTTTTCGAGAATATCGTTCAGCTCGTGATTGATGGCGCCGAACCAGTCGAAGACTGAGCTCTCAAAAAGCTGCTCATAAAGAGGGGTTACGTCTTTGAAGGCGAACTCCATGATGCTTTTGTACATTGGCAGAAGGTTCTTGAGTAGCCGGCTCCAGACTTTCATCCCCGCGTTGGAGATTTTCTTGCTCGTCAGGCCCGTGTCCTCGCAGATCCTGACGAAAAGCAGGCGGCTGAGGGCAATGTAGGACGTGTTCGTGGCGAAGATGTCCTGGAAATCCTTTTCTTCAGCCGTTCCGGAGTAGGTCTGGTCCTCCTTGAAGAGGGGGTAGTCAACCTCCAATAGCTGTATCTGAAGACGGTGGTCTTTCTTGAGCTTCAGGGTCTTGCGTTTGACTTTCTTTACCCATAAGTGGTCGGACCCTGCGCGCTCCAGCTCTATCTCAAGCTCATGCAGCTTCTCCAGATATTCCTTGTATTGCTGCTGATGATACTCGAAGACCCTCTTGCAGTATCGCTTCAGGAGGCGTATGGAAAACTCAAAAACATCTTGCAGGTCGCTCAGGGTCTCTGGGGTGAGGGGAAGAAATCCTGATTTCAAGCCGCCGCGTCTGAAACCCTCATATTGCGGCCTTGCGAGGGACTGCGCCGCGGTTATGGGCCGGAGAAGCTTTCGGAGGTTGACATCGGCGGCGGGAAGTTCCTCCCCCGACCGGACATCTGTCAAAACGGCCTTCGCCGCATCGAGGTGAATCCCCTCAACCAACTCCCCCGTCACGTCGCAAACATAGAACGTCCGCGGCGAGCACAACAGCACGTAAACGGTTTCGGGCGAGAGGTAACCTTTCCCGACAATCTGCTCCTGCCACAGCTTCGCCCTTTTCTTCTCGTCCCGGATGGTCTCGTCATCGAGCTTCGCCTCACAAATGACCCACTCCGAACGGTCCTCCTCCGACAAGAGCCTGACGTCAGGAACCCCGGATGCTCCCGCCTTGTTTATCAGGCATGATTTTGCAGAGTACCCGAGCGCTCCACGCAGAATGTGGACCGACAGCGGAGTATAGAAAGCCACCTCGCTCACGGGGCCGCCCTTGCTGATCTCCGTCAAGTATTTGTTCAGCGACATCGCCTTCCCCTTTGAAAAGGATTGCCCCAACCAAAACTAACCGAACCGGGTCGCAGAACTCAAGCATTCTTTTCCAGTGCGGCGTAACGCGTTAGTGCTCTGAGTCATAAGTTCGGTTACGTATTCCATTTTTCAAAAAGGCGGAAACTCCCGCGCGGGACCAGATTTTGCACGAAAAATATGCAGTTGTATTCGCGAGCGCTTCTACTAAGCGTACGCGCATCGGGAATCAATGGCAATAATAGGACACACATGCCGGGTGTAAGCGATGCAGCAGCCTGACCTCGCGCGATCTGAGACAGCGGTCTTTAGCCACCGGCTTCAGCCGGTGGTCATCGGACGCATTACATATTCCCTCGGAGCCGGCTTTAGCCGGCCTTCTCGACTAAAAGGATTCATCCATGCCGGAACATGTTTTCCACGACATCTGTCCTCACATCGTCTCGCACACGAACAACGACCAGCGGCCAGAGATGACGTTTCCGGCTGGAAGGACGAGAAGCCGCCAGGGGTGGTGAGAATGGCTAAAGCCCCTGACCCCGCTGAAGCGGGGCTGAAGCCGGCTTAAAGAGGCCGGGCCGCATGCCGAGCACGGGCTGAAGCCCGTGCCTAACCGGAGCGCCGGCAGCGAACCGAGGGGCCGGTCGGTCACGAACTTCGTTCACCCGGAGGCCATGAAAATGTTCCTCAGCCCTATGCTTTGGCGCAGGAGCCCGATTTTGCAACGCCCAAGGTCTGTTTCCCGGAGACTGTTTCAGTATTCACCGCGAGGCTGCGGCGTAACCTTTATTTTCAGGGTGGGATGCTCGTGTTTTCGACTATAAATACGGCTACGTCCCTCCGAGGAAGATCAGCCGTCCGCTATGGTTTCGGGCCGTGATTTTCTGTGAGAGGTTGATCAGATTTGTGCTGTCTCATAATGCGGCGTGCCCGTGTGCTAAGCGTTCTGGTTCGTAAGTTCGGTCGCATATTCGGATACCGCAAAGAGCAAAAAGGCTATGAAACACATGAGATTTTGCATCCACAATACGTGTTCGTACTTACGAACATGTGTACTTAGTATCAGGTGGAGATGGACTCACCGAAGAGGACACGGAGAGGGCAGAGAAAAGGCCTGCGGTTTCTCGATAGGCTTCCACGGGCGTCTGCGTCTGCTGGCGGGGCGTAGTTTTCCTCTGCAACGCCGGACTGTTTTTTTATTCCGGCGCGTTTCAGCTTGAGAATCTGAATTGGCGCCTGACAGCCGGGCGCGGCGGTCTATCGGTATGCGGGGAAACCATCTTTCGCAGTAGCAGGGACGATCCTGCTCGCCTGGCCGTCTTTAGCCGACAGGATTGCCCTCAGCACCGTGTCCGCGTTGACGAGGAAGCGCTCGGTCTTCACGTGCGTCCGCGTCTCGACGGTTGCATCATCCGAATAGATGTGCGCCACATATTCTATCCCCCGCTCCAGAAAACTGAGCGGTACGTCGAGCGTTCGCGGCCTTCCGCTGTTCATGCAGCCGACAAACCACTTGCTGCCGCTGCGACGGGCAATAACCGCGTACTCTCCGATTTTGCCGTGGACCACCCTGGTGTCATCCCAAACGGTGGGAACATGGTCATAAAACTCGAGCTCCGGTTCGTCCCCAATTCCGCCACGCACGCCTCCGCCGGCGCGGGCAGGGTCTTGCGTGAATTGTCTGGGGCGGTCATACCAGTACAAAAACTGCCAGGGACTGTAAAAGCACACTGCCTTCGCCAATTGAAAGGCGTGGCTCGCATTTTGGTCCACCCGCCTGTCGTAATAACAGATTGTATTGTCGGCAGCTCCGGCGAGCATCCGCGTGAACAAGATAGTCAAGGTGAGCGAGTTGGAAGGGCTTGTCTCATCTCCTGCGATGCCCTCCTGGGTCATCAAGTTCGGGTAGGTGCGGGAGTATCCGGTGGGGCGGTATTCGTCGTGCACGTCAACCATGAGTTGATTTGCAGCCGCCTTGCGGACGGCTTCGTGCAGCCAGCTTGTCCATTTTTGCGAACCGACGTTGACAAAGCCGTACTTAACGCCCTTGATCCCCCATTTGCGGTACAAAGGGAGAATGTCGTCGAGTTGGCGCTCTAACGCCCGCCGGTTGACATAGAGGATGATCTCGATTCCCCGCTTCTTCGCATAGCGAATCACTTCGTGGAGGTCCAGCGGCCCGGGTGAGCGCTTCGGGTCGAGCGTGACAGTTGTGGCGTCCGAATCGTCGGAATACTCGGCGCCGTACCACCCAGCGTCGAATTCGACGTACTGCAAGTTGTGCTTGGCGGCGAAGTTGACGCAAGCTTTGCCGCCCACTGTGGTCAAGGTGACCTCGCGGATCACTTTGCCTGGCTTAATCCAAGAGGAGTCCTCGACGGCACAGGGATCGTTCAAGTTGAGGATGATGTCATTATTCTCCAACAATCTCCCCGGGCTGTCGGCAATCATCACCACCCGCCACGGCGTCGTCAAAGGCAGCGCGGCGGCCACTCTGCTGCTCAAGGAACTCACCAGGCTGTTGGCATGCCCTTTCAACGGAGCGAACTTCATGCGTGCGTAATCCACCACTCGTGCCTCCGCCAAAGCCACAAAAATATCATCTGCGACCCGGATGGTCAGAGGCCGCTCGCAACCGGGCTTAATCTTGCTGAGCGGAACCTTCACATACCTGCCCTGGGCACTGTACACCGCCCACGCTGTGTGGTCACTCAGAAAACGGAACTCGCTGCGTTCCCGGGCAATGTTGACGCTATCCATCGTTGCCTGCTCAGGGATTGTGTAGCGAAACGCCACCCCTTCGTCGTAAGCGCGAAAGGTCAGATGAAGAACACGCTGTGGGGCCTCCTTTTCCTTCAGCTCGACAGCGACCTGATTGTAGTTGTCCCGAACGATGCTCCGCTCACCGTACACCGGCCTCCAAGCACTGTCGTGATGGCTCGCGGTATGATTGATGATTTCCAGCCCGTCATTCAACGGGGCATCGCCCATCTCCAACCCAAGCCGCGACTCGCCGACGATGGTCTTGCCTCTGTAACTTATGCTGTAGCGCGGGCATTGTTTCGCTCCGTCGAGATCCTTTATGTCAAAAGCTAAACTAATCCTTCCGTCCGGCGACGCTACTCGGACGGCATGACTCGTCCTCGCGCAGCATGTAATCGCGACAGCGAAGGAGACAAATGTTCTCAGCGAAACTCTCATAAGGTTTCCTCCTTCATGCGATGGCTCGGCGTCTATGTTGTCAGCCCGGGAAGGGATTCTCGTCTAAGGATGAAGGTATGCTTTTGCGCCCTGAGGGGCAAGGCCTTTTGCGGTTCCCCAGTGAGGTGTTTGTCCCCGACGGAAACCCGTTCACCGCAGAGAGCGCGGAGGCCGCAGATAAAGGGCCCGGCTATCTCCGCTGAGCGGAAAGGGCAGCACCACAGGGACCTGACAACCCTCGCGGGACGTTTCGTTTTGCCGCAAGGTCAGCATCCCCCCCGTGCGCCTTTACGTCTTTGCGTTAAGTTCTCGCTCCCTCGTTTACTTGTCACCGAAATACGTCCAGACCCATCCTTGTCAATAAAGTTGTCACGGACCATGCCATTCTTGATAAGATTCGCCGTAAGAACTTCGGGATGGTAGAGCTGGGGGTTCGTCGAGCACCAGCCTACGCCAGAGACCGATTCTGTTGGGATGGCGTCGTTCTTGAAATGGCATTTATTGCCACGGTTCGGGACGAGCGCCAAGACAAGTAGGGAGGTTGAAGATTGCTCGGAATATGGCGATATATCAGCACGCGACCGTTGAAGAGAGGCGTCCTGAGTCTCGCGGTACTGCTTGTTGGAAGTGGGGATAACGCTGGAGGTGCGGAGGAAACCACGGGTCAGCCTAATATCAGCCATGTTGACCGTGAGCCGCTGCTCCGGGGAGGGATTGCCTTCGAGACGCTTGAGAATTCGGAAGCTTTCGTGGGCGACGTCACGGTGGTTAGTAATCCCCGACGGACGCGAGGGCTGCATTGGGTTAGAACCGGCGGGCCGCTCGGCGGCCTCGGCTACGACGTGCGGATGCAGCCGAACAATCCGGACATTATTTATGTCACCGATGCCTGGACCGGCGTCAATATAAGCGAGGATGGAGGTCGGACATGGCATCCCTCCAACGAGGGCATCATCACCCGTGCCGGCGAATCGGGCGATGCGGTCCCCGTTTTCTCTCTGACGCTCGATCCGCACAACCCGGAGGTCATCTGGATAGGCACCCAGAACAGACGAGGCATATTCAAGTCCACGGATGCGGGCAAGACGTGGGTGGAGAAAGATAATGGTGTCGTCGAGCGCGAGGGAATAAGCTTTCGAGGCTTCGCCGTCTCTCCTCGCGACTCGAACATCGTCTATGCTGCGGCCGAGATTGCCAGCTTTGCCTGGGCAGGGAGGGAGCTTCTGGGCAGGGAGTTCGACTTGACTAAGGGCGTGGTGTATAAAACAACTGATGGGGGTGAACGTTGGACTGCCATTTGGCGAGGGGACAATCTCGCCCGGTACATCTGGATAAATCCGCGAGACCCTGATGTGATTTACGTTTCGACCGGCATCTTCGATAGGGAGGCTGCCAATTCCGATCCGAGACGCAACCTGGCGGGCGGCGTGGGGATTGTAAAAAGCACGGACGGGGGGCACAGTTGGCAAATGCTCGGTCGTGCTAACGGGTTGACCAATCTGTATATTGGCACGCTGTTCATGCACCCGAAGAATCCGGATGTGCTGTTGGCAGGGGCCGGGAACAACGCTTACCCCGAAGGCGCCGGCGTGTTTCTTTCGACTGACGGCGGCTGGACCTGGCAGAACACTCTTCGAGGCCCCAATATTCAGTCCGTTGAGTTCGCGCTTTCCGACCCGCGAATTGCTTATGCAGCGGGCATAGACGCAGTTTATCGCAGCCGGGATGGCGGCCGCACGTGGAGGCGGGTGACTGGTGGGGGCCGGTGGGGGCCGCCCGGCATTCAAGCTGGCTTCCCAATAGACCTGCAAGTGGACCCACGGGATGCCGCTCGTCTGTTCGCCAACAACTACGGTGGTGGCAACTTCTTGAGCGACGACGGCGGACGTAGCTGGACGAATGCCAGCCGGGGCTATACTGGCGCTCAGGTGCGAGACATCGAGGTTGACCGCCGCACCGGCCGGGTATTCGCCGCGGCGCGAAGCGGACTTTATCTCAGCGCCAACAAAGGCGGGAAATGGCGCGGAGCGGCCTACCAGCCCGCCGCCGGCATCGAATGGTATGTCGTAGCTATTGACCCGACGGATGCGGGGAACGTCCTGGCAGCGAGTAACGCGGGCGGCGTCATTGTACAAAGCCGGGGAGAGCATTGGCGGTGGCGTCAAGCGAGCGAGTCGCCCGGCCCGAGAATGAGCTGGAGAGCTATTGCGTTTGCTCCGTCGGATTCGGCCATCGTTTATGCGGGCACTTCTGCCTTTTACTCTGCCGGAACTTTTGACGACCGCATGGCTGCCGGAGGTGTTTACGTCTCGAAAGATGGAGGTAGAACGTGGAGGCAAGCGAACGATGCTAATTCGAAGGACGCCAACGTGGCGGCTATAGCGGTTGCTCCCCGCAACCCCAGGGTCGTTTATGCAGCCACGTGCAATCGGGGACTGCTCAGAAGCGCCGATGGAGGGCGACGGTGGCAGAGAGTGAGAATCGGTCTGCGAGTGCGGGACGTGAGGGCTTTGGCGATTGACCCGCGAGACCCGCGAGTCCTTTACGCTGGCGTCCGGGACGGTGGCGTGTGGAAGTCTGTGAACGACGGGGAAAGCTGGCAGCGAAGCAGCAGCGGAATGGACGCCGAGGCGTCAGTAACCGATATTGTTTTCGACCCGACGGACTCCCGGGTCCTCTACGCTTCCGACATACATTCCGGCGTTTATCGCTGCAATGATGGAGGCAAACTTTGGGCACGGATAAATGAGGGGCTACGCACGCGGGCCGTCAACGCCCTGGCAATTTCCTCTGACGGTCGAACGCTTTATGCCGCCACAGAAGGTGAAGGAGTCTTTCGCCTCGATATTGGGAAATGAGCCTGAGCGTGTTTCAGTATTCGGGATGGTCGCCTTATGACACGCGCGATTGAGAAGATGACGCTTGCGATTCTGGCACTGGCAGGCTCGGCTGGGCTGGTACAAGTTGTGTTGTCGTTTCAGGAGCGCGGGGCGAAGAGCATCTCTGGCGTCGTGCAGGATGAGAAGGGTCCCGTGGCAGGGGCGGTCGTCCGCGTGCAGGCTACAGACAACTACACCACAACCTCCGACGACGGGTCTTTCGTTCTCAGTGACCTCTCCTCGCAAGCTGAGCTGGCCATCACCGCCTGGGCAGATGGTTACTTTGTTGGGTGGACAGAAGCCCATCCGGGCACGAGCGATATCCGCATCACTCTTAAACGATACTACACCAGGGACAATCCGCAGTACGACTGGTTCTCGACAGAAGGCGCCGAGGGCTCAAGGAGTTGCGGGCATTGCATGCCGGGCGTTTACGCGGAATGGCAAAAGGATGCGCACTCCAAGTCCGCCGTCAATCCTCGTTTTCTGACAATGTACACAGGCACCGATACGGACGGAAATCAAAGTCCGCTTACCCGTTACGGCTCCAGCCGTGATTATGGTCGGTTTCCCCTGCGTCCGGATTCCAAAAAGCCCTATTATGGCCCGGGTTATGTCCTTGACTTTCCTGAGACTGCCGGCAACTGTGCCGCGTGCCACGCTCCGGCTGCTGCCGCCAAACCGGGTCAAGCCTACGCCGTGCACATCAACAAGTTATCGGGGATTGCGACCGAGGGCGTGTTCTGCGAGTTCTGCCATAAGATCGGCAGTGTGACGCTGGACCCCGCGACCCGCGCTCCCCACGGCAACATGCCGGGCGTGCTTTCGATGCGGTTCCATCGCCCGGAAAAAGGACAGGAGCTTTTCTTCGGACCGTTTGACGACGTCACCCGACGGGTGAGTTACCTGCCGCTCCAGAAGCGGAGCGCCTTTTGCGCGCCGTGTCACTTCGGCCAGTTCTGGGGAGTGCAGGTTTACAACTCCTATGGCGAATGGCTTGCGAGCCCATATTCCGACCCCGAAACAGGAAAAACCTGCCAGGATTGCCACATGCCGAGAACGAAGAATACGACTTTTGCGCTGCCGGAGAAAGGTGGGGCGCGCCGTCGTGCAGGTTGCATATTAAGCCATCGGATGCCGGGGGCTGATGATGTGGAGCTTCTGCAGGATACCGCGAGCCTGAACGTGAGGGCACAGCGAGTCGGCGAGAGAATCAAGGTCGAGGTCCTGGTAACAAACGAAAAGGCGGGACATCATATACCTACCGATCATCCTGCTCGCAACATTTTACTGGTGGTATCGGCTATTGATGCCCGCGGGCAAGAGCCGGAATGCCTCAGCAATCAGCTCATTCCGGACTGGGGCGGGAAGGGCGACGCCCCCGACGACTACGCCGGTCGGCCCGGAAAAGGATATGCAAAGATTTTGGAAGAGCTCTGGACGGAAATATCGCCCACGGCGGCTTATTGGCGACAAATAATCTTGAGAGAAGATACGCGTATCCCCGCTCTCGCGACGGATGTGACACATTACGAATTCCGTGCCCCTGAAGACTCGGGACCTATTACAATCGAGGCAAAGCTGATTTTCCGGCGGGCATTCAAGGAGCTTGCCCGGCAGAAGAAATGGGACATGACAGACATCTTGATGGAGCAGCGGACAATCCTCGTTCGCTGACCCGACAGTATCCAAAGGCTATTCCTCGCGTCCCTTGAGAGCAAAAGCACCTAAGCCGCACAAACGGAGAGACTATGAAACGGCCGTAGGCGGCCTGATTTTGTATGTGCCACCGGGGCGACCGGCGTTCCCGGGGAGAGCTTCCGGCGGATGGCTGGCAAGCTCAGGCCTTCAATGTGATGAGAAACTCCGCATTAGTTTGTGTCTTCTTCAACCTCTCGATAATGAGCTCCATGCACTCGACGGGGTTCATGCCGTTGAGAGCTTTCCTCAACAACCAGATGTGCTCCAACTCGGCGGGGTCGTAGAGAAGCTCTTCCCTTCTGGTGCCGGACCTCTCAATATCTATTGAGGGGTAAACCCGCTTATCAACGAGGCGGCGATCGAGATGGAGCTCCATGTTGCCGGTTCCCTTGAACTCCTCGAATATGACATCATCCATCCGGCTGCCGGTGTCAATGAGAGCTGTGGCCATGATGGTCAAGCTGCCTCCCTCCTCGATGTTTCTTGCGGCGCCAAAGAATCGCTTCGGTTTGTGGAGCGCGTTGGAGTCAATGCCGCCCGACATGATTTTGCCGCTGTGGGGCTGAACGGCGTTATAGGCGCGGGCGAGTCGAGTGATACTGTCCAGGAGGATTACGACATCTCTTTGATGCTCGATGAGCCGTTTGGCTTTCTCGAGGACGATCTCCGCGACCTGGATATGGCGCTCGGAGGCTTCGTCAAAGGTTGAGCTGATGACTTCCCCTTTGACAGAGCGCTTCATATCGGTTACTTCCTCCGGTCTCTCGTCAATGAGGAGCACGATGAGATAGGCCTCGGGGTTATTGGTGGTGATGCTGTTGGCGATCTTCTGGAGAAGGACGGTCTTGCCGGTGCGAGGCGCCGCGACAATCAGCCCTCTCTGTCCTTTGCCGATGGGGGTGAGGAGGTCCATGACCCTCATGGATACTTCTTCCCTGGAGGTCTCCAGGATAAACCTTTCGTCGGGGAAGAGGGGCGTCAGGTTGTCGAAGAGCGTTTTCTCCTTGGCTTTGTCCGGGGACTCGAAGTTTATGGCGTGCACCTTCAGAAGGGCGAAATAGCGCTCCTTATCCTTAGGGGGGCGAATCTCTCCGGAGACGGTATCGCCGGTTTGAAGGTCGAACTTTCTGATCTGAGAGGGAGAGACGTAGATGTCCTCCGGGCACGGCAGATAGTTGTAGTTGGGGGACCTCAGGAAGCCAAAGCCGTCCGGCAGAATCTCGAGGGCCCCCTCGCCGAACATATTGCCTTCCTTTTCGCTCTGGGCTTTGAGAATCTCGAAGATAAGCTCGTGTTTCTTCATGCTGCCCATGGATTTTATTTTCAGGCTCTTGCCCAACTTATTGAGCTCGGTGACTTTCATTTCCTGGAGTTTGACCATGTCCATAGAAACTTCCTCCTCTGAAAAGACTATCTTTCGGACCTTGTTTTTCCTTTGTTGGTTTTCCCTGGTGCATCGCCGCCTGTCGCCGCCGGCGAGGAATCGTAAAGGCGCCGGCTTTTCCGAAGGCGAATATTCTCGTAGATGTTCTTGACCTCTGCAAAAGTCTGCTCGGGGGAACCATCGTTATCTATGACGTAATCCGCGAGCTTCACTTTTTCCGCCAGATCCATCTGGTTTGCGATTCTTCTGTCAAGGTCCTCTTTGGACTTTCCGCCTCCTTGGAGGAATCTCGCCAACTGGTTCCGGTAACCGGCCGTAACCACGACGACCACGTCGTAGAGGTGAATCGCTCCTTCCTCGATAAGGAGAGGGACCTCGGCTACGCAAATCTCGTGTGCGCCCCGCCGTTCCACTTCTTCAAACAGGCGCGCCATCTCTCGCCAGACCTTCGGATGAATGACAGCGGTCAACCTGGTCAGGCTCAGATTATCGGTGAAGACGATGGCAGCGAGTTTTCCTCTGTCAATAGAGCCATCATTCGCCAGCACTCCCTCGCCAAAGGCCGCCAGAACGCCCGTCTTGACTTCTTCATCCTCCCGCAGGAGGCGATGGACGATGCGGTCGGCGCTGACGACCTCCGCCCCGACGCGAGAAAACATTTCGGCGACAGTGCTCTTGCCGGTACAGCACCCGCCGGTTAGTCCAACCCTGATCATTCTCCTCTGTCCGCAAGAATTTGTTTGCACCGCTCAATCTGCTGGCTGGCTTCTCGGCGCTCTCCTCTAAGGAGATAGACGGTGGCCAAAACCGAATGAGCCTCCGCACAGCCGGGGAAAAGGCCAACCGCGACAAGCAGCTCTTTTTCCGCCTGCCGAAGGGACTTCTTATCGGCCTTAGCCGGGTCGTCACCAAGCAGCAGGCGGGCAGCTCGGACGTGCCGTGCAGCACGAGCTATTTCCTCCTCTGACACCACCTTGAACACGCGGTAGAAGAAGCCGAAAGGGTCACCCTTCATAGCCACGTCCGTAATCTTTTTGAAATACTGGAGTCTGTCCGAGTTGTCTCGCATGGCGAGGCTGGCGTATTGGGGTTGCACTTCCGCCCGGTCAAGCATATAGCGATGCGAGTAAATCCAGTCTTTGTACCGTGGCCCGGCGAAGACGCCCGGATGAAGCACATAGTAATTGGCGCCGTACCTGACGCAGAAATCATGAAGGTCTTTTTCGTTTTTGCTGAAAAGGGCTTGAAGGTATTGCTTCACCTTCGCTCGCATCCTCTTCGACTCGAATTTGGGGTGGAGGACGATAGCCCGCCGTGAGTACGCGAAGATCGTCGGCTCGAGAGTGAAATTCGCAAGCACGACAGCATCTTCTTCCGTATTGTCCTCAAACCATTTGACCAGCACCTTATTGGCGGCATAGGGGCTGCCGGTGCCAGCGACCCTATATATTTTCCTGAAGGTGGAATATGTGTCCGCCTCCGCCGCGAGACCCGCCAGAACTGCGAGCGACCATACGATGACGGCAGCCGTCCTGGCGGCTTTCCTCTGAAACAAATCTGTACCGTACCGCACTCCCAATCCGATGAGACAGCACATGAAAAAGACCAGAAAGACTTCCATCCTGACAAAGAGCACGTACAGCACGAAGAAAACCACGAGCCAGAAAAGTAGCGCCTTCTCGCTATCGCTCACATTTCTCTTGAACAGCGACCTCAACAGCAGTAGAAGCGGCCCCGCGCCCAGCAGAAACAACACACCGAAATCGCTTATCGGGCGCCTCCCCAGGAACCGCGATGTCGCCGAATGCAGAGCTGGCGTCCACAACATTCTCGCCTCGTAAGAAAGCTTTGCCGGGTTGAGCGGCTTGACATTTAGGTATTTCAGCTTTGCCAGAAACAGACTCGCGAAATGCGAGTAGGTCCCCGGGTAAGCGGTCTGACCGATGACCAGCACCGTCAGAGAACCGAGAAGCACCAGAAACACCACTTTCGGCAAAACCGGAGCGCGCCCGCGGGCTAACGCTCTCGAAAGAAAAGCCGCCGCTAAGCTGTACCAGACCAGCATTCCCCATGAGAAAAGGAACCTGTGCTCCCGGAGGTACGGCACGGTTACGCCGGCAACCACCAGAAATGCCACGCCGGGCAAAAACCCGCGGAGCAACCGATAGTCGCCTTTTCCAAAGAGCAAACTGAATGCGGCGAAAACACCTATCAACAGGATGTAAAGCTGCGTCACGTCCCAGGTCGCCGCAGCGAGAGCGAGAAGCACTCCTGCCGCAACGGAGGAGAACAACAGCTTCTCGCGCGTCCGTCCCCGCACCATCAGCCACCAATGCAAGAAAATCAGCGGCAGCGTGAAGTTCTCCCTGCTAAACTCCACTCCCGTCGAGCGAACCACCGAAGGCAGCGACACCGCATAAAAGGCAGCCGCCATCAAGCCGCCCAAGCCGCCGCCGCCCATCTCCCGAACCAGGAGAAACGCCGCGACGATGCCGATGCAGAACCACGCAGCGTCGAACCGCCTCACAAATCCCCGGAACGAGCCGGGTTTCCCCAGCACTTTGAAAACCGAGGCGGCGACGATGCCTTTTCCGATAGAGAGCTTCCGGGTAACTTCCAGGCCCTCGGGGTATTGCGCGCGTTTATCAAGCGAGGGAATCTCTCCCCCCTCGGCATAAACATCCGCGTAGTGAAAGAGCATGGCGCTTTCGAGGGTGAACGCGAGGTCGCCGTGATAGTCCGCGAGACAAGCGACGATGCCCCACCGTAAAATCACCCCTAAGGCGTAAATGCAAAGCAAGGACGAGTAAACAATCAGCCGAGTCCGGCGACGGCTTCTAATCTCGTTCCTTTTCCCTTTTTCGGCGACTTGGGACCCTCCTTCTACAAACGATATTTGCCCGTGTGCTGCGGGCGAGCCTTCTCGAGTTTCCACCGGGAAACGACTCCCGTGTAATTCTTAGCGAAAGAGCCACTTTAGCTGTCAATGGGTGCTATCCGCCGCGCCCGGATTGCCAGGGCGCGCGCCGCGGTCTATCAACTCGGCGAACCGGCTTGTCAGCCCTGCAATCCACTTGAGGCGAACGCGCCGTACACGGACATCGCGGGCGGACGGGTTGCGGAACAAAAGCTCGAAGGCGCCGTTCATATCTCCGCCCAATTCGTACCGACCTTGGTGTCCGCCTTGAGGGGGACGGTTAGCTCCTTGACCGATTCCATTTCCTCGACCACCATCCGGCGCAACCGTTCGAGCTCGTCTTCGGGCGACTCGAAAACCAATTCGTCGTGAATCTGGATTATCATGCGAGATTTCAATTCCATCTCCTCGAGCCGCCTATCAATATTTATCATCGCCACTTTGATGATGTCGGCTGCGGAGCCCTGGATAGGCGAATTAATGGCCATTCGCCTACCGTTTTGACGGGCAGTCGAACTTCTGCTCTTGAGCTCAGGGATTTCCCTTCTTCGGTTGAAGAGAGTGGTGACGAAGCCGGTTTTTTCTGCGAGAGCGACGGTCTCCTCCATGTACCGCTTCACAGCAGGGTACCTGGCATAGTAGTGCTGGAGGAACGAAGTCGCCTCGGAGACAGAAATGTGCAACTGTAAGGACAACCCGTATGCTTGCTGACCATAAATTATGCCAAAATTGACCGCTTTCGCACGGTATCTCATTTCGTAGCTCACTTCGGAGACAGGAACTCCATACATCAGCGACGCCGTGTAGGCGTGAATATCCTCCCCGCGTTGAAAGGCCTCAATCATGGCTTCTTCTCGGGCGAGGTGGGCAAAAATCCTCAGTTCAACCTGCGAATAGTCCGCTGATAAAAGCAGCCACCCTTCCTTTCCCGGGACGAACGCTCGCCGAATGCGCCGACCGAGCTCCGTGCGAACAGGAATGTTCTGCAAATTGGGATTGGAGCTTGAAAGCCGGCCCGTCGCGGTAGCGGCCTGGTTGAAGGAAGTGTGAATTCTTCCCGTCCTGGGGTTGATCAGGACGGGCAATGCGTCAATATACGTTGATTTTAGCTTAGCGAGCTGCCGGTAGTCAAGAAGCGTTTTTGGCAGGTCGTGCAACCTCGCAAGCTTCTCCAGGACCGAAACATCCGTTGAGGCGCCGGTTTTCGTCTTCTTTTGGACCGGCAACCCCAACTTCTGGAACAAAACCCTGGATAGTTGTTTGGGAGAATCGAGATTGAACGTCTCCCCCGCCAATTGATAGATGCTGGCGCTGAGCTCTTCCAGTCGCTGTCGAAACTCGCGTGACATCTCATTGAGGAATTGGCGGTCAAGGAAGACGCCGTTTCTCTCCATGCGAGCCAGAACGGGGATGAGCGGCATTTCCATTTCGTGGAAAAGCTCGTCGAGGTTCCTTTCCCTCAACTCATCCACAAGGATCGCCTTCAACCTGAAAATCATGTCGGCATTCTCGCAGGAGTAGCGACGAATCTTCTCGGTAGGGACTTCCCTCATGCTTATCTTGCGAGCGCCTGTGCCGATGAGGTCTGAAATCGGCGTCTTTTTGTGCTTGAGGTACTCAACACTGAGGCTGTCGAGGCTGAAGGTCTGTCTCGTGGGGTTGAGGACGTACGCCGCCACCATCGTATCGAAAGCGGGAGATTCAATTTCGAGGCCGTGCCGGGCGAGAACCAGCATGTCGAACTTCATGTTTTGCCCAATAATTCGTATGTCCTTTCGCTCGAGGAGCGGTTTGAGTGCGGCAACAACTTCGCTGGCGCTCAATCTCGCGTTGGAGGGGAGATAGTAGGCGAGGCCCTCTCGGGGGGAGATGGAGACGCCGAGCAGTTCCGCTGCGAAAGGGTCAACGCCTGCGGTTTGGACAGAAATTACGAGTTCCTCAGCTTGGCTCAATTCCTCGAGCAGGGATATAAGGCCTTCCCGAGTGGCGACCAGCCGATAATCGCCGTGAAAATCCTCCCTCTCCTCGACCATTTGGTCGAGGAGGCCACGGAACTCGAGCTGCGAGTAAAGAGCGATTAGCTTGCTCTTGTCGGGTCCCTGGAACTCTGCGGCCTCCAGGTCCAGATGAACGGGAACATCGGTATCTATCACCGCCAGCTCGCGGGATACCCTGGCCGTTTGGGCGTGGTCCCTCAGGTTCTGTCTCCGTTTCTCTCCCGAAATCCTGTCAATATTGGAGAGGACGGATTCGAGGTCCCCAAATTCCCTCACAAGGCTTAAGGCGGTTTTCTCCCCCACTCCGGGGACGCCGGGGATATTATCGGAGGAATCCCCTGCCAGGGCGAGGACATCCACGAACAGACGCGGCTCTACCCCGAACTTGTCCCTGACCTCTTTCTCGCCGTAAACTTTGTTGTCCTTGTGTGTGTGAAGGATTCTCACGTCGTCGTTGACGAGCTGGAACATGTCCTTATCGCCGGTGACCAGGTAAACCTCGAGGCCGGCTCTCTTCCCCTGTACGGCAAAGGTCCCCATGATGTCGTCAGCCTCGAAGCCCTGCTGCTCCGTGACCGGTATCCGGAAAGCGGAGATGAGCTGTTTGATAAGCGGCATCTGTATAGCCAAATCGTCGGGCATGGGCTTGCGCTGGCTCTTATATTCTTCGTATTTCTCGTGCCTGAATGTCGGGCCGGGGACGTCAAGGGCGACGACCAGGTAATCGGGCGAGAAATCGGCGATTAATTTTCTCAGGGTTTTCGCGAAGCCGAAAACGGCGTTCGTGGGCGTGCCACGGGAGTTGGAGAGCTGCCGAATAGCATAATAGCTTCTATAGGCGTATGAGGCCCCATCAATGACAAAGAGAGTTTTTTTCTGTGCCATGGCGATTCCAGTGCTCAGGACCAGCCGAGTCAGCGTTCAACCGAGCCCTTTCGGTGGTTTGCGGGGAGAAAAGCCGTCAAGAAAAAGCGCAAATAGGACGCTGCGGCTTAGGCAACAGGTTATCGGGAACGGCTTGCTCGGCCCTGCCCGATGAGAGGCAGGTCATTTTTCGGACGCAATCGCGGTCGGCGCCATTGGAGAATACCCCCCGGTCATAACTCCTTCGCCGAGGGGCGCACGCGTAAACGCCCCGCGAGAAATGTCGCTAAGTGAACAACCGTCTCGGGAAAAATCGCGAAAGCGCTTCAAGTGGGAGACAGTCGAAACGGCCACTGCCGCCGAGTAGCGCCCCGTAGGGAATGCGCTGCCGACAGCCCGGTCCGCATGGAAGAATCGCAACCGCCCGCCTGCCGAGGCGGGAACTATGTCATTCTACTCGATAATCCCGGTGGTGCCTACGCCCGGGGCGAGCTCACCGACTCCTTCTTTTCTTTCTCTGAGCTTCTTTTGGAGGTGTCTGGCCTGTTCCTCGGTGACGGCGCGCTGCTGAGAAAGTTCAATGCCCGTGGCTGTTATGAGCCTGGCGGTGACAAAGATGATGAGGTTAGCCTTGGAGCTTGTTTCGATGGCGGTTCTAAAGAATCGCCCGACGAAGGGGATGCTCCCGAGCAAGGGCACCTTGTCTTCATACGTGGTGGTCTTATCCGTAATCAAGCCGCCGAGCACGATGGTTTCTCCATCGTTGACATAGACGGAGGTGGTGACGTTTCGCGACTCGAAGATCGGCTGGTTTATCGGATAAATCTCATTGCCGTAATTGATCCACTTGACGAGGTCGGTCACTTCCGGCATGAGCACGAGGCTGATCATCTTGCCGTCGGCGCTAACGGTAGGGGTGACGTTCAGGATGATGCCAACGTCCCTCTTCTCCCAGTTTCCGGGAGTGACCATGAAAACCTCGCCGGAGATGAGGTCGGTCTGTCCCCCAAGGCCGCCGCCGATATTGATGGTCTCGGTGTCATACTCGGTCGGGTAGGTTAGCTCCTGCACGACCTCGATCTGCGCCTGCTGCCCGCTGATAGTTGTGACCCTCGGAGCGGAGAGGAGGTCAGACCAGTCTTTCTGGTCTATGGCGTGCCAGACGAACTGGAAATCAGGCTCGGTCATTATGCCGCGAATTGAAAGTATCTGGTCTGCGTCGGGGGTCGGAAATTCCATGGGAAGAAGTTGAGGGAAGTATCGCGTTCCCCTCTCGGGGTGCATCTCGGCCTGGTAGCTGCGTCTGACCCCCGACGGAACCGGCCCTCCTTTTGCTTTCTTGGAGAAGATCAGTGGGGAAAGCATTCCCAGCTCGAAAGAATTCTCGAACCATCGGGTGTGAAGGATTTCGACGAACCGGGCCTCGATCTCGACCTGGAGGGCGGGCTGGTCCCATAACCTAACCAGCTCCTTAATGAGGACCATATTGGTAGGGCTGTTGGTGATGATGAGGGTGCCGGTCGTTCTGATGTATGTGATACTGCTTCCTCCGGATAGTCCATAGCTGGGCCAGGCGACTCCGCTTTGGAGGAGGAAGTCCTTGATTGTCTCGGGGGCCGGGCCTCCACCTTCCACAGGGCCCAGGCCCGTGGTATAATCGGTGCTGGGTCCGCCTCTACTGGCGTCAGTCGGTCCCTGCAGTGACCCTCCTGGTCTGATTGACAGCTCCGGGCGCTCGATAATTCCGATTCCCGTCGTGGCGAGACGAAATATGTGGGTTTCGAGAGATTCGGGGGCGACATAGTCTCTGGGGGCGATGAGAATGGCGTAATCCTCGATGACGTACTTCAGCCTTTGCCATTGGAGAACGTACTTGAGGACCGCTTTCAGGGGGACATTCTTCAGGTGGAGTTTGATACCGACGTCGCCCGCCGGCGGAATATACGTTCCCATGGGAGAAGTTGTCTCGCCCATCGCGGGGGACATTCCGGAGGGGCTGACGCCGGGGACGGCAGAGGTCGAGGGATAAGCCCCTGTGCCGGAGGGATAGGTGCCGGGTGTGACGGCTCCGGGGATGGCGCCGGGCACGGTCATGGGCATCCCGGGAACGGTTGTGGGGCCTCCGGGAAAGCGCGTGGTCGTCTCGAGGCCAACGCCGGGCGCCGGCGTGCTGTAACCTCCCTGAAAGACTACGGGGTGTATGAAGATATTGACGTCTGCCTCCCGCGAGAGAAAATCAACTACCTCGGTCAGCTTGGCATCCTCGAACTTGACCTCTGGGATGATGGTCTCGAGCTTCTTCAACAGTTCCCTTCGGGAAGCGCTGGGTTTTGTCTCAGCCGCTGCAATCACAGGCCCCTCGCCCCTAACTGCTCGACGCGGTCTGATGGTCCACGCCTCGTAAACCTGAGTCAGCAATTCCTCCCGTAACGCCTCGTAGTAGGCGCGCTGATGCTGAGTCAGCTTTAGCTGAAGGCTCTTGATCTTCTTATTAATGCTGACGTCAAAGGGACTAAGCTGGCGGGCCTCGAGCAGTTTATCCATGGCTTTGTTGTAATCTTTCTTCAGGATAGAGTCTTGGGCTTCCGCGACGAGCTGCTCGGCGGTGGGCCGGACTTGTTCTGTGGGGGGTGGGGGTATCTGACCCTCCTCTCCCTCCGGAACGGGTGGGTTTTGGAGCTGCTCGACGGCTTGCTTCCTGGACCGAGCAACCGCCTCGTTTCCCGGATAGTCGGTGAGGAACTCGTCACAAAGGCTCTTGGCCTCGGCGACCTTTTTTGGGGAAAGCATGGCGTTGATCTGCATGATCCTTGCGTTCTTGAGGGCTTCCTTATAGCTCTCGTTTTCAGGGTCAGCAGCGACAGCCGCTGTCAATTCCTCGATGGCGATGACATAGCTCTCTGCCGCGGAGGCTTGCTTTGCGGCGTCGAAGTGCTTCTCGGCTTCTATCTTTCTTTCCTGGTCCTTGAGGGCTTTATCCTGCTCGACCTCGGCCGCTATCGCTTCGGCGGCCTTGGTTACTTCGTCGGAGGGGGGGAGTTTCGCGTCTTCTCCAAACGCCACCCCGCGCAAGCCAAAAGCCACAACGGCTGAAGCCACGATCACCACCCATATTGCCGTAGCTTTCATAATATCTCGGTCTCCTTTCGATTGTTCCCTGCGGCCGATGTCCGCCACGCTCAAGCTTATATTCTGTTTCGAGGTAAGCCCTAATGTCCGCCTTGCCCTCAAGGCGGCTGTTCTCGCTCCGACGGGATTGCGAAAGCTTTAGAAAAGCCGGCCCGCTGCTTGTCGCGTCGGTCTGAGTCGGTCGAAACTGCCGGTTCTCAGCCGAAAAACCTGCGTGGTCAACGCCTCCAGCCTAACCCACCCCATCGGGGCAATGACAATAGCATAATCTTCTACAATATACCTCAAGTTTTTATAACTTAAAACATATTTCAACACAACCTTCAATGGAACGTTTTTCAGGCGGAGAGTAATCCCTCGCATTCCGGGCAGAGACGGTCTCCCCTCGGCGGGTATCTCACGCGGCTTCTGTTGGCAGGCGCCTTCTGGGGCGCCGAGGAACTGTGTCTTTTTTGCGGCGGCAGTGGGTGAGCCGGAGGCGAAGGGGGCTGCGACGCGAACGTAGGCTAATGGACTTATGACGATATTGACCCCGGCCTCCTGAGATAGAAAAGCCAGAATCTCCGGAAGCTCCGCTTCGTTGAAGTTCACCTCCGGGATAAGCCGGAGGAGCCGATGCCGGGGGCTGAAAATCGTGTTGCGCGCGCTCACGACACGCTGCCCTGTGACTTGCGTGGGGGGGGAGGCGGGTGATGCCTCTCGCCCAGCGAGCACGATGGCTAACAACAGAAAGAGGTGCGCTGTCACCGCCTTTCTCAGCATCGGCAAGAAACCCTCCTGTCAGGTTCAAGCGGGGAGCTCATGTTCTTTCCCATCCTGGTCTTTGAGGATGATTGCGGCGCCCGTAATCCTCAAAACCTCGAAAGTTATCGTCTGATCCGCCATATCTATAATGGTATCTCCCGGATAAACGTCGAATGTGTTCTGACCCTTGCCGACGGCTTTCCCTTTGTGCTCGATGCGCCACTGCCCCTTCACGGCCTGGAGAGTAGCGACGGCGACATCTTCCTTGACGGTCTCGTTTCTTTGTACACGAATAGGGTCGCCACCCTTTTTCTGCATGGTCACGAACAGGACCTTTTTCGGATAGGCGGGGATGCCGGGGGCCTTGTACATGACTTCTTCCTCTCTCAGGTCAAAAAGCCTGTAGTCCTGGAACAAGCCGCCCTCCGGAACCATGGCAGTCCGCGTGTTGTCCGCAAAGTTAATTTGGAGGACGGTTCCGGCGCCTCCCGGCTTGCGCCAAATGCCCTTGAAGAGGATGTCAACCGGTTTGAGCCCCGCGGACAAGACCCTGAAGGGGATACCTTCGACGGGTGGAGGAAGCCTATTGCCATTGTCAGGGGGGGGTGGCTCCACCCCTGTCCAACTGTAATGACATTTTGGGCAGGTCACCACCCTTCGGAGAACGATCCATCCGCAGCGGGGGCACTGCTTTTCATTGGGGTTGGGCTCGATCTTGTCGGGGTCGGTGGTGAGGTCGTGCCTGGCGTCGGGCTCTATGGGATTCTTGAAGTTCTGGAGAGCGAATTTCGCCTCGGCGAGGGCAGGTTCCGTGCCAAAGGATTCTTTCGGGGCTCGCGGTATGGTCTCCATCTCGGCAGGGGTGGTCATTGTGACAAACTTGAACGCCTGCCACCCGAAAAAGATGAGGAAGGCCACGAAAACTACCTTGTCTATGTACTTGATAAGCAGCTTCTTGTAATCAGCCGCCATGGGCGATTCACTCCTCCAAGCTTACTTTGTCGTTGCCGTCAGAGAGACGGAACGTGTCGGTTTTGCCGGCGCCGGCTCGAGCTCGGCGACCAACTTGTCGTTGAACTGGACAAAGTCAATCAGCATGTTGACCTCGAGGATGCTATATTCCGGTCCCCTGCCCTCCAGTTTCCTGTAAGCGAGCTCTTTCATCATGCGGTCTCGCTTTGCCCTGAAGGTTGCTTTATCCGACTCGGAAATCTGTTGCCTGAGTTTCAAGTCAATGCGGTATATCTCTTTCTGTTCTGGAAGATAGGTTCGCCATTGCTTGAAGAACCACACGGCGCGTTCACCCTGTGTCCGCAACAAGCCTTCCGCGTCCGGCAGGTCGTCGGGGAGCTCGATTTCCCTTGTCCCTATCGCCCCGGTCATGGCGTAGGTTGCGGTGCGAGTCGTCTCCAGGGCGGACTTGAGAGCCTCTGGCCCCTCCTCCCGGAGGGTCTGGACCTTGAACCACATGTCATTCACGATGAAGAAGTTGCGAGGCAGCCGCTCTTTTCCCATGCCAACTTTGTCCGGGGTGAGCAAGCTCTTTTGGAAGAAAGCCAGCGAAGGGTACGTGCACGAGAACTCGACGCGAAACGGCACCGTGGTGTAGAAGTCATACTTGGAACTTCTTATTGTGGTCCGCGTGATCTCGGGGGTGAAAAACCTGGTTCTCTTAGCTGTCTGGCTTCCTAACATTAGCGCGTCATCGCCGCGTGTCATTCGCTCGATGGAATAGACATTGCTGGCGATGAGAAGCTGAGCAATATCAATGGCGGCAGAGAACTCTCTCTGCAATTGCTGGGCGTTATCGTCAGGTCCGGGGGTAGCGGTGGCATATTCTTCGAAGCCCAGGTACTCGGCCTTGGGTAGGATGAGGATGCTGTGCTGTTGGGCGGTATCCTTGATGATGCGGGTGGTGGTCAGCATGTTCCCCTGGAAGTCGAGCCCGCTGATGTTCTTTGGGACATAGTTCCAGGAAAGCGCCTCGCTGACAATTTTCTTGTAGGTTTCGTCAATCTGTTTTTTTTGTTCCTCGAGGTGCTGCCTGTGCTCTTCGGTTGGGATGCCGAGAAGGACGGCGTTGAGGTTTTCTCTCCAGTCGGTAACCTTGGCTTTGAGGTTTTTGGCTTTGGCGGACTCCCTTTTATAGAAGAAGGCGGAGCCAGCTATAGCCAAAACGAGGATACCGACTGAAATGTGTACACCGTAACTTCCTTTTAAGCGTTTCATAACATCTCGCTTTTATGCGGATAGTCAAACTCGTCGGCGAACTTCGCGATTATGGTGACCCTGGCGAGCTTCGAGGTCTTGAGCTCAAGCCACCTGACGCGGACTTCGTCGAGGTAGCCGTCTGTTCGGCTGAGCTTCTTGGCTTTGCGGTAGTCGCCGGTGCGGGCGAGTTCAATGGGGCATGGAATGTCCAAGTTTGCCCCCTGGATGGAGCCGCCGCCAATCCACTCCGGCTTTTTACGGGGTTTGTATCTGGCAAGTTCTTGCCACTTCTCGGCTGCGGCGGAGCTTTCCTCTCCTTTAGCGGTCTCCGATGCGGTAGGCGCAAGCCCTTCGAGAACCACTTCCTTTTCGGCCTCATCCCACATGTATCTATAAGCCTTCGCGGGGCCGGTATCAGCGGAGACGGGAAAGAGGTAACCGGTATCCTTGTCCTCGCGGAAGCTATGGTTCTTTGTGCAGGCGAGCCTTTCGCCCATCGCCTGGAGGGCTTTCATGAAGAGCTCCGCTCGAGCAGCAGCCTCTCTTTCGTCCCCAGCCATCTGCGGGGGAATCTTCACGTATCCCCGGATAATCACCCACGGGCGAGTGTCGGGCCCCCTTCTTCTGGCTCCGGTGCTCCTGGTGGATGAGCTGCTGGCAGTCCTGCGATACGACGTGGCGGATTCGGCGTACATTCCCCTCGGCATGTTCTCCAATTCCGGCATGTACTCCATCATCTCGGACTGTGAAGATGTTACTCTCAGATAGGTCACCCAGATGTAATTCTTTTTCCCGCTCCCGGCGACCTCACTTTTCGTGTTCTTGAGAGCTTCGATGAACCGTGCCCAGTACTCCCTGGCATCCTGGACCTCGCCGATGGCTTTCACTTTTTTCTCCACGCTCGATATCTGGCCCTCGATGACGCTGATTTTGGCCGCCACCGCGGACTTTTGCGCGAAGACGGACTCCAGTTTCTCCGCATTCTCTTTGTAGGTGGGACCGCTGGGCAGAATTCCACCGAGGTTTGTGTTGAGGGAACTCACGACGCGGTTGAACGTTTCTGAATTGTCCCCCTGAGCCATCTTTTTAGCGAAGCCGAGCAGCATCAACGATGCCACAAGAAGCCAACCAGCAGCTATGAGAAGGGCCTTTTTCTTGGACAGCTCTTTTTGACGGGCGATTGATTTCGGAAGGAGGTTGATGCGGATTCTTCCCATTTCCGCGCCGCGTAAGCCGAGCCCTACGGCGCCGGCAAGGACATCGGTAAACTGGTTGAGTTGCTCCTTGTCTATTCTGGGAGCGACCTGGACTCTTTTCAAGGGCATCAGCCAGCCCACATCCACCTTAAACTTATCCGATAGGAGCTCCTTGAAGTTGCGAAGCCGAGAGCTTCCTCCACAAAGCAGGATTCTCTTGATGGCGGAGTGCCCGGGCTGGCTGCGGTAAAAGCCGACGGACCGGGAGAGTTCCGCCATCATTCGATTGGTAAAGGAGGCGACGACGCTGGCGGCTTTTAGCTGTTGTTCGGTGGCGTCCTGAGGTTGACCGCCGGAGGTGCCCGGCACCCAGACGCTCTGCTTTAGTTTCTCGGCGTCGGCGGGCTCGATGTTGAGCTCTTTGGCGATGCCTGCGGTGATGTTGTCCCCACCGATGGGAATGGTTCTGGCCCAGAGGTCATCGCCTTCGCTGATGATGAGGTTTGCCACTCGGGCGCCGAAGTCAATGACCGCGGTGCACTCCGCGAACTCTTGCTCAGTGTGCCGCAAGCAGTTGTAGATACAGAGAGGCGCCACGTCCACGACGGTCAAGTCGAGCCTTGCCTTCTTGCATTCGCTAACGAAAGGGGTGATGATGTCGTTTTTCACGGCGACGAGGACGATGTTGATTTCTCCGGCGGGTGTTTTGCCGATGATGAAATGGTCCCACTCGACGTCGTCAATGGGGAAAGGCACCTGCTGCTGGGCTTCGTATCGAATAATCTGGCTGACCTTCGCCTCCTCTACGGCGGGCAATTTCACGAAGCGGGTGAAGGCGGACTGCCCCGATATTGAAACGAGCACGCTGGGGGCCTTGATTTTCTTGAGGGCAAGGTTCGCTTTCATCTGGCGGGTAAGGAGGCGGCTCTTTTCATCGAGGGAGGCGTCCACAGGAGCGGAGATCGGCGACACGTCAAAATCGGTCAATTGGATGCGATTTCGCTCCGCAGAGAAGACCGCCATTTTCAACAGCGAGGAACCCGCGTCGAAAGCTACGACACACTTACCCATTGCCTTTCATTCCTCCTAAAAGCGCTGCCTTCCGATTTTGATCTGCTCGTATCGCTGAGCTCCATCCCTCAAGAAGGGGGTGTAGAACCAGTTGACCATCGTGTCGGAAAGACCTGTGTATTCCTGCCACCACTTCCGGTTGGTCCGCGGAATAGAGTAATCGGTGACGGGGCTGTTCTGGTAATGGCATTCCACGGCGACGGCTTCGACCCTCCTGCCGTACCTTTCCAGGAGATTGGGATGGATGAAAAGGGAGGCGAGGTGCCGCCTCCCGGCCTGGACGTTCACACAGGTTACGGAACCGGCGAGCATCGTCCTGCGGTTGGTTTCGCGGAGGAGCACGTAGCAATCGAAGCGAACGTCATCAACCCAGTCGGGGTAGGTCGTGAACTGGATTAGTATTCGCATCCAGCTCCCACGTCGGGGGGTTGAGTAACCCATGTCCGACAGGCGGGTGGTGGCGTTGTTCGGAAGGTAGTCAACTGTCAGCGACTCGATCTCCACTGTCCTGCGAGCAGGAGCAGCGGCTACCGCCGCGCGAACAGCCGCGGGCCTCGCCCGCTGCTGACAATCGCACGTCGTGAAAACTGTTGAAGCAGCGAAACACGCCGCAACGCCGGAAATCAACGCAAGGCGCCCGGCCGACACGCCCAGTGCGAAACTTCTATCTCTCTTTTTTTTCATGGGGTCACCAGCGATAGACCTTCCCGGCGAACCGCCGGGGTTCATATTAAAGGTATTTGAACAAGTCCGGTAACAAGCTTATCAGACTGGCGACCCTTAAACCACTTTCTCATTTCAAACGTTGTCCGGCTTCAGCTTCACCTCCCCACTATCTCAGAGGCAGCACGCCGAGAAATTCAACTTGGTCTGACTGCACCCCTATCACATGTAGGGTTGTGTAGGGTTTTTCAATAAGTCTCCCCGCGAGGCGCGCACCAGGAGAATTACCGAAAATGTAGGATAAACCCTACACGGCCGGTTATTCCGGCGACAACGAGGCGCCCGGCCGAAAGATCGCTTTTTCGCGGCTCAAGACCATCGCGGCCGCATGTCGTCCAGGCGACGAACACCTCTAAGGATAATTCCGCGGAAAGCAGCACTGCTTTTCTGTTCGTCTGTCCTGCGTGGTCTTCCTGGGCCGCGGGCTCGCGCGGAAGCGTTAGCCCTGAACCTCCCCATGATTTACGGCACGAAGCTACCAGCAACGCATTACCGTGTCAACTTCTTTTTTGCCCCGAGAGCGACGGCTCCCACGACGGGCATTTTGCTCCGCAACTCGCTCAATCCTCCGTCAGCCATCGGTAATACAGCACCTGAGCGGTCTCCGCAAGCTTCACGTCGGCCTGACTTACCGACGGTTCATACGTTCTTCCGCCCAGCCTGCCGGGGGTGAATCCCCGGTCAACTACCGCCTCGAGCTTGCGGTTTGCCACGACTTTTTTTCCAGTCCTATCGAAAACCTCCGCCAGCACAGTAACCTTGAAAATGTTCGACCTGGTGGTTATCAGATTCGCGTTGTATTTCATAAAGGCTTCTTCTTTAGCCTCGGAGGCGCCTCCGCGGAAGGGAAATCTCGCCATACGCGTGGCGACATCGGCAAGGTTTTTGAAAGGCGTGTTCTGTCTTTCCTCTATGATGTACTTTATCATCGCGTAGCGCAAGGCGGGGGGCCATCCGAACTCGTCAAACATTGGCCGCCAGTTCAGCCCGAGGAGGATTTCCGGGGGAGCGGTGTTGATGTTGATGCGCCCGGGGACCGCCTCCCTCGCCGGCAGCGGGTCGCCGATGGCCACCGGCATGTACTCGTATGGATACGGCATGGTCAGGAGGTCGAGCAACCTGACGTCCTTGGAATGGTCGCTGGTAGATGACTGCCCGGTGAAATCGAGCGACTGCCAGTGTTCGCCTCGGTGAACCATCCCCAGCTCGCCGATGCTTGTAAGTCCGCCGGCGTGGGCCAGGTCGAGGGCATCGTTTGTATCGAATGAGTTATCTCTCTCTCGCGACCTGACGCCAGGCATGTAGAAATGCCTGTAAACGTTCCCGGTGCTACTGAGGCTGGCGTTGACGGTACCGAGGGTCATGCGAGGGACGTACCAGTCTGGCATGCGGGGATCGTTTTTCTGGGCGGTTACCTGCGCCCCCACCTCGGCCGCCCCGCCGGGGCCGGTGGATATGTTGGAATGTGTCTCCACGACCCGCACGTGCGATTCGTCGAGCCTCAGTTCGAGCTCCAGGGAAAGGGAACCGTCGGAGAGCTTGAGAGGCGCATAGGCCTGGCAGCCGAGCGGGTATCCGGAGAGCGTTTGATTCGCCAGGCGCTTTCCCTCGCCGATGTCCACCTTATCGCCGAGTGTATCGCCGATGACGAAGAAACTGTGAGGCGCGACGGTTGTTGGGCCGCGCAGATCCATGTCCGCGATGGCTACGACTGCCCCGCCCATCTTGATATTGTATCGCCTCACATCGAAAGCTATGTCATACGGGTTCCATATCTCGATGAACTCTCCGTAATCCTCGTAGTGCCCCTCGAATCCGTCTCCCGGCACCCACGGGGGGGTGGCCTCCACCTCGTTGAGGTAGAGCGTCGGCTCGACGCCAAGGCCGCCTTCCGCGCCCCCGTACCAGGTGGGAAACCAGTCGCGGTCAATGAAATCGTAGATGTTGACGGCTATCCTTTCGAGGGTCTCCTTCTTTGTGGAGGTGAACGCAATGCCTTTATTTTGCATCCATTTGAGCGACGTGTAAACCGCGATGGGGCCGCCGTTGAGCCAGCGCGCTATATTCTCTCGCACGTACCATTTTATGTCGCCGCTGCTGCCAGGGATGTCCCTGTTGCTGAAGCGATTGAGATCCTGGGAATAGACGGTGATGTATGGGAGGAGCGAAGGATAGAGCTTATTCTCGATGGAGAACTTGGGGGCCTTCGTGACGCTTTCAGCCATCTTAATCTGTGAGACCGTCAGGTATGGCGTGTCGTTCCCCGTAACGCCGTTTTCTCCTGTCCGAAGCTGCCCCGGGGCCGTTATCGCCATCGGCTCGTAGGGATCGAACTCGCCCGGTTCATCTTGCTTCTCGTCCCTATCGGCCACATCGGGGCCGCTCGTCTCGTCTATGAGGCCGTCCCCATCGTCGTCTATGCCGTTGGAGTCCTGCTGCATGAATTGGGGCATGCTGGAGGTGTGGTTATCGTCACCGTGCGCGCCGGGGCTAATGTGGTCGAAGGAACTCCTGCGGCCGTATCTCCAGGCAACCACATCCAGAGCGGTTTGGTCGCTGACGTTCTCCGGATAGCGGGAGGTGAGGTTCAGTACCCCGGAGAAGAGGTCGCCGAGGTTCTCGAAAATGACGCCGAGATCAACCTCGGCGGTGTTAAATCCGAGCTGCTGTCGCTGTTTCCAGACGAGAGATTGCGGCTCGGGATTGCCGGCGGTGTTGATATTGACTTTGGCGCTCTCGTCCTCGATGGAGACGGCGTACCTCCCCACCAACCGCTCTCTCCCGGTGGCGGGGTCAACTGCGCTGATTTTTATCCAGCGGGAATCGGGGAGGGGGTCTTCCGAGGGGTCTTCCCGAGCGGACAAGTTGCTGAAATTGCCCGTCTCATCCACATCGTGCTCGAGCTCATCGTAATCGGAGAGGTCGGCGTCGTCGTCGTCATCGCCGGCGAAGCCGTCGTTGCCCTGATAATAGATGGCCCATCGCTCGAAAAGACCATCGGAAGCGGAGCTTGGGTCATCAGGATTGAGCATCGCGTCTTGCCTGAGAACGGCGATAGCGGTGTCGAGGCCGCCGCGCGCCAGCTCCTCCGCCTTGGCGGCATAGTAGAAGTTGCGGGCAGCCTGGCTCTCGGTCAACTGGCTCGAGGAGAAAGCCAGCGCCAGAAGCGTCAGAAGGAGGAGAATCCCCAGCGTCAGAAGCAGGGCGATTCCCCGGCAGCCTCTGGTTCGATGTGGCTTTCTTTTCGCGGCGTTCGGCTTCATCGTGCCAGCCCTCCTTGTACTAAGTGCTGCAATTCATAAATTCGGTGACATATCTTTTTTGACGGGATAACAGGATGAACGGGATTTTTGGAATCCTGTTTATCCCTGCGAAGGGTCCTTGACCTTTCGCCGCTTTACCTCAACTTTCCGTGTTGTACCGCTGGCATCTTGTCCCGCGTTCCGCGGGAGGGCATCCTGCCCCCGCCGAGGAGGTTTTGACAGGATTCACAGGATTTAGAGGATTTTCATTATCTTGTATATCTTGTTATCCTGTCGAGAGAATTTCTGAGAGGGTTTACGGGATACCTCTCATGCCTCGAACCATCCCCCGCCGAGGGCGGGTTTATCGCGTCTCGAGCTTCCTCCTTGCACATAGGTCAATGCGTCACGCTATTTGCGAACAGAACTACTAAGACTATCTTCGTCTCGCGTTCTCAAGATAGACGATGGTGGATAACGTGATTCCCTTGATGAGGTTGTCCTTATCGCCGACCGTAATGGTTATTCTCACTGCCGCCGGCAGCTTGTTATCATCCTTATTGGTCGGGGTCGTCCCGCCGTCGGTTGAAGGGCGCGAGTCCCACGCGCCGTATTCCTCAAGGCGGCCGGTGGTGGCATAATCGTAGTATTTGATATCCAATTGGCGTACGCTGGTTGCGACCTCGCCGGTCTGGGAGATGTACGAATTCAGGGACTTACGAGAGAAGTCAAAGGTTCTCCACTCGTCATCCGGGTCTCTCTTCGGGTTGTCGGTGAGGTAGCATCGCCAGAAGGCGTCGTCTTCGGAGCTCCGGGGCACGCGGCTGGGGGGGAGAGGAGCGGCGGTATCCCCATTGACATCCTTGACGAAGTATCCAATCATGCACAGGTCCTGCTCGGCGGAATTGGTTACCGGAGCGACGAAGTAAACCTGATCGCTGTAGGGCTGTTCCCGGGACGATCCGGAGCTCGTGTCCCGCCAGCCGGGGAGGTTGCGCTGGAACTCGTCATTATCGCCGTTGAATCCTCGGAAGTTGGCGCTGAAGGGCGGGTCTCGGAACGACTCGTTCTTGAGGTAGGCCTCCGGCCCGCGAACCTGAGTTATGAGAACGGCGCCTCTTATCTCCCTCGACATCATCTCCAGAATGTTGCGTGCTTTGATGTAGGCTTCTGTGCGAGCGGCGGATAGACGCCAGGTATCCGAACCCTGTTGGAAGATGGTGAAAAGAGAGACAGTTATCAGCGAAAGGAGCACCATGACCGCGAGGAGCTCCAGCAGGGTGAAGGCTCGCCCGCTGCGGATAGAGCTCGCCGAGGAGAAAGCCCTATCCGAAGCGCATTCGCTGTGAAACGCCATGCCCATCTCGTCCTCCATCACTTAGGGAATCTGATAAACGTCACGAGGGTGACCCTGTTGCGAAACTCTATCTCCGGCTCGGTGGAGGGCCAGGAGACCGTAACTGTAACCTTCTGGAGAATGTGCTGCCCCACCTTCTTCAAGTCAGCGAGCTTCTTGGCCGGGTCCTCGAACCGAACCTGATACTGATATAGAGTCCGGGCTCCGCCGCCAGCCTTCACTTTGGGAATGTAGGAATCCTCAATGGGCACGATTTCCGAGGGAGCGAGATTCGCATCGAAATCCTGGGGTGTCCCTTTGAACAACCCTTGTACCTCGGTCAAAGTCAGGTCTCCACGATTGGCGGCTGAGCGCATTTGGTCGAGCACGCTATGGGCAAGAACGGTGGCGTTGGTCAGGTCACCGGCGCGCTTGCTGGCGTCAATCCCCACCGGGAAAAGCGAGAGAATACCGATCAACCCCAGGCCCATGATTGCGAGGGCAGCGATGATCTCGATGAGGGTGAACCCCTTTTGCATTTTCGCTCGGTCAAGTTTTCTCATGAGTCTGCCGTCCTCAACTTATCATGTAGGGCAGCCGCGCTGTATCCGGCGCCACAGCCGCCGTCAACCGACTTCCGCTTTTGCCCTTCCGGTGATTGCGCTGACGCTGATAGTCATAGCCTTGTCTTTCCCGGGCGTGCCCGTCTGAGCATGCACTATCCTGACCTGGTGCTGGAAAAGGGTCTTTGGGTATTTACCCGGTTCATAATATGCCGTTGCGCCGCCAGTGGCCTCGAAGACGACTTCCCTCGGCGGGACGACCACACACGGCGGGTTGCCATCGTCGAATAGGACAGACCTCGGAAGAAGTCGCCACTTGCGGACGGTCATTGCTCGGCCGCTCCGGCCCACGAAATAGATGCGATAACGGTGCGTCTGGAGCGAATCGTTTATCTTGTCTCCTCTCTCGGCGGCGGTCAACTCCTGGTCCAGCTCGACATGATACAGATAGCGGTTGGTTATAGCGAATTGCCTCGCTAAAGAGAATGTGTCTGTGAGAGCTTTTGTGGCTGTGCTCAGGGCGGCGCCTTTGAGAATTCCCTGGAACGCGGGGACGCTCACCGCCGCGAGGATGCCGGCGATGAGGACCACCGCGAGCAACTCGACCAAGGTGAATCCGCTCGAGCAACCTTTTCTCGGCGAAATCGCTGGAATCATGCGTCACTCCCAACTTCCTAAGTCATCGCCTGAGTCGTACTTCTCGCTCTGGCGTCACACTCCTCCGTCAACTGGCCTCTGCCTTTGCTCTTCCCGTGACTTTGTTGACGCTGATCGTCATACGCTTCTCTTTTCCTTTTGACCCCGACTCCGTATGCACTATCTTGAACTTTAGCTCAAAGAGGACTTTTGTGGGGATGTCGTACGCACCGCCTGTGGGCCTGAAAACGATCTCCTCCGGGGGTTTATCATTGAGGTCATACTTTACAAACTCAGGGAGCAACCGCCACTTGCGAACGGTGATTTTCTCGGCCTCGGTCGCGTTATCGGGGTTTCTGGCGTCGCGATCAACGAAAAAGATGCGATAACGGTGCTTCTGGAGAGAGTCGTCTATCTTGTCCCCCGCCTCCGAGGCGGTAAGCTGGTCGTCCAGTTCGACGTGGTACAGATAGCGGTTGGTGATGGCGAATTGTCTGCCGAGGGAGAAGGTGTCGGTGAGAGCTTTGGCGGCAGTGGTGAGGGCGGTGCCTTTGAGAATGGCGTTGAAGGCGGGGATACTCATGGCCGCGAGGATGCCTGCGATGAGGACCACCGCCAGCAACTCGAGTAAGGTGAACCCGCTGCTATAGCGTTTTCCACAGGCAATTGCTGCCATAATGCGTCACTCCCAGTTTGTTATGTCATCGCCGAAGCCGCTTTTTTCGACCTCATTGATCTCATTGGGTCCAAAGGACCAAATCTCGAAGGAATCGGGCCGATACTGCATTTTTCGGTCCCAGTTTCCATGTTTGATGCGAATCATCAGGGGGTTGCCCCAGGCGTCCACCAACTGGCCGGGGTGGGAAACGACTTTGTTTTTCGGCTGAAGCTCTTTCGGTTTCGGGTCGAGGTATGGCCCGTTCCACCTCGGGTCCTCGCGGATAGCGGTGGCTATCTTGAACTGCTTGAATTTGCCGTGCTCTACGACGCAGTCCCTCCCGCTCAATATCCGCACGAGCCTTATTCTCTCTTCCTCCCTATCAAGCAGGCCCGTCGCGAACGTTTCGTTGCCGACGTCCACATCGAAGCTCCCCATATCACGCTCAAAATTGCCGAGGGCGATGTTGAGACTGTTTATTGCGGAACGCGTCTTTGTGACTTTTGCCTTTTCGACGGCTTTTTCGGCCCCCGTGAAAATGATACCCGCCAGTATGCCTATAATGGCGATTACGGCGAGGAGCTCTATGAGTGTGAAGGCCTTGTTTCTCGAAGCCATCCTTATATCCTCCATTGTTTCAACCGCGAGCGGGCCGCCTCGCGCCCGCTGCCCCAGGCCGCACCAGAAAGCGTGCCGGACCTGCGTTAGTGCTCCAATTCATAAATTGGGTGACGTATCTTTTTTGACGGGATAACAGGATGAACGGGATTTTTGGAATCCTGTTTATCCCTGAGCGAAAGGTCCTTGACCTTCCGCTTTACTTCAACTTTCCGTTCTCCGAAATTCAAGATAAGGCCTACTGGTTTACCCGTGGCGACGAGATAATTGACGAGCTGTATCTCATGAGCAGTGACGAGGCGCCTCACGGACTTCAGTTCGACGATAACCGTATCCTCGACCACAATGTCGGCCACGAAGTCTCCAACAACTTCCCCTTCGTAGGAGACTCGGATTGGCTGTTGAGATTCGGCCCTCAGCCCCGCCTTGCGCAATTCAAGGACAAGGCATTTTTCGTATACCGATTCCAGGAATCCATACCCCATTCTGTTGTACACGCGGTAAGCGCACCCAATAATCTTCTCCGTGAGTTCCCTGTGTGTCATCGTTTTCCAACTCAATCAGGTCCTGATTTACGGGATTCCTATCATGCCTCGAACCGTCCCGTTCATCCTGTTATCCTGTCAAAGAGCCTCCTTGCACATAGGACAATGCGTCACTGTATTTGCGAACACGACTACTTAGCCTCTTGCGGCCTCCGCGTCGCAGCACGTTCTGCCATGTCCCTGCGTGGGCTTTTGCGGTTGTTATTGTTCCTCCGCGCTGTAAAACCTGGTGGAAGACATCCAAGCTGAATCGTCCGTCCAGGTATCACTTGTTTCTCCTTCTAAACTTATTGTAGCACCTAAAGTCCATTCTGTAAAGTCGGGAAATGTGCGGTCGGAGGTGTATCGCAGCTCGTACGTTTTCCCCTCCAAGCCGGTGAGGGTCAGGAGCATGTCGCCATTTTCGAGTTTCTCGACGAGAAGCTCCGGTCTTCCCGCGGGGCCGAAAACCAGCCCTCTGATGGGCTCCTCGGCAACCGGCGAGGCGCCGCAGAAGACGCTCTTGAACGCCCCCGCATCCGGCTTAAGTGGGCCGCTGAACTTTCTCACGGTGGAGTCCTGGCTGTCCGTCACGTACAGATCACCGTCCGGCCCGAAGGTCAGATACCTCGGGTGAACGAGGTTATCACGCGAGCCGGTCTCCCCGTACAAGCCTTTCGAGGCGCCGGTTGTTTCATCGTAACGATAGATGCCGGCGGCCTCCGGGGAGCTGTCCTCCGCCACGTACAGGTCACCGTCCGGCCCGAAGGTCAGTCCATAAGGGTATGTCAAATCGTCGGTCTCGCCGAAGAGGCTCCATCCGCTGCCGGTGAATCTGAACACTCCCGGATTCTTACACCAAAAATCGTCGTACCACTGGGTGACATAGATGCGGCCGCTCGCATCGCAGGCGACATCCTCAATGGCGAGGAGAACGGGGTTTTCGGAATCGTCGGGAAGGTCGCGTACGAATTTCCCGTTTTCGTCGAACTCCACAACCACCACCTCCCCGGGGATGTAAGTCATATCCGCGACGTAGAGATGACCGTCGAGGTCAAGAGCAAGCCCTCTTGGTCCTCCGAGATAGTCGGGGGAGGAGGTCTCGCCGTAAGGGTCGTCGTCGGCCTGTCCGGTTTGGGGGTCGAAACGGCGGACGTCGGTGCTACTCTCATCGGTCACGAATACGGCGCCGTCCTGACCGACATCGGCGTCCACGGGCTGCGCCACGCCGGAAAGCTCCGCGAGCTTCTCGGCGGTCTGGGCATCGAACTTCACGAGCCTCCCCTCGCCGCCGCCCAGGTACGAGCAGACGTACAGGGCGATGTTGCCCTGCGAGGTCCCCTGAAGAACCATCTCAGGGCCCTTTTCGCCAAGCGCTGAAGTTGCCGCCAGTAAGCAGACGACTAAGACTACTGCTGCCCTCATGATTGCTCCAATCGTTCCTCTCGGCCGCCACCGTGGCTGGGAAGACTGGCCCACTGCTCTCTCCACCTTGTTACTGTTCCCTTTCCCAGTTCGTGAGGTTATCCTTGTTGGCCACTTCGCGGGCCTTCTCGGGGTCATGGCCCTCCTGCTGCGCGAATTTTCTAATGCGATCGGTCATCACCTTTTTGTCCGCCGAATCGCTCTCGCCATTGAAATCGAGGTCGCCGACCGGATAATCTTGCTCTCCTCGCCTTGTCGCGTCGTAGTATCCGAGCTTGTCCGGCCCGAAGGAATAAAGACTAAAGCTCTGGCGATTCTTCCCCTGATGCGGTTCTATGTTGGCCAGCGAGTCTCCCGGCATCCTATCGGCGGCGACGTATAGAATGGGCATGCCCCAGCCGTCAATGATTTCCGGCACTTCCGGGGGTCCATTCTTCTTCTTATCGGTGTCTGCGAGCTCGTTTCGCTTGAATTTGACGTACGCTCTTGTCCTGGGAAGGGAGGCGAGAAGGGACTTATTTGCCTGCCGGCTGGCGGAATTGAAGTTCATGACGTCGTACATCTCCTCCAGGAAGAAGAAGAGGATTTCCGAAGGTTTGTCGTAGTCCTCCACGGACGGTTTCGACCTCTTGCGGCCGAGGGCATCGGTGTAACCGGCGGGCCAATTCAAATCGTGCAGAAGGGTCGTCAGGCTGTTGCCGTTGACCGTGTCCGTGGAATCGGGGATGTACATCCCGAACTCCTGGTTGTAAAGCTCTATGGCGAGGGCGAGTTTCCCGAGGGTGGCGTTGGCTTTGCCGACGCGTGCTCGCTTGATGGCGTAGCGGCCGACGCTTATGACGGCGGTGGCAAGGATGGCGATGATGGCGAGAACGGCGATGATCTCGACGAGGGTGAAGGCCGCCGTGTCGAGAAGCGTGTCCTTGATGCTCTTTCCTTTTCGGTCCATCCTATATCTCCAGCCCATTACCGCAGATTGCGGATTTCGGATTCCGGAAGTCCACGAACTCCATTCTTCCCCGCTATCAGTCACAACAACTGTGCGGGCGAATTCACCGTCCTTCCCCTGTGAGGTTGGAGCGTTCCCCCCGTTGGGGATGCGCTCCGAGCCTCGAGGCCGCCTTTCCAGTCCGGCTGAGAACTCCGCTCCCCCACCGGCATGCTGAGGGCTGGCGGCCAGTTCCTCGCCTCAAAGCGATAGCTCCGCCGGAGCTAACTTAATTACCTTCGCTCTGGGTATTTACGGAGTTAATCAGCTTGATGAGCGGCAAGAACAGGGAAACTACGATAAATCCGACCATTACTGCGAGGAATACGATTAGGACTGGCTCGATGATGGAAGTGATACCAGCGACGGCGGTGTCAACATCTTCGTCGTAAGTGTCGGCGATTTTCATCAACATGTCGGGGAGTTTTCCGGTCTCCTCGCCGACCTCGATCATGCTGATGACCATGGGCGTGAAAACCTTAGTCTCTTTCAGAGGGGCTGCGATGGATTCCCCTTCGCGGATGCTGTCGTGGACATTTCCCACAGCCCGGGAGATGACTTCGTTTCCGGAAGTCTCCCGAACGATGTTGAGCGCCTGCAATATCGGAACGCCGCTGGTGATGAGCGTCCCGAGCGTGCGAGAGAATCTGGCGATGGCGATTTTTCTGACCAGGGTGCCAAAGAGGGGAACATTGAGCTTTCCGGAGTCGAGCAACATTTTCCCCTTGTCCCATTTGGCGAAGGCTTTGAAGAGGAACACGAAACCGAACGGCAGCAGAAGCAGGATGCCGACGTACGGTGGATGGGTGTAGTAGATGTTGTTTTTCATAAAGCTGCTTATGGTGATGAGTATCTGCGTAGGCGTGGGCAAAGTGGTGTCGAAACCGTCAAAAATCTCCTTGAACTTCGGAATCACGTAAGTCATCAGGAAGGTTAACACGCCGCCTGCCACGGTAATGACCGCGATGGGGTAAATCATTGCGGCCTTGACTTTCGATTTGAGTTTCTCGCTTTTCTCAAGGAACTCCGCCATTCTATTGAGTACCACCTCGAGCACACCACCTGCTTCGCCGGCTTTGACCATGTTGACGAAAAGCTTGTTAAAAATCTTTGGGTAGCCCGAGAGGCTTTCCGAAAAAGTGCTGCCGCCCTCGACGGCCTCGCTCATCCCTCCCAGAGCGTCCTTGAGCGCTCCATCTTTTTGCTGCGTTTCGAGGACTCGCATCGCTTTCAACAAGGGCAGACCCGCGTCAATCAACGTTGCCAACTGCCGCGTGAACAGACCGAGCACCTTGCTATTGACGCTCTTGCGAGTAAGAAACCCTATCTGAAAGCTGAGACCGCCCTTTTTCTCTTCAGCGGTGGCGGACTCGGCCTTTCTTCTTTTCTGGGCGGTGACGCTCGTGGGGAAATATCCCATCTCCCTTATCTGGTTTATGGCCGAGATGCTGTTTTCAGCGTTTACGGTCCCGCTGACCTCAACGCCGCTTTCGTTCATTGCGACATAGGCGAACTTAGCCATTGTTCCCTCCTCACAAGCACAATATGCCCTCCGACCAATTCTTTGCCCTCGCCACAGGCAAACCTGTTTTCTCAGAAAAGGCAGTCACTCACATAAGTAAAACAACTCGGCTTGCCTGTGCAAGAAAATAAAGTAACAATCACAACGCCAACAGGCAACAAGATTTTGCCGGGGGCGCGCATAATAATACTGTTCGGCGCCACCCCAAATCAACATACGCAAAAGGACGGTTAGAACAGCATCAGCCCGCGCAGAACGCCTTCGGGGGCTCCGCACAGTTTCGAACTTCCTGCTATGAGAATAGTTAAACTACAAAGACGCCGCTCGCTCGGGCGATTGGCCGGGGTACCTTTCCCATTCTTAACTTCGTTCCTAAGATAGCACGCTTTCCGGCGCCTGTCAATAAACAAAATGTTTTTGCTGGTAATCGCTCCGTGTCACGGGGGGATGAACTCACCGCAGAGGGCAGCCGGGGTTTCCCGAGCGGCTTCTACGGGCGTCTGGGCCGCGACCGGGGGTAGGATGCCCCCGCTCCCTGGAGTTTGGACCATAATGAAGGTCAGGTATAAGCGGAGGAGCGACAAGCGAGACGGAGAGGTACAAAAGCTTCGGGAGAAGTTGCGGAGGAGGGACCGGGTGATTGCGGAGAGCACGGTGGAAAACCTCGATCTAAAAGAAACGCCTGGAGTATGGAGGATCATCTTCAGGTGGCACAGGAACTTCGCCAGGGCATTGTGGCAGAGGTGGAGCTGGGGAGAAGAAGTGCTTCAAGAGTGCAAGAAGCAGTGAAACTGTTGGGTGTGAAGCGATCAACGTATTAAAGTTGGCGGAGAACTCTGGGCTGTGATACAAAACCCCCAGGGAAGGCGTCAACTGTTTCTCGCTATTGTCGAAATAGAGGGAGGAAATTATATGATACGCTCTGACACACTCTTCGCTGAGGCACAGGGAGCCGGCATAGAAGATGGTAGATGATGATGTGGTTTGCGTTTCAGCCTCGACGGTGTATCGGCTCCCGGTGGAGGCCAACCCGATCGCCCGGAGAGCAAGGCAAAGGAACAGATACCACCAGTCTTCAGGCTGGGGGTCAACATCCGATGAGAGGACAATCTCTCGACGCGCCACAACGAGGCATCAAGAAATGGGCGAGAAAAATCGGGTAAGCTTGGTCTTCACACCGACGAATGCCTGATGGCTCAACCACATCGAGCGCCATTTTGCACCCTTGAAAGAGTTCGTGATCTCAGTGACCGACTACGACGATCACCAACAGCTTCGCGCAGAGATCAGACGCTACCTGCGATGGAGGAATGGGAACGCCAGACCGCTCAACGTCGTTGCCCCTAAAAGGAAATCCAAACATGACAACAAGTCGAAATATCTTAAAGGCATACGCCACCAGTTTTTTCAAAGGAGACAACTGTTATGCGAACGACCATCTTGTACTTTGTGGTCTCGTTGATTATTGGGGTCCCAGCGGCGGCAGGCGCGGATCCGCTCGCGGAAATCACGCGAAGCATCGAGGGTAGGACCCGCCGTGCGTCAAGCGGGCTGTTCGACCCCGAATCGAACCAGGACGCCTACCATATCGGGCCAGGCGAGACGGTGGTCTTGACGACACTGCAAGGCCCCGGTGAGATTCGCCACATCTGGTTTACCATCGCCGGGCGCGACCGGCGGTATCCCCGCACGCTGGTGATGCGCATCTACTGGGACGGCGCCGATGTGCCCTCCGTGGAGACCCCCCTCGGCGACTTCTTTGCCGCCGGCAACGGGATGCGAGCCAACGTGAATACTTTGCCCATCCAGGTAACGTCGTATGGACGCGCCCTGAACTGCTACTGGCGGATGCCATTTCGCAAGAGGGCCCGAATCGAGCTGACCAATGAGGGAAAGAACAGACTGACCGTCTATTGGCAGTTCGATTGGATGCAGTTGTCCCAGGCCCCCGACGACATGCTCTACTTCCATGCCCGCTATCGGCAGGAGTTTCCCGCCAAGCCCTTTTCGCCTTACGTCATTTTTGATGGCCGAGGCGAGGGCCACTACGTGGGAACGGTCTTGTCTATCCAGTGCAGCTATGGAAGTTGGTTCGGCGAGTCCGATGACCGGTTCTACGTGGACGGAGAGACGGAGCCTTCCATTGTGGGCACCGGCTGTGAGGACTTCTTCAACGACGCCTGGAACCTCCGCCTCTTCACCAATGCGAACACGGGCGTGACGATAAAGGAACCCAACGGTGAGGATTGCCGGTTCACCGCGTACCGTTGGCATATCGGGGCCCCGGTCACCTTTCGCAAATCGCTGAAGGTCGAAATCGAACGGCGTAGCTACGCCCTGGTGACGAACCCGGAGACCGGACAGCGGAAGCACTACGATTTTAAGTACCGGCCGGACTTCTGCTCGTCGGTGGCGTTCTGGTATCAGAAGACGATCGCCAAGTCCTTCGACCGCTTTGCGCCCGTGCAGGAACGGATCAACCCGGAAATCTTTCTCGAAACGGCGGAGATGGTCTCCGAGATAAAAACATCGTCCGGGGTGACGGCCAGACGTCACAGCAACCGTGTCTGCAACCTCAAGCGTGGGCTGTACGTTGACAATACGCGGGTCGGCGGTTGGTTTGAGGTCCCCTGCCGCGTCGAGGAAGAGGCCAAGTACTCGATTTCCATCTTTCAATGCCTTTACAGAACCGGAGGCATCTGGAAAGTGACGCTTAAGGGACCGTCCGAAGAAACCCTGCTCGACGGCGCCATGGATTTCTACGATCCTTACCTGGCCTGGAAAGAGAATCGGCCGGAGAACTTCCTCTACGGGACCTGGTTCGAGAAAAAGGTCGGAATCCATAAGCTGACGCCGGGCGAATACGTCTTTCGGTTTGAATGTGTTGGGTCAAATCCGCTGGCTCAGGCGGAAGACTCGGCCAAGCCCGGCTTGAACTGTCGCCTGGACGGCATATCCCTGCGAAGGTTCCCCTGGGACGACCTCTATGGCCAGATGCAGCGGTACCTTGCCGAAGAAGAAAAACGTTTCGCGGGAATGGTCCGCCGGGCAGAGCAAACGGTCGCCGGCCTCGATGCGGCCATCAGGCGGTTTCGGCAAGATACGGGCGGATACCCCAACAATCTCCGGGAACTTCTGACGCGTCCGCAGAGAGTTCGTGCCGCAAGGGGAAACTGGCCGTACGTTGCAAAGATTCCTGCTGACCCCTGGGGACAGGCCTACCGCTATGAGCATCCCGGGAAGTTCAACCCAGACTTGTTCGACGTCTATTCCGTCCACGGCAACAGCAGAAATCCAGCCCGGTGGATCGGCAACTGGCCCAGTCCCTTCCATATCCGGGGTGCGCTGGAGGGCGAAGAACTCCAAATCGTAGCCAACAGCGAGGACGTGATTGCATCGCAGCAGCAGGTCAATGTGGCATCGTTTCCGCCGCTTTCCCGTGGGCGGCTGCTTTTCGTTCGCCTGCGGCGGAAGGGAGACTTCATCGAGCTCGCCATCCCGCCTTCCGTCAAGCCAGGGAAATACCTTTTGAAGGTACGCCTGGTCACCTCCTGGGATTACGGAGTGGTTGGTGTGGAGTTCAACGATACGCCGCTGGGGCAGCCCGTAGATACCTATTCACCGACAATCGGCGCCAAGTTGGTCGTGCTGGGCAACGTCGCCGTCAGGTCCGGACGAAACGTCCTTCGCTTAGAGGCCGTCGGCCGGAATCCTGCGTCGGCCGGACACTATGCCGGCATTGACGCCGTGATGCTCGTCCCCATCCGGTAGCGACGCAGGAAGCCAAGTCCTCCTTCTTCTTAGCGAGCTTTGCGCCTTTGCGACCCCGCCGGAGGCGGGACTCTCTGGCATGTTCCCTCGCCAAGACGCCAAGAGCGAGAAGGAAGACGGACTGCTTGCGATACATAGACTTGATGTGGGACACGGCTGGATGTCAACGCCCGAAACCCGGATTACCTCAACGAACGTGCGACGGGCGCCGGCGGCTTTCGGACCGGCCCGGGCGAGGAGAATCTTCGCATTGGATTGGACTACTGGTCCCGCTTCAGGGAAGGTCTTCTTGCCCTTGGGGCCTCGCCGAGCGGCGACCATTCTCCGAAGCGCTCGGTTTCTACTTTGCAGGGTCCTTTCGATTTCCACGTGGCCTTGGAATTGTAGTCCCACTTAAGATACTCAGACCCGCCGCCGCCGATGGTGGTGATGAGATATCGGTTGTTGCGGTACCCGATCATGGACATCTTTTTTGCCGGATACTCGGAGACGCCCCGGCTGCTGGAAGGGTCCATCGGCGTCCAGCCGAAGTTGGGCAGATAGACTTCCGGCCAGCGATGGAAGATGCCGTTGTCGGTCGAGGCGTCGTCGCCCCGGATGACCACCGAACCGACGTATCGGGCGGGAAGCCCGGCGGCACGGCACAAAGCAATGAACACAAACGAGTATTCCGAGCAGGAGCCGCTGCCCCGCTTGAGCACCGTCGGCGCGACGTTCCAACCGCCGCTCAGCTCGAAGTGCATATTCTTGGTCACGTGCTCGAAGAGCTTTCGGGCGATCCGGTAGCAGTTGGTTTCATCGCGCACCACACCATGCGCCGTCTTCTGGATGTAGGGATCGTTCACCCAGTACTTCGAGCCGTCGCACAGATAACGCTCCTTCACCTTGTCGGGAATATCGGAAAGGCAGCCGACTTTCTCGGGAAAGAGGAAATACCGGACCTTGTACAATTCCACCTTTGCCTCCCAGGAGACCGTGGTAAACTGCCCGGCAGGAACATTCTCGTAGTGGTAGTGGGCGATTTTCTGCCCCCACTTGTCGGTGACGAAACGGTCCGGCTTGGGGGTGAACGTCAAGGGGCCAAGCAGCCTCTGAGTCGGCAGCTCGTGAGGAACCGCCAGGTAGATGTCAAGCGAAGTCAACACGCCCGGGCCGTAGTTGCGGACCTGGTGCACGAACTCGAGCGTCTCCTTCTTGGCCCCGATGCGGGCGTGCGTCACGTCATCTCGCAGCTTGATCCGATAGATCGTGTCGGTCTGGTAATCGGCGTTCCACAGAAACTTGCCGTCGAACGCCAGTCCGCGAGGGAACTTGGAAGGCGACGGGAAGGCCACGAGCACGCTGCCGTCTTCCGGGCGGACCATGTAAATCATGTCATCGGATCGTTCCGATACCCAGAGGTATTTCCCGTCGTACGTCAAACCGTGCGGATCTCCGGAGGGCGACGGAATCTCGGTAATCGTCGTGCCGTCCTCGGTCGAAATCTGATACAGACGGTCCTGTTTGAAGTCCGCTACCCACAAGTGCTCCCCGTCGAAGGCCAAGCCCTGTGGGCTGCTGCAAGGGATGGTAATCGCTTGTTCGGCTATCCCGGTTTTCGGGTTCAGTTTGAGGGCCGTCTTTTGCTCGGCGTCGAGAACCCAGAGGAAATCGCCTTCGGTAGTCAGTCCCTCGACCTGATAGCCGGGCGCCGTGAGCGATTCAATCACGTGGCCGTCGTTGGGGTCAATTCGGTACAGCAGGTCGGACCTCCTGTCCGCCAGCCACAGAGATTCTCCATCGAAAGTCAACCCCGTCGGGCAACGGCCGGGAGTGGGCAGTTGCCTGACGATATCACCGCTCGCGGCCTGCGTGGGCGAGGGAGCAAGCAACGTTACACACAAAGCAACCAGAATGCTGCAACACATTTTCATCGCTATCTCCTTTGTCTGATTTGGGCTCGCGCATTTCGGGGCGAACACACCTCTACGCCCTCAAGAGGACATCGTCTATTCTACATGATTCCAGCCCCGGAATACACTCGTCTGTTCGAATGAGTGCGGCTTGGCTTCGGTGGCATATCATGCAGCCTCTTATCGCTGTGCCGGCAGGTGGAGTTCTTGCCGGGCGCTCAAGGCCTGTCAGGAGTCTTCCCACAAGGTGTCGGAGCGTCCATCTCGAAGGGTGCAGCAAACCCGCCCTGCGAACTGCGCGGGACGCCCATCTCCGACTCTTCTTCGAGCCCTCACCGAACAGCTCGTTGCCGCACTTGCTGATGTGCTCCGCCAGGTGATACCAATCAAGGACTTTCACAGCCTCGGGGAAATGCATCGCGGCCAGGCTCCAGATCCTAATGATTCCCATCGCCAAGGAAAGCCTTCAACCCAGCCGTGCGGCATCCGTACTCGTAGGCTTTTCGGCACAGGTTGCCGCAGACGCTCCGGAAGCCCCGCCCGCCTCGTGCCACTCCCCGTAGCTATGAGACATCGTCCCATCTGCAAAAGCGCAACAGCGCTCTCAGTCCGCCTTCGGGAGGCTAACGATCTTCTCCGTCACGCTTCTGGCGGTCTCTCGATCATGCCTGTGCAGCCTCTGGCCGCGGGCAGACAGAACTCCCCCACCCTCTGGGTCAGCTTCTCCAGGAACTGCTTACTCAGCCGGATGCCGTCATGCCGTCGGAGATGGGTCCTGGCTTGCTCGTAAGGTCTCTCCCCCGCTTTCCTCTACCGCCACTCGCCCCGCTTCGGGGCTTATCGGCAAACCTCCCACCATCACCTCATCATCCAGCCTGCCCGTGGGGCTCAGCCGGGGAGGGGAAAAAAGACTCCCCGCACCTCTCACACCGTCATCGCTTTCTCTTCACCACCATCCACGGCAGATCACCCGCTTCTCTCTTCCATCTTTTTGCAGTGTCCGATCCCGCAGTGGGGACACCGGGGGGACGCCGAGTCATCCTCCGCCTCATCGCACCAGCTCTGGGGGCACTGCCACTCCAACTCCTGGCAATATCTCCTGTTCTGTCAGTTTGCCTCTCCTTCAGAAAGGCTTTCAGTCCTGTTCTACAATCACCTATCGCTCTGCCAAACACCTACGCCATGCTTATAGCGCGAATTGTGATCTGTTTGGTGATTGCACTTTCCGGATACTCTATCGAAGGATTTTTTTTGGATAGGGTCAACAAAGGTGCCGCCTGCTCTCGACAGCATTGGTGGAACGTTCGTCGGACCCCTGAGAGTAGCGGTCTTCACGGCGCTCTGCCTACTGATCGTGGTGCTGATGGCAAGCCCCTTCTAAACGGAAAGACAAGGTGGGAATTATGCTTGGGTAACATCTTCTTCAGGGAAGCAGGGTCAGCTTCACCATCAAGGAAAACCATCTCTATTCTCCGCTTGGGTTTCAACGCAAGCGAAAATCAATTCACCTCCGCATGAATTTCGTGTCTGAGACTTTTGCCTGATAGCTCGACCTCGCCCTATCAACGCACGTCGTTCAGCTCATCAGGTTGGTCCTCGGTGGCCGTAAGCAATGCATAGTTGCCAAAGCGCCCAATTTTGACCAGTCGGGCGATACTGTGGGGAAAGGGCGCGATCGAAAACTAAAGAAAGATTGTGTTCTGCTTTTCGACTGACCGTGAAGACTTCGAGCTGACGAAGAGATCCCGATCTGAAGGGGATGCCTGGCACAGTCGCGGAAAATAATATGGGGCTAGGCTCTTCGTCGAGACTTCCACTAAAGATGCCCCGATCAACACCTTCGCCCCCAGTGACGTGTCAAAAATCTCGTGACTTTTCTTCGTCCGATCACATTCTATCGGACTTCGTCACGAATTGTGGTCTTCACGCGTTTGAACCCATGTCTCCCCGAACAGCCCACCGAACCGGACGCCAGACCATGCTTTCTGTTATGGGGTTCTTCTCGGTTGCTTCTGCAGCTTCCCTTTTGCCTTTTGGTCCCGCTTGTTTATCTTCTGTTTCCGAGCCTTGTCCTTATCCTTCTTACCTTTGTCTCCCATTGCGTACCTCCTTTTCCCGTTGGCCCGCATCCTTTCGCCGCGAGGACGGCTGCGTCGTCAGTTCCGTCTCTGCATACTTTCATGAGTATACCTGTTTGGACAACAATGATTATCTCGTTCCCTTGTCCCACGTAGCAGGTCGGAAGTCAAGCCCGCTTTTCCGCCGCTCGCCCCGGCAAAGGCAACGGGGCCGGGCTGGCTGAGAGCGGTGAACGGAGGGATGTGGAAGCGTTTGCGTGCGAACTACTGGCTAAGAATAGGAATTGATGAGTCCAGCAACTGACTTGATGTCGCTTCAGGCGCTCAGCACCGTGGAACTCGCCCCCCTCCATCCCTCTAATTTTGATTTTCACGCGCCGCTTACTTCTCTTTCTGGCCAATCGTTCAGAGTGCGCAGCGACTCTTTCGTTTTTGACGTTTTGGGGCCTGTCCGTAGGTTATCGAGAGGACCTGTCCCTCGGCAATACGCTTTTTATTCGCGCTCGGGAAGTTACGCACATGCAAACACTGTTTGGTTCCGCGTCTTCTCGAAATTAGTCGTTGTCTGCAGAATCAGACGCGCGTTATATTCCTGAGCAACTGCGTGGAGAGTCTTCGCTTTTTCCTTTCAGCGCTCTGCCTGGGAGAGTCAGCGATATCTCCGATGTGACATATAAATCGGGCAGCGCCTACCTCAAGAGGAGAAGGCACGATGATTCTGAAAGCCGCTCTTTTTCTCGTATCCGTATTATTGGTGCCCTTACGACCTACGGCCCTGCTTGCGGCTGAATGGCACGTTGATTCCTCGGTTGCCCAATCGGGCGACGGGAAATCCTGGGGGACGGCTTTGAAAACGATCCAGGAAGGAATTGACGTGGCGTCGGACGCGGATACTGTCATTGTCGCCGAGGGGACCTACGTTGAGAACATCTACTTCAAGGCAAAGAACATCGTCCTGCGCACCACGGATCCTTTGAATCCGCTTGTTGTGGAGAGCACGCGGATTATGGGCAATCAGAATGGCTCCGTGGTGAGCTTCAGTGGAACGGAAGACGCCACCTGCATCCTTTCCGGTTTCACGATTACGAACGGTAAGGTGGATTATGGCGCCGGCATCCTCGGAGGATGGGAGCCACACTGCACCCACGCCACGATTCAGAATAACGTGATCGTCGGCAACATCGCGTCCCGAGAAGGGGGTGGGTTGTACGGATGCCATGGTTTGATTCAGAACAATACGATCCGAGAAAACTCGGCTGAAGGGAACGAGGAAGTACCGGCTATGGGGGGAGGGCTGGCTCACTGCCACGGCACGATCCGAAACAACGTAATCTGTGAAAACTATGGCCATTTAGCTGGGGCGCTATGGGACTGCGATGGTCTGATCCGGAACAACGTGATCAACAGAAACTCCGCCGGAAAACCTTTCGGGTGGGTAGTCGGTGGGTTAGGCGGATGCGACGGAACGATAGAGAACAACGTGATTAGCGAGAATATTGGGACTGCTCTCGCTGGCTGCGATGCCACGATTCAAGGGAACATCATCACCGAAAACATAGCGCAACAATTAGTCGGGGGCCTGGGCCATTGCGACGGCACGATCAGCAATAATCTCATCGCCGGAAACTCGGCCGATACCGGCGTGGGCGGCCTGTATATGTGCGCCGGGACGATCCAGAATAACAGAATCACAGGAAACCGAGGCGCTTTTGCTGGCCTGGTTGGCTGCGATGGCCTGATCCGGAACAATACAATCGCGGCCAACGTGTCCACAGAGCCGGGAACAGCAGGAGGGCTGCTCGTTTGCCGCGGGACAATCACCAATTGCATCATCTGGGGCAACTCGGACCCTCAGCTTCTTGAGTGCACGTTCCCGACCTACTGCTGCGTCCAGGGGATTGGCGGGGGTGACGGAAATACCGACTCCGATCCTCGCTTCATTGATCCCGACGGCCCGGACGATAAGCCCGACACGTACGAAGATAACGACTTTCGCCTGACTCCCGCATCGGCCTGTATTGACAGGGGGCTAAACGATGATTGGATGTCGAACGCTGCTGACCTCGATGGAAATCCGAGAATCTGGCGTGGTCTGTTTGCCTGGACAGTGGATATGGGAGCGTACGAATACGAATCCTCCCAGTTCAAATGCATCCAGATCGCAACGTTCTGTTTGCCGCCGCCGGGCGACTGCGGAGTAACGATAACGTGGAACAGCCGTCCCGGAGACAGCTACACCGTCATGTCATGCTCCCAGCTCAGTCCCGAGGCATGGATAGAGGAAGACACGCTTCAGTCGGGAGGCGAGCAGACGAGTTGGATCGATTCTCAGACGGTATCTGCCCGCAAGTTCTACAGAGTCAGGATTGATTGACTTGTAGCCCACGGCAAGGGGCCCACGCTGTTTGCGGGGTTGTTCAACGATTTCGAGATCCTTCTTTGGAGCTGTTGCGCCGTACTCTGGAGTTTTTATCATTTCCGGGGGGGTCGCCACCTTTAATGGCGGAGGCGCTCGATCTTGTTCTGTGGGGCGAGTTTCGCGGTGCTGAGTGCCTGGAGCGACGTCAAGTCAACCGCTGGGCTCATCAATTTCTGGTCTTAGTCGGTGGTTCGCGCGCAACCGCTTCCGCATCCCTCGGTTCACCGCTCACAGCCAGGCCGGCCCCATTGCCTTTCCCGGGGCGAGCGGCGGGAGAGCCGGGTTGACTTCCGACTCGCCACGTGGAATAAAGGAGTAACCAGGAGAATCATCGGGAGCGTGCCACTGGTGGCGAGTGTTCACGGATCAGCGAGCTCCTGAGCTTGCAGGTGGACTCAACATCAAATCATCAATCACAGCGGCCAGTTCCCTCTGCGGCATTTTGTAAACAAGATAGCCATGGTTTGTTGTAGGTCCAGGCGCCCATGTGTTACTTCCGTCTTCCTTACTAACACATTGGCCATTCGTAACGGATGAGAAGTAATCAGATAGCCCTCGCACAGCGTAGAGAACTGCTATCAGATCCCAGCTCGATCTTGCGGATACCTTATATGCCTTCAGAAACTCACTATAGAACGCCCGTACTGGGTGGTCATTCGATTCCTGAGCCATTAGCCGGGCGCCGGTCATGACATCCTTGCCCAAACCAGTGAACATGATTTTACCGGGCCAATCACTTACCACTTTGTGGGCTGCTGCACCGTCCATACGGAAATTATAATCCGCCTCCTTCTCTGTGTTGGGCCATATACCACCCATGGCGACCAACTCCCGCACTTTGGCAGCAACGAGTTCCTTGCCGCTGAGGGGGCTGTAGTTGTCCGGCGGGCTATCCAAGAGGTCTGCCATATTGGTGAGCCAGCCGACAACAACGATAGTCACGCTATGGTCGGGCTGGGCAGCGAGAATCTTGCGATATAGGGCAACGGCATCGGGCGCATCGCTGCCATCCGCTAAATCGTGGGGAAACTTGGGCACGAAATTTCTGTACCATTTCTCGTCATCCGGGCCGGTCTTGGACGAACCGATTGGAATATCACTCCGGCCATAATAGGTATTGATTACATCAATGGCCGGCGCGCTCCACCGATTCTGATTAGCGCTCATGGTAGCCAGTATCTTTGCCTCGCCCCGATCGGCCAAGATATGAAGTATCGCCAAGGCGCCGGCGTCGTCCACATCCGTGCCGACATCCGTGTCGAAAATAATCGGAATCGCCTGTTTGGTACTCCTGAGTCTGCCGCCAACACAGCCTGCAATCAATGTTCCCACCAAACCCAATGTAACCACCTTTGAAATCCGTAGGAAATACTCAGGTCGAATAATCACAATACCACCCTTCCTGCCAATTCCAATTCAGTGTTCTAATCACATTTCACAAAACAATATGTGCCGGCTTGATTGAGGATACAAGTAGAGCCGCGCCAATCAACCCTTCTTCGTTCCCAAGTTCCCTGAAAAACGATGCGGATCGGAGACAGAGGAACGTCTTTGCAGTCAAGCTCGATAGTTCCATTTGTCACGCGAATATCAAAACGAACATTGTGATAGAGAATATTACTGACGGCAATCTCGGAACAGACTTTGGGGAGTAGGGGGCGAATGGATAGAGTACCGTTGGGCTTGGGCTCGAGGCCGACGAAACCATAAGGGACAATCGCGGGCACCAGGCTACTCTCAAAGAACTCGCAGTCAATTCCGAGCCCACCGCAGGTTCCGCCCCCCTGAAGGGTGGCGCCGCGCTTTCCGCCTTCGTAATACTTTCTGTATCCGCCTTCCGAATGCACCTCCTTTTCCCAAGCGAGGATTTCGAGCAGCCTTTGCCAGGCATTGTCAGCACCGAGAATTCGCAGCCGAGCCCAAAGATCGTAGAAACTAAACCCCAAGACCGCACCGCCGTCCTGAACCTGGCCTCCCCAGGCAACAGACCCGGGATCATACCAGCCCTGGCCATACCATTCGAGGTTTCGGCGACAGGTGGCGCGGGGCCCAAAACGCCAGCGGTAGATGTCGGCGCCGGTAGAAGTATCACCGGAAACAATACGTTTGCCAGAGATCCAGGCCATGATCTGCCGGGCGTGTTCCTGGCTGGCCAAGTCATACCAGATTGCATCCAGGTTGAGGAACGTGTAACCGTAATCGTGCTTGCAGCCGCTCTTGTCGCTGCACGCGAAAAAGCGACCGTTCTGTTCATTCCAGAAGAGACGGTTGACGGTTTCTTTCACCTGGCGGGCATGGCGGCGCAGCTCTTGCGGATCTAATCTCATCGTTCCGAGTGGAATGTTCCAGCCAGGATTCTGCTGAACAGCTTCTTCTATCTCGGCCATCGCAACAGTAGCCGCGTAGTACTGGTTTGTGGCATACATGTCATCCCAGCCGAAGGGCAAAATATCCCAGTAGTTATTGCCTATTCCGTGACCAGGCCTGAAAGTTATGGCGCCGCTCTTGTCCATACTCCAACCCGGCAGGCCGTCGTGGCCCGGCCAGGGGTTACGGATGTGGTTGTATTGCAGTCCCCCCATGGTGGTCTGCTGATAGCGAAGCGCGAGACGCAGGCGGTTGATTTGGCGGCGTAGGAAATCAAGATCACCAGTCCAGCTAAAATAACGGCAAGAGGCGAGAATGAAAATGGGGTTGTTGATGGAGTGGCGAGTGTCATAGACGGTGAAAAAGGAATCGATTTCCAATTTGACGTTGGATTCGCCCGGAGCCAGGGAGATGCGGACTCGTTTGATGTTGCCGCGCCATTTGGGATGGCGATACATCACCATAATGGAGTGATTGCAATCCCGGGAGAGAGGTGTCTTCTCGGGGTAGAAATATACCCGACGGCCAGGAGCGAATTCGCTGTCGGTTTCGCGAAGCCATTCTATATAGGGAAGAGTATGATTCTGGGGAGAGCCCGTGCGTATCCAGCGAAGTTGAAGGTACGGCGAATTGAATGCATCGAAGGTATAGCCTTTGGGAGTAGAAATAGCGGGAGAGTATCCCGTGGACTCCAAATGCCAGCGGTTCTTACGTATGCCCAGGGATTTGACATTGTATAGTTCCCATAGCGAGGCGGCTGTCTCACCGACATATTCATTCAGCTTCCATTTCCTCAGATAGTGGGCGCCGACCCACCCTCGGACTTTGTCCATAGGTTGAAAGAACCAGCCGACGGTTTTCCCCTTGACGCGATCGGGATCGTTGTCGGCCTGAGCCCAGGAAGGGAAAGGCCAGCCGAGATCGTGGGCATAGGAGAAATGCTGATGACTCGAAACATACCCCTCGCTATCGATGTGCATGTCAAGCAACATGCGGCGGTGAACGTTCTGGATGCTCTCTTTCGATCCACGAGGACAGGCATTGCCAAGCCATGTGTCAGAAATCAGCAGGTATTCCTTGTTGAACAATGTCAGGCTGTTGCCAAGTCTATGCTGGAAATGATGCCAGAGATAGTGATTGAGCAATTGGGCTTGCTCTAAGTGACTGGCAAAAGCAAAACGGGGAAAATCATCCGGGACATTTTCAATGACTCGAGAGACAACATTGGCATTCCCAGTTGCCGACTCGTTTTCATCATCTGCTTGCGTTCGGGGAACCACAATAGAGAACAGGGTTACACAACAGAAAAGAACTAATGTACTATTTCCATTCTTCATAATGAGATCAACCTGTTCGGACTGTTGACAGCAATGAACGTGAGAAAAAGGGTCTGCTTGTTTTCCGGAACTCGCCCAGTTCATATGGTACGAATCTATATGCTGTATTCTAACCCAAAGTTCCCCCGGCTTAAGCAAGTTATCTAATTGGTGCGGCGTCAGTTGCCGCAAGAATCAGTTTCCACTGACTGGGTACAGCCCGAGGAGTTGTAAGGCTCGCACTTGTAGTGGAGTCGGTTCGGTGAGTTGCCGGAATGTCGGACACGAGGGGTCCGATTTTATCCTGCAGCGGTTGCGGCAGATGGTCCCCAACTCCTCCATCAGCGTCTCGAAGCTGTGCACAGGGAAGCCGGTCGGTGTCCGCCGCGAGGTTTTTTTCCTCTTTGCCGATGCTGATTGTCTCGCCGGGGCCACGGGGTCTCGCTTTTTGCGCTGTTCGTCCAGTTCCTCGTCGTCAAACAACAGCGGCGCCAGAGCCTTTCGCATGTGCCACTCCACGTAATAGCTCAGCATATAGATGAAGACGTGCGCCCGCACGCAGTCATCCATTTGCAGCTGCGTAGGCATCCCGCGATCCCTTACGAGCACAACCCGTGATAGTCCAAACCGCCTCCGCAGCTTCTTCACCCGGTCCGACACCGTCGTTGGGTCTCCTGTATCCCCCGGATACACTTCCACTGCTATTGGTCGCCCATCCTCGTCGGTCAAGACCCCGTACACGATGATCGGCGTCCCCTTTTTCCCATCGTGGTCGTGCCCAAAGCGAACCAGCGGGCAGGTCCGTCCTTCATAATAACTGCTCGTAAGGTCGTACAGCACCAGCGAGCCATCGCAAAGGTGACGCTTGGCAAGCTTCTTCTCGATCCTCCCCTGACGCCGAAGGAGCCAATCCATAGCCTCATACAGCTCGTCCTCGTCGGCGTCCTCTACCTTCAACTCTTGCGCCAAAGTCGTGGTGTGCCACAGCCTGGTCGTCGCAAGTTTCGAGCAGGGGTGAATCAACTGCTCGGCAACCATGGCAACCGTCAGGTCACGCTCCCTGCAGCGCTTCGACGAAATCAACTTGTCCAATCCCAGCTTCCGGATGGTCCCCAACACCGCCTCCACATGACCGTGAGGAATGGAGCGTTCCGTGGCGAAAGCCTCTCCCACGGGGACAAGGGTCCCTCCCCGAAGGACACGACGCAGCAACTCCACCTTCTGCGGCGGCCAGTTGGTCAAATTGTCCAGCGTCGTCTTCTTGATTATCTTCCCCTCCCGCCTCGCTTTACGCAGCAGGAGGGTCGGACGAGAATTTCGGTTGGGAACTTTATCTATATACATAGTAATTGTTATAGCGATATTATTTGCGATGTCAAGTATGATTTTATCAATACATGGGTACAAGTTTCCATTTATCCACAACCCTATCCCCTTGAGCTCAAACAGCTTACAACGAAAATCAGGCGTGTTCCCCGGGGAACTTCGGGTTAAGCCGACCCCCTGCGGTGACCGGCGAGATCAATGAGCGCCCGAGAGGCTGGTCGAACTACTTCGCGTGGGGTTACCTTCGCAAGGCGTTCCGACGGATCAACCGCTACGTGCGGCAGGGACAACATATTACGCCCAGTTTGCCCAGGAACCTCATTTTCCCAAGCCGTTCCGCTAATAAGAATTGCGATTTCGGCCCGGGCCTTCTTTTCGATTCCCGTCGTGACCTATTCTTTCCCACCGCTGCGGCGTGCAATCGCGACGTCCCTTTTGACATCCTCCAGAATCTTGGCCCAGTCAAGTCGTCGTGTACGCGCAAGAAGTTGAGGCCGGTATAGCTTACTTGCAACCTCAGCGTAATCCTCCCAATGCCTCTGTGCTTCAAGAAGATGTTGAACGGCTGATATCTTATTCTCTCGATTCTTAGATTTCTCAAACAAATGAAGCTGCTCGGCGCCGAGGATTTTCGAGGCATAATAGTTCCCCAGATGGGACATCGCTTCGATGTCCTCGAGTGTCAAACGTAGTTCCTTGCTCACTTTCCTCCCCCGGTGGCGAATGACACGGAGCAGTTTAATCGCCGTTTCGGCGCGATTCCGGAGCTGTGCAGCCACTTGAAGCGGGCTTGTTCCCGTCATCGGTTCAGCGGCAACATGCCTTTCCGTGTATTCGGGAATTGACATGATGCCGCTATTCTGCATCGGTGGCACGTTGATGAAATCACGCACCGTATGAAACCCCTTTCGTTGGTCGAAACATCCTTCGACGGCCCACATGAAATCCCAATCACACCAGTGGAATTGGTTTACAAGGGGGATGATTTTTGAGGCTTCGGCCCAGGCTTCATACAGCGGCATTCCCTTTCCTTCGGGAAAACGCCTGTCGAGGGTCTTTACGAAAAAGCCTTTGTCGAGGGAGAGGTCGTATCCCAACCGACCCCAAAGCAGAAACTTATACCAGTGCTTCTTGATTTCCAGCGCACGCGGCGTGTCCGGCTCCAGGCTGGTGAACTCTCTTCCCCAGACGTACCCGTCCGAACCCATGTGGTAACCTGCTGTCAATTCCTTCGGTGGAAGATTGGAGAGAAACTCCCGTACGTAGTCGGGGTCGCCCCAGCGGAAATTGAAAATGTCGTCGTTGCGCAGGTTCCACCAGCATTTCACTCTGTATTTCTCCATCTCTTTCAGCAGCGATTTGGAAAAAGGCGGTTTCGTGGAAGAGTACATGTGGGCACGCGCATACTTAAATCCTATGTCAAAAGAATCGGGATCGGGATACTTGTGGCCAAATTCCCTCATGATCTCGTCCAGCCCGGAATACCACACGCGGTGAATAAAGCGGACGATTCGATCCGGCTGCTTCCTCTTGACATCGAGGATTCCCATGCCATAGGTTTTCCACAGCCATTTCTCTTTGGAAAACTCGTCATCCCGCTCTTTCATGTTCTCACCAGCGGTCACACCGATCCCTGCAAGCAGCCGGTAGGTCAATAAAGTCTCTCGAACACACTCTCGCAAGTAAGCGATGGTCTCAGGGTTGTCCTGTTCGTTGGTAATGCCATACTTGCCCTCCGCGCTATTCATCATGACGTTCCAGGTTATGAAATAGATATCAATCCCGCGGTCTCTCGCGTGTCGCATCACGCGTCGCCAGAACTTCATTTTCTCATCCAGGGACATTGTCTTGATGACTTTCAGATTCTTGAGAACCTGAGACGACACGAATTGAGGCTCTCTCCATACACCGTGTTTGTACGTTGGTTTCAGTGTCGTCACGCACACGTCCTCCAAAGCCACATCGGGATAGTCCGGCAGTTTTACAATGGAGGGGAAAGGATGGGGGTTCCAGAGGGTCAGTGTGTTGTAACGGTATCGGGCCATGTCATCCAGGAATTCTCTCCAAAAGGCGAAGTCCCAGATCTCCGCATAGTTCATTTGCGCGGCATCGCCGGTGTCATCATAACTGGGCGTGCGGGCATCCAGGGGTATATTGAACTTAATTCCACGCCGAAGAATCGAGGGATTCCGGAATGTATCCCCTACTGCGTCCAAACTCTTTTCAAGGCGAACGGTCTCGGCAATATGCAACCCGCCATACATCGTCCCTGCCTCGTCTGCCCCTATGGCCCAGTAACTGGATCTCCCGGTCGTCCTAATTGCGTACCCCTGCGAGTACAGCGCAGGTATGGGTTTCGCACCCTCATCGAGCAATCTGCGTACGACCTGCCGCTGGTTCCTGAGCGTCAGAATAATGCGAGTCTCCTCTTCGCGACCGGACAGTTGACCGAGCGACTTCTCTGCAACCCTGAATCCGTTCTCCTCCAAGGCCGTACGGATTTCTTGGGCTGCAAAAAGGACCTGCGGTACAGCGGAATCGCGATAGATCGCAGCGCTCTTTCTATGTCCACCCCTCTCATAGGGCATACCTGTTTGCAGGAACATCGCCCAACATATCAACGCGCTCAATCGCGTCATCGTTCGCCTCCGAGAACCACTCATCCTGTTGCCTCCTTGATTCATGAGCTTGGGGTCCCAATCTGGGACAGATAGTCCACGACCAAATGGCCACAAAGACGAACGATAGCCCCTGCCAACTTCGATGTCAACCAACTCCCCGTGGAACACAGCTTCGGAAGATAACTTACCTATGGCGACAGAAGCTCCAAAAACGCTCTTAGCCCAACTTCCGCACCTCATTGCGATTTTGAGATTCTTTTTGGCCTGATTTGGGGATGAAATGGGGATATTGGGTAATCCCTCAGTTAAGGGTGGCTAAAGCTGAAACCGCAGAGTGCGCAGAGCACGCAGAGGGATGTGGCATGGCCATCTTGCCCATGATTGTTCGCGGGTCCCCGCCTCCGCCGAGATGCCACCAGGGCGCTTCGTCAGGTTTCAGCGCCGCGCTGTCATTGGGCCTTCAGAGCACACAGTGACGGGCGCTGGCCAAAAAGGGGAACGGAACTCCCCGCGAGGCTCGTCAGCCGCCCGTGGGCTACCAGTTCTGGAAGCGGCTGAGGTTGGACCGGATCGTCAAGAATGCTGGGTTGACCGAGCGTGCTTGCACGTTGACCTGCGCTATGACCCTGAATCGGCTGGTTCAACCCGCATCGGAACACGCCATGCCGAGTTGGATGCAAAGCACGGCTCTCGACGACATCCTGGGAGTAGATTTCGAGGAACTGGCCGACGACTCGCTATATCGCAATCTGGACAAGCTGCACCCCAACCCCGCGTTCCGCGGGGTCGAATCAGCACTGGTGGAGCGAGAGCGAAACCTTTTCAACGTCGACACGACGGTTTTCTTCTACGATCTGACCTCCACGTACTTCGAGGGGATGGCGATGAAGAACCCTAAGGCGAAGCGGGGCTATTCGGGAAACGGGGGCAGAGCAAGGAGGTCCGCCGGGAAGCGAGGCTAAGTGTTGATGGCGATAATCAGGGCCCTGAGAAGAAGGTTGGCGTAAATCGCAGCGATGGTGTCATCGAGCATGATGCCCCAACCGCGAGGCAGGTTCTGAATGCGTCCGGCGGGGAAAGGCTTGAGGATGTCCGCGGCGCGATTCAAGGCAAAGGCGACGATAATTCTGGTGACAGAGGGCGAGATGAAGAGCATGGTCAGCGGGAAGCTGGCGACCTCGTCTATGACGATTTTCCCCGGGTCTTTTTCCTGAAAGTGCTGTTCCGCTGCGGAAGAGAGATATACGCCCGCTGCGAAAAGGGCAATGGAGACGAGAGGCAGGGTTATCTCAAGGGCGCCGAGGGTTAGAAGAGCGCAGTAAACGCCGACGCCCAGGGCGGCGCCGAGAGTACCCGGGGCGAGAGGAGAATATCCGATTCCGAATCCCGTCGAGAGGATTATGGCGAGGTGGGACGCTCGCCGCGAAAACCCATTTTTCTCTTCGGCGAAAGCAGTGGGAGACTTGCCTCGTTTGAGGGAAGGAGTGGTTTTCGCCGGGCTGTCAGTGCGGGGACCTTTCTCCTTGTCAAACGCCATGGAAAAGAAACTCCTTGTGTTCCAAGAAGGAGAGCAAACCGGTCAAGGCGGTCAGTATGACAGTGAAGTAGAGCAGTACATTGAGCGTGATGGCAAAGGGCAGCCGCATGACGCCTGCCGTGGCAGCGGGGAAAAGCTCGTTGAGGCTCAAAAAGACCAACACAACAGCGGCGGTGATGACCTGGGAGATCATTTTGTTTTTTCCCCACCTCCATGCCGGGATAAGGACTCCTTTCGATGCTGCCAGTAGCCGCAGCCCGGTCACGGCAAACTCTCTGGCCACTATCACCACAACCATCCAAGCGCGGACCTGCGTCTGCGGCCACTGCACGAACGATATGAACGCCGCCGAAATCAGGATTTTGTCTGCAAGGGGGTCCATCAGTTTCCCGAAATCGGTAATCATGTTGTACTTCCTGGCAAGGAGGCCGTCGAGCATGTCGGTCAAGCTCGCTACTGCGAAAAGGAAAAGGGCGATCGTTTTGCCGTAAGAGACACCGGAAAGCAACACCACCAGAAAGGCAAATGTCATCACCATTCTGCTGGCTGTGAGTTTATTGGGAAGGTTCATCAAGCTCCCTCGCTATCAGGTCGTATTCAAGTGACCCCGTGAACTCCACTGCCACGAACTCTCCCGGGCGGGCCGTTCGGCCCTTGACGTACACACACCCATCCACTTCCGGAGCATCTCCTTCGCTCCGCCCCACACACCGATAATCGCGATGTTCGCTCCACTCGTCAACGATTATTCTCTGCGTCTTGCCGAGAAGTTTTCTGTTGTTCTCCACGGAGACGTCTTGTTGCAGCCGCATCAGGCGGTCGAACCGCTCGTGCTTGACCTGTTCGGGCACTTGCCCAGGCATCTCCGCCGCTGCGGTTCCCTCCTCCGCGGAGAACTCGAATGCTCCCAGCCGCTCAAACTTCGTCTCCCGCACAAAATCGAGCAGCCGCTCAAACTCCCCCTCGCCTTCGCCGGGAAAGCCCACTATCAATGAGCTCCGAATGCTTACCCCCGGTATCGTCTGTCGGATTCGGCGTATGAGCCGCGAGATGCCGCGCGGCGTCTCGCCGCGGCCCATAGCCCTGAGTATTCCTGCGTCAATATGCTGAACTGGCAGGTCCACGTATCGGCAGATTTTTTCTTGCTCCGAAATCACTTCCAATAACTCCTCGGTGAAATGTGTTGGGCAGCTATACAAAAGCCTCACCCAGAAATCTCCATCAATGGCGCAAATCTGGCGCAGGAGCTTTGCCAGCGAGTTCCGCTCACCCATGTCATGCCCAAACTCGGCTGTGTCCTGCCCGATGAGCACGATCTCCTTCGCCCCCTCCTCGACGAGTCGGCGAACCTCGCCAACAATCGAACCGGCGGACCGACTCCTGAGCCTGCCTTTAATGGCCGTTATTGCACAAAAAGTGCATTTGTGATTGCACCCCTCGCAGATTTTGACGTATCGGAAATGCGACGGAGTCAGTGCCACGCCCCGCCCGTCCCTATTGTCAATGCGTGGTTGTCCTGACAATTCCACAACCTTTTTCCCGCCGAGCACCTCCTTCACAACGCGAGTTATCGCCGTCAGGTCGTTGACTCCAACGAAACCGTCAACTTCCGGCAGCTCGCGGACAAGTTCCTCGCCATACCGTTGAACGAGGCATCCGGCGACTATGACCTTTTTCAGGCGTCCATCCTCCTTCAGGCCGCAAAACTGTAGAATCGCATCAATGGATTCCTCGACCGCCTCCCGAATGAAACCGCAGGTGTTGATAATGACCACGTCCACGTCGTCAATCTCCTCGCTGACTGTCACGCTATCTCGCGTAAGGATGTCCAGCATGACTTCGGAATCAACCAGATTCCTCGCGCAGCCTAAGCTTGTCAAAGCAACTTTGGTCATATGTACTTGTTCCTACAGCTTTCGCAGATATTATCCGGCAAACCATTGTTGGGCCACGTCCTCGGCCAACACTGATAACACGCCATCCAGTAATCCGGATGCAGTCCCCCTTGCCTCGAGGAAGAATCAAGGAAAAGCATGATGTCCCTGGCGCCCGTCCCTATATAGATGGCGGGGACGACAATGTCAACCGCCAAAGGAGGCCTCCCACGGCACCTGGACTCCGCGCAGAAAGACGTTGGGCCGATAGCTTGCACGGGAGGATGCTCCGCGAAACGACAGATAAACAGGCAAAGCCGATGTCGTCCTGGAAGAAAGGCTATGGTAGTTCCTCAACGCGGTAAAAGCGTCGTCTCGTTTCGGAAGGGGGGCCGAGAGCGTGGAGACCGTCATCAACCCAAGAGTTGACTCCTGTCGTTGACGCAGGCTGCACATCACCAACAGAAGCCCAATAAGGTAGATAGTCCGACAGCCACACCTGGTACGTTCTCCCGCTTGCGCTATCCCACTCGATCCCCGGCAAGTCAGGCGTGCCGACAAATCCTCTCATGCCGAAATCCCGTCGGAACACCTGTATTCTGGCGTTGTGGGTGTCCGCGACATAGATGTTCCCCGAAGAATCTACTGCTATCCCTGAGGGGCCGCCCAGGCCCGAGACATCCGTGGCAAACTGTCCCGGCGCGCGACCTAAGGAGCCCCACTTGGCCAGGAACCTGCCCGAAGAATGGTACTTCTGAACCCTCCAGTTCCAAGAGTCCACAACGAACACGTTTCCGGAAGGGCCCACCGCTACATCAAGAGGAGACTTAAGATCTCCATCTCCGGAACCCAATGTACCCCACTTGGCGAGGAAATTGCCGCACGAATCGAACTTTTGGATCCTGTGGTTGCCACTATCGGCCACGAGGAGGTTGCCCGACAGGTCCACCGCTATGCCGTAGGGGCCGACGAAACCAAACTCTCCATCGCCAGAGCCGTCACAGCCCCATTTCGCAAGGAAATTCCCCGAGGAATCGAACTTCTGAATCCTATGATTGCCCCAGTCCGTGACGAAGACGCTTCCAGATGAATCCACCGCTATCCCCTGCGGCTTATCGAACTGTCCATCGGCATCCCCACGCGAACCCCATTTCGTGAGAAAATTTCCAGAGGAATCAAACTTCTGAACCCTCCGCATCGCATCCGCCACCAAGACGTTTCCGTAGGCGTCCACCGCTACGTCCCAGGGGTACATTAAATCCCCATCGTCATATCCGTGGGAGCCCAATTGACCCAGGAAATTCCCATGCAAATCCAATCTCTGAATCCTGTGGTTCTCGAAATCTGCAATGAAGACGTCCTCAGAGGGACCCATTGCCATTCCAATCGGCCCCCACTTCGCAAACTCTCCGTCCCCGGCGCCGTGCCAGCCCCACTTGTCAAGGAATTTCCCGGAGGAGTCGAACTTCTGAATCCTCTCGTTCGTAACCTCTGCGACGTAAACATCCCCCGAGGGATCCACCGCAATGTCAAGGGGTGCCCCTAACTCCCCATCACCGGCGCCTTTCGAGCCCCACATCTTGAGGAAGTTCCCCGACGAGTCGAACTTCTGAATCCTGTGGTTCCCCCTGTCGGCGACGAAAACGTTCCCAGATGAATCTGCCGCTATCCCTCGAGGCCCGCGGAACTCCCCATCCTCACTTCCCTCACAGCCCCACTTGCCGATGAATTCGCCGCAGGAATCGAACTTCTGAATCCTGTTGTTGTAGGGGTCGGACACAAAGACAGATCCTGACGAATCCACTGCTATTCCCGAAGGCCCATCTCCCTGCTGGCTTTGCCCAAACTCTCCGTCATCGGAGCCCTCTGAGCCCCATTTGCCGAGAAAACTTCCCGAGGAATCGAACCTCTGAACTCTGTGGTTTCGGCTGTCCACCACGAAGACGTCGCCAGACGAGTCCACGGCTATGCCTTGAGGGTAGTAGAACTCTCCATCCGCGGCACCGTGGCAGCCCCAACTCGCCAGCAATTTCCCCGAGCGGTCGAACTTTTTGATCACGTCATTGCCGGTGTCCGCGACGAAGACGCTTCCCGACGAATCCACGGCTACGCCCCACGGGTGCGTGAAATGCCACGACTCGGGGCGATCCGGCCATATCTCCACAATGGTGTACGACTCGCTGGTCTCACCTCGGAAAGGGGAAAAGCAAACGACCCAGACGCAGAGAAGTGCCCCAAGCCTCCTCACGGACGCACGCAAACACTCTCCTGTTCCCATAGTATCCCCCATTTCTTCATGTCGCTGTTCACCAAAAACCTTACCTCGAAGCGTGCAACATTTCAACTGAAAGGTCCACCTGGGTGTGGCTGTGTTTCGGTGGCATGTCATGTCCCGCGTCTCGGGGGATCGAGTTTCCCACTTTATGGCACAATCGAGGGGATGAGGGTTGCCTGTTTGCCGGGCTTTAGCCACCGGCTGAAGCCGGCGGCTAAAAAGGTATGCCCCGGATTGTGCGCGCTCAGGTTGTTGCGTCGCCTACGCCCGGCATGTGTGTGTCTTTATGGGAATTGATTGGCTACGCGCGCGCACTTAGTACGGGTGTTCGAAAGTAGGGCCATGTAACGCAAATGCAAAATCTGATGTGTTTCGTAGCCTTTTCCTTCTCGCAGAAGCCGAATACCTGACCGAACTTATGAATCAGAGCAGTAAGTCCGCTGCACCCTGAGGACAGCCGAAAAGGCAGCGGCGGCGCGAGGAGGTTGGCGGAAACTATCGGAATTGAGAGATGATTTCTTCGAAGCCCGGGAAGGATGTCTTGATGCAGGCGGTGTTGGTGACGGTGGTCGCGGCGCCGTCCGCGAGGAGACCAGCGATGGCGAAAGCCATTGCGATGCGGTGGTCTCCAAAAGAATCAATCACGACCCGAGGCGTGACCGGAGTCAACGCATCTCTCCCGTGAATAACCATGCCATCATCTGTTTCTTCGACAGCGACGGCCATTTTGCGAAGGTTCGTGGTCACAGCGTTAATCCTGTCGCATTCCTTAACCCTCAGCTCGCGAGCGTCCTTTATGACGGTGTCGCCGTGGGCGAGAGAAGCGGCGATTGCCAGGACGGGAATCTCATCTATGCACCGGGGGATTTCCTCGCCGCCGATGGTGGTGGCGGAAAGGGGCGAGGAGCGAACAAGGAGGTCTCCTCGCGGTTCTCCGAGCGTGTCCTCGCGGTAGGGGGAAGTATCTATCTCGATATTTGCTCCCATGCGGCGGAGGACGTCGAGGGCGCCTGTTCTTGTGGGGTTGACGCCGACGTTCCTTATTCTCAATTCTGCGCCCGGGGAGAGAGTGGCGAGGACGATGAAGTGTGCGGCAGACGAAATGTCTCCCGCCAGCTCCGCGTCAACGCGACGCAATGATTGCGGGGGGTAAACGGTAACGGAATTGCCCTCCACCTCCACTTTAACGCCATAGGCGGGGAGGATTCTCTCAGTGTGGTCGCGGGACTTCGCAGGCTCGGTGACAGTGGTTTTTCCCTCCGCGTATAGCCCGGCGAGCAGCAGGCATGACTTGACTTGGGCGGAAGCCACCAGAGAGGTGTAACGCACGCCAAGCAGGGAGCGGCCGGATACGTGCAGCGGGGGATTCCCTTCTTTGTTGGCGGGGGAAATCTCGGCGCCCATCATCCTCAGCGGAAGGATAATCCTCTTCATGGGGCGTTTCTGGAGGGACTCGTCCCCTTTGAGTAGGGACTTGAAGTTTTGAGCTGCAAGGAGCCCTGTCAGAAGGCGCATGGAGGTGCCGGAGTTCCCCATCCAAAGGTCGGTCTGGGGGTGTTGCAGCCCGTGAAGTCCCACACCGTGCACGAGACGAACAGTTGTGCCGGGGCGCTCGATTCGCACGCCCATTTGCCGCAGGGCCCTTTCGGTGCAAAGGCAGTCCTCGCTGGGAAGAAAATTGGCGACCGTGGAAATGCCGTCCGCGATAGCCGACAGAATCAGCGCGCGATGAGACAGCGACTTGTCACCGGGTGGCACAATCGTTCCAGTCACCGAGCGAGCTTTCGTTATTTCCATTGATTCCATACCGTTGCTCTATCCTGTCATCCTGTCAAATCCCTACACGCGATAACAGGATAGCCATCGTTGTGAAGCGCCGGCCACGCTACATCCTGTCATCCTGTCAAATCCTTTCAGTTAGAACTTTCCTTGAGCTGCTTCGCTCTTTGAAAGAAAGCCTCGAGCCCGTGGCGGTCCTTTTTTTCCAGAAGGGCGGCGAACTCGGAAATCTCGTGGCTAAAGCTTTTCAGGGAGCGGAGAACAGCCGCCCTATTCTCGATGCTGATTCCCACCCAGAGGTTCGGGGAAGCGGCGGCGATGCGAGTTGTGTCCTTGAAGCCCTTTCCCGCGAGCTTCACCGCGGAAAGTGGGTCGGGCGAGCTGCGCGCGAGCGCATTGACCAGGCACGATGCGGCCACATGCGGCAGATGGCTGACCAGGGCAATGCTGAGGTCGTGCTGTCGGGGACTGAGATAGACCACCTGGCAGCCGAGCGCCTCCCAGAACTTGCGAACCTTTCGCACCGCGCTCGGGCTGGAACTTTTGGTTGGCGTAAGGATGCAGGTGGCTCCCTCAAACAGCGCTGGCGAGGCGATATCTATGCCGCTTTTTTCCGAGCCGGCCATCGGATGGGCGCCAACGTAGTGGCAGGTGGACGCCAGAAGCCTCTCCATTCGAGAGACGAGGGATTGTTTTACGCTGCCGACATCGGTAACGATGCAGCCACGCCGAAGGGCCCCGCGGCACTGACGGGCCAGGCCGGGGATGGACTCCACGGGTGTGGCCATGACGACCAGGTCGGCTGACGCGACGCCGTCGGAGATTTCGAGGAAAACTTCATCTGCCGCATCGTGATTGCGGACTTCTTCCACCGCTGAAGGGCGGCGAACGACGGCAACGACCTTTCTGGCGAGGCCCCTCTGACGGCAGGCCATGCCGAGGGAGCCGCCCATCAAACCCATTCCGACAATGGTTATCTTGTTGAACATTTCCTTTTTCCGGGTCAGAAGTCGCCTCCTTTTTTAAAACTCCCTGCCGACAGCCCTGGCCACCGGCGCCAGGTTCTTCATCAGTTGAGCGAATTGGGGCATAGTTAGCGATTGGGGTCCGTCGCTCATGGCCGTCTCGGGGCTCGGATGAACCTCCACCAGCAATCCGTCCGCCCCGACGGCAGCGGCGGCTTTCGACAGCGGCTCAATCAGGTCTCTCCTCCCGGTAGCGTGGCTCGGGTCCACGATGACCGGGAGGTGACTGAGCTGCTTGATGACCGGAACGGCGCTGAGGTCCTGGGTGTTGCGGGTGGTGGTTTCGAAGGTTCTTATTCCTCTTTCACAGAGGACGACGTTGAAATTGCCGTTTGTGGCGATGTATTCGGCAGACATCAGGAACTCTTTAATCGTGGCCATGTTCCCCCTTTTCAGGAGGACCGGTTTGCTAAGTCCGCCAAGCTCTCTCAAAAGCGCGAAGTTTGACATGTTGCGCATGCCTATCTGGGCCATGTCAGCGTACTTTTCGATGAGGGGGATGTCCCGTGGGTCCATCAGCTCCGTGACGATAGGGAGGCCGGTCTTTTCTCGGGCTTCCGCGAGGTACTTAAGCGCTTCCTCGCCGAGACCCTGGAAACTGTATGGGGAGCTTCTCGGCTTGAAGGCGCCGCCTCGCAGCACGGCTGCGCCGCAGCTCGCCACGAAGCTGGCGGTCTCCAAAAGCATCTCGCGGTTCTCGACGGCGCAGGGGCCCGCTCCGACGACGAATTTCCGCCCGCCAATCCGGACGTCGCCCACCTGGACTACGCTGTCCTCCTCCTTGAACTCCCGGCCGACCAACTTGAAGGGCTGGAGAATGGGGACGACCTTTTCGACCCCGGCGAAGGCTTCCAGAGGGACACTTCGCACGACATCTTCCGGGCCGATGACGCCTATGACAGTCCTCTTGACTCCCACGGAGACATTTGGGCGAAGGCCAAGAGATTCTATCTTCTCGATAATGTGCTGTCTCTGTTCTTCCGTAGCCGATGGTTTAAGGATAATAATCATGGTTGTCCCGCTGGTTGCTCCGGTTTTGGCTTGCTGAAATCACGGGCTTCTGGGGTAGGAGCCCAGTACCTTCAGGAGCCCGCATTTCTTGTTGAGCTTCTTGAGAGTCGCGGCCACCTTCTCGCCGGTAACGTGGCCAGCGAAATCGGCGAAGAAATAGTACTCAAAAGGTTTCTTCCCGGAAGGGCGCGACTCAATCATGGTCAGGCTTATGCCGCTTTCCTTGAATACTTGGAGGATGTCGTGAAGGGCGCCGACTCTGTCTCTCATGTAGAACATAACAGAGGTCTTGTCGTCGCCGCTCCTGGGGCTTTCGCTGGCGCCAATGACGAGGAAACGAGTCAAGTTGTGGGTTGTGTCCTGGATGGAGCGCGCCACGACGCGAAGCCCATGCAGGCTGGCGGCAACCTCGCTGGCGATGGCTGCGGAACCGGGTTTTTCCCCGGCGATCTCCGCGGCCCGGGAGGTGCTGGACGTCTCGATGTACTCCGCCCGGGGGAGGTTGGCCCGGAGCCACAACTTGCATTGTCCGAAAACCTCTCCTTTGGAGTATATGCTTTTGATTCGATCCTTGCGACATTTTGCCAGAAGGCAATGCGATATCTCGAAGAGAACTTCGGAACAAATTCTCAGGTCAGAATCTATGAACATGTCGAGGGTGCGATTCACCGCCCCATCCGTCGAGTTCTCGATAGGGACAACCCCGTAGTCGGCTCTTTTGGTCTCGACTTCGTAAAAGACGTCGGCTATAGAATTGGTCGGGAGGTACTCGACCGAGCGACCGAACTTGGCAAGGGCAGCCTGATGCGTGAAGGTGGCCTCCGGGCCGAGGTAGGCTACTTTGAGCGTTCTCTGGAGAGCGAGTGACCCCGACATGACCTCCCGATAAATCGCCCGCAGCGCAGAATCGGGAAGGGGACCTTGATTGAGGCGGGAGATTCTTTTATAGACTTGCTTCTCCTGCACGGTGTCGAGGACTTGCTCATTGAGCTCGCCTTTGATTTTGCCTATCTGGACGGCCTCTTTCGCCCTGTCACTGATGAGAGCGACGATCTTCGCGTCGAGTTCCTCAATCCGCTTTCTGTGCGGGCGGAGCAGGCGCTGCAACTGCTTCTCTTTCATTTTGAGTTTGTCCTCTTGGAGGAGCTTTTTGTTCTTGCAGCTCGGGGAGCGTCAGCTCTCCGGCGCGGGGAAGGTCGGAAAGGTTGTTCAGCCCGAAGTGCTCGAGGAACAGAGTTGTCGTCCCGTAGATGAAAGGTCTCCCCGGCGAATCGGTTCTCCCCACGATTTTAATCAGGCTTTTTTCCTGGAGCATTTTGAGAATCCCACTGACGTCCACCCCTCGGATGGACTCGATCTCCGAGCGGGTTACCGGCTGCCGATAAGCGATGATAGCCAAAGTCTCCAGCGAGGCCCGGGAAAGGCGGGTCCTTTCCTGCCCCGACAGAAACCCGCTGATGTAGCGGGCGAACTCCGGCATCGTCCGCAATTGGTAGCCGCCGGCGATCTCCGCCAATCGAAAGCTCCTTTGCGATTGGATGTAGTCAACCTTCAATTCCTCCAGGGCAGCCACGACGGCAAGTCGCGACAGCGAACCACTATCGGCGAGAACCCGGATGATCTCCGAAATCTTCACGGGCCTGTCGGAGACGAACAGCAGCGCTTCCGCCACTGCCTTGATTTTTGCTGTGTCGGGCTTGGTTGCCCTTCGGGCCATAGTGCGCTCGCCCCAATTACGTAGCCAGGATTCGAATCTCGGCGAATGGCCGTCGCTGCACCGCGGCAGCTCTCTTGGTTCTTATCAGCTCCAGTAACGCGAGGAAAGTCACCACAATCATCACGGGGCTCGCCTCTTCCGGAAACAAGGAGTGAAAGAGAATCTCTTTCTCTTTCCGCAATCTATTCAGAATCATTTGTATTCGCTCGGCAACGGTGACCTCCTCCTCGGGAACCTCGTGAATCGCCTCTTTTTTTGCGGCGCGCTCCAGTGCCACCGAGAAGGCGCTCAAAAGGTCGAATGTGCTGACGTCGGAGAGGGGCCGCTCGACCATCTCCAAAAGCGGTACGCTGGGGTCGTGACGCTGAAACGTGACTTGCTGCTTCGACTCCATTCCCTCGAGGTCCTCGGCGACCTCCTTGAACTGCTTGTATTCGACGAGCTGCATGACCAGCTCGGCGCGCGGGTCCTCAATCGGTTCTTCCTCCTCCTCTGTCCTCTCCTCGGGGGGCAATAACATCCTCGACTTTATGAAGATGAGCGTCGCGGCCATAGCGACGAACTCCCCCGCAAAAGTCAAGTTGAGCATCCGCATCATCCCGAGGTAGTGAAGATATTGCTCCGTTATGCGGGCGATGGGGATGTCGTAAATGTCAATTTCCTCCTTTCGAATGAGGTACAAAAGAAGGTCGAGGGGGCCCTCGAAGATGTCCAGTCGGACATTGCACGGTTCTACAGAAGCCCCATTCTCGTTTTCACTTCGCGGATTGTCTCGGCTGCTATCGGCTTGCATCTCTGTCTGCCAGCTTCCAGCACCTCCCACACTTGTTGGGGGTGCTCTTTGAGGTCCCGGGCCTTGGCACGGATCGGCTCCAGCTCTGCGTTCATGTTCGCGGCGAGCATCATCTTGCACTCGATGCATCCGATGCCCGCCCTTCGGCACTCGACGTTCACGTACTCGATCTCGCTGTTCTTCGACAGGAGTTTGTGCAAGGTGAAAATGTTGCAGATGTCGGGATTGCCGGGGTCGTTGCGACGCTTGCGGTTGACGTCGGTAACCGCCGTGGCAAGCTTCTTTTTGATGGTCTCTTCGGAATCGGAAAGGGAGATATGGTTTTTCAGGCTCTTGCTCATCTTGCTTTTGCCGTCGAGCCCCATGATTCGCCCGATTCTCGGCGTAATGTGAAACGGCTCGGGAAATGTCTCACCGTAGCGGGAATTGAAGGCCCTCGCAACCCTCCGTGAGAACTCGATGTGCTGGACCTGGTCTTCGCCCACCGGGACCGCCTCCGCTTTGTAAAGGAGGATGTCCGCGGCTTGAAGCACCGGATAGTCGAAAAGCCCGACGTTGACGTTTTGCTTGTGCTGCTCGGATTTCTCCTTGAACTGCGTCATCCGCCGGAGGTCGCCCATCGGGGTGACGGTATTGAATATCCACGCCAATTCCGTGTGCTCCGGGACGTGCGATTGGACGAAGATGGTGCATTTGTCGGGGTCCAGCCCGCAGGCGATGCATTCGGCGGCCGCGTTCACGATACGCTCCTGCATGATTTCGGTCTCGTAACTGGCCGTGATGGCATGATAGTCAACGATGCAAAATATCGAGTCGTAGTCCGTCAACATTTTCACCCAGTTTCTAATGGCGCCGAGGTAGTTGCCGATGTGTAGCTCGCCACTGGGTTGAATTCCGCTGAAAAGTCTCCTCATGAAACATTCCCTCTTTCCACATGTCCTCTCTATTCGCTTCTTGTTAGGCTTCTCGCTTGCCCAGGCGCCTGCCCAGGCGCTAGCCCGCAAACATCCTTTCAAGTTCGCCCTGATCCAGCCCGAGTATCTGCCAGACAAACTTGATGGGGGGAATCAACATCCTCGGTATCCCCACGCTGACCGCCGCTCCGATAACCAAAGTGAAAACGAACACCAATCCAAGAATCTGAACCCTTCTCCCCATCAAGAACGCAGTCTCCCTCGCTGGCAAAAGGCCCACGAGCACACGCGACCCGTCCAGGGGAGGGATCGGAAGGAGGTTGAACATCGCAAGAACCATGTTCATGATAATCAGCACCATCAGAAGCTCTCGCACAAAGGACCCCATCCCTCCGTGGGGGATTACTCCACTGCCGAGAACCGCGGCGAAAAACAACATCAATAATATGTTGACCGCAGGTCCCGCGAGCCCCACCAACATTATATCCTTTCTCAGATTCTCGAAGTTCCTCGGTCTAATCGGTACCGGCTTTGGCATAATCAGAGCCACTTTGAAAAGATAGAAGGTCGTGATGGGGAAAAGGACCGTCCACTTGAAGCTAATGTGCTTCAATGGATTGAAACTCAGCCTTCCTTTCTCTTTGGCTGTCGGGTCGCCAAGCTGAAGGGCAACCCACCCGTGACTGACCTCATGAACAATCACTGTCATCAGCACCAGTGGCGGCAACAGAAGCAGCAGAAAGACCGTCGAAAGGTCCCCCAACCCGGACTGGTAATCCGTATGGACGAGGATTACCTCCAAAAGCAGCGACACCAAGAGTATCGCTTGGAGGGCCTTACGACGCCTGATCTTGCGGCCACAGGTACTAACCAGCCATAACGCAGCGATCAAGCAACCTTCCAGGCTTCTGTATAACCACGGCACGAGCTAACCCTCTCCGAATATTCTCAATCCATTTCGGAAATCAGGATACCAATGCTTTTACCTCCTTGTCAATGTTCAGCGTTTAACAGATGTGGCCGCGTCTCCGTGGCGTGCCATGACGCCTTCTTTCGCTCTTCCCACAGGTGGCATTCACCTGGTTCCTATGTCGAGTCTCCGTCTCTACCCCACAATTCAGGAGAAGAGGATAGCATTTTAGCCGGGCTTTAGCCCCGCCGAGGCGGGGCTTCTCGAACAAGGCATTCATCCATACCTTGCCACAGAAATACAGCCGCACCCGGTTTGACGCGAATGGCTTCATTTGAGTGAGTGTGTTGGCAAAGATTAGGGCACCTGACAACGCTGGATTCCCACGCGTAAAAGGCGACGGAATGTGTTACCCCGCGTGGGCTGGTGGCAAACTTGCACTTCTCGCTGGCAGGGCGGGTGAGGCCTCAGTGGTTCTTTCGCCACTTCTCCGCCAGGCTGCGGAACTGCTCGTCGGCATGCTCAAAGAACATCTTGTATGAGGTACAGAAATGGCACAGCCCCTTATCCGCGGGGTCGCGGAGGCGGTCTTTTGTGCACCCGCCACGGCAAATGCTCAGCCAGCGACATTTCAAGCACGGCTGCGGGAGGTCGGCTTTCATGTGCCTGAACTCCTGCTGTCGTGGGCTGTTGAGCATCTCTACCAGATTGCCTTTCAGGAGGCTGCCGAGTTTCCATCGAGGCTCCACGAAGAAGTCGCAGGAATAAACATCTCCGTTGTGCTCGACGACGACGTATGGGCCGCATTCCCTCATGGCCGTGCATTCCGGCGATTCCAGACCCACGTATGAATGGAAAACCGTATCGAAGAAGCGTACGGAGACGGTTGGCCATCCTTCCCGGAAATCAGCCAGCCAGCAATCGAAAATCTCGCACAGAAACCTTCCGAAAGCCTCGGCGGAAACCGAGAACGACGCCGCCCGGCCGGTCTCAGGATCGGTCTCGACGATTGGGATGAATTGGAGGAACTTCTCCACATCGCGGGGGGGGAAAGCCTGCTTCGTCAAGAACGAGTACGTCTCTTTCGCAAACTTCGCCGAGTAATCGTTCACCACCGCGAGGATGTTATACGCGACGTCGTATCTCCCCATGAGCTCGGCGGCTTTCATGACCCGCTCCCATGTCGGCCGGCCCCCTCGGTCGTGGCGATACCGGTCGTGGACATGCTGTGGCCCGTCCAATGACAGCCCCACCAGAAAGTTGTATTCCTTGAGGAATTCGCACCATTCGGCGTTGATAAGGATTCCATTTGTCTGAAAACCGTTGCCGACGGCCTGCCCCGAGAGCCCGTACTGTTCCTCAAAAGCAAGTGCTTTTTTATAGAAGTCCAGCCCCATGAGGGTCGGCTCGCCTCCCTGCCAGTTGAAGGAGACCATCCGCTCGCCGGTCCGCATGACCTGTCGCACAAGCTCCTCGAGCACTTGAGCGTTCATGCGGTGGACTTTCCTTTTGGGATACAATTCCCCTTTGTGGAGATAAAAACAGTATTCGCACGCCATATTGCAGTCCGCGTCCGCTGGCTTGATCAAAACAGAATTGAGCGGCTTACGTTGCATCATCGAAGCTTCTCCTCAACCGGTATCATTAGTGGGCCCGCACGCGGTTTCTCCCCTTCCTGCCCTCCTGCCGCGACGAGCCTCAGGCGGAGTATAAGCCGTAGTGCTCCTAATTGCAACATGAGGCCCGCCCCGCGTGTGGCCGCATTTCAGTGGCGGAATTGTCCTTGGACCCAGCCCGTGCGCGAATCTCGAGCCCGTCGCCACGCCGCCTTTACGAGGAGGGCAAAGCGCCGGCCTACTCGAACTCGCCCTGAGGAAACTTTGGAGTCGTGAGGGGATTATCTCGCCCTTTCAGGACTCGCTATTCTCCAACCGGCACTTTTTCTCGGGGCGTTGCCCTGAGCTTTATTAGGTCTGCCCTTACAGGGCGACGCGAAAGCAGCTTTCAGCCCTGAAAGGGCGCAGTATTCCAGCCCAGGGCAGCGCCCTGGGAACTGCACGTGATGAAACACAAGAGCGCTGAAAGGGCGTAATAGGCTCATCCTCAATATACAGTTCGCGGCACACAGATGAGAGCCGACCGCCCACCAATAGTCTTTGAAATAGCGGTCGTCGGTCATTTGTTCACTCACTTCCGGCAGAGCATCGTTTCCCTTTAACCGACAAGTCATCAACGGATCGCCGCGTCCGCGGAGGAGTTAGCGAGACCTCAACTACGGGACCGAATTCACACGACGGAGAGAATGTGGTTGCGAGAGCGATGGCGCAGATTTCCTCTCAGGGTCAAGGCGTTCTGAACGGCGAAACCGGCGTAGTCATTGTTGAAATAGACGTAGCCGTCGCAGCCTTCCTTCGCCAGCCCGACGATGTGTCTCGACCATTCTCGCAGCTCCTCGTCGCTGTAACAGGATGCGTACCATCCAGACGGGCCGTGCATTCGGATGTAGGCGAAGGGAGCTGTCGCTCGAACGTGCGCCTTCAAGCTGGGAGAGCTGACGACGCAGTAGGCAATTCCTTTCGAGCGAAGGAGATGGAAGGTTTCGTCGTCCGACCATGACTCGTGCCGAAACTCGACGGCATGCTTCATCTCCCCGGGGAGAAGTTGGAGGTACGAGGCGAGCAACGGAATGTCCTTTTTCATGGAGGGCGGAAGCTGATGAAGAATCACGCCCAGCTTCTCGCCGAGCCGCCGCGCCCTGTCGAAGAATTGATTGAGCAAAATCTCAACGCCATCGAGCTTCTTGCGGTGCGTGACGAAGCGATTCATCTTCAGCGTGAAAATGAAACCATCGGGCGACTTCTCCCGCCAACCGTCCATGGTTTTCTCCTGCGGCATGTGGTAGAAAGTGGAATTGACCTCCACGGTCGTGAAGGTCTTCGTGTAGAAGGAGAGCCAGTCCTTGCTCTTGAGGCTCTCCGGATAGAAGACGCCTTGCCAGTGCTTATAGCTCCACCCCGATGTCCCAATCAGCCATCTTCTCATGGCAAATTCCAGAACCGTTCTGCGTGGTCGCTGTGCATCCACCCTTTCGAGACGCGATGTGAAAACTGTGCATTCCGCTTTTCCGAGTATAGCCTCGCACCCCGCCGCTCAAAAGTGATTTCCGCGGAGAGGCCTTCCATCACGCGATTGCAGTTGCAATCCCGAATGACGAACCTATAATAGCAAAAACAGTTCGCCTCCGTATGCTTTCGGGGCGAAAGGGCTGCACGGCGCCTTTAATGTCAGGAGCCAGAGCGAGCTATTGGAAGCAGGTCAATGGTTGGTTCCGGAAACCGATGCTTTTTTGGAGATCGGCGATGGGCGCGCATCAGTAATCGCTCAGTCTCGGGCGGATAGCCGGCCGAGGCGAAGGAGGCAAGAAGGGAAAAGCAGCTTAACGCAAAGGCGCAAAGGCGGGGAGAATAAGGTGAGAAGGACACCCCGCCATGGCGGGGCGGCAGTCCCGAGGGCGTCTCGCCCTCGGCGGGGGCAGGATGCCACCGGCACAAGGGCTGCTCTGGGTCCCATGAGATCTGCATCTCAGGCGCCGGTAACTGAGGCATTACGCGCCTCACTGGTGCGGGCCGTGCTCAGGCTCGGAAACCGCCCGTGTCCCACAACTTCACATGCAAAGAGAAGGGAAAGACGCCATGAAGATAACATTCTTTGGAGCTGCTCGTGAAGTGACCGGCTCGATGCACCTCCTCACCATCAATGGCAGCCGTGTGCTGCTCGAGTGCGGCTTGTGCCAGGGGAAGCGAAAGGAAGCCTTCGAGCGAAATCGCAATCTCCCCTTTGATGCCGGCTCGATTGACGCGGTGGTTCTTTCCCACGCCCACATTGACCACAGTGGCAATCTCCCCACTCTCGTGAATCGCGGCTTTTCAGGGAAGATTTTCGCCACGCCCGCCACCGCAGACCTCTGCGACATCATGCTGCGTGACAGCGTGCACCTTCAGTTGAGGGATGTCCGCTACGTCAACAAGAAACGTGAGAAGCAGGGAAAAAAGCTCTTTGAGCCTCTGTGTTTGCCGCAAGACGTGGACCGCACAATGGGGCAGTTTGAGACCGTTCCCTACGACATGAAGAGAGAAGTCGTTCCCGGGCTGGAAATCACCTTCCGCGACGCGGGACACATCCTCGGCTCGGCGGTAACGACAATTGACTTCAAAGAGAACGGAAACGGCGCCCGTCTCCTGTTCACCGGCGACCTGGGGCGTACGGACATGCCCATCCTCCGAGACCCTGTGGTGGTGCGGGATGTGGATTACCTCATTACCGAAAGCACATACGGAAATCGTCTCCACCCTCCGCGAAAAGACGTGAAAGGCGCCCTGAAGGCATTGGTTCTGGAGGTCGCCGAGCGCAAGGCGAAACTGCTCATTCCCTCCTTCAGCGTCGGCAGGACGCAGCAGATGGTCTATTTCCTCAGGGAGCTTTACGAAGCGGGCGAGATTCCGCACATTCCGATGTACGTTGACAGCCCTCTTTCGTCCCGCGCGACGGAAGTCTATGAGAAGCATGAGGAATGTTACGACGCAGAGGCTCTCCGCACCGTATTGGAAGGGGACGAGCCGTTCACTTTTCGGGGATTGACTTATACCACCGATGTCGAGGATTCCAAGGCGCTCAATTTCGCCGAGGGTCCCATGATAATCATCTCCGCTTCCGGGATGTGCGAAGGAGGACGCATCCTTCACCACCTCGCCAACAACATCGAGGACGGACGAAACGCCATCCTCTTCGTCGGCTACCAGGCGGAGAATACCCTCGGCAGACGCATCATGGAACACCGCAAGCCCATCCGTATCTTTGGCGACGAATATCGCCTGAGAGCAAAGGTGCATTCAATAAACGCCCTCAGCGCCCACGCCGACCGAAACGAGCTGCTCGAGTACTTTCGGCAGGTGGGCGCGAAGTTCAGGCAAGCCTTTGTCGTGCATGGAGAAATGGACCAAGCGGAGCCGTTCTCCGAAGCCCTCCGCCAGCTCGGCTCACGGGACGTGCTCATTCCGCAGCGGGGCCAGACCGCCGAGCTGTGAAAAGGAAAAGAGGCGACGGCGACATAACGTCGCTGGACTGTGCGGAAAGAGTATCAACTCTTCTCTATAAACCTCTGCGAAGTGCAAAAACCGCTGAAGCACCTCTCTAATCGGAGAGCAAGCCTCTCTTTTTCAACGGCACGAGGAGCATTGTTGCTGGACGATACCTGAAAACTCTTTTCCATCACCTCGGGTAGGCTCATCTCTGATGATTTCCCTCCGGCTGGGAGTGCGTGCCCCAGAAGCATCTTTGCCCACAGTTCTGTGGCGAACCTCTCGGTGTAGCCCTGGGTTGCCCTTCCAATACGTGTGCGTGTGCGACGGCCCCGAACGGTGAAGTCGGTCCTGTACACTTTTCCTCCTTTCCGAACATAGCAGGCCACGAGAAACTGCTTGTTGGCACTATTCATGTTGTGTTATTCTACAAACGATGAAAGGGGTTCAGCGGCATAAGTCCGGAAGTTCCGTCATTGTATGGCATAGTGACCAACAAGACTCAGCGGGCGCCAAGCAAGCCTCAGTCGTAACCTGCTGTTAGAAAGCCACTAACCTTTGTTAGGGCCAGTAGCTCAGTCGGTCAGAGCGACGGACTCATAATCCGTTGGTCGCAGGTTCGAGTCCTGCCTGGCCCATCTTTATTTTCGCTGATTACGTAAGTTTCCTCCTGGAAACCGAGGCTACACGTTTTGTCTTTATGCCCCGTGGTTGCCGGCGACCACGCCCGGTTTCTCTCACCGATGGACACAGCCTGGTCGTCGCAAGTTTCGAGCAGGGGTGAATCAACTGCTCGACGACCATGGCGACCGTCAGGTCACCTTCTCTGCAGTGCTTCGACGAAATCAACTTGTCCAATCCCAGGTTCCGAATCGTCCCCAGCACCGCCTCCACATGACCGTGAGGAATGGAGCGTTCCGTGGCGAAAGCCTCCCTCACGGGGACAAGAGCCTCGTCCCGAAGAACTCGACGCAGCAACTCCACCTTCCGCGACGGCCACTTGGTCAAGTTGTCGAGGGTCATTTTCCTGATTTTTTTCCCCTCCCGCCTCGCTTTACGCAGCAGGATGGCGAGACGCCCTCGCGACTGCCCCGCCTTGGCGGGGCTAAAGCCCGGCTAAAATGCTATCCTTTTCTCCTCAATTGTGGGGTAGAGACGGAGACTCGACATTGGCACCAGGTGAATGCCACCTGTGGGAAAAGCGAAAGAAGGCGTCATGAGACGCCACGGAGACGCGGCCACACCCAACCGCCGGGGTGCGGCTACGTTTAAGTGGTAGAGAACTCGCCCTTGGTTTGTTTGTTCCGCGTCGCAGAACTCGGAGTGAAGAACCGCAAGTCAAAAACAAGATGGGCAGGACGCTTGGCTTCTTAGCGGGAGAAATGGGACGGGGGAGACCTCTCGCAAAGACGCGAAGACGCAAAGGATATAAGAAAGAATCGAGGGCGAGACGCCCTCGAGACCGCCCCGCCATGGCGGGGCGGCGTTACACTTGGCAAGATCAGCCACTCAAATGTAGCCACACTCAACCGCTGAGCGACGTTGAAAAAGGGACATTCTTCTGGTAAAATGAGTAACTAATATTGAGAGCAATTGTTCCCTTCGCCTTTTTGTGAGAGGCCGGAGCGACGGCGGAGAGGGGCCGAATCATTTGGGAGTAAGCATCCCCTCGGGGTTGGGCGGCGCCTGCTCTTATCTCCGCCAACCCTTCAAGGTGAAGGCGGAGGTTTCGCAGAGAGAAGCGAGATCAGAGTCTATGCGCACGAGGAAGAAAAAAACAAAACGAGAAGAATTTGAGCGGGTTGCCTTGCCGCACCTCGACATTCTCTATAACACTGCCGTGCGAATGACGGGCAACGTCCCCGACGCGGAGGATCTTGTCCAGGAGACGTTCTTACGGGCGTATAGGTTCTTCGATAAGTTCAAGGAAGGAACCAATTGCAAGGCATGGCTGTTTAAGATCATGAAGAACAACTACATCAACAGGTTCCGCAGGAAAGCAAAGGAGCCGTCCACCGTCAGCTTCGACCGACTCGAAGGAGTACAAAGCGTCGAGGCAGCCCCGCCGCCCAGGCCCTCCGCGGAATCGGAATTGAGCCCGGACCTCGAGGAACTGGTCGAGGACGACGTGAAGTATGCCCTCGAATCGCTCCCGCCCGAGTTCAGAATGGCGGTGATTCTTTCCGACATAGCCGGTTTCAGCTACAAGGAAATCGCCGACATCATGGGCACGCCGATTGGAACTGTGCGGTCCAGACTTTCTCGAGCGCGGGGAGTACTGCAAACGAAGCTTTACGACCTGGCTGTTAGCAAAGGAATAGTAAAGGCCAAATAGAATGGATTGCAGCGGGATTGGTGAGCATCTTTCCCCCCTCCTTGACGGAGAGCTGGAAGCCGACAAGGCCGAAACCGTCCGCGCACATCTTGCGAAATGCCCTCGTTGCCGCAAGTCCTTTCGGGATCACATGAGAGTCAAGCAGCTCCTCTCCCAGAAGCTGCGGTTCAAAGAAGCTCCCCCCGCAGTGAGAGCGGTGATACTCGACAGACTTGGCTCTCCCGGATGGCGAGATTTCTTCTACTTTGTCCCCGCGAAGCTTCGCGCCAAACCGCTGATAGCGTCCGGGCTGGCGGCAATGGTGTTGATTGTCCTGTCGGCGCTCGTTGTTTTGTTACCCGGCTCCCATGGTTTTTCTCCTTTCTTTTCGGAGCTTCTCGACCATCACGCCGAAGCGTCCCAGCCTTCCCTCGAGGTGGTCGGCGCGGATGTCGCTTATGTCTCAAAAAAAATGAGCACGCGTCTGAAAAAGAAAATCGCTGTCGCCGACTTGAAGAACACGTGGGGTTTCCTCCTTGGCGCCAGGAGATGCCCCAAGTGCCGTCGAGATGCCGTCGAGGTGAGGTATCTACACCCTGCCGGGGACTTTTCGCTTTTCATGGTGCTGAACGCGGGCAAAAGGACTATCGGCAAGATTTGCAGGTCGGGCAAGTTGCAGGAAAAGCGAATAGATGGCAGGAGATACTTGTACTGCAAGTGCAAGTGCGGCAAAGTCATCTTATGGTGGGAAGGCAATAACATATTCGCCGTCAGGTCTTGTCCGTGTTTTCCTTCCACTTCCCTGACCGATATGGCGCGCGAAATTCGCGCCGCCTACCATCAATCGGAGCAATAATGTAATGCCTCAGTTACCGGCGGCTGAGGTTCGGAGCTCATAGGACGCAGAGTAGCCCTTGTGCCGGTGGCATCCTGCCCCCGCCGAGGGCGAGACGCCCTCGGGACTGCCGGCGAGACGCCAGCGTTACATAGACGGCAACACTGAGCTGCACCTGGCAATCAAGCGCCAGACGCCCATGGAACAACAGCCCCGCGAGACGCGGGGTGTCCTTCTCACCTTATTCTCTGCGCCTTTGCGTTAATCTGCTCTTCCCTTCTTGCCTCCTCCGCCTCGGCCGGCTATCCGCCCGAGACTGAGGGCTTACGCAATAATCTATCTTCCCGGGACGCGCCCTTCTGACCTGCGACCATTTTTAATCCCCGAGTTTCTGGCGGAAACCCCTCACCGCACAGAGCGCAGGCGTGAGGTTTTGTGATAGGCTTCTGCGAACGTGCCCGTCTCCAGGCGGGGCCCAGTTTTCCCTGTCTGCAACGCAGCCCCGCTGTGGCGGGACTGAGATTCGCGGGAGACCCGTGCCTCAAAGGGTCCCGTGTATCCTGTTCACCTGCGAAGGAAGTTCCTTTCGGGTAGTGTAGTGCGCCAGCGCAGTTGGGGCTCTCATACTTAGCGACCCACCAGAGACCGTACCTTGCCTCTCGCAAAACCCAGTACGCCCAACAGCCCGCTGCCGAACAGAATTATCGTCGAAGCCTCGGGTACCGGCGTGGTGACCCAGCCGCTATTATCGTCCTCACCACCAATCCCTTGAACATGGGCGGCGACATAGAAGGGGCCGTGTCCTCCTGCGGGTGCGCTCAGATACTCGAGGTCACTTGAATCAAAACCCTCTCCTCCCACGATCGTGAATTCAGCCTTATCACCGGCGCCAAGCCGGAGCTCCGGGTTCGAGTTACTAGTGCTGAAATTGATATGGATGTCATACTTCCCGTCACCGTCAGCCTTGAAAGCGTCCACTCCCTGCTCAATGGAGTCCACGGTATAAGGCCCCCCTAAGTCATTAATCTCGAGCGCGGTCGGGGTGAAGTCCGGGTTAACGTTCAGGTACAACTCACTAACGAACTCCGTCGCCACCAGATCCCCCGCGTCCACAATGAGCTTTACAGTATCCGCCGGCTGCCCGGTGTCATTAAGTATGACACTGAGCGTCCCCTCCGGCGCCCAGGCGCCGGAGAACTCGTAAGTGAGATCCCAGCTTATATCTGCGTGCAACGGCGTCGCCCCCAACAGCATAGCGGCGACAGTCGCAAACGCCACAAGGAGCGTGCGCCGGCCTTTGGTACGTAGGCTTGCTTCTCCCTGAGACGAAGGCGCGCACAAGTTTCCCCACCACGACAATAGCTTCACGAGGGTACGATTTCGCTTTTTGATTGGGTATCCTCCTTCCGGGTTGCTTGCCTGAGACGGCTGTTAAGCGGGACGCGCATCTTTTTCTCCACCCCGCCGCATTTATGACTGAGTTTGGCCACAACGAAACATCTTTGAGGCAAGGGGAAGCAAGTGGTATGCCAGCCCGTTCTAAACAGCGAAACTAACGCTATTCCAAGGTGTTCCGAGAACGTGCCACGGCAGCAGATAACGGTTTTGGTTTACCGGAACCTACATTTGTTTCTTTTTGGCAACATAAACACGGGCTATGCGCCTGTATTTTCCCTGGGCCGGCCTGCTCCTATCCTGCGAGCCCGGTCCGTGAGGCTGCACACGAATCAAGACGTCGCCCGGGTTGCAGCGTCAGAGCATTGTGCCAGGGCAGTCCACGCACTCTCTCGTTGTGATTTACACGCCGTAGTCCTCGTGCAGAGCAACACCTCACTTACGGGTGGCTATGGGTGAAACCGCAGAGTGCGCAGAGGAAGGTGGCATGGGCATCTCGGCCATCACGGTCACGGTTCAATGTGCGCGTACCAATAGTACGGCTGGCGGAAGGAAGCAAGTAGGATGCCATCTCGTCCTGAACGCTGCAAGCACCAATACCGCGCTGTGACGTCGGAAGGACATCGAGCAATGGAGATTTGGATTACCAAAGCCTCAAACGTCGCTTTTTCGCAACACAATCACTCGCTATGCACGCATGTTCGCACGGAGATTGTGGCTGCGCTTTTGTATCCTTGCCCGTCGCTCGGTATTTTGCATGGGAAGTGCCGATACCCCTTGCCCTTGTGCAAGGCACCCTATCCGCCCGGATAGCTATCTTCTCCTTCGACTTCAACCTCCCCGCCAGGGGCTAACCTTTGCACCCGCGCCCCCAACCTGAGGCGAGCCACGCAAAACACCGCTCCGTACGGACTGCTTATCTTCGGCAACGTGCGTACTTCGTAATCTGTCAAGGAGCGGTCTCGTTTCTTTGCTTCCTTGCTGTTTTGAGAATGCGTGGCATGAGGGGCACCAGCGACCTGATGAAATCCTTCGCGCGGCGTAGCGTTTCGCCTTGGCTGGTTGTTGCGAGGGGACTGGTCAATCGAATCATGGCGCCGATGGTGGGAGTTCTCCTTGCGCCGTTCAGGAAGAGAATGAGTTGTTGTAGCATACGATTGCCGGTGCTTCTTTTTCCGGCCATGTACCAGTAGAGCACAAGAGTGTCGGCACGGCCGCTCGTCCCTCTGATAAAAGCATTCAGTCTCAAACGACCCGTCTCGTTGGAGTTGATGTCAACGGGCTCCTCCCAGTGTTTCAGAACCTCGTTGCCGGCCCCTATCATACATATCTCGGGTGGATGAAAAGCCTGACGGTCCGTGTCGGACGCCACTACGAGAACCTGAACCTCTTTCCCTTCGGGGTCACGATAATCTCTCACAACGAGGCTTTTGGTGTTCAGCGTGGAGAAAACCTCTTCCCGCTCAACCGCGTCTGTCGCCGACACGGACCATTCGCCGATACGGTCCGGTAATTCCACCGGTTCCAAAGACGACATTGTTGTTCCCAACGTCAGGAAGTGCGGTGAGAGGATCACCAAAATAGCCGACACCGCAAACAACCCGAACGTGATTCTGAGCTTCTTGGTGGGGATTGATGTAAGAAACCGCGTTCTGCTCGGCGCCGCCTGAGCTTCACCCGCAGCATCGGATTGCAGCTTGTTCTCGCGGTCGCCGACGGAAAGCAGCTTGTACAACCCGAAAAGACCGATCAGCACCATAATAAATACGACCGGGCTGGATAGGTCGTGAAAAATCTTGAACTCCCTGCTCTTCACGGCCCATTGCTCGGCAGCGAAACAAAGAGAAGTGACCCGAATCGAGTTGGAAATAATCGCAAGCGGAAACGACGACAGAAACAGAAGAACCTTCCGGGGTCGCGAGAGCCTCACCAGATACGCAGTCGCCGCCCCAAGCGATGATAGTGCGATTACCGACTTCAGACCGCTGCATTCGTACCCCATCCAAAGGGGGTCGCCACGGCTGAAGCTGATCTTTGATCCCGTAAGAAGTGCAGTGCCTCCGAGGAAGTTGTAGAGCCGAACAGCAATCTTGCCGGAAAGCACTTTCATGTGGAACGCTATGGGAGCTATAAGCGTGCCGGGAAGCGGCACCATAAACAAAAGGAACAGTAGAGGAAACATTATCTCGTGGACGACCCGCCTTCCAAACAGATAAAGAGCCAATCCCCAAACTGTAACCACCAACGCGAATGCGGAGATGAACTCAATTCGAAACCACACCCCCAAAACGTGCACAAGGAGGCTTCCCGCCGTCAACGGAAGCCCCCACGCGCACCTCTCAACCGGAACTTCTCGCAGGCTATCCTTCTTCAGCCATATCAACAAGGCACTGACCGGCGGAATCAGGAACCAGTGCGCGTAATAAGACTCACCCCCAGTACAGGATACCACAAGAGAGTAAAAGGTGGGCAGGAACGTGACGAGCCCGCAGAGGGCGAGCGCTATGAGCCAGGTTCTCGCCCCTTTTTCACGGCCCTTTCCCAGTGGACGACACGGGGGCATTTCAGTAGTCACACTCATTGTGCTCGAGTTCCTATTTTGGATGAGAGATTCCGCGTCTCAGTAGCATCAGCTTTTGTGCAGCGTCCTCCGAGGGACAGCAAATAAGACCTTAGAGTCCTTCTTCCTAACTTCTTCGCGTTTTGCGTAGAACTGTGATGGCGCCGACGGCGCCACTATTTCTGCCACATCTTCTCTCGCCAAAACGTTAAGACGCGAAGCATTCTCCCCGTGTGATTCTCAGTCGTCTTTGCGTCTTTGCGACCCCGCGAAACGCGGGGCTCTTTCGAGTATTCAGCGCGCCGTCAACCCATAATTCTGTTTGGCTGCGGGTACGAGCCGCTTTAGGTGATCCTTTTCGCAAGATAAGTGCCAAACGGGCCACACCCGCGACACACGACGAGGGCAACGGCGAGGGTGAAAAGCCCGTCGTCTTGCCTCATTTCCCGCTGTTGATTCTTGTAAACATTTCTGCCCTGCGGCTGCTTCATGCCTCGGGGGACTCGCTTGGCGTGCGGCGACTGCGCCGGGCGTCCCGCCCTCACCTGCCAACACCTGCAGAAGCGAACAACTTGAGGAACAAATGGACACATCGGGCCTCTAAACATGACCTGCACTCGAACAAACATGAAAAACAGGTCAATTCAGAAAGAACTTGGTCGCTTTACCTTGAAATGAGCGCACGTACGTTTCGACAATAGAAGTCGAGCACCTGCTTAATAACACATTCCCGGTGCGTAAATAACAATAGCAAAGTCCTTCGGAACAACAAGGAAAAAATGGGTGCGGCCGTAAGCCCTCAGTCTTGGGCGGGTGCGGAGTTGTGGGAGGAAAGAAGGGAAAAGGAGGACAACGCAGAGGCGCAAAGGCGCAGAGAGGAAGATGAGAAGAACCCAGTCCTCGGCTGCCGTGGCATCGGCATCTCGCCCATGGTTGCCACGGGCGGGTCGCCCGCCTGCCGACGGCGGGCAGGCCCGTGCCACATCGGGGACAGTTGTTCTTTTCTGGCTGAAGGCCAGAGCCGGACCCGCTGCCAAAAATCGCGGTCTTGGTGCTTCCGCATTGCTTTCGCACGGCAGTCCCCCTATCCCGCCCCCAACCGGGACATTGCCGCCTCGCACAATACGAACTTGACATCTTGGTTTTCCCATCGTACATTAACAGGCGTTGTGAGCAGGCGGCGGCCTCGCTCATCCTATTGAGAAGAAATCGCCGGTTTCCGTGTTACACACAGACGAGCATCAAGTGCGCGGAGAGGTGACTGAGCGGACGAAAGTGGCACCCTGCTAAGGTGTTGCGGGGGAAACCCCGCCGTGGGTTCGAATCCCACCCTCTCCGCCATAGATTTTAGGCAGTGCGCAAGGTCTTCAATTGCAGTGGATTGCGACACGCCAGAAATCTTTGGAATGCCCGTTGCCCTGAAATTACCCTCAAAATAAGAATTTGACCTCTCCGACACATTGCCAGTTTGACACCCGGTAGCCAGCGCCGTCATAGCCTGCCTGCTCTCCCCATCGTGCAGACGACAATACAGGCCCGGCATCTCGAATGCCGAGAAACTGACCCCAGAAGACGACTATTCAGATACCTCTTGCTGGAGTGGCTATCCGGGCCGGAAAGTCTGTCGCAGTGGAGAAAGGCCTGTCAGTGTGTAGGGCTTTTATGGAGTGGTAGGCGGGTGTTTCTCGGTGGCGCCTTGTGGGCGAGGCGAATGAAGTGTGGGCGGAACCGGCTCACTTGTTGCGCGCACGGGTACGACAAGTAGAGCGATGCAGAGGACAAGCGACACAAGGCTTGTCGCCACGGAGACACCCCGGTCAGGAGCGTATCGAAGTTTGAGCGTATGTTTGCCCAGTAAGCTTCTCAGCTTGCCGTTCTGGTCTTTGGTCTCGAGCGGAATCTTCATCAGGCCGATGTCGTCGCTCTCGATTCGGACAGGCTCGCCACCAACGGAAGCCTTCCAGAAAGGATGATGACACACCGCGATGTGGAGATCAACCATCGTGCCGTAGTTGTCGAACGAGATGTCAATGCCGGAATTGTCGAACCGCGTGACCTCCACCTTATTGCCCGGGATGTGGGGTGTAGGCATGCTGAAGTAAGCCCAGCCGGGCTGGTGCATAATGTAGAGAAGGTCGGGCAGCTCAAAAATGTCGAACGCTCCGAAGGTTTCTTTGTGGGCGAAGTATCGCGAGCTCATCATCCGCGACCGCAGGCGAGGCTCGCAGGTGATGATGTAACGAATGTTCAGTCGCTGGAGAAGCCTTTTCTTGACGACGAGTTCCCGGTCGTCAAAATCTGCAACCCGCGAGCCAAAGAACCTCCCGGACTCCGAGAGCGAGATTTTCTCAATCGGGTAAAGGTTTCCGCCGATCCATGAGCCGATTTGGGACGTTCCGCTGTGCAACGGGCAGATGGCGGGGAGATGCGTGAAGTGCGTTGTTGTATCCTCGCTTGTCACCACGCTGAGAGAGGCTGCGGCGGCTGAATCTCGCCCGATTTCCCTCCACTTGAGGAGAGCGTTGCCGAGGGTATTCTGGAAGAAAACTCGGCGATTCCCCTCGTCCCCGTTTCGCCGAAGCCAATCGCACACGTTCATTAAATCCTTCGCCGTCGGAAGGGCAGAGGAGGTTTTCAGGAGAGCCGAATCCCTTGCCGGGAAGAGGGGATTACGCCTGATCTCGTCGAGGCTTCTGTCGTAGAAAAAGAAGGGGAGATTTGCCGCCAGAAAGACGCTACCGCAGAGCGGGACAAGCGCCGGCCAGCGGAACCTCCCGGTCAGGGAAAACCTCCCTATCCCCGCAATCGCCGGAAGCGCCCTATCTGAGATGAGGCGGCTGAGACCGTACGCGGCGAAATAGACCACCCCCGCCCGCGCCAAAACCATAAAGCGGTAGCCATGAATTTTGGTCGAACGAAGGAAGCCGAAGTTCCGCAGCCATTCTCCTTTCAGTCCGACCCCCGGAACAATTATCCCCGAAGCCACCGCCGAGGAAAGTCCCACGAAAAAGAGCATGGAGACGGCTCGGGCGTAGAACGCCCCCTCCTTTTTCTTGGCGTCGAAGGCGTAAGCGACGCCGAGAATCGCAAACAGAAGACCGACGATGATTGCCGCATTGCCCCAAAAGTTGACAAACGTCGCCGCTCCCGGCCCGTGGGAAAAGAAATCCCCTTTCCAATAAAGGTTCCGGAATATCGTGCCGAAAGAAACCAACGGAAGTTGCCCTTTGGCTGGCGTGAGCCACCGGGAGGCTTTCATGAGCTGGTAGGTGTAAAGGTAAGAGGTCAAAAAGCCGATGATCGGAACGAGCAGTAGGAAGAGCGATTTAATCCTCCGTTTTCCCTTAGAGAATATCAGAAACGCGGCGAACACCGCCGCCCAGAGGATTACTCCCCCGAGCATGATGTAGGCGTGGGTGATGGTCAGCAGGCCGAGAAGGAGTCCCGCCGCAATAGCCTTTCTGTGAGTGGGATTCTCGCCGAGCGCAAACAAGGCTGCTCCGAAAAGAAATAGCACCCCCGTGGCCAGAGCGTTGCTCCACATGCCGCTCAGCGCGTAATGAACAAGGTTGTTGTGGGCGAGAAAAAGGAGCGCGCAGAAAAGCGCCGCGACTCGGTTGCTATCCTTTCGCAAAAGAAAAAAAACGCCTATCAGCGGCAGAAGGATGGATAGAAACATGACGAGCTTGTACGCCAGGACCACAGAAAGCGATAGAAAGAAGTGGCACGCGGCGATCAGCCAGAAGCCGGTCTTGGGATAGTAAAGGAGCAGAGGATAGCCCGCGGAGTTGCTCATGGACCATCCGTCAAGGAGGCTGCCGCCCTGGCGGAGGTTCTCGATATAAGAATACGCTTTTGCGAGATGTGCCGGATTGTCTCGATATACTGGGAACCCGGGAAGAAAAATGCGATGCAGGAGAATGAGAAGCGCGGCGGTCAGGAGGAAAAGGCAGACGAGATTTTTACCGAGCGGCGAGAGGAACGCGCACACACGTTTCAGCTTGGGGTGCGAGAGTGCCATGTGTCAACATCGGCTCCAGACGACCGGACGCGTTTGGCAATCGGCATTTTTGGGCGCACTTCCCCCGCGCGCTGTCCGGACGTGCGATAAATCAAAGGCTCTTGCGAAAGAAGACTCAGGACTTCTTTTCGGTTTCCTGCGGCATGTCTTTCGAAGGGCTGACGCGGAATCGAATCTGGATGTCTTTCCCTCCAACGGTGAGATTGAGCTGGGTGTTAAGCCGCGTCAGAAGAAGGCGAAAAGGAATCCGCACCTGGTGGGAATAAACGTTAATGCCGACATTCGTCTCGCTGAGAATATCTTCGGCCTCATTGACCGCCCGGCAGAGCCTCTCGAACTTGTCGAGCTTTGCCACAAGCTCTTCGCCGAGAGTGTATTCCTTACCGCAAGCGGTGCATCGAAGGCCGTGGTTCTTGGTGACATCAAATACGGAGAACTTTACCAGCTCCCCACACCCATCCGTAATGCACTGGAACTCTAAGTTATTGCCTACCTGCACGTCAATCTCCTCTCCGCGGAGGACAGGTCGTTTTAGAGGCGAACTCACGTCCATTTCGCCGCCCAAAATGAGCAAACGCTGAACCATGACCTCAAGTACTGCGCGTGAGGGTATTACATGCTTGCTCGCCTGTCAACAAAAATCGCTTGTTCACTTTTGGCACGCGAATATAATGGGGGGGCAGGCGCCGGCGAAAAGTCTCATGATGCCCCAGCGCACTGCCGCGAGTTGTGCCACAGGGCGCTTACTCTTCGGGGGCGAGCCGGTCTTGCGGAAGTTCGGCCCCAGGGAGGCTTTCACGGAACGACACCACGACTGTTCCGAACATCTGACTTTTTCCGCAACTCGAACCGGGAAAGATGTTCAGTGCGTCAGAAAGGGGAAAACAGATGGACCCAATGGAAACTCTCCGAGAGACAGGGGCTGTGCTGAAAGGGCATTTTTTGCTCACCTCTGGACGCCACAGCGGCTGGTTTATACAATGCGCGCAGGTGCTGCAGTATCCGACCAAAGCGGAAGAGTTGTGCCGCCGTCTTGCGGAGCGGTTCCGGGAGCTCGAGGTCGAGACCGTCATCGGTCCGGCGGTTGGTGGAATCATCGTCGCCTATGAGGTCGCCAGGCACCTGAAAGCGAGGGCGATTTACGCCGACAAGAAGGAGGGCAAGTTGACGCTCGGGCGCGGGTTTCGCTTCCGCCCAGGTGAGAGAACCCTTGTTGTCGAGGACGTCACCACGACCGGCGGGTCGGTTAAAAAAGTGATAGAGATCGTCGAGAAATATGGGGGCAAGCCGGTGGGTGTGGGAGTTCTGGTCGATCGCACAGCGGGCAAGATCGAATACCCTGTCCCCAGTGCGAGCGTTGTGCAGCTCGAAGTGGAATCGTACCATAGAGATGAATGCCCTCTTTGCGAACAAGGTGTGCCTCTCATGGACCCGGACACACGTGAGATCATCGAGCCGCCGAAATAACCAGAAAAGTGAACAGTTCTTCCGAAAGGTCGCTTCCATGTGCCGGTTCAATAAACGGGAATTATCGCAGCTTAACCACAAGTACCTCTGGCATCCTTTCACGCAAATGCGGGATTGGCTCGCCGAAGAGCCGCTTTTCATCGTCGGCGGAAACGGGTGCGTTCTCACCGATATTGACGGTAAGGAGTACATTGACGGGACGTCGTCGCTCTGGGTCAACCTGCACGGGCACAACGTCGAGGAGATTAACGAAGCAATCCGAGAGCAGCTTGAGCGAATAGCTCATTCGACCTCGCTCGGTCTGGCGAACGTTCCGGCGGCAGTTCTCGCCGAGAAGCTCGTATCCATTTCGCCGCCCGGGCTGAGCCGGGTTTTCTATTCGGATGACGGGGCGACCGCTGTCGAGATTGCGCTGAAAATGGCCTTTGAGTACTGGCGGCACGTCGAGGGGAAAGAAACCGCCCGGCGGAAGTTCGTCTCCCTGGAGCTGGGCTATCATGGCGATACTCTCGGCGCCGTCTCCGTCGGAGGAATTGACCTCTTTCACGGAATCTTCGAGCCGCTTCTGTTCGAAGCGCTGCGTGTGCCCGCGCCTTACTGTTATCGCTGCCGGTTCGGGCGAGAGAGGACGAGCTGTGGAAGAGAATGCCTCGTCGCTCTGAGAAAGACCTTCGGCGAGCACCAGGGCGAGATCATAGCGCTGATTCTCGAGCCGATGGTTCAGTGCGCGGGGGGATTCATCGTTCATCCTGACGGATACCTCGCGGAGGCGAGACGGCTGTGCGATGAATATGGCGCGTTGCTTATCGCCGATGAGGTGGCGACTGGATTCGGGCGCACCGGAAAAATGTTCGCCTGCGAGCACGAGAACGTCACGCCTGACTTGATGGCTGTGGCGAAAGGGCTTTCCGGCGGATACCTCCCCCTCGCCGCGACCCTCACCACCGAGAAGGTTTTTGAAGCCTTCCTCGGAGATTACGCCGAGAACAAGACCTTCTTCCACGGGCATTCGTACACCGGGAATCAGCTCGCCTGCGCGGCGGCTCTCGCATCCCTCGACCTTTTCAGGAAACGTAACGTCCTGAACGAGCTCGAACCGAAAATCGAGCTCCTCCGCAAAGGGCTCGAGCGGTTCCAGCGGCTCCCTCATGTCGGCGACGTTCGCCGGTGCGGATTCATCGGGGCTGTGGAGCTTGTCAGCGATAGAGCGACCAAGCAACCTTTCCCATACGAAAAGAGAGTGGGCGCAAAAGTCTGTTATCGCGCACGGCGCAAAGGTGTTCTCCTCCGTCCCCTCGGCGACGTCATTTACTTCATCCCGCCGTATTGCATCAGCGAAACTCAACTCAACGGCCTGCTCGATGCTGCATTCGATTCGATTCGAGAAGAGACCGGGAGCGCTTGAGACGCTGCACGGGGCGCGGCTCTTTCTCTCAGTCGGCCAGCGCTCGCGGGGACCCACGCGCCTTTCCACTTCTCCCTGCGGAAAACGTCTTGACAGGCCGGGCAAGATTGACAGACGATTGAGTTGACACTGACTTGAGCTAATGAAACCAACATGGAGGTCCATGGGCCAACAAGAGGCCGCTTCCAAACAGTCCGGGGCAAAAGTGAACCTCGTCGTTCTGCTCCTCTTCGCCCTGTCGGGCGCGGCGGGACTGACCTATGAGGTGGTTTGGCGGAGAATGCTGTCGGTAGTGCTGGGAGGCTCCATCTACGCGACAGCGGCGGTTCTCTCGTCGTTCATGGGGGGGCTTTTTCTCGGTTCGATTGTAGTCGGTCGTTGGGCTGACCGGTGGAGGAACCTCCTCAGGGCATACGGCTTGTTCGAGCTTTTGATTGCTGCTTTCGCCCTTTTTTTCCCGGTGGCGTGCCGTGGCCTCATCTCATTGCAGCGTGCGCTCTATCCCTCGATTGGAGACAACGCTCTGCTTCTGACCGGCGTGAAATTCGGCGTCGCCTTCTCTGTGCTTCTGTTGCCGACTTTTCTGATGGGGGGCACGTTTCCGCTGCTGAGCAAATTCTATCTGCGCAGCCGCATCTCTGTCGGGAAAGGGATCGCACGGCTCTATTCGGTGAACACCGGCGGGGCTGTTGCGGGGACGGTGCTGGCTGGATTTTTCCTCATCAGGATGCTCGGAGCGCGAGGCGCGAACCTTGCATCAATTGCCCTGAGCGCAGCCGTGGGCGCGACGGCCCTCGCCCTTTCCGTTGGGATGAGCGCTGCCCCCTCGCCCGTTCCCTCCCCGCCGGTGCGCCCGCAAAGAAGCATCCCTTCCCCCTGGACGCGGCGAGCCGTCCTGGCGGCCTTCGGCATATCCGGATTCACTGCCCTCTGTTACGAGGTTCTATGGACACGCGTCCTTGTTTTTGTCGTCGGCAACACCATGTACTCCTTCACCATCATGCTTTCGACTTTCCTGACCGGGCTGGCGGCGGGGTCTTACCTTTTCGCGCGGCTTCTCGACCGGGGAAAGGATTTATTCGTCAAGGCGGCGGTCATCGAGGTTCTCATCGGCATTTTTGCTCTCGCTGGAATTGCCCTGACGCAATCCTTTCATCCTCTTTTCCGATGGCTGAAAGGGCTTTTTCCTTCTTGGAGTTATCTCCCCTTTACTCTGGTGCGATACGCCATCGCCTCGATTGCGCTCTTGCCCCCGGCGATTCTGTTTGGGATGTCCTTTCCGGTGATTGTTGCCATCTGCGCGGGGCGATACGAGAGGATCGGCGGCGACGTGGGGCGGGCTTACGGGAGCAACACTCTCGGCGCCATCTTCGGTTCAGTGGCGGCAGTTTTTTTCCTGGTGCCGATTTTCGGAATCGCCGTCGCCTTTCTGCTGACCGCTACCGGTAATCTCGTAGTCGGACTGCTATTTCTGCGCTTATCACCTATGCTCTCATCGAGGGCAAAAGTTCTCTCCGCGTCTTGTGCCGTTGCCGTTTTCGGATGTTTCGTGCTTGCAGTGCCGGCGAGAATTGACATCGGGAGCTCGAGCGAGGGACTCGAAGAAGAGCGACGCGAGCTTATCTTCTATCACGAAGGGAGCTCGGGCACCGTCGCGGTGTTTCGCGAGGGAGAACTGGGACTGAAAATGATGCAGATTGACGGCAATCCCCAAGTGCCCACCGATCTGGACGCGCTCCAGGCTTTTCGCCTCCTCGGGCATCTGCCGTTCTTCGTTCATCCGCACCCCAAGGAGGTTCTGGTCACCGCTTTCGGGGGAGGGATAACCACCGGGGCTATCCTGACCCATCCGGTCGAGCGGGTGGACGCTGTGGAAATATGCCCCTCCGTGTTCGAGGCGGCGAAGCTTTTTGAAAGGGAGAACGACAACGTTTTGACGGATGAGCGCCTTCGGCTGATCGTCGGCGACGCCAACAGCTACGTGAAGACCACTGACCGCACGTATGACGTGATTGCTTCGGATGCGACCCACCCCGCGGCGGCCGAGAGCTGGGTGCTCTACACGCGGGAGTTCTATGCAGCCTGCCGCAAACTACTGCGAGACGAGGGAGTGATGTGCCAGTGGGTTCCCCTTCACGCTCTGCCCACACGACACCTGAAAATCATCCTGCGGACTTTTCAAGACGTTTTCCCGCACGCCTCCCTTTGGTTCGCGAGGGGGTACACGGTTATGCTGGGCATCCCGCGAGATGCGGGACTGGTCATTGACGCGGAGAGCATTAACAAGTTTCTTCAGGGAGATGAGAAAACCTCCGCTCAACTGCGGGAAGTTCACCTTGAGAGCGTTCCCGCCATTCTCAAAAACCTTGTCCTTGACGAGGAGGACATTCGCGATTTCGCGGGGGCCTCACCCCTCTCGACTGAGGACAGCACTCCCCTGGCGTTCGCGGAAAACCGGGCCATCGGGAGGCGGTGGATTCCCGTCAACATCGGCGCCCTGGCTATGGCGACGGGTGAGGGTTTCTCGAAGGTCGTCGGTGCGACCGAACGCGAGGAGAAAGCTATCTCCGCCGCCGTGGCGATTCGACGGCCCTACCTGGAGGCGGTCCGCTGCTGGCAAGCAAGGAAACCGGTGGAGGGATTGCGGCATCTGGAGACGGTGCGCGCCCAGGCGAGGCTCCTCAATCCGCAATCCGAAATCATCAATCAGGATGCCGACCTCTCCTGGTATCTGAGGCGTATCACCATCCTCGCTTTCCAGCGTTACCGGAAGGAGCAACCGAACGAGAAAGCGGTGAGCGATTTTCGCCGTTGGGCCGCAATTTTTCCCCGGTCTCCCTGGACGAGGATTGCCCTCGGACACTTCCTCCTGGACAAGGGCCAAGACCAAAACGACCCAGACATCGTTGACCGGGGGCTTGCAGAGCTGAGGCGGGCGGTGGAGCTGGCGCCGGGCGACCCAATCGTTCTCGGGGAAGTCTCGCACGCTTTCCTCGCCATGGGGAAGGACGAGGAAGTCATCCCCTTGCTCGAAAAACACATCGAACAAATGCCTGCCGACATAGAGAATTGCAGGAACCTTGTGAGAGCCTATCTGCGAACGGAGCGCTATGCAAAAGCCATTCCACTTCTGCAAAGACTGGCTGCGCTCAATCCGGCTGACACTACGTCCTGGAGCACTCTGGCCGGAGCTTACATGGGCGCGGAGCGTTACGCGGAGGCGCGCAACGCAATTCTGAAAGCCCTTCGACTTGAGCCGAACGAGCCTGTCTTTCGCGCCACTCTGCTGCGGCTGGAGGAATTGCTGAAAGGCGCCTCGGCGCCGACACCTCCGGAAAGCCATCCTCATTGAGCCGCAAGATGAGCTTTCCCGAGGGGGCCACTCTACCTTCTCTTATAAATAAACCTCCTAAGGCGGCTTGTGGCCCAACCAAATAGAATTATGCGTTGACGGCGTGCTGAACACTTGAGGGAGGAGAGCTCTCGCAAAGACGCAAAGGACGCAAAGGATGACGGAAGGTCAGATAGGGAAAATGCTCACGTTTTGGCGAGAGAAGATGGCCCAGAAATAGCGGCTTCATACCGTCGGACTTCTGCGCAAAACGCAAAGAAATCACGAACAAACACTCTATCGCTTGGTCTTGGGATGCCCCATATTTCTCAGCAAGTAAACGCCGGATTTGCCCGGTACGACAATATCTACATCGCCGTCATTATCCATATCGCGGGCGACGATGTTCATTCCGGCGCCGACGCGAGCATTGTATGCGAGGACGTGCCGCTCGAAGTGCCCGGTTTTGCGGTCTATCTTGTACCAGTACAGTCCCTGGGGTTCATGGGCGCCGGGGTCGCCCCCGTTGTGTCCCCGGAGGCGCTTGCCGGTGATGAGGTCGGGCTGCCCGTCGCCATCAACATCAGCAACGGCGATGGTGTGGAACTGAGAGGCCGCGTCGTCAATGGCATGTCGCTTCCACGTGCGGCCGGCGGGGCCGACCTTCTGCTCGAACCACGCGAAGCCGTAATCGTGCCCGTGCCCGACAACGATGTCGCTGCGCCCGTCGCCGTTGACATCCATAACTACCATGGGGATGCACCCTTCGCCGCCTACGTCGTATTCGGGGAACCATTGCCATTTCCCTGTCCTCGGGTCCTCCGGCGCACGATACCAACCGTGGCTTGTAACGATGTCGCTTCGCCCGTCTCCATCCACGTCCCCCAAGCCCATGCCGTGCCTGTCGTGAGCTTTTCCGACAGGGTGCTTGATGAATTGCGAACCCTTTTTCTCCAGCCAGAAAACCGGCGTCTTGCTGTAGAAGCTCGGCAGAATATCGAAGTCCCCATCGCCGTCAACGTCCGCCGGCACAAATGATTCGCCTCCCTTCATCTGTACGATAACGTGCTTCGTCCATTCCTTTCCGAGCTTGCCGGGGTTCTCGTACCAGACGAGCGGATTGTTGTGCCACTGCCCGGTCACAATGTCCACAAGCCCGTCGCCGTTGACGTCCACGGCGAACTCGCCGAAATCAGCGTGATATTCGCCCTTTATCGCGCACTCGCGGAGGTGATGACGCTTCCACCTCGGCCACTCTCTCCGGTCCGGCCCGAGAACAGCACCCTTAGGCTCCTCGTACCAGTTCGGCCCACAAGCCACGTCCAGACGACCGTCTGCGTTGACATCAATAACGCAACACCCTTCTGCTCTGTGCCACTCCGTATCAATCGGCTCCAACCTGAACACAGGGTCCTCGGCAAAAGCTCCCGCCGGACCTATCGCCAAACAGAAAGCCATTAACGCAACGTTTTTCATAGCGACTCCTTTCGTAGCCAAGATTAGGCATCGCGCCAACCAACCATTGTTGCCTCAATGGTATCACCATCAATGTGGAAATTGCAATGGGGAGGTCTGGAAAAACGGTACACCGCCAGCACGGCGTATAGCTGAATTCACGTCGTGGGAAGGCAAAAAAGGCTTGACAAGTATTTGGCTTTATGACCAAATAAGAAGAAAAGTCAAAACTGGAGCAGAGATATGCCTGTGAAAGCCGATATCCGTGCACAGTATCAGCTCAGGGCGAGCATCATCAAAGGCCTGGCCCATCCCAGCCGATTGTTGATCGTTGACGAGCTGGCGAGGGGGGAACGCTGCGTCTGCGAGCTGACAGCGCTCGTGGGCGCGGACATTTCCACCGTCTCAAAACACCTTTCCGTTTTGAGGAAGGCTGGAATCGTCCAAGACGAGAAACGTGGGCTTCAGGTCTTCTACCGCCTCCGAGTCCCCTGCGTACTGCGGTTCGTGGATTGCATTGAGGCGGTCATCAAGGAAGGAGAGCGGGCGGGGGAAGAGTAGGGAACCGCTCGGATTTTTTGTGCGTTATATTTGGCAGAATGGCAAAATAGTTTGATTCGGAGGGTAGAATCCCCCGGTGGAGGACCACAAAGTTCCGGTTCTTATGCCCGCTGCTTTCGCCCCACACGAACAAGCCGCCACACGTTGAGCCCCTCCCAATCGCGAAATGGAAAGGAGGGAGTGCAGATGTCAAAAGAATGGTATCCGATAATTGACCAAGAAAAATGCACCGGCTGTTTCGAGTGCGTCAAGTTCTGCCCCCACGACGTCCTTGAAGAGGGAGACAATGTAGCCCTTGTGGCTTATCCGGAGAAGTGTGTGGATTTCTGCAGGGGATGCCAGAAAGGCGCCTGCGAGTTCGAAGCTATATCTTACCCGGGAGATAGAAAGGAGTGATGAAAATGGCAACGAAAGGATTGATCCTGTGTGTGTGTCAGGGCACATGCCCTTCCTTTGACAAGATGAACCTGTTCGAGATTCTCAACCGTGCCCGCCGCGAGAAGCTGGTGGACTGGGTCGCGCTTCACCCACAGCTCTGCGCCGATGACGGCGATACGTACCTCGTCACATCTCTGAAAGGAGCGGACATCGAAAAGCTCTATGTAGCGGGCTGCGACGCCACCATGCAGAGAAAGATGTTTCGCGACGCTTTTGGCCAGGTCGGATTTGACGGCGAGAAGCACGTCGGCATCGAGATAAGGAACATGGACACGGATCAGGCTTACGAGGCAATCAAGTCGGCGATCACCGGCAATGGAGGGAGCGCCGCCGATTGAAACCGGGGCCGCGGCCGTCAAGCGGCGATGCGCACGAGCCTGCCGTCGGCGGGCGAGAGGGGTTCTCCGAAAGAGCCCGGGAGTTCGATCAAACGAAGAAAAAAAGTAAATGCCGCACGGGGGGGCGAGCTTTTCCCTCGCCCCGGAGGGCGACCCAAACAAACATCTCGTAACCCCGATACTTCACAAGAAGGAGAAAATGTCTGACAAGCATCTACTGGAACTGGGGCTTCGCTTCCACGGGCACAAGTGCCCGGCTATGCCTTGCGGGCTTCGCGCCGGGTTCCGTTTTCCTGTTTGGCCAGCGCCCGTCACTATGTGCTCTGAAGGCACAATGATAGCACGGGGCTCGGATCTGACGAAGCGCCCTCGTGGCATCTCGGCGGAGGTCCCGCGGAACGCGGGATGAACACTCATGGGCAAGATGCCCATGCCACGTCCCTCTGCGTGCTCTGCGCACTCTGGGGTTTCAGCTTTAGCCACCCGTAACTGAGGAATTACCCAATATCCCCATTTCATCCCCGAATCAGGCCAAAACAAATCTCAAAGTCCCAATCAGGTGCGGAACTTGGGCTGGTGCCGTCCGTCAAGCTCACAACTCCGCAACCGTCTCCTTTTGCCACCGAAACTTAGCCACGTCCTTGACAAGAAAGCTTGGGAACCGGATAGTGAGCTCAATTGTGGGAAGGCGGGCGCCGCACGATTTAGGCAACGCCGCCGGTGCGAAACAAGTTGGACGCGCTCTCCGCAAGGACATGTTCCCGTCGAGCCATATTCGGTCAGCAGAAAGGCGGTTTGCGAGCGGGCTTGCCAAAGCGCTGGCATCTTTGTGGACTGCGGCCCGGGCATCTTTCGAGCGAATCGGTGAGCGAGACGCCCACTGCGCGACCCCGGCACAACATATCCCGCGACTGACCGCAAACAGACGTTCTTTCAGAATAGGGGTTGATGAATAGCGTACGAGCATATCCGGGATATAAAGCACCTAACGCAGGAGACCGTGCCATGAAAGTTACACGTAGAGACGCGCTAAAAATCGCGGCAATGTTTGCCGCAGGGGGAGCAGGGACATCGCCTGCCCGCGTGCTCGCTGGCGGACCGGGCGTCCGGAATCTTGGGTTGAAGGCCGACAGCGGGCCGAGGCGGTCCGAAAGCGGTGTCGGAGCGCTCATGGCCTGGGCAGACAAGCTTTGGGCGGTAACCTACCTCAGCGAGCCGAAGCATGGCTCGGGCGCCGGACTTTACGAAATCGCTGGCGACTTCTCAATACGCAAGCGTCATGAAAGCAATGGTGTGTACGCCAACCGATTGCTCCACAGGGAATCGAATCAGGTCAACATCGGGCCGTACATGATTGATAGCGAGGGCAGAGTCCGAGTTATCGAGCAACTCGTCAGCGAGAGGCTGACCGCGACGATGACGCATCTGAGTGACCCCTCAAACAAGCTCTACATCCTGACCATGGAAGGATTGCTGCACGAGCTCGACGTCCACACCCTGAAAGCGACGACGCTTTTCGACCTGACAAAAGAGCTGTCCATCAAGGGCGACCCTCATTTCAAGGGAGGCTACACGAGCCATTCCCGAGTCGTGGTCGCAAATAACACTTTCACGGGTCCGGGGGACACCGACGGCAGGTTGGCTCAATGGGACGGGAAGCGTTGGACGGTCCTGGAAAGGAAGCCGTTCATGGAGGTGGCGAGTCGCTCCGGTTTCGGGGAGGTGATTTTTGCCACGGGATGGGATGAAATGTCAGCCATTCTGAAAGTCTTTGCGGGAGGAAAATGGCTCACCTATCGTCTCCCCAAGGCAAGCCACACTTTTGACCACTATTGGCAGACCGAGTGGACGCGAATACGCGAGGTCGAAACGGAAAGGTATCTCATGGATTGCCACGGGATGTTCTACGAGCTTTCGCCCGTGGCATTTCATAACGCGGTCTGGGGCGTTCGGCCCATCTGCGCGCACCTCCGCGTTGTTCCCGACTTCTGTTCCTTTCGCGGACTGCTTGTCTTGGCAGGAAACGAGGCGGCAGCCGCCAGCGGAAACCTTTTGTCTCCCCAACCGCAGAGCGGTATCTGGTTTGGACACACGGATGACCTATGGCGATTCGGAAAACCGCAGGGGTGGGGCGGAGTTTGGCGCGACTCCAACGTCAAAGCGGGCGAGGCGTCCGATGCTTTCCTGATGACAGGTTTCGACAAAAAGGTCTTGCATCTGTATCAAGAAGGAGCGGCTTCCGCGGACTTCACGGTTGAAGTAGATTTCCTCGGCCACGGATTCTGGCAGAAATATACAACCGTTCGCCTCACCTCCGGGGAGTACAAGTATCATCTATTCCCGTCGGGCTTCAGCGTCCATTGGGTGCGCATTAAATCGAACAAGGACTGTAAGGCGACGGCCGAGCTCTTCTACACCTGATGTGCTGACAAAGGCCGCATCGTCGAGCCCGTTGACTATTCCGTCACATCGCGCTTGACATGGCTGCGGAGTTCGGCATAATGACAGGAGGATAGAAAGGTGTAGCGACCTTCTGACAGGCAGTTCAACGTTCGGGGTTTAGCCTTTGATTATCGGGAGATGAGGACGAAAATGGACGTAACATGGAAAGACCACATTGAAAGCAATCCGAATGTCCTGCGAGGCAAACCGCGCGTCAAAGGCACCCGGATCCCCGTTAGCCTGATTCTCGGTTATCTCGCGGCTGGCTATAACCCGAAGCAAATCATCGCCGAATTTCCGGGCCTCAATCACAAGCAAATTGCTGCCTGCCTGGATTATGCCCGTGAGCTGGCAGAATTCGAAGTGGCTGTCTGATGAGCCTGAGATTCTTTGTGGACCATTGCGTCCCCAACTCAGTGATCCAGGCACTTCGAGATGCAGGGCATGATGTTCTTGTCCTGAAGGAGCATATTCCACGGGATTCCCATGATGCCGTCGTCCTCGCAAAGGCCCAAGAGTTGGATGCCATTTTGGTGTCGTTAAACGGAGACTTTGCCGACATCGCGGCGTATCCACCGTCCCAATACAAGGGGATCATCTCGCTTCAGGTCAGAAATCACCCGGAGGTGATTGCAGCGCTAATGCGACGGCTGACGAGTTATCTGTCAGGTCATACTGAAATGCCCAGCTACGAAGGCCAACTGTTCTCGGTAGAGGCACACAGGATTAGAATTTGGAAGTAGCAATTGTGGACGGCGGGCGAATTTCCTTGACGGCCGGACAATGGCATGAAGCCGACGTCCTACAGCGTCCGCTCCTATGTCGCTCCAACGACGGTTTCGCCTATCAAGGATGTTCGGGCTCGGCCCGCTGAACACGGCGGTCAGTCTGTCCATACCTTCGGGCGACACCTGAATAGAAATGCCTCCACGAACGGGCAGGCGGCCATGCGGCCCTCCGCTCATAGAAAGGCGCACCGACATCGCTCGGACGCAAAACATATAGCTGTACTTAACGCTTCAGTCGTCAGAGACGGCCTCGTTGTACACACGGATTTCACAGACCTGGGGGCTATTGCGCTCGTTGTCTCGGGCAGGAGCCTTGAGGACCAACCGGATTCTGTGTGAGACGACCCTTTCAAAGGTATGGACGATTCTCCGCTTCCGGTTCTCCTTCACGCCCAGCACGGTGCGCCACCCACCGCCTTCAGCTAAGTCAATACTGTAGTCCGGGCAGGATAGGGGTGCCGTTTGAAATGTTACGTGGACGGTGTTGAATCGCTGTGGCTTATCAAACCGCAGCTCGACCCATTGCGGGAGTGGCTCCTCCGGGTCCGGGCCCCACGAGTGCGGCACACCATTGACTGCGCGGTTGAAGCCATCGTTGACATTCTCCGGAGAAAGCAGAATTGTCGCGGCGTCTGGCACTTTTGGCTGGTCGCCAGGCGACAGCCTGAACTTGTAACACTCCTCTCGCGGCGTCCAATTGGGCCCGCCATACGCTCGGCAGGTGTTCTCAACCAGAACCGGGAAAAGCTCCCATTGAACCCCTTTCGTGGGAGGAAGAACCACGTAGTAGTACTTCCCCGCGTCAACGGTTTGCCGCAGGCTGAAAGCGACCCACCCTTTGCTTTTCGCAGGAACGGTGGCTTCCGCGGTCGCCAGCTCCGTTCGTGAAGAGAAATCACCGAATGTCTCTGCAAACCGCAGCGCGAGGTTCACGGACGTTGCGCTCTCGTTCGAGGAGCTCAAATAAACTGCAATCCTGTCAATCCTGTCAAAAGCTGGCCTAAACATTACCGCGCGCTGCATATTGAGGTCGTGAATCAAGGGTGTCTGGGCACGCGGAAACGTGCGCCGTGGGTCGTCAATCGTTTTGACGCTCGAAGCCCTCACGGTCGCCCTCAAAGCGAGATCCGCCGCGTCCTCGTTTTTCCGGCCCATAACGTAGGCCCCCTCCTTGAGCAATCGCTGCTGGATGTTCTTGATGTGAAGCCTCCCTGCCGCGCGCGGAAGGACCCCCTTCTCGACGCAGAGGGCAGCAGCGGTCCCGGCGGCCTGCCCCATCAAGCATGTGGTTCTCATCACACGAACGCCTCCCAGGGCGATGTGCGAAACCGAAACGTCCCGCCCTGCCATGAGGAGGTTGGCAATGTTCTTCGAGTAGAGACATCGAAACGGAATGCTTACCTTATGTCCCCTGTACGCGTTGTAGTACATCGGACCTTTTTTCCAGAAGCCGTTGGGATGGTGGACATCAACGCCCCAGCCGCCGTAAGCGACATTATCGTCGTGGACGACCCGGTCCGCGTAATCCCATTGCGTCAGAATATAGTCTCCGATGATCCGCCTCGACTCTCTCTTCCCCGGCACATAATTTATCCACACCAGCCGCCGATTCTTGTTTGCTTCACTATATTTTGGAGAGTAATTCTTCACATAGTTCCACAGCCCCAGGTTCACCCGGAAGAGCTCGTCGCGAACATGTTCCGCATCGTAGATTGTATCCTCCGCACCGCCGAGCTCCACCCACCACTGGAAAAAGCCGCCGTCCTTGTTTCGTGGAAGGTATCCTTTTCCTTTCTCGAAGCTCTGATAGTGCGGCGGAGTGATTGGCATGGACCGGTGCGCCGCTCTCGCCTCCCCTTCGGCGGGACGCTTGCGGGCGAATTGCTTCCCGAAGAAGCCCCCGCCATGCGTGAAACGGAAAAGCGTTTCTTCGTTCGGAACCCCGGACGGGTACTGCATTTTCTGCAAAGGAAAGTGAAAGCCGCTCGAATTGAAATCCTGCGGCGATTTCCATTGGTACGCCCACTTCGGACAGTCAAAGGGCGCCGGCGATTCCTCCTCGAAGGACGCGACCATCAGAGTATTTCCCATTGTGTACACGTCAGCCTTTTCGGGCGCCAGCGATTCGCCGAGCTCCGACCGCGACTCCCTCCCTTTGCGAAACTCCGCTCCTGCCCAAAAGCCGATCCAGCCGTCCCCCGTGCAGTCAATGAAAATCTTCCCCGGAAAAAGCATTCGCTTTCCCGAGCGCACGTCCGTGGCGAGCACTCCTGCGATCATCGCGGCATCCCTCATGACGACGTTGATGGCGCGGGTATTCAGATGAACGTCAATGTTCGGCTCATCCCGCACAACTCCCTCGATGGCGCCCGACCAATCATGGTCAAAACCACGATCTGTCCCGAGGTAGAACTCTTCAATGATTCCGGTTTCAGACGGGTCGAGCGGTTCGTTCGAGCAATCACCTCCCGGCGCCACGTCTATCTCCGAAGAAGCGTTTCCTCCCAGAACCGGCCGGTCCTGAATAAGAACGACCGAACAGCCGTCTCGCGCTGCGGCGATAGCGGCGGCGCTGCCCGCAAGCCCTCCACCTATCACCACAACGTCACGGTGTCCCTTTACATCCGCGCTGCGGTAGGGTTTGAAGTACTCGCGTCGCTGCTCTTCGAGAACGTAAGGGTCATCCGCCGGCTTAAAGCTCTCATCGTCGGTCAACACAACTACATCGCAGCGACCCCACCACCCGCTTATATCTTGCAGCCGAACTTCCGCCTTCCCCGCCCCGAGCGAAAACAGCCCTCCGTCAACCCACCGCCATCGGTCATCGTCAGCTTTCCCGAAAACCGTTGGAGAGGCTTCTCCGTTGACGCGAACCCGAAACTGCCCCGGACTGTACTCTGGCAGCCAGTCTCTACAGCGCACCCATAGGCGATAATCGCCGGCGGTTGGTATCTCCGCATGAGTCACCGCATCCCCGACACGCTCGCCAACTCCCGTCGCGAGGAGGTACGGCGAACCCATAACGTCCACGAACTGCGGATCGTTTGACCATCCCCCCGGGTGCTCGAAACTCTCGGTCTCCAGCCAAACAACCCCCGGGCGCTCGCCCGCGCACAAGCTCCCCAGCATCGAAAGGCTCAACCAAAAAACAGACGCACAAATGAGAAGACACCTCATATCCTCATACCTCCGGAGTGACGTATGCCTTTCCTCCCGCATCGCGCGGCGCAGAAGAAGACGCTTAGCCCTCCCTGTCGGCCAGTAGGAACTCACGGGCTCGCGCGTTGACCTGGCCACAATCTGCCGGACAGAAGAGCACAAAAGGCGATTACGGCTCTTCGCCGTCTCCTCACTCCGCCATGACCCTATAGAATCGCTGGCGAACCCCCGTGATATTATCTCCTTCCCACGGGGAATCGGCGATGGTCCACTGAGTGCCACCAACCGGCAGCCACTCGCCGCTGGTTAGGTCATCCGTGTAGAGAACAGTGTACCGAATAGAGCAGAGGCCTTCCCAGCTCAGGCGGACTGCATCATCTTCCAAAATCGAGACTGTGGCTATTCTTCCTCGCCAATATGGCCCATCTGACCAGTCTGAGTAGTCAACGTAGTCGCTCACCGCGTCTCCGCTGCCTGGACCCGACCCAGAGGGACCGGAGGAATCATCCCACCAATTTTGCTGCGCCGCTACGGTGCTCGTGGTGTCGTTCCTGATGCCATAGTCTGTATTCTCGACGAAGTCATTATTGGACACAGATGGGTTACTGGTCCGGTAAACGAAGATGCCGATGGCATTGACCAAGAAACAATTGCCTGTGATAGCGGGAGACGATTCGTCCAGGTAAATCCCGCCTTTCCCGTTATCCCTGATGGTGTTGTCGGAAATTGTCGGCGAGGACTCGTCCAGATAGATGCCGTAGTTGTCGCACTCCCTGATGGTGTTGTGCGAAATCACCCCCGCAGTCATCTCATACCCTTTGATGCCATGGACAGTCGAGTACTCGATGACGTTGTCTCGCACCGTAGGGCTGCATTGATAGAGAGATACCAACGCGTCCATCTCAGAACCTCCGCCGTACCGCATCAGGCAGTGTTCCAGGACGTTGTCGCCGTTCTCGAACCTGATGCAGCCCCAGTCTCCCGCCTCGCCGACGCTCGGACCATCTCCGTTGCTGTCTCCG